>Ga0335069_10013159_pt1 | contig 11624 bp, 7 predicted proteins | sample Lox_Sample_11_FD_206714 | JGI IMG/M metagenome (GOLD analysis project Ga0335069, IMG submission 206714) | Soil microbial communities from Loxahatchee National Wildlife Refuge, Florida, United States - Lox_Sample_1.1 | ecosystem: Environmental > Terrestrial > Soil > Wetlands | place: USA: Florida...
TCGGCCACGCTCCCAGGTTTCGTGGTATCGCTGCCTCGCGTCGAAACGGCCGACGACAACAGGCCCGCAGCCAGTGAAGAGCCAATGAATTGCCTTCGGTTGATCATTTTGACTTGTTCTCCTTCGATCTTAAGGAACGCTGACTCGTCCCCAGGGTGAGCGTGTCTCCACTCGACGGAGAGTGTCAGGCCGTCCATTGAGTTTTCGAAACCGGCGCGTAGCGGGGTGGTGGTTCGCCAAGCTCGCAGTTATTTGCTTAGTCGTGCAGGCCGCCTGAAACACCTTCGCGCCGACCGTTGTTTCGTCGCCTGGCGATTCCCCCCTGCGACTGCCGCTGAGCAAGCGCCTCGAGGAGGTCGGAAGGTGGAGCGAAGACGAGGTGGTCTTCGTGGCCGAGGAAGCGGTAGATGTTGCGCGCGGCCGCGTACGCCCGCGCGGTTTGCTCCCGGCTCAGCAGTTGGTTGTTGATGTTCACCGCGCCGCTCACGATCACCCGCCGCGGCGCCACCGCCCCCATGAAGTCCCCCACGTCGGCATAGCGCAGGATGCCCGGCAGGTAGTAGTCGAAGTCCGGCAGCCCGTCTTCATCCACAATGTTCTGGTAGCTGACCAGCCCGTGCGAACTGACCACGGTCTGCACGCGCGAGTCGATCGCGGCCAGGTACAGCCCCATGATGCCCTCGCGCGGCCCCTCTCCCCACACCATCAGCCGCAGCGGTTTGTACGCTGGTTGGCTTCCGAGAAAGTCCATCACCCGCTGCAGGTCAAAGAGGCGCGTGGAGAACAGGTGCTTGCCGAGCGCCATCGAGTACAGCGCGGCGCTGGCGGTATCGTTCACTTTCGTCGGACCGGTTCCGCGCACCTGTGGCACCGCCACCGTGAAACCGCGACGCACCAGCTTCTCGACCATCTCCGCCGCGGACAACTCGGAAGTGGGATAACGTTCAGACATCGAGAAATAGAGCAGGAGCGTGCCATTGCCGGTTGCCTGCGGGGAGTGAATCTCGACGGGCACCGGCAGGTTGCGGTCGGTCTTCAGCGTGACGTGCCGCACCGAGCCTGGTCCGTGCGCCTGGTCGTCGCTCGCCACGGGCGGCAGGGTGGCGGGCGGCTTCTCGCCCATCATCTCGACGAGGCGCTGCTGGACCCGTTGCTGGAAGACGGGGACGTCGGCGGCGGTGGTTGGCGGCGTGAGACGCTGCTGGTGCTGCGCGAGGAAGTCGCGTTCGAGATCGATGACGTCGCGGCCGCGCTCGCCGGGGGCAAAGACCTGCAGCAGGCCGGATTCGCTGCTGATCAGGAAGTCTTCGGGATCGACCGGTTCCACCGCTTCGGCGGGATCGTCCGTGCCCTTCAGCCATTTGTTGAACCACCGGTACATCGCGAGGCGCATCGGCTTCGAGTACGTGTGCCCCGCATCGGGATCCAGAAAATACTGTAGGTTGTCTTCCGCATGGTAGAGCTTGTAGGTGGTGAGCGCCGACTCGTAGATCTCGAGCAGGCGGTCACTGATGATGTCCATGTAGCCGCCGAGGATGAGCATCCGGCGCGGAGCCATCAGGCTGTAGACGTCCTGCATCTCAGCGTAGCGCGACAAGTTCGGCAGGTAGCCGCAGCAGCCGGCGTGCCCGCGCTTAACCAAGGCTTCGATGGTAGTGGTGTACCCATCCACGCCGGCAGCTTTCACCCGCTCGTCGAGCAGGGCTGTGTAGAGTGTGTTGAATCCGCCACCCGAAACTCCCGTGACGCCGATCCTGTTGGGGTCCACTTCCGGCCGGCTCACGAGATAATCGATGGCGCGGATGGAATCCCAGAACATCAGGCCGGACACTTCCATGCCGGAAAGGATGATCTTGCGGCGCAGGATGTCGTGGCTGCCGTCGCCGAGCCACCGGCGTTCTCCTTGTGCGATGGGATCGTACGTCAGGACAACGTAGCCTTTCTTTGCCAAGCCGGCGCAGCGGCCTTGCTCGAACCAAATGAAGAACCCGTCGTTCCAGTGCCCGATGGTGCTCAGGATCCCCGGTGCCGGGACATGCGCTTTTTTCGGGATGTAAAGCAAAGCATCGACGAGGAATCCCGGCTGGCTTTCAAAAATCACCTTTTCGATTTTGAAGTCGCCACGGTCCACTGAGCCCACCACTCGCGCATTCAGCGGGTTCCTTTGTGGCCAGGGGTCGAGCCCGAGTGAGCGGCGTAACTGCCGCAGCGCGTCCGTGCGGTAGCTCTCGAATTCTTGCACCGTCTTGAAGTGCCGGGGGTGTGAAGACGAAGCCACCTGATCGAGATATTGCCAGAAAGGGTTCTGGGCGACTTTTTCCGCAGGACGATAGTTGCAGTGAAATGCGTACGTGCCAAACTTGGAATTTGTTTCCCCTGTTAGCTTCAACCCTGAATAGTGCAACTCACCGTCAAGGAGGCCGAAGCCGACGCGGCCTTCGGGGATCTTCACATCTCCAAATTCGAGACGAATGCCATCAGACTCCGAACTGCCGGAGGGCCACAATGTGGCGAGAAAGTCATTGCCCTTGGCGGTGATGTGAAAGTCGATGGCGGGCTCTTTCAGCACGGACCGCAGACTCGCACTAACTACGTTGTGCGACTGGCCGAAGTGGCTTTCCCGAAGCGCTACGATCGAATGGCGCCAGTCAAGCACCACTCGATAACTCTCGGTCTCACCAGCTTCGCGAATCAGGATCGCACAAGAACCTGTGCCTGTACTTGCCACCGATCCCGAGAAATCGAAGTCGCCGTACCACGCCTTCGAGAGGATCTTTCCCCAAGTTTCCCCTGTGACCTTGCCGTTACCCTCGATGTTGCTTACGTTCCAGGTTCCGTTTGAGATCTCCCACACGGGCTCTTGCGGGTGAGACGGAACGGGTCGCATGGCGAGAATCAGGAGCAGGCACGTCACTGGCAGGGTGGTCGCGAAGCGGTGAACCCTCATAGCCGTTCCTTAACTTTGGAGTATCCGTAGCATGTTTCCACCGAGGACTTTCAGCTTGCTTTCGTCATCAAGCTTCGCAAACAGCACTCGGCCCAACTGAAAGGGCAGGTCGTGGAGAGGGAAGTCTGACCCCCAGAGAATCTGGTCCGCTCCGAGTTCCGCCACCATTCGCTCCAGGGCGTCGTAGAAGATGTTGGAGTAAACAAGATCGATGAAGACGTTCTTCCGGCGCTTCAGCACGCCGGCGTAAGCGAGCTCCGATCTGCCATCCCAAAAGCCCGTGTGGGCGATGATGAACTTCACATTGGGGAACTCTGCGGCGACGCGTTCGATGAACTCGGGCCGTCCCCAGTCGTGGCTCAGGATGGTCATGCCGCTTCTCGCCGCGTACTCGATGACTCGCCGGTACGACGGACCTTCGATCGGGTAGCGGTGGAATGCCGGGTGCAGCTTGATGGCTTTCATCCCGAGCTTCTGAAAACAGCGATCGAGTTCAGGCTCAATTTCATCGGGCCGGTTCGGGTTCACCGACGCATAGCCGATGAAACGATCGGGGTATAGCTTGACCGCTTCCGCCACCGCGTTGTTCCCCGTCACGCAGTCCGGCCCGATGGCGAGGAAGCTGCTGACGCAGAGCTTTTCCACGCCGGCGGCGTCCATGGCGCGCACCATGCTTCTCGCGTCGGCAAACCCCACCTTGGTCTGCGAGAAGCGCCCAAAATGTGCGTGGCAATCGACGATTCGTGGGTTCATAGGGTCCTCACCTTACCTCGCGGCGGCGAGCAGGTTCCGGAGGTTGCCGCCGGCGATACGTTTCTTGTCTTCGAAGGAAATGCCGGAGAAGTAGAGCATTGAGATGGCGGGACCGCCCGAGTATTCCGGCAATCCCGTACCAAAAAGCAGACGTTCGGCGCCGAAGCGCCGGCAGATGTCGGCCACGCCGTCAGATGCCTGGTAATACGACAATTCCAGGTGGAGGTTGCCGAAGCACTCCAGCAACGGATAAAGGTAACGGCTCGATCCGATGCCTTCTCTGACGAGCACGACGGGCAGAGAAGGGAACTCGCGGCAGATCCTGGCTACAGCGTCGTAATTAACGACCTCTTCAGCCCAGTGCGAACGGCCAAAGTCCAGGAACAGAGGAATGCGGTGCGTGTTCAGCTCGCCGAGTAATTCGTCGACGCTCCACCCGGAAATCGAGAAGCGGTGAACCGCCGGAAGCATCCGAACCGCGTGCACGCCTGCCGCCAACATGCGCGGGATCAGCGTGGCAGGGTCCTCCATTTCTCCGGTGTAGTGGGGCATGACGACCCAACAAGGATGCAGCCGGGAGGCGGTTGAGAGCTCTTGCAGAAGTTGCGTATTCCCGAATTCCGGGTCGTATCCTGAAGCGCTCGCGTGGTAGACGAGAGCTTCGGCAATGCCGAGCCGGTCCATCTCCTGTTCCAGATCCGGGACGGTAACCGGAGCTCCAGAAGCGGTCAGATCCGAAGGACCGAGGCGGCAGTTTGCGTCGAATAGATTCAGGCGCTGTACTTCGGCATGGTCAATTGGTTTCATGGAGAAGCCTCATCGTTTCCTAGCGAAGTTCACCGGCTGCCACTTCCTGCGGCCGAAGGGTAAGTGATTCGATTCTTCCGACCAGCAATGCCAGCAGAATCACGGCAACCACGGGCAGGATACCGGCCGCGACGAAGATTGGTAAGTAGGAAAACTTATCGACCACCTTCCCGGTGATCAAGGTGAAGGCCATCCCGCCAAAACCCGCGGCCGTGCCCGCGATTCCATACACGGACGCGACGACGCTCTTGGGGAAGATGTCCGCGGGGAGCGCCAGGAAGACCGCTGCAAAGCTGCCGTAGGCAAATGTCGCGATACTGATGAACAGCAGCGCGCGTGTACTGCTGGGTGTCAGGGCAGCGGGAATACCAGCGATCATCGAGACGCCGCTTGCCAGCAACACGATCTTCCGTGCGAGGCTCAGCTTCCAACCTCTTTTCACAAGGTAGCTCGATAGCCCGCCGCCCACGAAGCCTCCCACGCCGGCCGTGAAGAACGGGATCCACGCAAACCTGCCAATTTCGGCGAGGCTGAACGCCCGCTGCCGCTTCAGGTACTCCGGCAGCCAGAACACGTAGAACCACCAGACCGGATCAATCAGAACCCGCGTCACCAGGAGCGCCCAAAGTTGGCGGTAACGGAACAACTCTGCCCAGCGCAGACTCGGACCGGCGGGCGGGGGTGTTGTGCCATGGTACTGCAGAATCAAAGCACGCTCGTCCTCGGTGATTAAGCGGTGCTTTTCAGGTGAGTCGTAGAAGAACAACCATGCAATCAGCCAGAGGAACCCCAGCGCGCCTGTCATTACGAAGCCGGCGCGCCAACCGAACCGCAGGATTGTCCAGGAAATCAGTGGAGGAGCGAACACCGCACCCAGACTTGAACCGCTGTTGAAAAACGCGGCGGCAAAGGCCCGCTCCTGGGGAGGAAACCATTCGGCGACAGCCTTGACGGCTCCCGGCCAGTTGCCCGCTTCGCCCAAGCCGAGGCAAAAGCGAAACGCACAAAAACTCCAGATGCCTTGAGCGGCCGCATGCAGCATGGTGGCTGCGGACCACCAGGTGATAAACAGTATGAATCCCACGCGCGTGCCGAAGTGGTCGATCAACTTGCCGGAAACTCCCTGCATGATCGTGTAGGCAAAAATAAACGCAAAAACGATCCGTGAGTAATCGGTGTTGGTCAACCCGTATTGCTCGCGGATGACCGGAATGGCGATGGACAGCGTCTGGCGGTCGACGTAGTTGATGACCGTCACGAGAAACAGCAGCGTGAGGATGTACCATCGCAGGTTCCGGATTTTCGTCGGCATCACGCCCATGGAGTTCTCAATGATTCCCTTCTGACGCGCAGGCTCACGTCCTTCCTCTCCGGTGAGCCCAATGTGGGGGCCTGCCTCACGAAGTCCGGAGGACACGGAACATCGCCAATGGCGCATGCGACTTAGCCCCGCTCGTGGCCGCTGGCGTGAGGAGAACGCACGCCTGAGTAGCGGCCCTCGGCGCGAACTTCCCGCTGGCCGCGAGAGATATACCGCCAGCACCCATGCGAGCCGCCGGTTCGCGTCTCAGTCGCCAATCCGCGTCTTCGGCGGCTTAACCGGGCAATCCCGGTTCGTGCCCCGGAGCCTGCAACTGAGATGGAACGTCGCGCGGCGTGCCCGGTGCTCGCAATTCTGCTGAACCACAACAGTTCTTCTTGCCTTCGGTCGGCGCCTTCCCAACCTCGAAGAACGCGGCTAAGTCACGAAGGGTGCTCGGAACCGCGGCGAAGAACTCTTCACCGCGAATTCGCGATATCTCTGCGGCCAAGGAGGTCATCTCGCGGCAAGCGTTCGTAAGCTCGGACTTGTTCGGCCGCTTTTGCGCCAAGTACAGTTGATAATATCCGTCCAAGGTAGCCTGGAACGCCCGGATGATGAGCAATTCTCCCTCAAACAGCTCCGCGAGTTGGTCGTAATCTGTCTTCGCTAAGCCGCTCTTTACGGATTGGACATCCGCGAGGCACTGCTGGGTCAGGCTGTAGGCTTGCCGTTTCTCGTCGCGTACGAAATCCATACCCAGGGATTCCACCTGATCGACGAAGGGTTCCCAAAGGAACGGAGCCCACTGCGGTCCCTGCAAATAGCTGTGCGCGAAACCGCGGCCGCCGACCTCGAGCACCAGCGGGACGATGGTTTCCGTGCGCGTCAGAGCGCGTATGAGCGCCGGAGCTCCCTGCCTTCCGTAGCGCCGCGTGACCCATTCCACCCAGATTTTCTCGTCGAAGGCGTCGAGGTCCCATCCCCACCTTCCCGGCTTCTCCCGAGGGTCAGTGACGGTGTCGAGTCCAAACCAGGGAAGAGGTTGGCTGAGGTATTTGCCGAACGCGTAACAGTTAATCTCATTGGGGCTGCCAAAGATGGTCCTGAAGGTGTGGGAGGGAGCAGAGACGTGGGCGACGCGGCCAACCGCCCCCTCGGCTCCAAGCGACTTGATCTCTCGAATGCGGTTGTGCAGGTAGCGGGGATAACAGGCCGGGACATCCAAGGCGCCCCAGTACTCGCCATACAGGTCGAACTCGACAATGAGCTTGCGGCCGCGATAGCGCCACAAAAACGGATTCAAGGGCATCCAGGTGTGAACCCAGTCCGCTAGCACTTCCTTCGTCATGATGTAGATGTCTTGCGGCAGTTTGCCGAGAACTTTCCAAAACGTCGCATAGTCCGCATACTTGGCGATGAAGTCGCGGATGATCAGTTTCTTGCCAGCCCGCCGGCACGCCTCGTATATGGTTGTGTAAAGCTTGATCAGGCGTTCTTCCCGCGTCATCGATCCGGAATTCCCCAAGATGCTGGGTGTCTCGTGGAGACTGGTTATCGTGAGGGTATCAACTTCGGGGACTCGCTGAAAGAACTCTCCCAGGAGACGGTCGAGATAGGTCCAGAAGAAGCCGCTGTCGAGATTCTTGATTTCGGGATACTCCGTGAACAGCTCCTGGGGCGCGTCACGCAGGACGTGGTACCAGCAGTTCAGCGACAAACCTTGTCCCTTGATCTTTTTCGCCAAATCCCGGAAGTGCACGTAGTCATGTTCTCGTGTCTCACGGCTGCAAAGTTCGCCGCGATGATCCAGCGAGCTCTTTGCCGATAGTTTGGGGAAATCGCGATAATTCACCGAAGCATCCACGAGGCCTCGATTGCCAATCGAGTAATCGTGGAGTTCGAACGTATTGATGCCGTAGTCGTGGGCTCGCTGTAAGGCCCCGAGGACGTAGTCCTCCATGAGTCCCCAGTTGTACGCTGCGATGCAGAAGCTCCAAGCCCTGTATGGGAAAACCGCTTCCTGGTGTTCAGTCACCGCGCTTGTATTCTCCTCGCTGCCTGCGGTTCGCGCGAGGCGGTGGCGCGGAGCCACCAAGCTTCCCGTGCCGGCCATTGTTGATACCAGGAAATCTCTTCGGTCCATTTAGCATTCCCCCAAGAACATGACTATTCCGACAAGTGCGGATTCAACGCAAGTGCGCATTCGTGCTCTTGCTTGCAGGTAAGGATGCCCCCATCTAAAAGCTCGACGAAGGGTTCGGAACGGACTCCTGATCACGGTGGTTATTCATGGTGGTCCTGGCCCCCGCCGTATTCTCGGACTCCGCGAGGAGATGAACAGAGCAGGCTTCGATGCGAGCTGTCCCTGAGTCCCTTCCCTTGCATTGATACGTGACAGCGACAGGACCGTAACACAGCGGGGGCCACGTGTCAAGGATTACTGTGGAAACGATACCGGTATCGATTCATTAAGCATAATTAGCCACTATTGGGGCCTCGACATGCTGGTTGCTGACATCGGCACGCACCGCCCTGTCCGGCAGGACTGATACACTCCCGTCACGATCTCCAGCGCTTGGTATCCTTCCTCGCCGGAGACCCGCGGCTTGCGTCCGGTTTGCACCGCCGCGCCGAAGTCCAGAAACTGCCGCTCGAAGGATGTCACCGAGATCGCCAGCGGATCTGACGCTCCTGAGGCCACGGCTTTCGAAATCGGCGCCGGCTCGCCGGAATCTTCCGCAACGTCCCATGTGGTCAGCCGGTCGCCCTGGACGATTGCTGAGCCTTTGGTCCCGTGAAGTTCGAGGCGCTCCGGGTAACCGGGCCAGCAAGCCGTCGTGGCCTGGATGACCCCCGTAGCTCCCGACGCGTAACGCAGCACCGCATTGGCCACATCCTCCGACTCGATCTTGTGCAGGGCGCCAAGCTGCCAATAGCCGACCAACTCCTTTACCGGGCCGGCGAGCCAGCGGAGAAGATCAATCTGGTGGATTGCCTGGTTGATGAGGACTCCGCCGCCTTCGGTGTCCCAGCTTCCCTTGATGGGCCGCGAATAGTAAGCCGGCGAGCGGTACCACTTCACATAGCAATCGCATTGGAGGAGCTTCCCGAGGCGGCCCTGGGCAATGGCGCTAGCGAGAAACTGGCTGGAATCATCGAAGCGATGCTGACTCACCACGCCTAGTTGAATGCCGGCACGTTGCGCGATCTCGATCATCTCGCGTGCGGTTTCGAGATTTGTGGAGATCGGTTTTTCGACTTGGATATGCTTGCCCGCCTCCGCACAAATCCGCAGCGGCGGCAACCGGAAATCAGGGAATGTGCACACATCTACAAAGTCGACGTCGGGGTGACGGCAGACTTCCTCGTAGGTCTTGACGAATTGCGCGCCGTTCTCCTCGGCGAAGCGGCGTCCGCGTTCCTCGGACGTGTTGGTGCAGACTGTGATCTTGTAACCGATGTTGCGGTAGGCACGGGCGTGCAGGTTTGAAATCGCACCGGTGCCGATGATGCCAACTCTCATAACACTTTACCCCTTTGCACGAATTTTGCGATCAGGTCACAGGCTTCGTTCGCCATTCCTGATTCGCTCTGGTCTTCAGAACTCTCTCGCAGCGTGGCCGCGCTTGCGAGCGATGGCGGACGGCGTCACGGCGCTAGCAACCGGCGCAAACGCGGCGCCAGCCTTTCCGCCATCAAGCGGAACCCATAGTCATTGGGATGCGTGCCGTCGGCCAGAGCGTCGCCGTCGGCCGGGCCAAGCAGGTCGGTTCCGTCGATCACCTCCAGGTGACGGTCTCCCGCTTCCCTTAGTTGTTTCACGACACTCCGAATGTGAGCGCGCATGGCTTCCCAGGGAGGTGGATTGCCTCCGGGCCAGAATTCACGTGACTCATAAATCGGCGTGATCGCCAGGATGGGTGTGTCGGGATGTTTGCTTCGGATGGTTTGCAGAAAGGGCAGGTATACCTTCTGAAGCGATTCCAACGTCATATTATTGACCCCGTAATCGAGAACGAAACACGCGGCGTCGATTTCGCTTACGAGTTGCGCTTCTTCCGTGAGACCCAAGCCCTGTCCGGAGAATCCCAGATCCACAAAATCGCTGTTGAGCATTCGGCCCAGCAGCGCGGTGTAGCTAAGACCTGGGCGGCTGGCGCAACCACCTTGCGTGATGGAGGTTCCGTAGAAGACAACTGGCTTCTGCATAGAAAAGGCACGAGCGGGCAGAACCCGCGCTGCGCTGTCGATACCGATCCCCAGCACTTTGACCGGCTTGTAGATGGGCAGGTAAAGGACGACTTCACGTTCCATCCGAGGCTCTTTCTCGAACCTGAAATACTCCCGCTCGTAGGTATGTCCAGGTGAAGCCTTCGTGTCGGCAAAGGCTGTGGCGCGATACTTCCCATCCACATACAAGTCAACACCGGTTTGACCCATCGCGTGCAAGTTGAGCATGTCCGGTGGGGAAGGGTATTCCAGGCGGATGGCAAGGACCTTGGTGTCCGTTCGAAAACGGATGCGAGCCCCGCTGGGACAGGACGCTTGTTCCCAGACGGGAGGAGAAATCTTATCCTTCATCCGCAAGGGCAGGCGATTCAGTGCGCCGCCATTCTGCTTGTACCAAAAGAGTCCGTCGACTTCGAGGCGTGGGTCGCTGAGTGCAATCCACTGAACGGTACTTGCCTCAGGATGCGGAGCCTGGGGATTCGCACCGCGTGCTGCGGGCAAAGCGTTGGAAATGACGAGGGTCACCATTACGGATCGCAGCGCTTTCAACATGTCGTGTTCTCTCCTTTCCTCCCGAGCTGGCGTAGGCCGCGCGTGCGCGGGAGGACTTCGGCCCTGTCGCGCAAATCGCATTAGTGCTGCGTGAGGATCTCGCCATTTTCCAACCATGCGAGCGTTTTTACGAGTGACCATCGCAGATCAAAAGCCACGGGTGGTTCGGCGTATTTGTGATCCAGCAAGCCTATCGTTTTTAGCATGCCCCGAAGAGCCGCCAGGCGTTCTCGAACATCGTTGCGTTCGAGGACGTCCGCGCGCTCCGTCAGCAAGCCTGTTTTCGCATCCGGTTGAAGAACTGTTTCCCTCACAAACTGGCCGTATCCCGGCCCCCACTGGATCAAGCCCCAGTAGGTGACGGCGGCATTGGCCTCCAGGGCCAGGCGATAGGCTTCCGTGAGGCGTTCATCGATGCGCCGCTCGGACCGTAACACATAACGCCGCGCCAGCTCAGCCCAGCTCAGCGTGGGTTCCCAGGTGAGCTGGGAATAAAAGAAATACACCTGTTCCAGCTCGCGTTGAAACGCCGGTTCCCAGGAGATCGAAGGTATTCCAGCACTGAGAGCGACGCTAACGTATGTCCTGACCTCTGCTTCCCAGCCGCGATAGAAACTGCGAAGTTGAGTCATGGTCTGGTCGGTGGCGAAATAGCTGAAAGCTTCCAGTCCCCCGCCGCCATCTTCGTGGGCAGTGCACACCGGAGCGTCGATCTGTCCTTCGACGATGCTTCCCACCCACCTCAGCCAGCAGAAGAAGTCCAGGTTGGGGAACTCCTCATAATGCTCTTCAATCCGTCGCGTGGCGTCTGCAAACATTCTGACGGAGGCCCGCAGGCGAATGTCGGGACGGCGCGCCCCCGCTGCCTCATAGGCCGACTTGAAGCAACGGTATACTCCTTCCCGATTACCGACCAGATTCTTGCACTTTGGGCATCGGCAGATTTTGCGCGAGTCCGAAAACATGTGCCCGATGTGGAAGTCGAGGCCATCAAACTGCGGATAGTTGCGTACTATGTCGTCCACAATCGCG
>Ga0335069_10013160_pt1 | contig 11624 bp, 11 predicted proteins | sample Lox_Sample_11_FD_206714 | JGI IMG/M metagenome (GOLD analysis project Ga0335069, IMG submission 206714) | Soil microbial communities from Loxahatchee National Wildlife Refuge, Florida, United States - Lox_Sample_1.1 | ecosystem: Environmental > Terrestrial > Soil > Wetlands | place: USA...
TCGGGGAGATGCGAGACGGCGTACAGCGCGGCGGCGACGACCTTCACCTCGCCCTCGGGATCGAAGTCGGTCAGCGTCACTTCGTCGCGCGGCTGCGGGGCGACTCCCGCGAGGAGCTCCGTGGCGGTCCGCGCCGTCGCCGCCCGGGTCGCCGCGAGATACTCGCTCCACACGCCGCCGCGCTCCGGACGATCGACGCGGCTGAGAAACGCCGGAATGACGTGCTCCAGCTCGGCGCGCATGGCGGTCGCGCAGGCGCGCGCTTCGGCGAGCGGATGGGCGCGCAGACGCAGCAGCAGCTGTTCGAACGCCTGCCCGCTGCCGAAGATGCCGACGTTCGACGTCGTCGCCGCCGGCAACAGGCCGCGCAACGCGTCGAGCGCCTGGGCGCGAGCGGTCGCCTGGACGGGGCCGGGCGCCTTCCCTCCGCCCGGAGGCAGGAGTCGCTTGAAGTGCGCGATCGCCGGGTCGAGCCAGCGCGCGTACACGTCGAAGGCGCGATCGAGATGTGTGGCCGTGCGCGCGGCGAGCCGCCCATTGTCGGCCGCGAGGTCGCTCAGCTCGGCCGGGAAATGGTAGCGCCATCGCCCCCCGTCGCGCTGCGTGTACGGGATGTAGCGGGTCGACTGCTCCAGGTACGCCATCAGCCGGCCCCATTCGAGCGCCTTGGTGAGCAGGTTGGACGCCCCTTCCACGGCGACGTGCGCGCCGCCGAGCTGGGCGACCGAGTCGTCCCCGTACTCGGCCAGCACCCGTGCAAACAGCTTCTCCGAGCGCGCGACCCCCACCGTCGGCCCGCCGAGCGCGCCGCCGGCCTGATCGCAGAACTCGTCGAGGAAGAGCCGGCGCAGCGACTTCGGCGAGCGCGAGTAGCGCGCGAACAGCGCCGCCTTCACGACCTCCGGCAGGTTGCGGAGCGCGAACACCGGCCGATCGAGGTTGGTAAAGTACGGCGCGAGCGCGCGGCGCTCGTCGGCGGTGAAGGTCTCGGACGGCGGCGGATCAGGCATCGGCGTCGAGCAGATGGAAGACCAGCCCGGTCTGCAGCTTGGGAAAGAAATAGGTCGACTTCTGCGGCATCGTCTGCCCGGCCAGGCAGGCCGCCTCCACCTCGGCCATCCGCGGCGAGCGCAGCAGGAAGGCCGCCGTGGCACCGCCGCGGTCGACGGCGTCGAGGGCCTGTCGATCGTCGTGCGTGTAGGTCAGCGCGCCATCCGGTCCGACCTGCGCCCCGTCGATCCCGAGGACGGCGCCGAGCAGCAGACCGTCCAGCAGGCTGACGTCGAGTTGGCGAATCACCGGATGGACCGACGGCAACAGGCGGTCGAGCGCTCCCAAATCGCGAGCCCGCAGATGCAGCAGGTACGTGCCGTCGGACCGATGCAGCGCCAACCAGCCGGGGGCCGTTGCGTGGGTCAAGCGGGCGACGACCTCGCGCGGCGCGACCGCTTCGAGCTCGAAATGCTCGGCGGTTCGCTCACGCCAATCCGATGGGAACGGGCCGCGCCAGACCCGGTGGGTCGGCAGAATCACCAGCCCCGGGTCATCCATCGAGCACAGATACATGAGGAGGAAGTTGTGCGGCGCGTCGGGGTCGCGATCGCCGGCGGCGGTGCGCTGCGCGCGGTAGGTGAGCGCCGTTTCGTAGCGGTGGTGCCCGTCGGCGATGAACACCGTCGCGGGGCGTAGGCCTTCGACCATGCGCGCCACCGCGGTCGGATCGGTGAGCCGCCAGACGCGGTGGCGCTCGCCGCCATCGGCGATGTCGATCCACGCGGGCTCGGTCGCGGCGCAGTCGCGCGCCGGCGCGAGCGCGTCGAGCCCGTGCGGGTACACGCCGAAGATCGCGCTCAGGTTGGCGCGACAGGCCGTCATGAGCTTCAAGCGGTCGGCCTTGGCGCTCGGAAACGTGCGCTCGTGCGGGAGAATGTTGCCCGCCGAGAAGGGCTCCAGGCGGACCGCGGCGAGCAGCCCGCTGCGCTGACGGCGGCGGCCGTCGGCGAGAGCGAAATCCTGCACGTAGTAGTAGAGCCCGGGCTCTCGATCCCGCACCAGCACGCCGCGCCGGCGCCAGTCGGCCAGGTCAGCGGCGGCGGCGGCGTAGCGGTCGGGCGCTCGGTTCAGGATCAGACGGACCACATTGTACGGGCTGCGCGCGTAGAGGCGGTCCAGCTGGGCATCGTCGATGACATCGTACGGCGGCGCGATGACCTCGGCGAGGGAGCCGACGGCGGCGGGGTCGTAGTGGAGTGCGCGAAAGGGACGCAGATCGATCATGAGGTCCGTGCGCACGCCCCGCCGCGCTCAGGTCGTCCCGAGCTTCTTCTGCAGTGCGGCGTTCTTCGCCTCCACGGCGGCGGCCATCGTCGCCTTGAATTGCTCCAGCTTCGCCGCCAGCGCGGGATCACCGATCGCGAGGATCTGCGCGGCCAGGATGCCGGCGTTCTCGGCGCCGCCGATCGCGACGGTGGCGACCGGGACCCCCGACGGCATCTGGACGGTGGCGAGCAGCGCATCGAGGCCGTTGACGCTGGTGGCGTTGAGCGGGACGCCGATCACCGGCAGCGTGGTGTGGGCCGCGACCACGCCGGCCAGGTGGGCGGCGGCGCCGGCGCCGACGATGAACACGCGGATGCCCTCTCCGCGCGCGCCGCCGACATACGCCATGACGCGCGCCGGCGTGCGGTGCGCCGACATCACGTGCACGTCGCACGCGACGTCAAATTCCCGCAGTCGCTTGACCGCTCCAGACATGACGTCCCAATCGCTGTCGCTGCCCATCAACACGGCGACGCGCGCCTTCGCTGTGGTCATCGTTCCCGCTCCACTGCGCGACGACCGATGTCGCGCCGGTAGTGCATGCCGTCCCAGCTGATCTGGTCGACGGCACGGTAGGCCTCGGCCACCGCCGCAGTCACGTCGGCACCGAGCGCGGTGACGCCGAGCACGCGGCCGCCATCCGTCACCACCGCGCCGTCGCGGCGCGCCGTGCCGGCATGAAAGACCATTCCCTCCCGCCAGCCGCGCAGCCGGTCGAGGCCGTGGATGGGCCTGCCGCGCTCGTAGTTGCCGGGGTAGCCGTCGGCGGCGAGCACGACGCACACGGCGGCGCGCGAATCCCAGCGCAGCGTCTGTCCGGCGAGGCCGCCGCTCACCGCGGCGTCCATCAGCTCGGCCAAATCGCCGGCGAAGCGCATCACCAGCGCCTGGCATTCCGGATCGCCGAAGCGAACGTTGAACTCGAGCACCTTGGGACCTTCCGCGGTCACCATGAGCCCGGCATACAGCACGCCGGTGTAGACGATTCGGCGCTCGGCCAGACCGCGCACCACCGGGATCATGATCTCCTCCATGATACGCGCATGGAGCGCGGCGGTGCACACGGGGGCGGGCGAATAGGCCCCCATGCCGCCGGTGTTGGGCCCGGTGTCGCCGTCGAAGGCGCGCTTGTGATCCTGCGAGGACGCCAGCGGCAGCACCGTCTGGCCGTCGGTGACCGCCATGAAGGAGACTTCCTCGCCGGTGAGGAACTCCTCGATCACGACGCGGCCGCCGGCCTCGCCGAAGAGCCGCCAGCGCATGATCCGGTTGATCGCCTCCTCCGCCTCGCCGGCTGTCTCACAGATGAGGACGCCCTTCCCGGCAGCCAGCCCGTCGGCCTTCACCACGATCGGCACGCCGACCTCGTGGACGTAGCGCACGGCGTCGTCGGGATCGGTGAAGCTCGAGAAGAACCCGGTCGGCACCTTGTGCCGGCGCATGAGCTCCTTGGCGAAGGTCTTGCTGCCCTCGAGCTGGGCGGCGGCGCGCACCGGCCCGAAGCCGCGCAGCCCCGCCGCCTGCAGGGCGTCGATCAGGCCGAGCGTGAGCGGAAGCTCGGGACCCGGAACGGTCAGGTCGATCGCGTGCTCGCGCGCGAACTCGACGATGGCGGCGACGTCGTTGACGTCGAGGTCGACGGCCTCCGCGAGCTCATCGATGCCGGCGTTACCGGGCGCGCAATAGATGTGCTCGACGCGCGGCGATTGCCGCAGCTTCCACACCAGCGCGTGCTCGCGCCCACCCCCACCGACCACCAGGATCTTCATGAGGCTGGCGCTACGGACTGATGCGGACGTCCATGGTTCCGGCGGCGCGCCGACGGAATGCTGCGGCTGGATGGGAGCACGGCTGGATTCGCCGCCGGCGGTCAATGCCGGAAGTGCCGCACACCGGTGAACACCATCGCCACGCCAAGCTGATCGGCGACGGCGATGACCTCGGGGTCGCGAACGCTGCCGCCCGGCTGCACGATCGCCGTGGCGCCCGCCTTGGCCGCTTCCTCGACGCCGTCGGGGAAGGGAAAAAACGCGTCGCTGGCCAGCACCGATCCGCGCAATTCCACGCCGACCCGTCCGGCCTTGGCGCGCGCGGCGTGCACGGGGTCGACGCGCGAGGTCGCTCCGCCGCCCAACGCCAGCGTGCGGTCGGGGCCGACGAAGGCGATGCCGTTCGACTTGACGTGTTTGACCACCTTGAGCCCGAAGGTCATCGCGGTCACCTCGGCATCGGTCGGCGGCCGCCGCGTCACCACCTGCGCGTGTGCCGGATCCTCCATGGCGCGATCGGTGTCCTGCACGAGCAGGCCCCCGGCGACGCTGCGCATGTCCCGCATCAGGCCGTCCATCGCCTCCGGGTGCCAGCGCATGAGCCGGCGGTTCTTCTTCTTCTTCAGGAAGTCGAGCGCGGCGGGCTCGAAGGCCGGGGCGATCAGCACCTCGGTGAAGATCTCGTCGACGACCTGCGCGAGCTCGAGCGTCCACGTCTGGTTGGCAATCAGGATGCCGCCGAACGGCGACTCGGGGTCGGTCGCGTAGGCCGCCTGGTAGGCCGCCACGACGCTCGCACCGGTGGCGGCGCCGCACGGGGTATTGTGCTTGAGGATGGCCACCGACGGTCCGTCGTCGCGAAACTCGTACATCAGCCACAGCGCCGCGTTGATGTCGACGATGTTGTTGTAGGACAGCTCCTTGCCGTGCAGCTGTTCGGCGGCGGCGAAGAAATCCCCGTACAGCGCCGCCTTCTGGTGCGGGTTTTCGCCGTAGCGCAGGTCCTGCGCCTTGCGCAGGGCGAGGTGCACGGTCTCCCCGAAGGGCGCCTCGGCCGTGGCATCGCGCGCGCCCAGGTAATCGGCGATCGCCCCGTCGTAGCGCGCCGTCACCTGGAAGGCGCGGCGGGCGAGACGCTGGCGTGTCGCCAGCGACACCGCGCCGCCCCCGGTGCGCAGCTCCTCGAGCACGGTGGCGTAGTCCGCCGGATCGACCACCACCGCGACGTCGCGGTGATTCTTCGCTGCCGAGCGGATCATCGACGGGCCGCCGATGTCGATGTTCTCGATCGCCTCCTCGAGCGTACAGCCCGGCTTCGCCACCGTCGCCTCGAACGGGTACAGGTTCACCACCACCACATCGATCGGCGCGATCCCGTTCGCCGCCATCTGGTCGCGGTGCCGGGCGTCGTCGCGCCGGCCGAGCAGGCCGCCGTGGATCTTCGGGTGCAGGGTCTTCACGCGCCCGTCGAGGATCTCCGGCGAGCCGGTGAAGTCGCTGACCGACACTACCTTGATGCCCGCCGCGCTCAACGTCGCCGCGGTCCCGCCGGTCGACAGGATCTCGATGCCCAACCCGTACAGGCCCCTGGCGAACTCCACCAATCCGGTCTTGTCACTGACGCTGATCAACGCCCGTTCGATCTTTCGCATCGCACGCCACCTGTGCAGCCTTCAACCAGATGCCCCCCAGGTTGTAAAGGAAGGTTGCCGCGATTATGTGTTGCGCATGCGGGTGACGCTGAACGGCGAGCCGCGCGATCTCCGCGAGGGGCTTACCGTCGCCGAGCTGGTGGGCGATCTCGGATTGCGCGCACGGCGCATCGCGGTCGAGATCAACCTCGACGTCCTGCCGCGCGACGACTACCCGCGCCGCGCGCTGTGCGACGGCGACGTGGTCGAAATCGTCCAGTTCATCGGCGGAGGATGAAACGCAATGGCGGATGAGGATCTGCTCTGCCTGGGCGGCAAGACGTACCGCTCGCGCCTCATCGTCGGTACGGGCAAGTACCGTGACTTCGCCGAGACCCGTGCTGCCATCGACGCCGCCGGCGCCGAGATCGTGACCGTCGCCGTCCGGCGGGTGAACATCACCGACCCGGGCAAGGAGAACCTGCTCGACCATCTCGACCTCTCGCGCATCACCATCCTCCCCAACACCGCCGGCTGTTCGACGGCCAGCGAGGCGATTCGCACCGCGCGGCTGGCGCGCGAGGCGGGCGTCGGCACGCTGCTGAAGCTCGAGGTGATCGGCGACGACCAGACGCTGTTTCCCGACGTGGCGGCCACCATCGAGGCGGCCGCGGTGTTGGTGAAGGAGGGCTTCACCGTCCTCCCGTACATTACCGACGACCCGATCGCCGCGCGGCGCCTGCAAGACGCCGGCTGCGCGGCGGTCATGCCGCTGGCGGCGCCGATCGGCTCCGGGCTCGGCATTCGCAATCCGTACAACATCAAGATCATCCTCGAGCAGAGCCGCGTGCCGGTGATCGTCGACGCCGGCGTCGGCACGGCATCCGACGTCGCGCTGGCGATGGAGCTCGGCTGCGACGCGGTCCTGCTCAACACCGCCATCGCCGGCGCCACGCACCCGCTGCTGATGGCCGAGGCGATGCGCCTCGGCGTCGAGGCCGGGCGCAAAGCGTTTCGCGCCGGGCGCATTCCGCGCAAGCTGTACGCGACCGCCTCGAGCCCCATCGAGGGGCTGCTCCAGTAGCCGGCAGCGCACAGCGGTCGGAGGTGTCGCATCCTCTCCCCCGCCGCCTGGGGCGTCTACCTCGTCACCGATCGCGCGCAAACGAACGGGCGGCCGCTGGGCGATGCGGTCGAGGCCGCCCTGCGGGGCGGCATTCGCGCCGTGCAGCTGCGCGAGCGCGATCTCCCGACGCGCGAGCTCCTCGCGCTCGCCCAGCACCTGCGGGTCCTGACGCAGCGCCACGGCGCCGCGCTGCTGATCAACGACCGCATCGACGTCGTCCTCGCCGCCGAGGCCGACGGCGTCCACCTGCCGGGGGAATCGTGGAGCGTGGCGGACGCGCGCGCGCTGCTCGGCCCGCAACGCCTGATCGGCGTCTCGGCCCACGCGCCGCGCGAGGTGGCGGCGGCCGCGGCGGCCGGCGCCGATTTTGCCGTGCTCGGGCCGATCTTCGAGACCCCGTCCAAGCGCGCCTACGGCGCTCCGCTGGGAACCGCGGCGCTCGCCGCGGCGCACGCGGCGGCGCGCCTGCCGCTCTTCGGCATCGGCGGCATCGATGCGGAGCGCGCCGCCGCGGTGCGCGCCAACGCCGACGGCATCGCCGTCATCCGTGCCGTGCTGGCGGCCGCCGACCCGGCGCGGGCCGCCGCAGCATTACTGCGCCTGTGCCGTGGTGCCGGGAGCAAATAGCGGCGACGTCAGCAAGACGTCGGCCGCGAGCTCGTGGCCGGCGGGGGTCCAGTGGTCGTCGCGCGCGTAAACCAGCGCGCGCCCGCGCTGAGCCGCGGCGTTGAACGCGGGAGACAGGTCGACCAGCGGGATGCCCTCGCGCGCGGCGACGTCGCGGACCATCGCGTGCACGGCGCGGATGTACGGATACCGCGACGGCAGGCGCTCGATTTCGCTGCGCTGGGGCAGGTAGACGAGCACGAACTCGGCGCCGTGATCAGCCGCCAGGCGATGCATCTCCGCCAGCAGGCGCATGGTGACGGCGGCGCCCGGGAGGGTGTGGTAGTCCATGTCGTCATCGCCCTCGCGCAGGACGCTTTTGGATGCACCGTCCTCGGCCGAGTGCTTGGCCGATGCCAGCTCGAACGCCACCAGATCGAAGGTGCGGCTGTGCTCCTTGAGGAGACGCTCCACGGGGTTCATGAGCGGCAGCGGCGGTTGATTGCGCGGCACGAGCGCCGTCCCCTCGAGCTCGAAGAGCGGGCGGCGGCCGGCGCTGGAGTCGACGTCGTCGGTCAGGTCATTGTGGAAGAACATCACCGCGACCGCGTCGTCATGGGTAGCGGCGAGCTCGCGCTGCATGAGCAGGTACTCCTGCGCGGTGCCGAAGGCGTTGACGCCCCGGTTGATGACCGCCACCGACGACCCAACCCGCCGCTGCAGCTGGTCGGTGAACACCTCGCCCTGTGCGACCCCCCAGCCCCAGGTGAACGAATCGCCGAGGAAGAGCACGCGCCGCGACGGGTCGGGCGGCGGCGGCGGGTCGGGCACGCGCCATCCGTCCGGTCCGTGCGCGACCAGCGCGTCGAAGTCCGGACGCCGAAAGCGCATGCGCACATCCGGTTTGCCGCGCCACCCGAGCACCGGATCGGAGGCGTGAAAGCTGTACAGCGGGTTGGCTACCTCGGGCACGGTGTCGACCGCGCGCAGCGCCAGCTCGGCGATCAGCAGCGCGACCAACGTGCCCGCCAGGATCAGGGCAAGACGGCGCCACACGGTTCGCGTGTCAGGCCTCTCACCCGCCCCGCGTGTGCATCTCGAGGTGCGGATCTTCGCGCAGCTCGCTGGCAGCCAGCAGCGGCGCACGGTCGCGACGCGCCAGCCGTTCCTCGGCGCCGCGATCGGCACGCGCCAGCCAGGCGCCGGCGATCAGCCCCTTGAGCTCGTCGGTTCCCGCGCCGCGCCGGAGCGCCGCACGCAGGTCGGTGCCGACGCGAGCATAGAGGCACAGGTACCACAGGCCGTCTGCGGTCAGACGGGCGCGGTCGCAGGCGCGGCAGAACGGCGCCGTCGTGGAGGCGATGATGCCGAAGACGGTCCCGTCGGGGAGGCGGTAGCGCTCCGCCGGCGCGGAGCTCTCCTCGCGCAGCGGCGCGATCGGGCCATAGTGCCGCGCCAAGTCGGCGAGCATCGCCTGGCGCGAGTAGACCTTGCCCGCCGACCAGTGGGTCGCGCCGCCGACGTCCATGTACTCGATGAAGCGCACCTCGGCGTCGACGCTGCGGCCGAAGTCGAGCAGCGCGACCAGCTCGTCGTGATTGGTGTCGCGCATCACCACCGTATCGAGCTTGAGGGGACGACAGCCCGCCGCCGACGCGGCGGCGATCCCGCTCAGGACCTGCGCCAGCCCGTCCCGGCGGGTGAGCGCGCGGAAGCGGTCCGGGCGCAGCGTGTCGAGGCTGACCGTCAGGCGGTGGAGGCCGGCGGCGGCGAGCGCCCCGGCCTGCTCGCCGAGCAGCATGCCGTTGGTGGTCAGCGCCAGGTCGCGCAGTCCCGGTTTGGCAGCCAAGAGGCGCACCAGCGTGGCCAGGTCGTGCCGCAGCAGCGGCTCGCCGCCGGTGAGCCGAATGCGGTCGACGCCGAGCTCGATGAAGCAGTCGACCAGCACGCTGATCTCCTCGAAATCGAGAATGTCGCTGCGCGGCAGCCAGACGTAGTGCTCCTCGGGCATGCAGTACTGGCAGCGCAGGTTGCAGCGGTCGGTGACCGAGATTCGCAGGTTGCGCAGCGGCCGGCCGAAGCGGTCGACGGTGGGCATCGGAAGAGGAGTATGCCTCGTTCCGCCGGGGGGTGAAAGACGCATCCGGTTCCGCCGCGCGTTGGCGTTCAGCCCCGCGGGTGTGGCCCAATACGGGCATGGGGCACGGGGAGACGGCATGATCGCGACGCGACGAGATGGCTGGCGCCGGAGGGACCGATGGCGGTGGTGATCGAGACCATCGCGAGTGCGATGCTCGAGGGCAACCCGCTGGGCGACCCGCATGTGCGTCGCGTCCCGATCTACCTGCCGCCCGACTACGACACCAGCGGCGCCCGCTATCCGGTCGTCCACTTCCTCGCCGGGTTCAGCGGCGGCGGCGTGTACCTGCTCGGAGAGTCGCTGTGGGGCGAAACGCTGCCGCAGCGCATCGATCGCCTGGTACGCAGCGGGGCGGTCCGCCCGCTGATCGTGGTCATGGCCGACGCGATCACCCGGTTCGGCGGCAGCCAGTACCTCAACTCCGCCGCCACCGGCCGCTACGCCGACCACCTCGTGCACGAGCTCGTCCCCCACGTCGACGCGCACTACCGCACTCTGGCGGACCGCGCGCACCGCGTCGTGATGGGCAAGAGCTCCGGTGGGTACGGGGCGACCGTCCTCGCCATGCGGCACCCCGACGTCTTCGGCCTCGCCGTCGACCATTCCGGCGACAAGTACTTCGACCTCTGCTACCGCGCCGACATCCCGGCCGCCGTGGCGGCGCTGGCGGCCTACGAGCACTCGGCGGCCCGGTTCCTCGCCGGGTTCCCGCACCCGGCGACGGAGCGCGGCCGCCACTGGTTCACGCTGGTGAACTTGCTGGCGATGGCGTCCTGCTATTCGCCCAACCCGGCCGCGCCGATCGGCTTCGACCTGCCGTTCGACGAGCACAGCGCGGAGCTGCGGCCCGCGGTGTGGGCGCGATGGCTCGCCCACGATCCGGTCGAACTGGCCGCCGCGCACGCCGACGCGCTGCGCGGCCTGCGGCTCTACTTCCTCGACTGCGGCCGCTGGGATGAGCACCACCTGCAGTACGGCGGGCGCATCTATTCGCGGCGCTTGCAGCAGCTCGGCGTTCCGCACACCTACGAGGAGTTCGACGGCGGACACATGAACGTCGCCCACCGCTACGACGTCTCGCTGCGCGCGGTGTCGGCCGCCCTCGCCTAGCCGCGCCTGATCGACCGGCGCATCGGCTAGCGGCGCTGCTGGTCGCCGTCGTGTGCCACCACCGGCTGATGGAGCTTCACCGGCGGGCGCGACGAGGAGCGCAGACGCAGGTTGAGCATCTCGACCATCAGCGAGAACCCCATCGCGAAGTAGATGTAGCCGCGCGGGATGTGGATCCCGAGCCCGTCCGCGATCAGCGCCACCCCGATCAGGATCAAGAAACTGAGCGCCAGCATCTTCACGGTCGGGTGCCGTTCGACGAAGGCGCTGATCGGCCCGGAGAACACCATCATCAGGAGCACCGCGATGACGATCGCGGCGACCATGACCGGGATCTGCTGCACCATGCCGACGGCGGTGATCACGGAGTCGAGCGAGAAGACGATGTCGAGCAGCATGATCTGGATGACGACGGCGCGCATCGATGGATAGGTCGCGACCGAGATGTCGTGCTCGGCGCCCTCGAGCTTGTCGTGGATCTCGTAGGTGCTCTTGGCGATCAGGAAGAGACCGCCGACCAGCAGGATGAGATCGCGTCCCGACACCGCTTGGCCGAGCACCGCGAAGAGCGGCGCGGTCAGCCGGGTCATCCAGGCCAGGCCGAGCAGGAGGGCGATGCGGGTGAACATCGCCAGACCCAGCCCGACGCGGCGGGCGCGCGGCTGCTGTGCTGGGGGCAGCTTGCCGGCGAGAATCGAGATGAAGACGATGTTGTCGATCCCGAGGACGAGCTCGAGTGCGGTCAGGGTCGCCAGGGCGACCCACATCTCGGGGTTGGCCATCCACGCCATGTGCCGGCTCCTCTCCGCTCCGCGCCGCCCACGGGCGACCCGCTCATATGGTGCTTCGCTGCGCGGTGCAAAGGCGGGTGCCGTTTCGACGATCCGCGAACGGCGTTGACGGCTGCGCCGCCGGATCGCTAG
>Ga0335069_10013161_pt1 | contig 11624 bp, 9 predicted proteins | sample Lox_Sample_11_FD_206714 | JGI IMG/M metagenome (GOLD analysis project Ga0335069, IMG submission 206714) | Soil microbial communities from Loxahatchee National Wildlife Refuge, Florida, United States - Lox_Sample_1.1 | ecosystem: Environmental > Terrestrial > Soil > Wetlands | place: USA: Florida...
TGGGTCGTGAGCCGAAGACTGCCGAGGAGCTCCTGGCGGTTTACGCGGCGCTGCTTGCCGCCGGCACCGACCTCGAATCCCGCGGCATCGCGACGATGATCCGCGGCGTGCGCGAAAGCACGGTCCGGCGGTACATGCGCCTGTTCGAGTCAGAGCCGGCGCTTCGTGCGGCCAACGATGCGCTCGTTCACTTCGCGCGCAGCCATTCGATCGTCAATTACTGGGGGACGGGTTACGAAGCGTCGTCGGACCTCCTCAGCCTCGACGCCAGCAAGCAGATATACAACGCGCGGGTGGACCCGAAGCGCCGAACCCATGGCATCGGGAGCTACACGACGGTCCTCGATCAGTGGGGAATCCCGTATGACCAGCCGCTGCCGCTTCTGCAGCGCCAGGCAGGCGCCGCGATCGAGGGCGTCGTCCGACAGCGAATCACGCCGATCTCGCGGCTGGCCGTGGACACGCACGGCTACACCGATATCGCTAATTGCACTGCCAAGCTATCTGGCTTCGACCTCTGCCCGAGGCTTCACAACATGCGAGAGTAGTGGCTCCACGTGCCGCGCGGATGGCCGGAAATCCCGGAGCTCGAGCCGATCCTGAGGCGGGACGTCAACCTCGACGACATTCATGCCGAATACGACAACCTGACGCGGATCGCCGCCTCAATCGTCGAGGGATATACCTCAGCAACCTTCCTGCTCGAGCGGCTCGGTTCCGCCGCCCGAGGCTCGCGCCTGCACCGCGCCGGCAGCCAGCTCGGGCAGCTTTGGCGTACGGTCTACCTGTGCGATTACACCGCGCAAGCAGACTTCCGGCGCAGCATCAACCGACTCCTCGTGCGGGGCGAGTCGCTCCATCAGCTGCAGCGAGCGATTCATTACGGTCCGATTAGGGCCGACCGCGGGCGTCGCCGCGAGGAGCTTGCGCTCATCTCCGGCGCACTGACCTTGCTCACGAACGCCGTCGTCGCGTACAACACCTGGAAGCTCAACGAGGCGGTGGAGTCGCGTCGGAAGGCCGGCCGATCCGTGCCGGCGGACGTTATCCTGGCGCACATCGCGCCGATCGCGTTCGGGCACATCAACTTCCGGGGCATCTACCGGTTCCCGCTCGACCGCTACGTCGACCGTCTGGTCCCGTCCATGCCGGCGGTCCGGAAAGCCGTCGGCGGCTAGAGAGTTATTAATAGGAAACCGTTAATTTTGGTCGAAACCCGTAAACACCCCCCTCTTCCGGGCGAACGTCGTTCACCGACCTGGTTATGGAGCCGAGGTCGTAGGCCTCGGTGGCGCCGTCCTCACGCGCCAATTCCAGCTTGAGGGTTCATCGCATGGGGATGCTCCGGCGTCCGATGCTCCGCCGAATCTACCTCCTCAACACCCCCACTTTCGTGACACTCCCATCTACTAAAGAAACTCACAGCCGCAGACCGGCGTCCATCCACGAGGATTCGTAGGGTCTCACGACAGTTCTCGATGGGATGCAGCAGTCACGGTCGCAGGCCGAAGGCGGAGCGGCCTGGGCGGAGCAGCGGAGCCGCGAGTCTGGCGAACTCACAGAGGAACGGGCGGGTTTCGCGCGGCACGATGATCTCCTCGACCAGGAACTTCTCGGCGGTGCGAAACGGCGAGCGCGCACGGCCGAGCCGGACTTCGATCTGGCGGCGGCGCTCGGCGGGATCGGGCGACGCCGCGAGCTCGGACTTGTATGCGGCATCGAGGCCCCCTTCGACCGGCAGCGATCCCCAGTCCCCCGAGGGCCACGCACAGCGATACCGGAAGCGGGTGTGATTGGCCATGGCCGCGCCCGCAACGCCGAAGGCCTTGCGCACGATGACCGTGCACCACGGCACGGTAGCCTGGTAGACGCTCGCGAGCGCCCTCGCGCCGTGTCTGATGGTGCCGGCCTGCTCGGCCTGCACGCCGACGAGAAATCCCGGGATGTCGACCAGGTGCACGACCGGTAAGTGAAAGGTTTGCGCGAGCTCGACGAAACGCACGAGCTTCTGGGCCGCGTCCGCGGTCCAGGCGCCGCCGTAATGCATCGGATCGCTCGCAATGACGGCGACTGACCAGCCGTCGAGCCGCGCGAGGCCCGTGATCGCCGAGCGTCCCCACTGCCGGCCGATCTCGAAGAAGCTGCCGCGATCGAGCACCGCATCGAGGATGCGGCGCATCTTGTAGACCCTGCGCCGGTCGCGGGGCACGACGCGATCGAGATCCGGCTCGCACCGGTCGGGCGGGTCGCCCGACGGCACGCGGTCCGCGAGCGCATCGACGGAGGATGGCAGATACGACAGGAAGCGACGGGTCTTCGCGAACGCATCGGCCTCATCGTCGGCCAGGTCGTCTACGGCGCCGGTTTGCGCGTGCATCTCGGCCGCGCCAAGTTCCTCCTTCGTCACCTGCTGTCCGAGCGCCGAGACGATGGCGGGCCCGGCGACGAACATCAGCCCCTGCGTTCGATCCAGCAGCGAGTAATGACTCGAGACCAGTCGCGCGGCACCGAGGCCCGCGATCGGTCCGAGCCCGAGCGCCACGACCGGGACGGTCGCCAGGTTGTCGACGACCCAGTTCCAGCCCGGCATCGCCGGCACATAGGTGTGTCCGCTCGTCTCGAGCGTCCTGACGGAGCCCCCGCCGCCCGTGCCGTCGAGGAGCCGCACGAGTGGCAGGCGCAACTCGCTCGCCATCTGTTCTGCCTGGACGATCTTTTCGTGGATGGCCGCATCCGCCGCACCGCCCCGCACCGTGAAGTCATCGCCGGACACGACGCAGGCCCGTCCGTCGATTCGGCCGCGCCCGAACAGCATGTTGGAGGGGCAGAACGACTGGAGCGTGCCGTCGGCAGCATACTGCCCGGTGCCGGCGATGCTGCCGATTTCCCGAAAGCTTCCCTCGTCGAGGAGCCGGGCGATCCGCTCGCGGACCGGCAGTTTGCCCCTGGCGATCTGCAGGGCCACCTTCTCCTGCCCTCCCATCGCCTGCGCGGCCCGCTGCCGCTCGCGCAGCTCCCCGAGCTCGGGTTCCCATCCCTCGTCGGCCACGTGGACTCCTTCAGTTTTCCAGGGTAACGAGCGGCTGACCTTGCGCGACCAGATCGCCCGTATCGACATGCACCGTCACGATACGGCCGACTGCCGGTGACTCAACCGGGATTTCCATCTTCATGACTTCGAGGAAGAGCAACGTCTGCTCGCTGACAACCATCTCGTCTCTCTCGACCTCGAGACGGGCGACAGTCCCTGCCATAGTGGACTTGACGACAAATCGTGGCATCAACCTCTCCCTCCGCAGCTGACCGGCGCGATCGCCGCGAGGGGGGCGAGATCGGCTCATCCCGGATCCAGCGGCTGCTCCGACTGCATTCTGCGCCCTCCAAGGTTGACGGGCGCGCGGCGACTCAAATCAGGCCCGCATTCCCATCCAGTCGGCGAGCGCCGCCGCGGCCGGAGGCAGGTCCCGCGGCGGTCGCGCATCCGGATAGAAGACCCGCAGCCAGACAACGCTCGCCGCGTCGGCCACCGCGTCGTCATCGGCCTTGAGCTCGGCCAGCAGGTCGTGAAACTTCGGATCCGGGTAGATGACGAGCTTGCGAACGAGCTCATCCATCAGGCCGCCGAGGAAATAGGCCGCGAGCAAGGCGGCCGCCGTGCCTCGGCTCGAACCCCTGCGCCTCGTGCTGCCCTTCGCGATGCGCTCGAACCATTGGCGATTGCTGCGCTGCGCGAGCTGGGCGAGCTCCGGATCCTCATCGCCGAGCTGCAGGATGCAACGCATCAAGCCGGCATTGGCGCGGCAGACGGCGATCCAGCGTCGATTGGATGCGCGGATCGCCGCAAATGGTTCGCGTTCGCCGCCCGACTTGACCTCGAGGTCCAGAAAGTCGTTGAGCAGGTCGGTGAGGACGGTGAGCGCCGCGTCCGTCTTGTCGCTGAAGTAGACGTAAAACGAACCCTCCGCGAGCTTCGCGGCGGTCGAGATGTCCACCACGCGCATCCCGTGGTAGCCGTCGCGCTCCAGGATCCTGGCGGTCGCGATCTTCAGCCGCTCGCGGGTCCGGAGCCCCTTCTGCTTCGGGGGCGAGTCGCGAAGCTTCTGCTCGAGATGCTTGATGAACGACAGCGTCATTGGTGCTCGTCAGCGGCCGTACCGCGTCAGCGATTGACGTCCTGCAAAAATGAGGTCAAGCTCAATTATAGATAATATCTGTAGTTTGAGGCGCGGCCAATGCTCAACTCCAAGGTGGAACAGACATTAGTTCATCTGCAGCCCGGCACGGAGATCGGCGTCTCCCCGTGGGTCACGGTCAGTCAGGCGATGATCGACGGCTTCGGCGCCGTCACGCTCGATCCGGACCCGATGCACATCGATCCTCAGTGGGCGAAGGAGAACGGCCTGTTCGGCGGCACGATCGCCTTCGGATTTCTGACAATATCACTGCTGACGCATCTGCTGCACGGGGCGCTCGGCACCGATCCCAACCGCGATCCCAAGGAGGCCGGCTATTACCTGAACTATGGCTTTGACCGGCTTCGACTCGTATCGCCGGTGCGCGCGGGCAGGCGCATCCGCGGCCGATTCGGATTGCTTGACCGCAAGCGGGACGAGCGGCAACGGCTGGTGTCGACATTCGAATGCACGATCGAGATCGAGGGCGAGGATCGCCCGGCGCTGTTCGCGCACTGGCTGACGGTCTGGGTCCCGCCGGGGGGCTGAGGAAGCGCTTTGGTAACGACGTTGGCGAGAGCCCCAAGTCGCGAGGAGACAGCGGCCTATGCGGCCGGATCCTTCGGCACGGGTGTGTTCTCGACAGTGCCGACGATTCTGCTCCTCTACTTCTGCACGGAGATCCTGGGGCTGCCACCCAGCTGGGGCACGGTGATCGTCTTTCTGCCCAAGGTCTGGTCGATCCTGTGGGACCCGTTCGTCGGCGCCTGGTCCGACCGATCGTCGACCCGGCTCGGCCGCCGCCGACCGTTTCTGATCGTAGGTGCCGTCGGCGTCACGCTGTCGTTCGTTGCCGTGTTCAGCCCGCCTGGAATCGGCCTGGCCGGCACCGGGCTTTGGGTCGCATGCTCCTACTTCCTGCTGGCGACGCTCTATTCCCTGTTCGCCGTTCCGTACGTTGCGATACCCGCGGAGATCGGCGGACATCCGCACGTCCGGGCGCGCCTGATCGGCTGGCGGATGCTGGTCGCCATGCTCGGAATTCTGACCGGAGCGGGTCTCGTGCCACTGCTGGTCGAGACCGGTGGCGGTGGGCGTGCAGGCTATGCCGCCATGTCGCTCTGCGTCGCGGCCGCCTGCGGAGTCGCGATGTCCGGTCCGGTGTTCATGCTGCGCGGGCGCGATCTCCCGCGGAAGCGTCCCGGCCGTGACACGGCGCCGCCGCTCTGGCGCAACCTCTGGAATGCGCTCGCCGAGCCGCGATTCGTCTGGCTATCGCTCGCGTACCTCCTGCAACTGACTGCCGTCGGCGTCATCTCCTCGGCGACGCCCTATCTCGTCACCAAGGCTTTCGGACGCAGCGACGCGGCCATCGGCACGGCGATGCTGACCATGCTCCTCGTGACGACCGTGACGATCCCGGCGTGGTCGTGGGCCGGCCGGCGCTTCGGCGAGCGGCGTTCGCTCATCGTCGCGGTCGTCGCCTATGCGGCGCTGACGGTGGCTCTGGGAATGCTGGCCCGCGCACACGCATCGTGGCCGGCCGTGCTGGTTGTGTTCGGAATGCTCGGTGCGCCTTTCGCCGCCATGCAGGTCCTGCCGTACACGATGGTTGCGCACCTCATTCACGCGGAAAGCGAGCGCGGCCGGGCTGCCGAGGGTTCGTTCACGGGCGTGTGGACCGCGACCGAAAAACTGGGTCTCGCGCTCGGACCCGCGGTCACCGGTGTGGTGCTGTGGCTGTCCTCGACGCCAGTGGTGGGATCGCTCGCCGTCCTGACGATGACCGGGCCGGCGCTTCTGACGCTCACTTCCCTGCCACTGCTGCGGCGCTCCGTCGACACCGAGGCGCGGCCCGCGCCGGCGGGATTCGCATGACGCTCGCGCCGCCGCTCCTGCCGCGGATCAGCGACTATGCCCGCTGGCATGCCGAACGTCGTCCGGACGCCCCTGCCCTGGTGCTCGGAACGACCCGCCTGACCTACCGCGAATTGGCCAATGCCGTCGATCGGCTGGCCGCGGCGCTGGTCTCGAGCGGGGTCCGCAAGGGCGACCGCGTCGCGACGCTTGAGACGCCGCACCCGGACTTCGTCGTGGCCTTTCTGGCGACGGTATCGATCGGCGGGATTTGGGTGGGGCTGAATCCCCGCTACCGCCTGGAGGAACTCAAGTACGTCATCGAGGACGCCGGCCCGAAGATACTGCTGGCGCGGAGCCGGATCGGCGAGCGGGACTACGGCGGCGAACTACGACAACTGCGAGCGGCGGGAGCCGGCCTCGAACGGGTCGTCGTCTTCGACGGCGATCCGCCGCTGGCGGAAGCCGAATCGATGCGCGACTTCCTGCGGGCGGGCGACCCAGTCCCGGCCGGCCGCCTCGCGGAGGCGCGCGCCGCCTGCGGGGATCGTGACGCATGCCTCATCGTCTACACGTCCGGCTCGACGGGAGCGCCCAAGGGCGCACTCCTCCACCATGAGGGCATCGCCGCCTTCAGCCTCGCCCAGAACGAAATCTGGCCCGTGGATCCGTTCCGGATGGTCAACTACTTCCCGATCAACCACATCGGTTGCGTGGTCGACTGCACGGCCCCCTGCCTGGTGGGCGGAGGCACCGTGTTCTTTATGGAGCAGTTCGATCCGGCCGCGTGCCTCGAGCTCATGGTGCGCGAGCGCGTGACGATCTGGGGCTCGGTTCCGAGCGTATTTCAGATGCAGTGCGGATTGCCCGGCTTCCGGAACTACGACCTCTCCGCCGTCCAGCTGATTCTGTGGGAGGGCGCTGCGATGCCGGTCGAGCTCATCGAGCGCCTGTTGCGCATCTGCCCGCGGCTCGCGACCAACTACGGCATGACCGAGACGACGAGCGCAATCACGGTCACGCAACCGACGGCTGACCTCGACGTCCTCGGAAATTCGGTCGGCTACCCCTTCCGGGGCGTTGAGTTGCGCGTGACGGACCCCTCCGGGCACGACGTCGGCGTTGGAGTCCCAGGCGAGATCGAGACGCGATCGCGTTACAACTTCCTCGGCTACTGGCACCGCCCAGAGGCGACGGCGCAGGCCTTTACGGCCGATGGATTCTTCAAGACCGGCGATCTTGGCGAGTGGCGTAGGGATGGCCGCCTGCGCATCGTCGGCCGCCTCAAAGAGATGTACAAGTCGGGCGGCTATAACGTCTATCCACGGGAAGTCGAGCTCGCCCTCGAGGCCCATCCGGCCGTAGCTCTGGCGGCCGTCGTGGCGACGCCGGATCCGCTCTGGCAGGAGGTCGGCGTCGCGTACGTCACGCCGCGGTCACCCGTGACTCCCGCGGAGCTCGAGGCACATTGCCGCCTTCGGCTCGCAAACTACAAGGTTCCCAAACGGATCGTCATTGAGCGGGACCTGCCGCTGCTGCCGATCGGCAAGGTGGACAAGCGTGCGCTCAAGGCCCGTGCCGATGGGGGGCGCTGAGATGACTCCCGTCCTCTACGAGGCCAGCGGCGGCATCGGCCTCGTGACGCTCAACCGTCCCGAGGCGCTGAACGCGATCAATTCCGAGCTCCTCGAAGCCCTCGTCACGGCGCTGACGACGGCGATCCGAGCCGACGACGTCAGCGTCGTCCTGCTGCGCGCCAGCGGCCGCGCGTTCTGCGCCGGCGACGATCTCAAGGAATTCCGGGCGAAGGCACCAGACGAAGTGTCCGCCCGCCGATTCGTCGAGCGCCTACAGGAGGTGACGCGTCTGCTCATGCTCGGGGACAAGCCGGTGGTGTGCGCAGTGCAGGGCTGGATCGTCGGCGGCGGCACGGCCTGGCTCCTCAACGCCGACTTCGCGATCGTCGCCGATGACGTCACCCTCTTCTGCCCGGAGGCCGGGCTCGGCCTCTTTCCATCGGGCGGCATGACGCTGTTGCTCGCCGAGCGCTGCGGAGCGACTGCCGCCAACGAGGTCCTGTGGCGCGGCGCGCGCTGGAACGCCGCCGCGCTTCTTGAGCATAGCCTCGCGACGCAAGTCGTGGCGCGAGCGGATCTCGACCCCGCCGCGCTGGCGCTCGCGCACGAGATCCTGAGACTCCCTGCGGCGGCGCGCCTGCGGCTCAAGCGCGCCGCGAGTCGCCTCCTGCGGGCGCGCCTCGACGAAGCGCTCGCGTACGAGCAGCAATGCTGCGTTGCGGCAGCGCTTGAAGCCAGGATCGACGGCCCGGGTCCGCGATGAGGACCTGCGCCGGTCATGCGAGGATGACGCCCCCGCTCGCCGCGCGTGCGCGCCGCACGCGAATTGACAGTGCTGTTGCAATGGACTTAGATTGTTTATGAGGTTGATCTCAACTTTGGAACTGTAGCTGGGGGATCCGCCATGGCGATGCGATCAGGTGCCGCTGCTGTCTCGACGGTTCTCGCGGTTGCTGCGGTCCCGGGCACCACATTCGCCGAAGCGCCGGCGCCCGGAACCGAAGGTGCCGAGCTCCAGGAGGTCATCGTTACGGCGCGCAAGCACGCCGAGAGCCTGGAACAGACGCCGATCTCAGTCACTGCGATCACCGCGGAGGATATGCAACGGTCGGGCGTCAACAGCCTCGTCGACGTTGCGCAGCGCACGCCGGGACTCGAGTACGGCAACTACGGCGACCTCAAACTGTCGCCCACTTCGCTGCGCGGTATCACGAGTTCCTCGGGTTCGGCCGGCGCCGACCCGGCGGTCGGCTACTACGTGGATGAGATCTACGAGGGCCAAGGCGCCGGCGCCAATCTCGATCTCTTCGACACCGAGCGGGTGGAAGTCCTGCGCGGGCCGCAAGGAACGCTGTTCGGCCGCAACACCATCGGCGGCGTCATCAATATCACGACCAGGCGGCCGACCGACACTCTCGAGGCGGCCCTGTCGGCCGACTTCGGCAACTACAATTCGCGTCGCTACGGCGCCTCGGTGTCCGGTCCGATCGTGGCCGACTCCGTTCTCGGCAAGGTGTCGTTCATCAAGGACCAGCGCGACGGATACGAGTACAACACGTACCTCAACAACAAGGTCAACAACCACGACACCTCGTCGGTGCGCGGCCAGCTGCTGTTCAAGTTCCCCGCCAAGTCCGAGCTCCTGCTGACGGCCGAGTACTCGGACGCCAGCCAGCATCCGCTGGTGTTCGAGTCGAACGGCTACAACATGCAGGCCATCACGCCGCAGCTGCTGGTCGCCAACGGGTATCCCTTGAACATGGACCCCTTCGACCGGAACGTGATTTCCAACATCGTCACCCGCGAGACGCTGAGCTCGGCGACATTCGGGGCGACGTTCAAGGCCGATCTGGGCGGCGTCAACGTCACCAACATCGCCTCGTATCACCAGCACAGCTACTTCAGCAAGGACGACACCTGTCGCTGCCAGCTGAAGATCGCCTACGACGGCGATCCGGAGAAGGTGTATAGAGGCTCGGACGAGTTGCGCTTCGACGGCAAGGCGGGCGCGATCGACTGGCTGGCGGGCGTCTACTTCTTCCACCAGAACTCCGCCAATCAGAGCTTCGTCGAACTCGGCTCAGATCTCGCGGCGATCTTCGGCGACCCCTCCCTCACGGGGCTCGTGACCGGATCGAATGGCAAGCTCACGACCTCGAGCCAGGCGGGCTTCGGCAGCCTCACCTGGAACATCAACCCGCGGCTCGACTTTACGCTCGGTGGTCGCTACACGCGAGACAAGAAGGACATCAACTACACGCAGGTGGATCCCATTGCCCTGCTCGGCGGCAATGCCAACATCACCGCGGGCGACAGCTGGAGCGAGTTCACGCCCAATGCAAACATCCGGTTCCGCTTCTCGCCGCAGGTGCTCGGTTACCTAACGGCCAACAAGGGTTTCAAGAGCGGCGGCTACAACGACGCCCTCGGCGATGCGAACGGCATCGCCTTCGGCCCGGAGACGTTGTGGAACTACGAAGCAGGGCTTAAGGCCGTGCTGCTCGACCGGCGGCTGATTGCGAACCTCGCGCTCTTCGACATGGAGTGGAAGCAGATCCAGATTACGACCCAGAACCCGAACGTGAGTTTCTACGACCCCATCATTCTGAACGCCGGCGCGGCGCACAGCCGTGGCGCGGAACTCGAGCTCAGCGCACGGCCAACGGAGCGCCTGCTGATCGGCCTCAATGGATCCGTGCAACAAGCGCGCTACGACGAGGGCACGTTGCCGGACGGCACTCCGCTGGTGCGCATTCCTTTTGCACCCTCCTACACCGCCGCCGTCAATGCCGAGTACCGCGTCCCGGCGGGCGAGCTTGGCGATGTCGCTCTCTACGGCGAGTACCTCCGGCGCGGCGGGATGTTCCTGTCGACGAACAACGATCAGGACGGGTACGTAGACTCCTTCGGACTTCTCAACCTGCGCCTGTCGCTCGAGTCGCGGTCGCACCGCTGGCGCGCGGCGCTCTGGGGCAAGAATCTTTCGAACACCGTATACAAGGAGCGGCTGTTCGACCTCTACGCCAATCCGCTTGTCGGACAGAAGTTCCTCGTGCTCGGCAATCCGCGTACCTATGGACTCGAAGTCAAGTTCAGCTTTCAATAGAGCGATGGCTTAGGTGCGCGGCGGCGTCCCGATGCGAGCGTTCGTGGCCGGCATCGCGCTGGCCGGCAGCGTCGCGGCGGCGGGCCCTGGCGCGCTGGCCGCCGGGCGACCGCCTGGCTGGAGCGACCAGTCCTACTATCTGCCCATGCCCGACGGCACGCGCATCGCGCTCAGCTGGTACTTCCCGGAAGGTCGGCCTCCGGCGCAAGCCGTTCCCGTCCTGCTCGTCCAGACTAGATACGGCCGCGCCACCAACGCCTCGTACGCGGCGCGCTGGCAGAAGTCCGGGTACGCGGTGGCGGTCGTGGATACCCGCGGTTCTACGGCGTCGTTCGGGCCGCGCGACGTGGATATCGGGCCGGACGAGGTGCGCGACATGGACGCCATCATCGCCCACGTGGCGTCGCGGCCGTGGTCGAACGGCCAGGTGATTGCCTCGGGCGTCTCCTACATGGCGGATACGGCCGACATGGCGACAAGCCGCCCCGCCCCAGCCCTCGTCGCGGCTATTCCCCGCGAGACCGATTTCGACGCCTACCTCGACCTCTTCAATCCCGGCGGCGTCGCCAACGATTTCATGATGCAGAGCTGGGGCGGCTACTCGCTCGAGATCGATCTTGGCCGAGACGGCCGAGGCCAGGGGCTCGACTGCCGCGACCGGGTCGTCGACTGCCCGAAGCTGTTCCCGACGCTGCAGCCGGTCGACGAGGATGAGGACTACTCGGAACTCCGCCAGGCGCTCGGTGGCCGTCGCCACTGGGCGCCCGACACGTACGCCGGAACCGTGTACCGGGACGACAAGGCGCTCAACGGCCTCGCGCTCTTTGCGAGCTCGCCGGCCGCGCATCTCGACGGCATCCGTCGCGAGAGGAAGCCGGTCCAATATTGGGGGTCGTGGGTCGACGGGGGCAC
>Ga0335069_10013162_pt1 | contig 11624 bp, 10 predicted proteins | sample Lox_Sample_11_FD_206714 | JGI IMG/M metagenome (GOLD analysis project Ga0335069, IMG submission 206714) | Soil microbial communities from Loxahatchee National Wildlife Refuge, Florida, United States - Lox_Sample_1.1 | ecosystem: Environmental > Terrestrial > Soil > Wetlands | place: USA...
GTCGTCCAGAATGCTGAAGTCGCTCTGATTCAGATCGCGGACAAACTTGCCGTGCTTGTCGGTCGCAATAAAAAGGACATTCACCTCATTCACGCGAGCGTGAAGGGTGATGATGGAATTCTGAGAATCGTCAGATGTGGAAGTGGTGTTCGAAGCGCTATACGTAGGAGTGCCGGAAACGTAGCTGGACTGCGCGTTCGCCTGGCCCAAACAGAAAAAGGTTGCCAGCGAAAGCAGTCCGACCGCGAATATCGACTTCGTGTACTTCATGCCTGGGGCATCCAATTTTTTCACTGTAAACGGCTTCTCCACACACTCCCAAGATATTTGATGCACGCCAGGGGCCGAAATCAGGAACATGCTGGACACCATTCCTTTGACTCTAGGCGGGACTTCAGGGAAGTGCCAAGTTACAAAAGGAGCACACGTTTGGTCATGGCACAAAACGTGCAGTTTTAAGAGCTTACGCCTCGTCAACGCGACGCCGGATCCCGGTTTTCACTGTTGGCGAACAGAATTCGGGCGTTAACATAGTTGCGTCGGGTTTCGCACATTTTTTTTACAATCACGTTGGAGGGATGAATGAAGAAATTCGTCGTGTGCCTTGTCGTGTCGGTGCTTTCCATTATCGGTGCAGCCAGCGCCAGTGACATCCATGAGGAAGAGCGAGTCAAAGATGCGGGAGAAGTGCTGAAAGAGATCCTGAATATTCCCGACGACATTCCACAAGATCTCCTCGACAAGGCTGAGTGCATCGTCGTATTGCCTTCCGTGAAAAAAGGGGCCTTTGGGATCGGAGGCAGCTACGGCCGCGGCGTGATGATTTGCCGCAGTGGCCCCCACTACAAGGGAAAATGGGGAGCCCCGGCGCTGTACGCGCTTGAGGGCGTGAGCATCGGATTCCAACTCGGCGGTCAGGCGACCGATTTCGTGCTTCTCGTAATGAATCCCAAGGGTGCGAAGTCGCTGCTAAGCAGCAAAGTCAAGCTTGGCGCAGATGCATCGGCTGCCGCGGGACCCAAGGGCCGCACCGCAGAGGGAGCAACTGACATCGTGATGAACGCCGAAATCCTTTCGTATTCACGCAATAAGGGACTGTTTGCCGGTGTCTCTCTCGAGGGGTCCACGCTGCGCTCTGACGGGAGCGCGAATGAAAAGCTCTACGGGAAAAAGGTCAGCGCGCGGGACATCATCCGCGACGGCAAGGTCGGCATTCCGGCATGCGCCGGGGAGCTGGTTGCCGACCTCGACAAAAAATCTCCAGTAAACAAATCAGATCCGAAGTCACTCGAATAGATTTTCCCTGTGGACCTCTGTGCCCTCTGTGGTGAAAGCTTTTGGCCGCAGAGGGCATAGTCATTTCTGTATGATCGAACTCGATGGTGCAGAAGAAGCTGGAACGAATTCGTTGTAGCTGGGCGACCAACGAACTCTCCATTCGCTATCACGATGAAGAATGGGGCGTCCCGGTCCATGACGATCGCACTCTGTTCGAATTCCTCATCCTCGAGGGCGCGCAAGCCGGACTGAGCTGGAACACCATCCTGAACAAGCGCGAGAACTACCGCCGCGCATTCGACGGGTTCGATCCGAAAAAAGTCGCGCGCTACGACCAGCGCAAAATCACCAAACTGCTAGGAGATGCGGGCATCGTTCGCAACAAGCTGAAGATCGCCGCAGCCATTCAGAACGCGAAAGCTTTCCTCAAAGTGCAGGAAGAGTTTGGCAGTTTCGATCGCTACATTTGGCGATTCGTCGGAGGCAAGCCGAAAGTAAATCACTGGGAATCGCTACGCAAGGTTCCCGCGCGAACTCCGGAATCCGACGCCATGAGCAAAGATCTACTCCGCCGCGATTTTAAGTTCGTTGGATCAACGATCTGTTACGCGTTCATGCAGGCCGTAGGCATGGTGAACGACCATGCCATCGACTGCTTCCGCTACAAAGTGCGGCGTTCGCGTTAATACCGCTAAAATACCGCCGTGGCAAATGCTCCCGCAAATCATGCCAAAGCGCTCACGAAGGTTCCTCTCTTCTCGGGACTTTCGGAAGGCGAGCTCAGCTTTTTGCTCGAGCGTGTCGTCTCGAAAAAATACTCCTCTGGCGAAATGGTCTTCAGCGAGGGCGAACCCTGCGGCGGGCTATTCGTGGTTGAGTCGGGAAGCGTTCGTATCTTCAAGAGCTCGGCAGCCGGACGTGAACAGGTCCTGAGCATCGAAGGGCCGGGCGGATCAATCGCCGAGTTGCCCGTCTTCGACGGCGGAAATTACCCGGCGTCTGTGATTGCGATTGAAGATACTGTGCTGCTGTTCGTCAGCCGACAGGATTTCCAGGCGCTTTGCCTTGCACACCCGCAAGTTTCGCTGAAGGTCCTCAAAGTTGTTGGGGGACGTCTGCGACGCCTCGTAGGGATCATCGAAGAGCTTTCTTTCACTACCGTCCGTCATCGGCTCGGTGCGTACCTTCTCCGCATGGCAAAGCAGGAAGGACGCAAGATCCCGCAAGGTGTGGAGATCACACTTCCCACAAACAATCAGGAACTGGCAGCTCAGATCGGCACCGTTCGGGAACTCGTTTCGCGCAATCTCTCCCGCCTCCAGGCCGAAGGATTAATCAGCATCGACGGTCGCACGCTAGTACTTCGTGACATAAAAGCACTGGAATCCGATCTCTCCTCAGCTGGATAGCTCACGCACAACCGACTCAGCCCCCTCGCCAATCTGCTTTTCCCAGCTGTGACAAAAGTCATCGTCCCGCCTCTCGTCTCCCCGTAATCTCGATCCCAGTGAAGGCTTGAAGCCTAAAAGGAGACATCATGACCGCGATTGCGGAGAAGACAGTTCGGGAGCTGGCTCTGGAGAGTTCCAGCGCGACAAGAGTATTCGAGAAACTCGGCATCGATTATTGTTGTGGAGGAAACAAGTCGCTCGAGGAAGCCTGCCTCGCGGCCAATCTGACACTGGATAACGTCCAACGCGAACTGGACAGCGCGAAGCAGGAATTCCGGCCCAACGGCAGCCGCGACTGGCAGCGCGAACCGCTCTCGGAGCTCATCGCTCACATCAACGGAACTCATCACAGGTATGTCCGCGAGGAAATCGCTCGCCTCACGCCTCTCATGGATAAGGTCTGCGGAAAGCATGGCCCCCATCACCCCGAGTTGCTCCACATTCAGGCAATCTTCCATGGTCTGGCCCAGGAATTGACCTCCCACATGATGAAGGAAGAGATGGTTTTGTTCCCGTACGTGTCACGCATGGAAGAGGCCGTGATTGAGGGCGAGCCGGTGCTGCCTGCGCCGTTTGGTACGGTGGCGAATCCCGTAGCAATGATGGAGCACGAGCACGACGCGGCCGGTGACGCACTCCGCGCCATGCGTTCTGCGACTAACGGCTACGTCGTACCCGAAGGCGCTTGCGCCAGTTACCAGACGCTCTATCGCGGTCTGGAGGAATTCGAAACCGATCTCCATCAGCACATTCATCTGGAAAACAACATTCTGTTCCCGCGCGCGCTGGCCATGGAAAAGGGGAGGCAGGGCTGAGCCTCCCCTTTGTTCTGAATCAATATCGTATTACGATGTAACACAGTTTATTCTCATTCGTCTGTCGATCTTACTTGTATTGAAAGGTGATAACCGTGTCATATAAAAAATTATGGATCGCCTTGGCGGTAGTTTTGGCGGTTTCGTTCGCAGTGCTCGGCGGCGTGGGCGTGAAAGTCTTGAAGAGCGCTCCGCCGATTCCGTCGCAAGTGGTGACCAGCGACGGGCGCGTTTTGTTTGATGGCGACACGATTCAGAATGGGCAAGGAGTCTGGCAGTCCATCGGCGGACAGGAGGTTGGCAGCATTTGGGGACACGGAGCTTACGTCGCTCCGGACTGGACTGCCGACTGGCTGCACCGCGAATGCACTTTCCTCCTCGATCACTGGGCGAAAGAGAGTGGCGTAGCAGACTACGCTTCGCTGGGCGCGGAGCAACAGGCTGCTTTGCAAGCGCGTTTGAGACATATTCTTCGGCAGAATACCTACGATTCGCAGACGCGGACGATCACAGTTGATCCGGTGCGCGCCGCTGCCTTCGATAATCTGTATGCGTATTATTCCGACGTCTTCACGCGCGGGCGCAACGATTATGCGATCCAGCCCGGAGCGATGAGCGATCCTGCGAAGCTGCGGGAGATGAGCGCATTCTTCTGGTGGACGGCATGGGCCGCATCGACAGATCGTCCTGGGACGAACGTTACTTACACGCAGAATTGGCCGCACGAGCCCCTGATCGGAAATGAGCCGACCGGTAGCGCGATCGTCTGGAGCGTCGTGAGCTTTGTTCTGCTGCTTGCCGGCGTCGGAGGCATGGTCTGGTACTTTGCCTCTCAGCCGCGCACGGTATCAGAAGAGCTCTTGCCCAATAACGATCCTCTGCTGGGGCTCAAGCCGAGCCCATCGCAGAAGGCGACCGTTAAATATTTCTTCGTGGTCGCAGCGTTGTGGGTCGTACAGGTAGCATTGGGAGCCATTACTGCGCACTATGGCGTCGAAGGATCAGGTTTCTACGGGATTCCCCTCGACCGCTGGCTGCCTTACAGTGTCACTCGAACGTGGCACTTGCAGATTGGTATTTTCTGGATTGCCACATCATGGCTCGCGACTGGCCTTTATGTCGCACCCGCAATCAGCGGCTACGAGCCAAAGGGTCAGCGACTGGGTGTGAACGCTCTTTTCGGAGCGTTGCTCTTAGTTGTGACTGGATCGCTCGCGGGGGAATGGCTCAGCATTCAGCACAAGCTGGGCAACGACTGGTTCTGGTTCGGGACACAGGGATATGAATACGTCGACCTCGGCCGCTTCTGGCAGATTCTGCTCTTCGGCGGACTTGTCTTCTGGCTCTGGCTGATGTGGCGAGCGATTCGGCCTGCACTGGCAAAACGCGATCAGGATTATTCGCTGTTGACGATGTTCCTGATCTCGAGCATTGCGATTCCCCTCTTCTATGCAGCCGGGTTGATGTATGGCCAGCGCAGCAACTTGGTGACTGCAGAATACTGGCGCTGGTGGGTCGTACATCTTTGGGTCGAAGGCTTCTTTGAAGTCTTTGCAACCGTGGTGATCGCATTTTTGCTCACGCGGTTGAGATTACTCTCGGTAACGACAGCAACCAAGGCTGTTCTATTCTCAACCATCGTGTTCCTGTCCGGAGGAATCATCGGAACGTTCCATCATCTGTACTTCGCGGGAACGCCCAACATCGTCCTTGGGCTCGGGGCAGTCTTCAGCGCGCTCGAAGTTGTGCCGCTCGTGCTGATCGGCTTCGAAGCTTGGGAGAACATCCGGCTGGCGCGCTCGCGTGAGCAGCACGTCTGGGTCGCGGCTTACAAGTGGCCGATCTACTTCTTCGTTGCCGTCGCCTTCTGGAACTTCGTGGGCGCGGGATTGTTCGGATTCCTCATCAATCCGCCGATTGCGCTTTATTACATGCAGGGGCTCAATACCACTCCGGTCCACGGACACACTGCGTTGTTCGGCGTCTATGGCATGCTGGGGCTCGGACTGATGCTGTTTTGCCTGCGCGCACTGCGTCCGGGACGCGCCTGGAAGAATGGGCCGCTCTGGTTCTCATTCTGGGCGATCAACGCCGGCCTCGCTCTGATGGTGTTGATCAGCGTGCTTCCCATCGGCCTGATGCAGGCTTGGGCTTCCGTCGAGTATGGAACATGGTACGCGCGGTCCTCCGAGTTCCTGCATTCCGGCGGCATGAACCAATTGCGCTGGATGCGAATGATCGGCGACTCGATCTTCGCATTAGGCGCGCTGACCCTTGGCTGGTTTGTATTGGGTCTCGTGACCGGTCACTCGTACGAGAAGCAGGGCTACGTGGCTGAAGGCGAGTGGCAGGTGCGCAGGGAAGAAGAGGAACTGGTGACTCGCTGATTGAGTCGCGGGTTCTGTGGGTGAGGCCAGCCTCCGGGCTGGCCTTATCTTTACCTTCGCGTTAGAGCACCTGCAGTGAGATATACCGTGACCAGGCCAAGCAGAAGCACCGCGCCTTCGACGCGCGTTGACCAGACGTGCAGGGCATCAAATTGGACGCGCGCAGGATCCGTCAGCGGAACCTGAGCGAAGTCGCCAACTTGCGCGCGTAGCGTGTCCATGCGCGGGATGATCCAGAACTGCGAGAACAGCGTCAGCGCGAGCATCAGGCAGATGAACACGTGACGGATCGCGAACAGGTGTGCGGTTCCTTGTGTGAGGTAGCTGTAGAGCAGGGAAGTGATGAGGAAGATGATTCCCGAAATGATGGCAAGCCAGTGCAGCTTGCCGAGTGCTCGTCCCACGATATTGCCCGCGAGATGCGTGTTTGGCAAAACTTGAAATGCGGTGGGCGCGAGCACGAACGCGAAGAAGATAAGACCACCAATCCAGACCACAAGCGAGAGGAGCATCAGATAGCGGAGGAAGGACATGACGCGAGAATTATAGTCTTGTGAACCTGAGTCTAATCTTCTTTAGTCCTGCGCAGACTCCAATGCTTTCGATTAAAGATGCCTTTAAGGAAGACGTTCCAGATGATCACCGGAAGACGGAAGATATTCAATAACCAGTAACTCACCCAGAAGACCAGGTAATCGGGGAGCAGCGAAGCGACCGCTTGCCATCCGACGTGGGAATCTGGTTTCTTATGAGAGAAGTACCGCAATGTCTTTCCATCCCAAGAAACCGAGAAAAAGGGTTCGTAGCGGAAGGTCGAGAGGCGAGGTATGGTGAAGCCAGCTCTGCAGGCAAGCGGCTCAAGCAGAAAACACTTTCCGTCTTCGAAATACTCAACCCACGCGTGACCACTGCCGTAACGACCCGCGCGTCCGCCGACGAATCGTGCGTCATAGCCAAGCCTGAGCAACTGCCTCCATGTCCAAAGCGCAAAGTCTTCACAATCGCCCTTCTTCCTTTTCTCGAAGTCCTCGGGCGGTTGCCAGTAATCGCGCTTGTCGAAAAGTTCCTGATCAGAGACATATTTGCATTCCAGCAAGAAATTGCGAATATCTCCGATAGTTTTGCAATCCACGCCCAGAGGTTGGCTTACATAGCGACCCATCGGGAAAGTAGGATGCAGGCCTTTGCTTCTGTGAAAGGGGTTAGACACCTGTCTGCCGTCAGCGTCGTAAGCTTCTGGGATGACTTCGGCAATCATGAAGAAGGGAGATTCTCTCACGGAAGTGACACGCTGAGAGTGACTGACCACTGCCGTCAGACAGGCACCGCGACGTTCTCCACAATCTCTTTCAACACCTGATCCGACTGTTCCGACTTCTTCAGTGTCGAGGCGTAGAGATTGTTGACGACTACGCGGTGGGCAAAAACTGGCACGACCAGCGGCTTGAAATCGTCGGGGGTGCAGAAAGTGCGGCCTTCGAGGAAGGCCATCGCCTGCGCCGCACGATACAGCGCTTGTGATCCGCGCGGAGAAACTCCCAGCGACAGGAATTCCGATTCGCGCGTGCGGCGGACGATTTCGAGCGCATAACTTACGAGCGAATCGTCAACCCGAATGTTCTTCACGGCTTGCTGCATCTCAAGAACCTCGGCAGCGGTGAGTACTGGGCGAAGGTCATCCAATTGTGCAATGCCTGCTTCTGAACGCAAGATCTGGCGCTCGGCCTGGGCATCGGGGTATCCCATGCGTACGCGCATCAGAAAGCGGTCGAGTTGCGACTCCGGCAGTGGATACGTTCCGTGATGCTCAACCGGGTTCTGCGTCGCAATCACCAGAAACGGTTGCGGCAACTCGTACGAATGCGCATCCACCGTGACCTGGCCTTCGTTCATTGCCTCGAGCAACGACGACTGGGTCTTCGGAGTCGTGCGGTTGATTTCGTCGGCGAGAAGAACGTTGGTGAAGACTGGACCGCGCTTGAACTCGAATTCCTGTTCGGCCGCCGAATACACCGAGATACCAAGAACATCGGAAGGCAGCATATCGCTGGTGAACTGCACGCGCTCAAAGCTGCAATCGATGGCGCGGGCCAGAGCTTGTCCGAGAGTCGTCTTGCCGACTCCGGGGACACCTTCGATGAGCAGATGTCCGCGGGCGAAAATGCTGACCAGCGCGAGTCGCACAACGTCGTCCTTGCCGCGAATCACGCGGCGGAGAGCCTTTTCCAGTTCAGCAGCCTTGGTGGACACAGCGATAGCAGTCTCGGGAGACATCGGATTGGATTCTAATTCAGCGCGCGGGAAGCAGCCGAGTTACGTACGTCATTTGGCTCTTAGCTCTTGGCTTTTGGTACTTTGCTGCGTTGATCCTCAACGAAAAGAACGATGGGAGGCCGAAACCTTGCAGGTCCGATCGGCTCCTTGAGCAACCCGGTTCGCGCCGGAGTTTTCAGCGGAGGATCAACCTGCCTGATAGCGCACGCATATGCAGCCGCGAAGCGGCGAAAGAATACAGCCCACGGCGCGAGCCGTGGGTAATCACCCCTTAATCACCCAGCCCCGAAGGGGCGGAAGAAACGCAGGACGAGGCCCAATTTCGACTAAATCTTCCCCGGTGAGGCAAGGACATGATCGCTCCAAAGATTTTTTGTCTCATCGGTATCTTTTGGTTTTCCAGTTGGGCTTTCTTAACGAAGTTCCCGGATCGCTGCGCATCACGTTTCCTGGTGGACATGCGACCCGAAGCGGAAAGCCTGGAACCCGGAACCGGAAGCCTAATCACGTTCTTCAGTGACCCGCGTCCTTGACGTCCACAGCCGAAAAACGGGATGATCAAACGTGGCCAGGCGCTCGGAAATGGAGCTAACTCCTTATTCCAGAAGATTTTGCCCGTAACTGATTGAGCCACATAGATTATTTCGGAATTTTCCCCTAACCCGATGATTCCAATAGACCGAGGGGGAGGGGATACCACCTCGAACCAGCCGCATTCCCAAAACGGGACACATGCATCTCGCCCATCTGCGCAACATCCAATGAAATAGCTACTTCAAAATTATGGGAAACACTTTTAAGACCGCGTTTCTTCTGACCGCCCTGACGCTCCTGCTGATGTTTTTCGGACGGGTTTTTGGTGGTCAAAACGGAATGGTTCTGGCGCTCGGCATTGCCGTCGTCATGAACTTCGTTTCGTACTTCTATTCCGACAAGATCGCGCTGTCCATGTATCGCGCGCAGCCGGTTTCGCGTGAAGAACTTCCGCGGGCTTATGCCGCAGTTGAACGGCTCACACAGAAGATCGGCATTCCGATGCCGAAGATGTACGTGATCCCGACCGAATCGCCGAATGCATTCGCCACGGGACGCAATCCGCAGCACGCGTCCGTTGCAATCACTCACGGCATTCTGCAGTTGCTGAACGATGAGGAACTCGAAGGTGTGCTTGCGCATGAACTCGGACACGTCAACAACCGCGACATCCTGATCAGTTCTGTTGCCGCGACCATCGCCGGCGCAATCACCATGCTCGCCAGCATGGGACGTTGGGCCATGATCTTCGGAGGATTTGGCGGACGTGACCGCGAAGATCGCGGCGGAGGAGGATTGACCGCTCTCTTCATGCTGATCGTCGCCCCGATCGCGGCAAGTCTGATTCAGCTTGCAGTCTCGCGTTCGCGCGAATATCAGGCTGACGCAACTGGCGCGCACTTCACGGGAAATCCGTATGCGTTGGCGAGCGCTCTGCAGAAGATTGATGCTTACTCGCGTCGCTTACCGTTGCAGGCGAGTCCGTCGACTGCGCACTTGTTCATCATCCAGCCATTCCTGGGCATGAACGCGGGAATGTTCGCGAATCTGTTCTCGACGCACCCGCCGATCGCGAAGCGCATCGAGCGACTGACTGGGAGACCTGCGGACTACATGCAGTAAAAACGCCGGCTTCAGGCTCTTGGCTTTTAGCTGTTAGCCGATCAAGCTTTCTGGCTTTCGCGTTTCAGGGCTCGCTCCAGCGTGTGGTCGAGAGCGGCTTTTGTTTTCTCGTATTCCTGTTGGGTGATTCGGCCTTGTTTGTGCTCGACCTCCAGCTCAAAGATCTCTTCTTTTAGACCTTCCAGCAGCTTGGAACTTGGCTGAGTGCGGAGGCGAGGCGCCTCCGCGACAGTCGGCGAGTCGCCGGCGCTATGCTTGGGAATCTCGAAGTCTTCTGCTTCTTCTATTTCCGATAGGCCTGTTGCTGCGGCGCGGCCTTTGCGATTTGACGCTTGCTGGCGCGAAGCCACGAACACTCCTCCGATGATCAGAACGGCGGCGAAGCCGCCAATGATCCACCATTGATATTTCTGGAGTGGAGGAGGCGCGTCGATCGGCGGCCCGAGTCCGCCGCCGGGACGATTGTCGGCTTGCTGTCCGCCGGATGCGCCTTGGCCTTCCTGCTGGCCGTTCTGATCGACCGGCGCAGCGAGTTCTCCTTCTCCGGTCAGCTTGAATGCCATCTGTTGGCCGACTTGGATGTTCGAAGCGACTTCGACGTTGGCGTCGGGCTGTCCGGGGAATGGAGTTGACTTGTAAGAGTTAGGATTGGCCGGCGCAAACTGCATCGCTTTCGGCGCGATGGCGACGAAATGCTCCAGGGGATAAATCAGCTTGGGATCGATGTTGACGCTGCCGGTGTAGGGAAGCGTATAGACGACATTGAAGCGCGACTCGCCAGGACGCAGGGGAAAAAGGAATGAGTAGCGATTCTTCGCGTTGTCGCCGACAGGCACCGGCGCGGAATTTACTGGCTGACCGCCAGCGGTCATAGCCTGGCCTTCCTGAATCTTGGCGCCATCGGGAACGTAGAACTCGAGATTGCGCTCGCTCATCTGAGTGCGCGGCGGCTTGGAATTGTTCTGGACGGCAAAGGTGCGCTCGATCTGCATGGTTCCATTGCCGGACTGGAAGCGCATGATGTCCGCGATGACCTGAATTCCTTCGACTTTTTTGCTGACATCGTAGACTTCGACCTCGACCGACGTGGTTCCCGGAGGCGCCATGCGGTGGTAGGTGACATCCTGATGGATGACGCGGACAAGATGCGGACCCTGGACATCGAGCTTGAAGGAGAAGTTGCCCTTGTCGTCGGCCTTGGTGCGTCCGGCCTCTTCCATCCCTTGTCCGAGGCTGAGGAGGACGACTTCGTCGCCCGCGCCGGGCTTGTTGGTGGTGGCGTTCTTCACAGTACCGGTGAGGGTTTGGGCGGTTGCGAGGGTGGAGAGCGCAATCGCGATAACGATGGCAGACACAATCCGTGCAGAGAACGCCTTGCGGAACCGCGCTAAGCTGCATGCGAACACGGGGTCCTTCGACTGCGTGAATTCTGCGCTTCTCGCAGAATCCACTTCGCTCAGGATGACAGAGATTAACAATTGGTTCATGATCTGGCTTTTCTTGGCTGGTTGGCTGCGTTGGTTTCGAGGCGGGCGATCTCGGCCAGTAGCGTGGCGGCTTCGTCTTCGAGGCTTGCCCTTAGCGATTGGTAGTCGGCGTCGGGGACTTTGCCAGCGCGGTATTCGAAGTTGAGGTCGCGCAGATTTTCGTAGACCGCTTCTTTGCGTTCACGAAGGTATGACGCGCGCGTTTTTTCCGGGCCTAGATACAGCGTCCCGGGCAGATAGAAGATGTAGAAGAGCGACGCGGCTGTGGCCAGGATG
>Ga0335069_10013163_pt1 | contig 11624 bp, 12 predicted proteins | sample Lox_Sample_11_FD_206714 | JGI IMG/M metagenome (GOLD analysis project Ga0335069, IMG submission 206714) | Soil microbial communities from Loxahatchee National Wildlife Refuge, Florida, United States - Lox_Sample_1.1 | ecosystem: Environmental > Terrestrial > Soil > Wetlands | place: USA...
AGGAAGGCCAGCAGCATGTCTTCATGGTTGCCTTTCAGAAACACGCAGTGCGGTCCTTCGCGGCGCAGCCGCAGCAGGCGATCGACGACGGAGGACGAGCACGGCCCGCGGTCGATGTAGTCGCCGAGGAAAATCATCGTATCTGCAGCGATGGGCACCAGCCCGTCGAGGAGGTAATTGAGCTCGTCAACACACCCATGGATGTCGCCCACCACGAAGACGCGACCGGTCGTCATTCGCTGCTCGTCTCCGGATCGGACACCGGCGCAGGCAGCGCACCGCCCTCGTCGAGCACTTCAAGTGCAGCACGGTAGGGATCGATCTCACCCCGATCGATCCGCTGCAACAAACGGGCGAACCGTTGCTGTTCCAGATTGGCATGAATCCGCCGGTTGATCTCGTCACGCAAAATCGCGCGAAATTCTTCTTGGCGCGCCGCGGCCTGATGCCCCGCCGCCGCGCCGCTGTGCGCCACGGCGTCGCGGTGACGAAGCACCGTCTCGAGCAGGGTCTCAATGCCCTCACCATCAGTCGCTCGCGTCAACAGGACTGGCACGCTCCACTCCGCCGGCGCACGCAGTTGCAGCATCATCTCCAGCTCGGTCTTGATGCGCAGCGCGCCCTCGCGGTCCGCCTTATTGACGACGAAAATATCGGCGATCTCCAGCAAGCCCGCCTTCATGGTCTGCACGGTGTCCCCGGCTTCGGGCACCAACACGACCACCGTCGTGTCAGCGACGCGCATGATGTCCAGTTCCGTCTGGCCGACGCCGACGGTTTCGATGATCACGAATTGCTTCCCGAACGCATCCAGCAGATGGGCCATGTGCCGCGTCGCGCGTGCCAGGCCGCCATGCGTGCCGCGAGTACTCACGCTGCGGATGAAGACCTGCTCATCTAGGAAATGACTCTGCATACGGATGCGGTCGCCGAGCACGGCGCCACCGGAGAACGGGCTGGACGGATCGACGGCGATGATGCCGACACTCTGTCCCCGTTCCCGCAACTTGCCCACCAGTCGGTCAACCAGCGTCGACTTGCCGGCACCAGGCGGACCGGTGATGCCGAGGGTATAGCTGCGACCGCAGCGCTCGTGGATCTGACTCAGGATTGCGGCGGTATCCGGATGGTGGTTTTCCACGAGTGTCATCAACCGCGCTAGCGCCACACGGTCTCCGGCCAGCAGGCGAGCAACGAGGCTCCTAGCCGTCATGACGACCGCCTCTCATCCGACACGCCGCGCACCTCGATCGTCGGTGACTGCAGAGAACTGGGGTGCGGGGCCATCATGGCTCGGCTGAGGCGTGTTGCACCAAGGGCGAGAGCCTGTACAACCTTGGCCTATAACCCACCTGTCGCAAGCGCGCAACCAACATCTTGCGACCGTGGAGACACCATGTTACCGGGCTGAGCATGAACTTCGTGCGTCATCCGCTCCTGCCCATCGGCGTCATTCTCGTCGTACTCGGTTTCGGCAACTGGTACACGGGCATGGACAGGAGCCGCGAGGCCGAGCGTACGCTCGCGGCTGGCGACCGGCCCGCCCTGCCCGATGACATCGAGGATTTTCGCGAGTTGGACGCGCACACGACGACCACGTTGCTGAGCCCGTTGCGACGCGGCGGTGACGCATCGTCGATGGTGCACGCCAAGTTGGACTTTTATCAGGTCGTGCAGAGTGGCGGCCGCATGCTCGTCCTGCTCGGTCTGTTTTGTACCGCAGCAGCGCTGATCCGTTCCTGGTATCGACAGCACGTTGCAGAGCGTGACGGGAGACGGCCCGGCGCCTGAGCACTGCGCAAGGGTTTCTCCGTCGATGGACCTCTTTGCCCGCTGTTTTTTGCTGGTCTTTGCACAACTCTATATCGGCGGCTTGCTCGCGTTGAGCGTCCCCCCGTTTCACGAGATTGAGCGCGGCTTCTACCGCTCGACCGCCGCCGTATACCTGGGCGCCGGGGTGCTGGCCTTGGCCGGTCGTCTGGGGTTGCTGCTGCAGCAACACGGCAGCACGGCCGGGTCAGCGGCTGTCGTCGTCGAATTGCTTTTCTGGACGGTGTCGTTGATCGCCGCCGCCGTATACTTGCGCATGCTGTGGGGTGACGCATTCCGGGTGCGCGCGCGCGCTTACGTGACTGCTTGGGTCAGTGGAGTCGCTGCGCTGGCGCTTGGCGCCCAGTCGTTCCGTCTGAGTCCGTTGTTGTCCTTCGAAACCATCTTGTACCCATTTGCCTTCATCATCTCGGCGCTGGTCCTGGGCGCGGTGACTGCCGGCATGCTGTTGGGACACTGGTACTTGATTGATCGCGACCTCTCGATCGACCCTTTCCACCGTATGTTTCGGTTCTTCGTCAAGACGCTGGCGGTCCAAGCCGTTGGGTTAGGCCTTACGGTGGCATTGATCTGGATCGGGGGCGCCCCAGCCAGTTCGGCCGAGCTGGCTGGCCTGCTGCATGAACATACAGCACTACTCAGCGTTCGGCTGCTGCTGAGCCCATGCGCCAGTGCGGTGCTCGCGTGGATGATATGGAAGACCTTGCAGATCCCACAAACTATGGCGGCAACGGGGTTGTTCTATATCGCGATCTTGTCCGTGCTGGTCGGCGAGTTCATGAGCCGATTCATTTTATTCCGCACGTCGTTGCCGCTGTGAGTCCACGGCATTCCACGTGGGCTTTTCAGTCGGGCACGCGAATGACGCTCACCCGCAAGCCGCGCGAGGTCCAGCTGACGTCAAAACCGACCTCCAGACCTTCGCGCAGGTCCGTGAACTGCCGATGCGGACCGACCATAACGAGATGCGCAAAAATGAACGGGATATTGCGACCGCTCGCACTCCGAAGCGTACCGCGCTGCGCGCCGCGTGAGAGCTTCAGGATGGTACCGCGATAGAATTTATCGCCGCCTTCGCCACCTGTGGTGCCTTCTATCTCATCCTCCATACGTCCCTAGTGCACGACCGCAGCGGCAGCCCGCGCTACTCCCGTGAGCCGATCCGTACCGACCCGGTCAACGAAGTCACCGAAGCGTTCTCCGGGCCCCCGCTCTCGCCGGTACAACTCGGCGAGTGCGGCGATCACCTTCGGCACTTCTGCCTCAGGGAACCGTCCGGCAACCCGGCGCCCGACTGTATTCGAGTCCTCCCCAACGCGGCCGCCGACGAGCATCGAGTAGTGCGGATGATTTTGTCCGTCGTCTCCCTTGAGCGATAGTCCGGTCAGGCCGATATCGCCGATGTGATGTTGGCCGCACGAGTTGGGACAGCCGCTGATCTTGATGCGAAACGTCCCCAGATCCTCGACGTGACCGTTTCCCGCGAGCAGGTGTGAGCGGATTGCCTGCGCAACGCCCATCGACCGACTCACGGCTAGGCTGCAGTAGTCAGCTCCGGGGCATGAGGTCACATCGGTGATGTGTAAGGCGTCTGCCTCCGCAAGCCGTAATTCAGACAGACGCCGATAGAACTCCTCGAGGCGCGCCCCGGGAACCCACGGGACCAGAAAATTCTGATCGTTGGTCGCCCGAATCTCCCCTGCACCCAGCGTGTCACCCAGCGCCCCTATGCCCCGGAACTGCGTGCTCGTAACGTCCCCCAAAGGCAGCTGCACGGTGACGCCGAAATAGCCCGCTTGCTGTTGCTCGAAGGTGTTCGTCCGCAACCAGTGCGCGAACTCGGGCTGCACGGCAGCTGGTGCCGCCGACGCGGGATGGCGCGGGGCTTTCATTTGGTAACGCGCCACACCGTCGTTCACCTCGGCGCGCAACGCCGCGCCCTCCTGGCGCTCGATTTCCTCGTATAGGCGACCGACCTCGGCAATGAAGCGCTGCGCCCCCAGGCGCTGGAAGAGGTATTTCATTCGCGCCTTCTTGCGGTTCTTCCGTTCACCACTGCGATGTTGCAGCCGCAGGATGGCTTCGGCCATGATCAGCGTGTCTTCGACGGGAATAAAATCCCGAATCGGCCGCGCCAGAAACGGCTGGGATCCCAGCCCGCCGCCGGCATGGACAGCAAACCCACGCCGGCCATCGCGCACACGCGGGAAGAGTGCAATGTCGTTCACCGCGCCTTGCACACAGTCGTCGGCACAGGACGGGAAGGCGATCTTGAACTTGCGCGGCAGCGTGAGGTTCAGGGGATGAAACAGGAAGTACTCGTTGGTGGTGACCAGGTAGGGCGTCACGTCGAACAGCTCACCGGGCCAGATCCCCGCGTGAACGCAGCCGGTGATATTGCGCACACTATCAGCGCACGCGCCGCGTGTCGTAATGCCGACCGCATGCAGCCGCTCGTACATCTCCATGACGTTGTCCAGGTCGATCCAGTGCAGTTGGACATCCTGGCGCGTGGTCACGTGAATTACGCCGCGCGCGAAATCATCGGCAATCGCGGCAATGGCTTCGATTTGCGCGGTGTTCAGCAGTCCGCCAGGGAGTTTGATGCGCTGCATGTGACTGGTGAAGTCGAGTTGATAGTACAACCCGTAGCTCAGCCGCACTGGTCGAAACTCGTCGTCGCTCATGCCGCCGTGGCGGTAGCGGTCGAGGCGTACCCCGTGACCGCGAACGGCAGCGCGAAAATCAGCATCCGTGGGTCGCATATTCCTCACTTAATGATTCCATATCATGGAGTCTGTCCGCTCATTATCGATAGTCCGACTGTCCGAATCAAGGGAGCCGAGCATGTCGCGGTCGGGTGAGGAGTTCAGCCGATTCACCGGAGTTGCCTTTGTGCAGGTGCCTCGATAAGACGGGCGCACGCTTCACTCATGTCCACTGGAGATTTCTTTGGCCTTTGGCTGCACGTGTTGGCCGTCGTCGTGTATGGTGGCGCCACCCTCGCCGTACTGGCTATGATCCTGCCCGCCGCAAGGGCCGTCCCCGATCCATCGGCTCGACGGACCTTTCTGGCCCACGCGCTCTTGGTCTACGATCCATTGGCGATCGCGGCTCTCGGCGTGCTGGTGATGTCGGGCGCCATCAATTTGACTACGTATAAAAGCGCCTTGCGCGGCGACTTCTTCGCACGTGTCGGTTGGCTATTGGTCTGGAAATTGTGCTTGGCTTTTTTCGTGGTCATGGTGGGAACCTACATCACCTTCGGCCTCGGCCACCGAATCGTGCGCCAGGAAATGGCAGGCGAACCGGTGGATGTCGAGTGGCTGGCCAGTATGAGTCGGCGCCTCGCATGGGCCTGCGTCCTGGTGCTCTTTCTGCTGGCGGGAACGACGTGGCTCGGGCTGGAACTTGCTCATCCGCACGGTTAGGCGTGCGGCGAAAGGAACCGGCATGGAGACGTTCAAGGACGCACGAGGTGCCGTCGCGTTTGCACCCGGCAAGATGAAGAAGGTGAATCTGTTCGACACCTCGCGCATGTTTTGCGACGTGTACGGGCTCAACCCCGGTCAGGAACAGACCGCACACGCGCATGCGGACGCGGACAAGGTTTACTTCGTTCTCGAAGGAACGGGGACGTTTCAGATCGGCGACGAGACGCGTCGCCTCGGCGCCGGCTGTGCGGTCCTGGCGCCCGCGGGGACCAGCCACGCGGTGGAAAATCCGGGCCCCGAACGCCTTGCGTTGCTGGTGTTCATGGCCCCCAAGCCCTGACGATGCGGTTGCGGGGTTGGGAGGCCGGTGCTAGACATCGCAGCTTCCACGCCACCACCTCAAGGAGCCCTGAGCAATGCTGATCCCCGCAACACAGTTACGCGTCGGCATGATCGTCAAGTACCAGAACGACCTCTATCGGGTCATGACCGTGGTGCACGTGACGCCCGGGAACTGGCGTGGGATGGTGCAAACCAAGTTGCGCAACTTGCGCTCCGGAACGCAAACGGAGAACCGCTTCCGCTCGGAAGACAAGGTCGATCGGGTCACCTTCGAGCAGCACGAGATGGAGTTTCTCTACCAGTCCGGAGACGAGTTTCACTTCATGAACACCGAGAACTTTGAGCAGATTGTTCTCACCGCCGAAGCACTCGGGGAGAATGTCAATTACCTGACCGCCAATCTGCGGGTCATGGTCGAGGTCTACGAGAACAAGCCGATGGGCGTCTCGTTGCCACGCACGGTGGATCTCAAAGTCACGGACACCGACCCCGGCTTGAAGAGCGCCACCGTCACCAACGTGCTGAAGCCCGCAACCGTCGAAACCGGGGCTATCATCCAGGTGCCGGCCTTCGTCAGCGTGGGCGATGTGATCCGCGTCGATACCGAGAGCGGCGCCTACCTGTCGCGCGCCAAGTGAGCGCCGCAGAGTAACCGCCCGCGGCAGTTGATTGGGGCGTCCCCCGCCCGTGCAGACACCTCGCATTGGTCGAATTCTGCTTGACGACTGCCCGGCGGGTCACATACAAAGGCGCGTGGCGATGGAGGGTTGGGCATGCTGAAGGGTGAGGCGCTGCTGTCCAAGTCTGTGAAAGGGCGCATATGAACGCCCGTGCTACCGTAGCCATAACGTGGTGTGCCGCGCTGGCACTGTCAGGCTGCGGTCCTGTGCAGCAGTACATCAACAAACCCTGGGGCAGAGGCACCTACATCCCGGCAGCGGTGTGTGCCGTGGTCGGCGGATTTGCCGGTGCTGCGATCGAATCGCAAGGCTTCTCCGGCCAGAGCATCCGTTCGGGGGAATCATGCAATGTCAATACCGGACAGTGCCTGCATGACAGTCCCGATTACGCCGCCGCGACAGCGATCGGCGCGGGCGGCGGCGCAGTGCTTTGCGGTCTCCTCGGACACTATCTCCTCGACCCCGAAGTCCAAACCCCCATACCCACGCCCCCACCTCCGGCACCGACACCGATTCCACTGCCTCCATCCATCGGAAAAGTCATCGTCCTGCGCGGGGTGAATTTTGACTTCAATCGCAGCGATATCCGCCCTGACTCCCGACCGGTCTTGGACGAAGCGGCACAGTCACTCAGAGACAACCCGGACCTGCGTGTCTCGGTCGATGGCTATACGGACAGCATCGGCAGCGATGCATACAACGAGCAGCTCTCCGTCCGCCGCGCTGAAGGCGTCTTCCGCTACCTGGTCAACCATGGCGTGCAACCCGAACGTCTCGAGGTTGTAGGGTACGGCAAGACACACCCCGTCGCCTCGAACGACACCGAAAGCGGCCGCGCTGAAAACCGCCGGGTCGAGCTGCGGGTCGTGGGGCAACCCCACCCCGATCACACTGAATAGCTCACGAGGTGGATCGATGCTGGCGCATCTGCTGTACGAGCGCCCCGAGCCCCGCCGTGACCAGCAGGAGGCGCCGGATCATCGGGCGCCTCGCCTCGGCGGATTCCAGGCGACCACCGCCACGCCCTGCTCACCCCTGCGCAGCGACGGCACGGTCGATGGCAGCGAACGACGGCTGCATCGGAGATTTCAGCGACAGTCCGCGATAGAGTTTGACTTTTTCACAGCCAACACAGAAGTGCCCTTGCGGTAACGGAGAGCTCTTGTCCGTCCAGATCCGACGTGCCGCGATGAACTTATCGTTGTTCCACATGCGCCGAAACTGGCCGGGGCGAAAGCTGTCGAAATCGTCATGCTGCTCGAAGCCCATGCAACAGGACGCGAATCCTCCGTCCCAATGGAACACCGCTTTGTTCCACAGAAACGTGCAGCGATTGGGATGGATCTGTAAATAGTTGAAGTCGTAGTTCCCCCGCGGCGCCCAACTCGGATCGTCATACAAGCCGCCCATGAGAGAGAACGCATCCAGACCCAACTCGGTCGTCAATCGGCGGGCCTCCTCGATCTGCCCCTCGTTGTGCGCAAACACCAGATACTGCCAGCAGATATGGGGCGTGTGCATTCCCAATGCACGCTTCGCCTCGACGAACATCCGCAGATTCTGCATCACCAGATCGAAATTCCCGCCGCGTCGATACACTTCGTAGGAGCTTTGGTCCGCCCCATCCACCGCCGCGGTGAGATGGGTCAGACCGGCGGTGATCACCGAACGGACGTAGTCCGGGGTCATCGGGAAGCTCAAGTTGCTCGAGATGATCGTCGCGACGCGCTGGCGGCTGGCATGAGCGATGAGCCTCGGGAGATCCCGATTGAAGAACGGCTCGCCCCAATTGAACAGCTCAAGGCGGTACGCGTAGGGGCCCAGCTCGTCGAGAATTGCCGCAAACAGGTCATACGAAATACTGCCGCGCCCGCGCCCGTGCTCGCCCCGACCGGTGGGACAATAGGGGCAGTGGAGGTTGCATTTGTTGGTGACGTCGACGCACAGTTCATACGGATAAGACCACAGCCGGTTGCGACCGAGCTTCATCTCGGCATGGACGAGACAATAGTTGACGAAGCGGCGCAAGTTCCGCGTCTTCTTGAACACGCCCAAAGCGTAGCGCCGGCGCGGAGCTTTGTACATCAAGTTTGCCGTTTCGCGTCATTTCAACGCAGCCATTCCCAACGTCGCTGCCACCCGGGCAGCGGCCCCCCCGCCGGGATCGCATCGGGCGGATCGCTGAGCACCACCGTTCCGGGCGTCACCGAGGGGGGATCAAGCAGCTCGTACCACTGGATCATGCTCGGCACACCGGTCGCAAAGAGCTGCTGCGCGTGCCCGAGGTCGAACACATACGTCGTCATCACGTTCCGGGGTACGAGAACCGTGTGCACGTCTGCGCCGACGTGCGTCGCGTGGTATACCCAACGGGCCGACCACGCTGCCGACTCGCGATAGAGCTGAAACGTCGCTTCCGTCCTGGTCGCGCGCCCCGCGGTTACCAGCTCGAGCCCGATCAGCGCGGTCGCTATCCCCATGGCGACGCCGCGCCAGTGCTGCGTCAGCAATCGACAGGAGCCGAGCATAAGGAGCGCGGTCCCTAACGCCGCGATGCCGATGTAGTGCGCATAGAAATGCCGGGCCAACGGCAGGACCGGCAGGAGACCGATCACAAACACCAGGCAGCCCAATGCCACCAGATTCCACCGTTCCTCTCCTCGGAGCAGCGCCCGCCAGCACGCCACCGCCGTCAGCACAGCAATCGCGACGCCGAGAGCGAGGGACATCGATTCCCCCAAAGCAAGAAGACTCAGCGCGTTCACCGAGGCCGCCGCGTAGCGACCGATGGCACGCAGCCAGCTCACCGAATCGATGCGCACCGCATACGCTGCCTCAGGGGTCAGCGGATGCATGGCCGTGAAGTAGTAGAGCTTTGCTGCAACATAGGCACCCGATACGGCGTAGGAACCCGCCAGCTGAGCCACGACTCGCTGCCTGGACTCACGTGGGCGCCGGAAGATGGCCATCGCGCTGAGGAGCAATGGCCCGGCGAGTGCGTGCTCGCTGGCGAGTAGCCCGATGGTCTGGAGCACCGTACAGCTGACGGCGCGCCAGATGCCTGCGGTGCGCAGCCACACATAGATCATGAGAAAAACCGCCGTCGTCGTGCCGGTCATGACAAAGTTGCACAGCGGGTAAATCGACCCGATGTGTCCTGGCGCTGCTGCATACACGAGGCTCACCGCCAATCCGGCAAGCGCGGATGCGCTCAGGCGGCGCGCGATACCGTACACCAGAAGGGCATTCGCTACGTGCGCCAGCAGCTGAACCGCATGGTAGCCGCTGGCGTCGTACCCAAACAACAAACGCAGCACATAGAAATACGTCACGGTGGTGAGCGGCCGATAGAGCGTGAAACCGTTGTGTCCGAAACGAAACAATTGGCCGAGATCGCCAACGGAATGGATGTGGACGTCTGCGGCGTCACGCAGTACCCAAAAGTCGTCCAGCGCAAAGAACATTCGCGTGCAGTCGTGAAACCGCCCGACGTAGTACGCGGCGATGAGGACCACGGCTACTAACGTGATGCGCCCTGCCGACTCGCCATGCCCACTGTGCATGTGCAATCGGACCTGAGGGTGACACGACCTTGTCGGAATGTCACGAACAACACCGGAGTCCATTTGGACCATGGCGGGAATCTCGTTGACATCGCCAGGAGCCTAGATTATCGGCTGAACGTGGCGCAGAAACCGCCCGTACATCCCCTGCTCCGCCTCGACTGGAAGCTCGAGCGCGTGCGCGGCGCCGTGTCCTTGCCGACCGGATCACTCCTGGGTGGCCTGCTTTTCCACGGCCGCGGCCTGTTCTACAATTTCAGGACGATTCTGATGCAAGCCTTGATCTACGAGCCTGGGCTGCGCTACCGCTGCCGCTCGCTTGGCCGCAGTCTTCGCCTCACGGGCCCTGGACCGCGTATCGCTGGCGATGGCATCATCGACATCGGCGACAGTGTCGTGCTCAGCCCGGGCACATCCATGATCGTCGGGATGGGCTTGCCCGACGCGCCGGCGCATTTGGAGATCAAGAGTCACATCACCTTTGGAGACAACATCGTCATCTGCGTCGCGCGCCACGTCGCGATCGGCAACTACTGCTGGATCGCCGGTTCCATCTACGATAACGACATGCACCCGATCGACCCGGCGCAACGGCGGCTCGGGTGGTCCGTTGACGTAACCAAGATCAAAAGTGCCCCCGTCATCATCGAAGATGACGTCTGGGTCGGCGTGAACGCGCTTGTTCTCAAAGGCGTTACCCTGCACCGCGGTGCCATCGTTGGCGCCGGTGCCGTGGTCACACAGAGCGTCCCGGCATTCTGCGTTGCGGCGGGGAATCCGGCACGCATCGTCAAGCAACTCACAGAGTTCGCTACGCAAGAGCAGCGCCTTACGGCGCTGGGTGCGAACTGATTGTCGCCCACCGAGGGCAAGATTACTATCGTTCGGCGCGGGCCGGCTGCCAGAGCTGGCGGGCGAAATGCCAATCCTTCTGGCCCACAGCTCCGACGAGCCACACCAGGACCGCATAGACCGGGACCACAACGACGGCACGCCACTCTGCCGATGGGATGGGGAGCACTATCACAGCGGTGAGCACGATGGCCACCAGGGGCCGGACGGCTTCCATGTAGCAGACACGCATCATCCGCCCGCTATCGGGAGCCAGGCAAAAGAGCGCGAAGCTGACCGCACTGCTAGCGAAGTTGGCGGCGGCCGCGCCCGTGGCACCCCAGCGCGGAATCCACAAGACGTTGAGTGTCAAGTTGACGGCAAGGGCGGTGACACTGACGATCGCCATTAAACGCTGTTGACTGCGCACGATCATCAGACCCAAGTACACGGCACCGGTATAGGAAAAGAACATCCACCACGCGAGGATTACGAGCGCGTTCGCCCCGGAGGCGTATCCGGCTCCGAATAGCGTACGGACAACCAAGTCGCGCTCGAGCGTCATCAAGAACGCCAGCGGCAGCACCAGCACCACCAGATAGCGGACGGTCAGCTCATAGATACGGCGAAACCGTTGCGGCGCCGACAGCTCCGTCGACACCAAGAGCGGGAAAAGGGTCACCATGATCGACTCAGGGATGAGGTTCAAGGCTTCGGTGACTTTCACCGCAACTGCGTACTGCGCTAGCTCAGCGGCGCCGCGCAGCCAGTACAGCAGCAACTGATCGAGTCGCAAGGCGATCAGACAGATGAGGATGACAATGCCCAGTTCCCATGATTCGCGCCAGAGATAGCGCATCAACTGCGGATCAAGACGCCACACGACGCGCATTCTCGGGAGTGCGAACCACAGCATCAGCGCTACGGTCATCACACCGGTCAGC
>Ga0335069_10013165_pt1 | contig 11623 bp, 11 predicted proteins | sample Lox_Sample_11_FD_206714 | JGI IMG/M metagenome (GOLD analysis project Ga0335069, IMG submission 206714) | Soil microbial communities from Loxahatchee National Wildlife Refuge, Florida, United States - Lox_Sample_1.1 | ecosystem: Environmental > Terrestrial > Soil > Wetlands | place: USA...
GCGCGGTCGAGTACGAGGGCGAGGCCCGCATCGACGGCGTTCCCGGGACGGCAGCTGAAATCCCCATCGACTTTCTCGACGTCGCCGGATCGAGCTGCGGATCGCTGTTCCCGACCGGCGCGGTCGCGGAACGAATCGACGGCATCGAGGTCACCTGCATCGACAACGGCATGCCGGTCGTGATTCTCGCGGCCGCCGATCTCGGCAGGTCGGGCGCCGAGACACCGGAGGCGCTCGAGGCTGACGCGGCTCTCAGGGAACGGGTCGAGCGGGTTCGCCTCGCGGCCGGTCCGCGCATGAACCTCGGCGACGTCGCCAAGAAGACGGTGCCGAAGATGACGCTCGTCTCGCCGGCACGCGCCGGCGGGGTCATCGCGACCCGGACGTTCATCCCGCATCGCGTGCACGAGGCGATCGGGGTGCTTGGCGCGGTCAGCGTTGCAACCGCCGTCGTCGCGCCGGGCTCGGTTGCGAACCGGGTCGCCGGGCGCAATCCCGCAAAGGGCGGTACGACCCAGCTGCTCGAGATCGAGCACCCGACGGGCTTCTTCACGGTGGCCATGCAGGTCGCCTATGAGGGCGGGGCGCTGCGCGTTGAGCGCTCGGCGCTGATCAGGACCGCGCGCAAGCTGATGCGCGGCGAGGTGTTCGTGCCGTCCCGATCATGGGAGGCCGGATGAGCGGCGGGCGGATAGCTCTGATCGGCTTCGGCGAAGTGGGCCAGAGGCTCGGCGCCGACCTGCGCGCCCGTGGCCAGACTGACCTCTGCGCCTGGGACGTGCTGTTCGTCGATCCCGCGAGTGCCCCGAGCCGTGCGCTCGGCGCGGGCGCAGTGCGCGCCGCCCGGAATGCCGCGGAGGCGCTCACGGGTGCCGGCGTGGTCATTTCGGCCGTCACCGCAGGCGAATGCGTCGCGGCGGCGCGGACCGCGGCGCCGGCGCTCGCGCCCGGCGCGCTGTACCTCGACCTCAATTCGGTCTCGCCGCGCACCAAGTCCGAGGCCGCGGCAGCCGTCGGCGCCTGCGGCGGCCGCTACGTCGAGGCTGCCGTGATGTCGCCGATCGGGCCGAAGGGCGTCGCCTCGCCGATCCTGCTCGGCGGGCCGCACGCCCGGGCGTTTCGGGCGGCCGCGCGAACGCTCGGCTTTGACGGTGCAGAGGTGTTCTCGGAGGTGATCGGAGCGGCGTCCGCGGCCAAGATGTGCCGCAGCGTCATGATCAAGGGCATCGAGGCGCTGCTGACGGAATCGCTGCTTGCCGCCCGTCGCTACGGCGTCGAGGATGCGGTGCTGACGTCGCTCGGCGACCTCCTGCCGCTCCCGGACTGGCCGGCGCGGTCGCGGTACATGATCTCCCGGTCGCTGCAGCACGGGCGGCGGCGCGCCGCCGAGATGCGCGAGGTGGCGGTCACGGTGCGCGAGGCGGGGATCGAGCCGTGGATGAGCGCGGCCTGTGCGGCCCGCCAGGACTGGGCGGCGACCCACGCGGCGGCGCTGCGCCGTGAGTCCCTCCCGCAGCTGCTCGACGCGATTCTCGCCACGCTTCCGGATCAGCCGGGAGGGCCGACATGCTGATCATCGACTGCCACGGTCACTACACGACCGCGCCGGCGGGGCTGCAGAAGTTCCGCGATGCGCAGCTGGCGCGCCTCAGGGAGCCCGGGCTGCCGGCGCCGGCGGCGCCCCGCATCGGCGATGATGAGATCCGCGAGAGCATCGAGAAGAACCAGCTCAGGCTGCAACGCGAGCGCGGCGCCGACGTGACCCTGTTCTCGCCGCGGGCCTCGGCGATGGCGCACCACATCGGAGATGCGGCGGTCTCCGGAGCCTGGGCGCGGGTCTGCAACGACCTGATCAAGCGCGTCGTCGACCTGTACCCGGACAACTTCGTCGGTGTCTGCCAGCTGCCGCAGTCACCGGGCGTGCCGATCGCGGCGTCGGTCGGCGAGCTGGAACGCTGCGTCCGGGAGCTCGGGTTCGTCGGCTGCAACCTCAATCCGGATCCGTCGGGCGGGAACTGGACGGCGCCGCCGCTGACCGATCGCCACTGGTACCCGTTCTACGAGAAGATGGTGGAACTTGATGCGCCGGCGATGGTGCACGTGTCGGCCTCGTGCAATCCGAACTTCCACGCGACCGGCGCCCACTACATCAACGCCGACACGACCGCATTCATGCAGTTCATCGAGGGCGATCTGTTCAGGGACTTCCCGACGCTGCGGTTCATCATCCCGCACGGCGGCGGCGCGGTTCCATATCACTGGGGTCGCTACCGGGGCCTGGCCGACATGCTGAAGCGCCCGCCGCTGCCCGAGCACGTGATGAAGAACGTGTTCTTCGACACCTGCGTCTACCATCAGCCGGGAATCGACCTGCTGGCCAAGGTGATCAGCGTCGACAACATCCTGTTCGGCTCGGAGATGGTGGGCGCGGTGCGCGGCATCGACCCCGAAACCGGACACTACTTTGACGACACCAAGCGCTACATCGACGCGCTGCCGCTTGCGCCCCACGCCAAGCACCAGATCTTCGAACTCAACGCGCGGCGGGTATTCCCGCGCCTGGACGAGCACCTGAAGGCGCGCGGACTGTGAGCGCCTTCGCCATGGACCGGGACTGGCTGGTGTTCCATCCCCACCCGTCGAAGCCGGCCTTCCGGCCGCCGCCCGGGGCCGTGGACGCGCACTGCCACGTATTCGGGCCGGGCGACGTATTCCCGTATGCCCCGGAGCGCAAGTACACGCCGTGCGACGCGCCGGCCGCCCGGCTGTTCGAGCTGCGGGATTTCCTCGGCTTCGAGCGCAACGTGATCGTCCAGGCGACCTGCCACGGCGCGGACAACCGGGCCGTGGTCGATGCCCTGCGCCGTGCCGCCGGCCGGGCGCGCGGGGTGGCGACGGTACGGGCCGAGGCGACCGACGCCGAACTGCGCGCGCTGGACGCGGCCGGCGTGCGCGGCGTGCGGTTCAACTTCGTCAAGCGCCTGGTCGATACGACGCCGCGCGGGACGCTGGCCGCGATCGCGGCGCGGGTGGCTCCGCTCGGCTGGCACGTCGTCATCTACTTCGAGGCGGCGGAATTGCCGGAGCTCTATGACTTCGTCACTTCGCTGCCGACGGTCGTGGTCGTCGACCACATGGGACGCCCGGACGTCACGAAGCCCGTCGACGGGCCGGAATTCGAGCTGTTCGTGCGGCTGATGCGGGAGCACCCGAACTTCTGGACCAAGGTCAGCTGCCCGGAGCGGTTGTCGAAGGCGGGGCCGCCGGGCTACGACGACGTGGTGCCGTTCGCGCGCCGCCTGGTCGAGGCGTTCCCGGACCGCGTGCTCTGGGGTACCGACTGGCCGCATCCGAACCTCAAGTCGCACATGCCGGACGACGGCACGCTGGTGGACGTCATTCCCCGCATCGCCCCGACGGCCGAGCTGCAGCGGCGGCTGCTGGTCGACAACCCGATGCGCCTCTACTGGACACGCTAGGAGCAACGGCCCGGTGGCACTCGACAAGCCCTACAGCAACATTCCCGGTACAACCGTGTTCGACGCCGACCAGGCGCGGATCGGCTACCCGCTCAACCTGTTCTGCATGTCGCTGATGAAGGCCGCCAACCGCGAGCGGTTCCGGGCGAACGAGCGCGCGTACCTCGACGAGTGGCCCATGAGCGAAGCGCAGAAGCTCGCGGTGCTCGCCCGCGACTACAACGGCATGATCGCGCTCGGCGGCAACATCTACTTCCTCGCCAAGATCTTCGCGACCGACGGCAAGAGCTTCCAGTACGCGGCAGCGCTGATGACCGGCCTGTCGCAGGAGGAGTACGCCAAGATGATGCTCGCGGGCGGGCGCTCGCCCGACGGCAACCGCTACGTGGGGGAGCGCTGAGGTGGCCAGGGTCACCGCCGGCGCGACGATGTCGCACGTCCCGGCGATCGGCGCCGCGCTCGATCACGGCAGGTCCGGCGAGCCCTACTGGGCGCCGGTGTTCCAGGGCTTCGACTTTTCCAAACGCTGGATAGCGCAGAACCCGGCCGACGTCGTCATCCTGGTCTACAACGATCACGCGACCGCGTTCGGCCCGGAGTTGGTACCGACGTTCGCGATCGGCTGCGCGGCCAGCTTCAACCCGGCCGACGAAGGCTGGGGCGCGCGGCCGGTGCCGGTGGTCCAGGGGCACCCCGAGCTCGCGAGCCACGTCGCCCAGTCGGTGATCCAGCAGGACTTCGACCTGACAGTGGTCAACCGGATGGACGTCGACCACGGCCTCACGGTCCCGTTGTCGCTGATGTACGGCCAGCCGCAGGCGTGGCCGTGCCGCGTGATCCCGGTCGCCGTCAACGTCATCCAGTACCCACCGCCGTCCGGCAGCCGCTGCTACCAGCTGGGCAAGGCCATCCGCCGGGCGGTCGATTCCTTCGACGCGGACCTGCGCGTGCACGTGTGGGGCACCGGCGGCATGAGCCACCAGCTGCAGGGCACGCGCGCCGGCCTGATCAACCGGGAATTCGACCGCAGCTTCATGGACCAGCTGGTCAACGACCCCGAGACGCTGGCGCGCCTGCCGCACATCGAGTACGTGCGTGAGGCCGGCTCGGAGGGGATCGAGCTCGTCATGTGGCTGATCATGCGCGGCGCGCTCGACGCGACGGTCCGCGAAGTGCACCGCTTCTACCACGTGCCGGCATCCAACACGGCGCTCGGCCACCTGATTCTCGAGAATCCCGGGCCGGGTCCGACGCCGCGACAGGGGCAGCAGCCATGAAGATCGTCCTCGCCGGTGCCGGCGCCTTCGGCCAGAAGCACCTGGATGCGCTGCGGCAGATCGGCGGCAACGAGGTCGTGTCGCTCGTCGGCCGCGACCTCGACAAGACCCGCGAAGTGGCGCGCAAGTACGGGATCGCGCACGTGTCGACCGAGCTTGCGCAGGCGCTCGCGCAGCCGGGCGTCGACGCCGCCATCCTGTGCACGCCGACGCAGCTGCATGCCCGCCAGGCGATCGAGTGCATGGAGGCCGGCAAGCACGTGCAGGTGGAGATCCCGCTGGCCGACAGCTGGGCCGACGCCGAGGCGGTCGCGCGCACCCAGCAGCGGACCGGGCTGGTGTGCATGGTGGGCCACACGCGGCGGTTCAACCCGTCGCACCAGTGGCTGCATCGCCGCATCGCCGGCGGCGAGCTGCGGATCCAGCAGCTGGACGTGCAGACCTACTTCTTCCGCCGCAGCAACCTCAATGCGCTCGGCCAGGCGCGCTCGTGGACCGACCACCTGCTGTGGCACCACGCGGCGCACACCGTCGACCTGTTCCGCTACCAGACGCGCGCCGAGATCACCGTCGCGCACGCGATCGAGGGGCCCCATCACCCGACGCTCGGCATCGCGATGGACCTCTCGATCCAGCTGAAGAGCGCCTCCGGCGCGATCTGCACGCTGTCGCTGTCGTTCAACAACGACGGCCCGCTCGGCACGTTCTTCCGCTACATCTGCGACCACGGCACCTACCTCGCCCGCTACGACGATCTCGTCACCGGCAAGGACGAGAAGGTCGACGTCTCGCAGGTCGACGTGTCGATGAACGGCATCGAGCTTCAGGATCGCGAGTTCCTCGCGGCGATTCGCGAGCGTCGCGAGCCGAACGCCAGCGTCGCGCAGGTGCTGCCGTGCTACCGGACGCTGCACGAGCTGGAGCAGCAGCTGCTGACCGGGCGCTGAGGGCCGGACCCGGTGCCACAGGTGCACAAGCGCCGGCTGGGGAGCGCCGAGGTGGCGCCGATCGGCCTCGGCTGCATGAGCCTGAGCCACGCCTACGGCTCGCCGCCGCCCGCGGACGCGGCGCGGGCGCTGCTGCGCCGCGCGTTCGAGCTCGGCGTCGAGCACTTCGACACCGCTGCGCTGTACGGCTTCGGCCGCAACGAGACGCTGGTCGGCGCCGCGCTCGCGCCTCATCGGCGGCGCATCCACCTCGCCAGCAAGTGCGGGGCGACCGGCGTCGATGGGCGCCGCGTCATCGATGGCCGCCCGGAGACGCTGAAGCGGACCTGCCTCGAGTCGCTGGCGCGCCTCGGCACGGACGTCATCGACCTCTACTACCTGCACCGCTGGGACAAGCGCGTGCCGGTCGAGGAGAGCGTCGGTGCGCTCAAGGACCTCGTGACGGCCGGCCACGTCCGCGCGATCGGCCTGTCCGAGGTATCGGCGGCGACGCTGCGGCGGGCGCACGCCGTACACCCGATTGCGGCCGTGCAGAGCGAGTACTCGCTGTGGACCCGCAATCCCGAGATCGCGGTGCTCGAGGAGTGCCGCCGGCTCGGCGCCGCGTTCGTCGCGTTCTCGCCGCTGACGCGCGGCTTCCTCCCGGGCGCGGTCACGGCGCTCGAGGCGCTGACGCCGAACGACATCCGCCGCGGCATGCCGCGCTTCACCGAGCCGCATTTCAGCGCGAACCTGCGGCTGCTCGGGCCCTATCGCGCGCTGGCGCGGGAGGCGGCCTGCACGCCCGCGCAGCTCGCACTCGCGTGGCTGCTGCACAAGGCGCCGCACGTGATCCCGATCCCCGGCACGACGTCGATCGCGCATCTCGAGGAGAATCTCGGCGCCGCGTCGGTCCGGCTCGAGCCCGGGCTGGTCGAGCGCCTCGAGGCGCTGCTGGCACGCGAGGCGGTGAGCGGGGCACGCTACAGCGCCGCGACCCAGGCAGACAGCGACACGGAGGAGTGGCCAGCGTAGCCCGGCGGCGGCGCTCAGGCGGGCGGGAGTCCCCGCTCGCGGGCAGCGACCGTCCCGATCCAGTCCGCGAGCGCGGCCGCGACCGCGCCGGGCTGCTCGACCGGGGCCATGTGCCCGGCGCCGCGGACGACGCGCAGCACGGCCGCGGGGCACAGGCGGCGCATCGCCTCGTGCTGCTCGACGGGCGACCACCGGTCCTGGTCGGCGCTCAGCAGCAGGACCGGCACGTGCACCTGCGCGAGCACGCCCGCCGCATCGGGGCGCTCGAGCAGGGCCTGGATCTGCGCCGCGAACTGCTCCGGCGTGGAGCGCTCGACCATCGCACTGAGCTGCCGCAGCAACGGATCGCCGGCGGGGCGCGGCGGCCCCATCATCGGCGGCAGCCAGTCCGCGGCGAGTGCCGCCATGCCGTGCTCGCGCGCGAGCCGGACCAGCCGGCCGCGGCTCTCGGGCTCGTGGGCGGCGACCGGATGTGTGCCGGTGTTGAGGAGCGCAAGCCCGGCGAGCCGCGATGAGTCGCGACGGTGGAGCTCGAGCGCGACCCGTCCGCCCATCGAATGCCCGGCGACCGCAAAGCGGCCGGGCATCGTCGCGCGCACGTGCTCCGCCATCGCCGCGATCGACGCGAAGCCGCGAAAGCCGAACACGGTGATCCGCGCACGGTCCGCGAGGCGCGCCGCGACGTCGGCCCAGATCGCCTCGTCACACAGCAGCCCCGCCAGCAGGGCCAGCGCCGGACGCCCGTTCCCGCCGTCTGTCATCAGGCACTCCTCATCGGCGATGGCGGCCGCCGCGTTCGAGCGCCGGCGCGGGCGAAGCGTACACGGACCGTGCAGGGTTCGCGCACTCGCGTGCACGCCGCGCCTGCGCCACCGCCCGGTCGCCGGCCAGCCGTGCAGGCCGGCGCAGGCGCGCCGGCACGCCACGAATTGGTAAGCTAGCGCGATCGTGCGTCAGGGCACCGTGCCAGCGGGAACGCCTGGCCTTCGCCGCGGGAAGCAGCAGCAATGAACCAGCGCCACCGTCCGCAGCCGCCGGGCGGCACGACCGCCGCCTCGGGCCCGGTGACCGTCCGGGAGGCCGTCTTCCAGCTGTTCCGCTCGCTCGGCGTCGACCTGCTGTTCGGCAACCCGGGCTCGACGGAGCTGCCGATGTTCCGCGCCTTCCCCGCGGACTTCCGCTACGTGCTCGCGCTGCAGGAGTCGATCGCGGTCGCCATGGCCGACGGCTATGCCGCGGCCAGCGGCTCGGCGGCGCTCGTGAACCTGCACTCGGCGATCGGCGTCGGCCACGCGGTCGGCAGCATCTTCACGGCCTACAAGAACCAGTCGCCGGTGGTGATCATCGCCGGTCAGCAGGCACGCGCGATCCTGCCCTACGAGCCGTTTCTCTACTCGGATCAGGCGCCGAGCCTGCCGCGGCCGTACGTCAAGTGGAGCTGCGAGCCGGCGCGCGCCGAGGACGTCCCTGCGGCCGTCGCCCGGGCGTTCTACGTCGCGATGCAGCCGCCACGCGGCCCGGTGTTCGTTTCGGTGCCCGTGGACGACTGGGACCGGCCGTGCGCTCCGGTCGCCGTGCGCGAGGTCAGCCGCAGCATCGAGGGTGATGGCGCGCTGCTCGCGCGCGCCGCGCAGGCCCTGAACCGGGCCGAGCGCCCGGTCATCGTCGTCGGCGCCGGCGTCGCGCGCGACGGCGCCTTTCACGAGACCACGCAGCTCGCCGAGCGGCACGAGGCTCGGGTCTGGGTGAGCCCGCTGTCGGCGCGCAACGGCTTCCCCGAACAGCACCGCCTGTTCGCCGGGTTCCTGCCGGCCAACCGCGAGGGAATCGTCCGCAGCCTGGGCGGCGCCGATCTCATCCTCGTGCTCGGCGCGCCGGTGTTCACCTACCACGTCGAGGGTGCGGGTCCGCACGTGCCCGAAGGGGCGACGCTGGTGCAACTGGTCGACGACCCGGCGATTGCGGCCTGGGCCCCGGTCGGTACCGCGGTGGTCACGAGCCTGAAGCCCGGCGTGCAGGCGCTGCTGCGGGCGTCCGCGCCACATCGACGCGTGGCGCCGCCGCCGCGCGTGCCGCCGCCGCCGCCCGCCCCGGGTCGCCTGACGGATCGCTTCCTGCTGCAGCGGATCGCGGCGCTGCGGCCTAAGGGCAGCATCATCGTCGAGGAGGCACCCAGCAGCCGCGGGCCGATGCACGACCACCTGCCGATTCTGGAGGAGGGCACGTTCTTCACCTGCGCGAGCGGCGGCCTCGGCCACGGCCTGCCGGCGGCGGTCGGCGTCGCGCTGGCGCGGCGCCAGCAGCGGGTCATCGCGCTGCTCGGCGACGGCTCGAGCATGTACTCGATCCAGGGGCTGTGGTCGGCTGCGGAGCTCGGGGTGCCGGTCGCGTTCGTCATCGTCAAGAACGGCAGCTACCGGGCGCTCACCGAGTTCGGCCCGCACTTCGCGCTCACCGAGCTGCCGGGGACCCGGCTGCCGCACATCGACTTCTGCACGCTGGCGCGCAGCCAGGGGGTCGCGGCGCGATACGTCGATTCCTGCGCCGACGTCGATGCGGCACTCGAGGCCGCGTTTACCGCTCCCGGGCCGCTGCTGGTCGAGGTCGCCGTCGTCCCGAATGATCCGGACGAGGACGACCGCACGTAGCGCGCGGCGGCCGCGTTCGAGTCCAGGGTCGGGTGGGCGCGGGCAGAGGGCCCGGCGCAACGGCAGCGCTCGATGCGCAGCTCCCGGGCAGCCCGGCGCGCCCGGCCTCTAGACGGCCGCCCGGAGCAATGCCGCGGTCAGCTCGTCCGGCCGCGACAGGAAGGGCGAATGGTCGGTGTCGAGCGTGATCGCTTCGCGGCACGGCAGCGCAGCCTGCATCTGTCGCTGGCCGGCGAGCGTGATCGCGCGATCCCGGGTGCATTCCACGTACAGCCGCGGCACCGCGCCGAACCGACCGGCGGTGATCCGGACCGCGGTCGCGAGCGGCGCCAGCGGTTCCGCGGTCAGCAGCGCGCGGGCGAGGGCGACGTCGTCCGCGGTGCATTCCCCGTAGAAGGTCTCGGCGACCGCCTCGTTGCGGATCGTCACCGACCGCTGATCGTCGGCGACGACGAGGCTCGGCCCGACCAGCGACTCGGTGTCGGTGCTCGCCGCCATCTGCAGCGAGCGGCCGTCCTCGAGCAGGAAGGCGGTGACGTAGACCAGCGTGCGGATGCGACCCGGCCGCTGCTCGGCCGCCTCGGAAAGAACGATCCCGCCGCGGCTGTGGCCGACGAGCACCACCGGTTCCGGCTGCGCGTCGATGATCGCTGCGACCTGCTGCGTCCAGTCCGCCAGCGTCACCGAGCCGAGCGGCGTGCGGTCGCGGCCGAGCGACAGCAGGTCCGGGGCCAGCACGCGGTGACCGGCGCGCTCCAGTCGTGTCACGATCCGGTGCCAGCACCAGCCGCCGTGCCACGCGCCGTGGACGAGGATGTAGGTCGCCATGTGCACTGAGCCCCTCTTCGCCGCGGGGCCGATTGTCGACGGTTCCACGCCGGATGCACAACGGGCGGCGGTGCCACGTTCGCCCTCGGTTGAGTCATCATGCTCCCCGGGTTGAGTCCCCGGTGCGGGCCTCGGGCCCGATAAGGCCCACGGAGGAGTCCATGCGTGCGGCCGTCTACCACGGGCGACAGGATCTGCGGCTTGAGACGGTGAGCGAGCCTGAGCCTGGGCCCGGCGACGTCAAGCTGCGGGTGCGGTTCAACGGCATCTGCGGCAGCGACCTGCTCGAGTACTACGACGGCCCGGTCACGACCCGCACGACGCCGCATCCGCTGACCGGAGTGAGGAACCCCGTCATCTTCGGCCACGAGTTCTGCGGGGAGGTGGTCGCCCTCGGACAGGGTGTCACGGACCTCGCCGTCGGCGACCTGGTCGCGGTCGAGCCGCTCGAGACCTGCGGGCGGTGCATCTATTGTGGGTCCGGGCAGTACAACCACTGCCCGCTCGTCGCGTTCCACGGCTACAACCGCGCGGGTGGGGGACTCGCCGAGTACACGGTCGTCCGGCGGCGCATGGCGCACCGGATGCCCCCCGGCCTGACGGCCGTACAGGGCGCGCTGATCGAGCCGCTCGCGGTCGCCTGGCACACGTCGAACCGCTGCCAGGTCGTCGCCGGGCAGACCGTCGCGATCCACGGCGCGGGCCCTATCGGTGTCGGCGTGTTCCTGACGCTCAGGAGCCGCGGCGTCGAGGCGATCGTCATCGACCCGTCGCCGGTGCGGCGCGCGGTGCTCGCGGGACTCGGCGCGCGGACCCTGCTGGATCCCGGCGCGGTCAACGTGGTCGAGGCGATCCGCGACCTGACCGGAGGTCGCGGGGCCCACGCGTCGGTCGATGCCGCGGGCGTGCCGGCGTCCTTCTCCGCCATGCTGCACGGCACGCGCGTCGACGGCACCGCCGTGGTCGTCGCGATCCACCACCAGCCGGTCGTGGTGCCGCCCTTCGACCTGCTGATGCCCGAGGTGCGGCTCACCGGGGTCGCGATGTACGTCGATGCCTTCCCGGACGTGATCGCCGAGATGGCGCGCGGATCGTATCCGCTGGACGGCTGGGTCGAGACGATTCCGTTCGACGGCCTGGTCGAGCAGGGCCTGGAGCGGCTGCGGCGCCAGCAGGGAATGAAGATACTGGTCGACGTCGGCGCGCGCAGCTAGCAGGCTGTTGAAGAACGGGCCGACAACACGATCATGATCCCCTCGGTGTTCATTTTCTCGCTGGCTGGCCTGCTTCGATTCGTTCGATCGGGCCTATTTGGCCGCGATCTTTCAGCGTTGCATCAGTTCGTCCGAGCTCGGGGCGCACTTTGGCTACGCCGGGGCAAGTTGCGGCGGTTCCAGGAGCTTGGTCACCCTCAACAGGGTGTAGATCCC
>Ga0335069_10013166_pt1 | contig 11622 bp, 8 predicted proteins | sample Lox_Sample_11_FD_206714 | JGI IMG/M metagenome (GOLD analysis project Ga0335069, IMG submission 206714) | Soil microbial communities from Loxahatchee National Wildlife Refuge, Florida, United States - Lox_Sample_1.1 | ecosystem: Environmental > Terrestrial > Soil > Wetlands | place: USA: Florida...
AGTCAAGCGTAGAGTACTTCTGTTCACGACCCGGCAAGAACTGACAATATTGCTAGTGAACGGCGTTAATCTCATCAAAGAAGCATAAGATGAACTTCCTGTTGTGAAAAGCGTGCCATGAGGGCACAGTCCCGCAGCGCGCGCGAAGCCGGCCTGCGCGAATGCGCCGGCTGTGCTCGCGCGGGCTTACCCAGAACCTAATCCTTCGCCAATGCCTTTATGCGGAAGACATGATAACCCCACGGGACAAGGTCAAGAAACAATCCGCGGGTGTATAGGTCCGTACCGTCTCGTTCATAGGTCTCATGTCCCATAAGATCTTCGAGGAGGACGGAACGCCCTTCCAGGTCCGCAAACGGCAAACGGAGATAGCATTGGCTCTGATTCGGGGCGTAATTGACCACCACGACAAGCCGGTCGTACGGCATGTCGGACCATGCGAAGCAGACGAAACATTCCGCTGTCCAGTTGCCATCCCATGCGGTCGTACTCTCCAGCAGCGACCATGCGCCATTCCGCATCGCAGGCAGGCTTACACAGGCAAGCAGGTGCTCGTAAAAATCGAGTAGCGCCTGGTCGACCGCCTCGTCAGGCCGCCTCGACAGGTGAACCGGCACTTTCTTCCTTCTTCCCTGGAACTGCCCATCATGCAAGAACCGCAGTCCGGGGCAGAGGAACGTGAGGATCGCCGCGGCCTGGTGCTGTTCAGGCGGAAATACCGCGGCAGCCCGCGGCTCGTCGTGGTTCTCAAGGAACCGCGCCGATTTCATCTGATACCCCGGCTCCGCGCGGAAATGATCCCGCACCGCCCCAGCATGCCCTTCCCGAAGCCGATCGTACAGCCTCTTGTCGTAGGTGTAGCTGAATCCCTGCTGTTGGAGTTCCCATTCGAGATCCCAATATACTTCCGCCATGAAGAGGAACCCGGGATGGCTCTCGCGAACTGCCTGAATGGCCCGCGGCCAGAATGGCTCGGGCCTCCGTCTCCACGTCCGCTCGAAGACCTCGGGCAGGACCAGCATCGCCATGTCGCAACGCACTCCGTCGCAGTGATTCGCGATCTGTCTCAACTCGCCAGTCATCGCCTCCTGCAGCGCGGGCTCGGCGTAGTTCAACTGGAGCGTGTCCGGCCATCCGTCGAAATAAGGGTCGCGGCCATAAGCAAGGATGGAAGACGCATTACCGCTTCCCATTCGGATATAGTTCTGCGGTTGGTTACGAAGGTCATCTTCACTCCCGTGCACGTAGAAGTTGGGGTGCAGGTTCACCCATTCATGGTCCGGTGCGGTATGGTTGGGCACGAAGTCCAGAAGCAGCTTCATTCCCCGCGCATGAATGCGATCGCACAAGCGGTCGAGAGCGGCATTTCCGCCAAACTCCGCATGCGTCTCGTACTTGAGCACCGCGAAACACGATCCACAAACGTCCTCGTCTTTGAAATCGGGGAGAAACTCTCGAAACTCGCGTTGCCAGTCCTGGTTTTCTCGCGAGACCTTCCGGCCCGCAGAGCCTGTCTGCCACATGCCAAGAAACCAGATCCAGTCGAAATTCAACTGCGCCAGGTGATCCAGGTCCGTGCCTGGAATATCGTCCAGCGTGGCGCGCCGCCCGAGCCTCTCGCCGAGTTCCTGCATCAGGACCCGCGTGTTGATCTGGTATAGCGAAGGACAAAGGGCAACACCGCTTTCGGACTGAATCTTCATCGGGACGCCGTGTTCCTGAGTCGAGGGAAACGATTCGACCTGCGCAGACATACGATCTCCTCCCCTGCAGAACAATGGCCGGGCAGCCAGCGAGGCCCACTAGAGCTCGGGGCTCGCTATGACGCAAGCCGGCACAAGGCTACAGCTCGGAAGGCGGGAATACGACTGGCAAAAGTGACAGTAGACACTCGGCATTGCGAGGATTCTGCGTGCTTCGCACCAAAGCTGCGATAGTGATTGAAGGTTAGCCTTTATCTCTGAAACGTGAAGGTGCCGCCAAGAGCTTCGGCAAAAAAGTCGGCCCCGACCTGAAACAGTGTGCCTTCCTCCGGATAGAAGCGGTTCGGAGTCGTATTCCGCTCGATCTTGATTCCCATGGACCTCATGCTGAAGTCCACCCCGATGGGAGGCAGCTCGGGATGTTTCTCTCCAAGGTGCTGCGGAACAATCCTGGTAGTCCCAAACCATATACGAGTCCCAACAAACACGCCCCAGAACGTTCGCCGCAATGCTTCGCCAAAGAACACATTGCCGGTCCGATTCAGGCCAAATTTGCGGCCCGCATCGCCGGCCGCGGTGCCGGTGCCGTAGAAATCGTAGTTCAGGTCTCCGTGCGCAACACCCGAATGGGAGCGATGACGAAGGAAGTACGATTGGATGCAGCCTGGGGCGCCTCCTGCGGATTCCTCGGATTCTGCTCACCCGGTTTCGCGTCTTCGGTTTCAGGTTTTACGGCGATGGGCGACGTATCGAGGGCGAGTTCCCGAGCTGACACCACAGCGCAGGCGCAGAGAGCAACCGCCAGCAAAGCAACATGCGTTGAGCACGTCGCCCAGTGAAAGTTCCCCGACTTACTTGCTCTGCACCTCATGGATCAATTCCTTGTGGACAAACGCCGCTTGTGGCGCCGGATCGCCGGGTAGGACGGTCATTTCGTTCCCGTCCTTTACGTAAATGGCGCGAGCCGGATACCCGATCGCGACCCCGGCCGCTTCGATCGCTTGCCGGATCTTCATCAAAAGCTCTTCCTGAATCGCCAGGAAATGATCCCAGTCCCGGGCACATACATACGCAATCACCTCAAGCTCGAGACTGGACTCGCCGAAGCGCAGCAGACGCACGCGCGTGGTCGCGGGAATAGTCCTCTCATCATGCTCCAGCAATGCTCGTATGTCTGCGAGGAGAGCGTTCAATGCGGAACCAGGAGTGTTGTGCTCGACCGCGATGACTTGGCGCAGCCAGAATTGGTCGCGGACGGAAAAATTCTCCAGGGACATGGTCGCCATCTGCCCATTCGGAATCGTCACGATCGTCCGATCCTGAGTTCGAACCCGGGTGGATCGGAGCCCGATAACCTCAATGGTTCCAGTCACATTTCCCATCTTGAAGAAGTCGCCGACGCGAATCGCGCCATCCAGGATAAGAGAAGCACCCCCAATCATGTTCTCGAGCGTCTTTTGAGCGGCCAGTGCAATGGCGATGCCACCTACCCCCAGGCCTGCGAGTGTGGCAGAAGGATTGATACCCAGCTTGTTGAGCAGAATCATCAGCCCCGCGATCACTGCGAAAAGATCCATCATTCTCCGGGCAGGACGCAGCACGGCAGTTGAGGAGAGGCGGCCTTGGCTCTCCATCTTTTTCTTCAGGTACAACTCGCATTTTTCATTGATCAGGAAAATAGTCCAGACGAAGGCAACAATCAGGATCAGTACCCCGATCGTGGAGCCCACCTGCCGGGCGAGGAGCGACAAGCTGATCTCGGAGAGCGTAGCGAAAATGGTGCCTGAGAGCGCCAGCAGCCGCAAGGGATGGGGCAGGATGGTGGGATTTCGCGCGATCTGACGATGAGCCCAGCGCCGGAGAACAAAACCTGCCGCCGCACTCGCCAGCCGGTTCACAAGGGACAGAACCACATACAGCAGGGGCAGGACAATCAAGAAAAACGACCAGCCTGACAGACTGACGCCGAAGTATTTCCTCAGCAGAAAGTCAGGGAGCAAGTCTTCAACGCTCGTGGCGTGGATTTCGTCATAAACATCGGGGATATCGACCAGCGTTTGTCGCGAAAACAGCCAAATGGGAGGACCGTTGGGACGTTCGACACGTTCTAGACAAATGTCCACAACGCCGCTCTGAGTCACCACGCTCCCGATGAGCTCGCGGTGTGAATCGACCGGCTCCGATAGCGATCCGAACGGCTGGTCGCTCAGGTTGTTCAGCTTCGCGGGGAGTCTGCGATCCAGCACGAAAGAAAGCTGCCTTGCAAGCTCCGCAGCTTCCTTCCGATGCGAACGCGTATCCAGGTATTGAGCCGCCGTGTCGTATTTCTGGCTGTTGGCGGCGGCCAGAAAACCCCACACTGTTCCGCGCGGAGTCGTGCGCCCCAAGGGGTCCTGAGGAGTTTCAGGTGCCTGGGGCGCGTCTGAGGGTTTGGAAGTGGCCGAAGGCTTGGGTATCTGCCCCAAGGCTGTGTGAACAAATGCCCCCGCTGTAAAGCACAGACCTAGAGCAAGGCAAAACGCAGTGCGTAGCCGTGACCATGAGACCCGCACCGTAAAAAGCCTGTCAGAAAACACCTTCACCGAAGTACTCCGTTAGGTCCGGTACATTGTCTGAGATCAGGCCTTGCGATCACTGACTGTACGCTATTCACCCTGTCCGGTAGCAGGTTTCAACGTCAGCGGCTCATCGAGTCTGAATGGCAACGCAGATTCGGCCGGCAACTCGATATCCCGGTTCCCGGTCATTGCTCCAACTGTGCCCGCGGTAGCTCCGGCAAGCGCACCAATTGCCGCTCCTTTGCCCCCGCCGGCCAACCCGCCGATCGCAGCGCCCACGCCCGCTCCTCCGCCCACCATGGCGGCAGTGCGTTTGCCTTTTCCCTTCGATTCCTGGGCGAAGTACTCCGTCACGATGTTGTACTTGTGCCCTTTCACGGTCACGGAATCAAGCACCAGGGTAAGAGACGCCCCCCCTTTGAATTTCCCTGCTTTCTTTGCGTCTCTTACAATTCCCGTAACGTCCGATCCTTGTGGAATCGCGACGCTACCCCCAAGCGTAATGGGAGTCATCAGGCTTCCCGTAAATACGCTGCCTGTCTGCAAGTTCTTGGTGCTGAGGGCCTGGTTCGTCCGAATTGTTAAGATGGTTCCCACCGGGACGACAACGGGTGCAGGCGGTGGCGGAGGAGCCGGGCGAGTGGCCGGAGGAGCCGCGGCGGACGTCGAGCCGCCACCCGGTCCCGCGTTCGATGCCGTATCCTGCCCGACCGAAGTCTCGTCATCAACCGATGTCACGCCCGGTTCTTGCTTGGCCGTCCTGATGATTTCCTGCTTTGCCGCCACCGTCTTCGTCGATCCCGAAAGCGTGACATGGCCTTCGCGCGACTCCACCGACACTCGCGAGTCCTGCGTAGCCGGATCGGCGGCGATCTTCGTCTCGATATCTTTGGCAATGGTTTTGTCATCGGGCCCGCTGTGACACGCCGTCATCCCTCCGACAACAAAAAGCAAACAAACAATGCTGCTGAACTTGCGCATGACGTCTCCTTCGGCTCGTTTCGCCACAATGGATCTCAAATGGAACATATCAGCGCGCCGAGTCCGCAGAAACTGGCACATCTGCTAGAGTTTTCGGGTCCTTTTCGGTGGCCTGCAAGATGAAAGCGACAGGGGACCGCGGCGGTCCTGTGCGATGCGCCTGGGTCTCACCTGCAACCGTAGATGAAATCCGGGCTACACAAATTGCACACAGACTGCCATCCCACAATCAGATGACCAGGCTGCGTGATTTGCCAGTTCCCATGGTTCCGGAAAACGAGTATGGATGGAACGAACTCCAGAGGATCCATCCAGTGTTCGAAGGACAACTGCCTTTCCGCCATCGAATCAAGACATACAACCTTTTTTCGATCGCCCTCGGTGGGTACCTGTCTGCAATCATCTATGCCCAGGATTTGGCGCCGCGGGCGTATGTGATCACACCACTCCACAGTAATGCCGTAATTGCAACTTATTCTTTCTTCAAAGGAAATCTGGACTTCCAGGGTGCAGTTCCAATCGCCGACGCAACGGCCAAAGCCAACGTGCCCATCCTCGCCATCTATCACTCGTTCAAGATACGAGGTCGCAGCGCCAACATTGCAGTCGGGCTACCGTACGGCGAAGCGAATTTTCACGGCACGGTGCTCGGAAACCAAACGAACGCTTACCGATCCGGCCTGTTTGATTCGGCTTACCGGGTTTCCGTCAATCTCGTCGGTGGCCCGGCGATGACGGTTTCCGAATTCCGAAGATGGCAGCAGAAAGACATCCTTGGGATCAGCCTTCGCGTCATTGCTCCCACCGGCCAATACGACTCCACGAAGCTGATCAACTTCGGCACCAACCGCTGGGGATTCAAACCGGAGATCGGGTACTCGCGGCGTAACGGGCACTGGATCGTCGACTCCTACTTCGGCACGTGGTTCTATACCACCAATCCGAAGTTCTTTTCGGAGAACCAGTACTATCACGGCGTCCGATCCCAGACCCAGGCTCCTGTCGGAGCTTTTGAAGCGCACGTCAGCTATGACGTGAAGCCCCGGTTATGGGTTTCATTCGACGCGAACTTCTGGTTTGGAGGGAAAACCCGGCTCAATGGCGTGGAGAACCCGATCACCGAGCTCAGAAGCTCACGTGTGGGCGCGACCTCCTCGATCCCAATTAATAAGCATCAATCCGTGAAGTTCAGCTACAGCGGCGGTGCATATATAAAATACGGAGGCAATTTTCAGAACGTCTCCGTTGCCTGGCAATATTCCTGGTTTGGCCGCCCGAATTGACTTAATTGCGGATCGGAGTAGTCTGCTGCGCCTCCTTCTCTTCTACAGCAACTCGAAATTCCGGTACTTTGTAATCTCCCGAGACATATTTCGCGGGGATTGCAATCGAATTTCCATCCCTCAGGGAAGCAAAATGCGGCGAGCAGATTTCCAAGCCCGCCTCGTTGAACTGGTCCTGGATGTTCTGGTGGAGATCCGAGTAGATGAACTGCATTCTTGTGGGAATGTCGGTATACGCGTTTAGTTCATACGTGACATAGAAATCGTTCAACTGCGATTGCAGAACGAAGGGTCCAGGATCGTGCAGTATCCCATCCGTACCCCGGGCCGCACCAATCAGCAGCTGATGCACTGTTCTCCACGGGGCGTCGTATCCGATGGTTACGGTGGTGTGGAAGATGACACCGGAATTCTTCGCTTCACGGGTGAAATTCATGACAGAGCCGCTCATCACCGTCGCATTCGGAATGGTGATCGTTTCCTGTTTGGGGGTCAGGATGCGAGTGACAAGCATACTTCTTTCTTGAACTTCTCCTACGGTATCGCCGATCTTCACCCAGTCTCCCGTGGAGAAGGAGCGCATGTACGTGAGGATCACTCCGGCAATGGCGTTGGCAACGGCCGATGAAGAACCGAGCGACAGCAACACACCCACAAAGATGGAGATACCTTGAAATGCGGGGCTCTTAGAGCCTGGCAAGTAGGGAAAGATGACAATAATCACTAAAACCAGGACCAGCATTCGAGTCAGCTTGGCTGTGGGTTCCGCCCACTCCGGATAAAACCCCTTGATCGAAAGATTCCCTCTCCCGATCTCATCGAACAACGAACTGATCAGCCTTGCTACCTGGCTGGCGACTATGAGAACCACGGCAACCACAATCAGATTGGGAAGATAAGCCAACGCCGCTTTGCCCATCGCCCGCAAGACGCCGGGGACCCAGCCCGTCGCCGCGTAGGCCAATGACCGCGTTTGCGGAAAGAAGCTCAACAGCAGCGTTATATAGGCATTCGAGAGCGCAATTAAAACCAGCCAACGAAGCACGGCCCCGATCGCAAGAATGGTCGAGGCTATGTGCGTCGCTGCGATCTGTACGGCGGTCTTGCTCCCTTCACGCTTGGTGCGCTGGTCGATCCATCGGTTCACGCGGCCGCGGATGGAAAGGCGAAGCTTTCGAATCACCAGGGCAATAGGCAAAAGTGCGACCGTGACCAGAAGGGAATAGGCGATTCCCAGAAGCACAGCGCGCAGGCTGTGGTCGCGATGATAATTCCTCAAGGCCGTCCGGATGCTCTCCGCATCTTCGGCTGCAAGTATCGCCCGGGCCTTACCAGCGACCTTTGCATCCTCATCGGAAACAATCATCAGGAGCCTGCCGCCGGTCGAAATCTCCGTCCACAGCGGCTGCGGTGTCAGTACCACAGAGTTCGGGTCTACTCCTTCCCGGGCGACATCCACGATGCGCTCTGCAATCTTCTCGGCGCGATCTTTTGCCGTGAAACTGCCTATGTGTTGGTAGACACTCAAGACCTGGCGGCCCTCAATGATGACGTTGCCCGGATGCAGTTCCTGGTCGATGATCGCCTCCGGCTCGTTCGCATCCTCGGCCTTCTCCGCAGCGCCCGCCGGATTCGGTTCGGAACGCGTCGCGGCCGGACCCGCAGCCGCCGACTGTGCGTTCAGGACATGAGCACCGCCCAGGGCCAGAACGAGCCACACGCCGAAATGCAACGCCGTGAGTGATGGGACCAAGGATGCGCGGAGAAGCCGCATCACCTTGAGCCGCATATCCGCGGGCATGTCATCTCCATCTTTTGCACCCGGTTCACGTTACCCTCACGTGGCATTGTTGCAAACTAATTGCGCTCACAAGACTAGTAGTTTTCTCAGTATCTGGGTGACTTCTTGCTTTCTAGAGTTCATAAGGGTAGTGGCGGGATCGGTAGAGCGGTAGTATGCCCCGCAGTTGTTCAGGATGGAATGCTCGAACTTTGGAAGAATTCTTCGAACCGATGCCGAATCACCGTGAGCGGGAAGGAATGGGATGTTCATCATGAAACTCAGGACCTCGAGATTTCCGGCCTGTAAATATGTATTCCGGAGCTTTGTCGCCATTCTTTGTTCTTGCATCATCGCACCGGGAGATGGGGCCTGGGCTGCTGCCTCCATGCAGGACGCCCAACCTGCTCAAGCCGATGCGAAACTCCCGCCGCAGGAACTCGACTCGCTTGTGGCTCCAATCGCTCTCTACCCGGATTCATTGCTCAGCCAGGCGCTTGTAGCCTCTACCTACCCGTTGGAGATCGTGCAGTTGCAGCAGTGGCTCGAAGGGCACAAGGACTTGAAGGACAAGGCGCTTACGGATGCCGCAATGAAGCAGCCGTGGGATCCCAGCGTGCAGGCTATGGCGGTGCTACCCGACCTGGTGAAGCAACTGGCGGGCAATATTCAATGGACCACTGACCTCGGAAATGCCTTCCTGGCTCAGCAGAACGATGTGATGGACGCCGTCCAGCGGATGCGCAAAAAGGCCAAGGACAATGGCAATCTCAAGACCTCAGATCAACAGAAGGTGGAAACCACGGTCATCGAGAGCAAAGAGACCATCGTGATTCAGCCGTCCAGCCCCGATGTAATCTACGTGCCGAGCTACAACCCGACAGTTGTTTATGGGCCGCCTCCTTATCCTTATCCTCCAATTACTTATCCTCCCCCCGGTTATTATGCGGCCGGAATGGCAATCTCTTTCGGCGTGGGCATGATGGTCGGCGCCGCGTTTGGAGGCGGTTGGGGTTGGGGATGTGGCTGGGGTGGCAACAACAACGTGACCATCAATAACAATAACAACTTCGTAAGAAACTCAAACGTACAGGGCGGAAACAGGGTAAACGCGCGAGGCAATAACAATACTTGGCAACATAACCCTCAGCATCGGGGCGCAGCGCCGTATTCCAACCGCGCGACCGCGAACAAGTACGGCGGGGCTGCGCGCGGTGATTCTCTGCAAAGTCGCCAGTCGAACGCCCGTCAGAATACGGGCGGCGCCAACCGCGCCTCCGCCGGCACCATGGATAGTGGAAATCGCGGCGGCGACCGCGGAGCCCGGCCGTCGGCGGCCTCCACGGGCCGCAGCGGCGATAGGGGTGGAGGCGCTGGCGGTGGAGATCGCGTGGGCAACCGTAGCGTTCCCAGTTCTTCAGCAAAAAGCAGTGGCGCGTTCGGTGGCGGCAGCGGCAGCGCAGCCCGCGCCAGCAGTTCACGCGGCGCTTCCAGCTTCGGTGGCGGGGGCGGCGGACGTTCCGGCGGGGGCGGCGGACGTTCCGGCGGTGGCGGCGGACGCTCCGGCGGTGGGCGGCGCAGGTAATCAAGCAGAATGAACGCAAGCCAATGACCCCGAAAGGACAGAAAGCAATGAGATGCATGCCGCTAATACCTGCTGTTGTGGTTTCCGTTCTGATCTTCGCGCCAGGCAAAATACACTCCCAGGCGACTCCTGCCTCAGCCGTGAATTCTGGGGAGCAAATGACGTTCTCCAGCCCGGACGCTGCCGTCGAAGCGCTCATCCAAGCCACGGCCGACTATGATGTGCCGGCATTGATGAAGATCTTCGGTCCCGCGGGAGAAGACTTTATATCTTCGGCCGACCCGGTTCGTGACAAGAACAATGCCAAGGCCTTTTCCGATCGTGCCCGTCAGAAAAATGCGATACAAAAGGATCCGAAAAATCCAAGTCGGGCCATCCTTGTCGTCGGCGACGACGACTGGCCGTTTCCCGTTGCAATCGTCAAGAAGGCAGGGAAGTGGAGCTTCGACTCAAAAGCCGGCCGTTCCGAGATTCTGTTCCGGCGCATCGGGGCCAACGAGCTCGACGCCATCCAGGTGTGTCGCGGATACGTTGAAGCCCAGCACGAGTACGCTTCCACCATTCACGAAGATTCAGGTGTCAATCAGTACGCCCAGAAGATCATCAGCACTCCCGGAAAACAGGATGGATTGTACTGGTCGAATCCAGACGGCACGCCCGGCGGCCCGATCAGTGAACCGGTTGCCAAAGCCCTGGCCGAGGGTTATAGCGTCGACAAACCATCTGCCTATCATGGGTATTATTTCAAAATCCTCAAGGGCCAGGGACCCGCGGCTCCCCTGGGGAGGATCGATTACGTGATTCAGGGCGCGATGATTGGCGGCTTCGCACTTGTGGCCGTGCCCGCCGACTACCGCGTCACCGGCGTGAAGACATTCATCGTCGGACCGGATGGAGTTGTCTACCAGAAGGACCTCGGGCCCGATTCGCTGTCAATCGCCAAGCAGATGGAGCTTTATAACCCCGACAAGACCTGGCAACCCACCGACGACAGCTGGCCCTCCCCCGCTGATGCGCAACCGGCCACCGAGCAATAGAGCATGGAATCATCGCACCTGTTTGATTCCTGGATCCGTCCAGCAGAGCCCGCCTCACCTGCGGTCCGACGTCTATGGCGCGACTCCAGAAAACCACGCACCTGCAACAGGTTGCTACAGCGGTTTCACAGTTGCTGTGTCCCGGAGCCACAACGCCAAGTGGCTTTTTCATCAAGGAAAAGCCACCTTGAATCGCGGCCAGAAACGGCGACAAGTGCTGTGGAACCGCTCTAGCCGACTGTTCCTTCATCTGATTGTGCCGTCCAGGGAGCGGTGTTGACTCATGGACCGTGAGAAGCGATCCGTCCTGCTACTCGTCTCTATCGTGCTTCTCTTCACCCTGGCCCCCATCCTTGAAGACTACGCCACAGGCAGCCTGTTACTCATTCTGAACCTGTATATAACCCTGGTCGCCGCAACCAGCGAGCTGGCTGAGAACCGAGCTTTGTTCGGAATAGCAATAGTTCTGGCGGTAACATCCATGATACTCGTCTTGACAAGCCACTATTACACTGCATGGTCGCTGCTCTTCGCAAACTATATCGTGCTTGCGGTATTCCTGATGCTCGTCTCAGCAAGTCTATTCGTCTATTTGGGCAAGAGAGAGCAGGTCACACGAGACCGCATTCTCGTTTCCGTAAGCCTCTACTTCCTGCTGGGGCTAACCTGGTTCGCTCTGTACAATGTCATCAACC
>Ga0335069_10013167_pt1 | contig 11622 bp, 9 predicted proteins | sample Lox_Sample_11_FD_206714 | JGI IMG/M metagenome (GOLD analysis project Ga0335069, IMG submission 206714) | Soil microbial communities from Loxahatchee National Wildlife Refuge, Florida, United States - Lox_Sample_1.1 | ecosystem: Environmental > Terrestrial > Soil > Wetlands | place: USA: Florida...
CGAGCTCCTCGGCGACCGGCTCTGCCGCTGCGCGCCGGTCGGGGTCACCCACGCCTCCTGCGTGCAGGGAGTGAAGACCGAGGTCAGCCGCGTCAACCCGGGAAAGGGGGCCGAGGGGCAGTGCAAGGAGGCCCTCGGCACCTGCTGGCCACCCACCACCGACGCGGGGCAGACCATCGACCCGGCCATCAACTTCTGCGACTGGCTCTCGAGCCGCTGCGGCAAGGCCGCCTGCCACATCTCCGGCGAGGACTACCAGACGCTGCTCACCACGCCCGTCGACCCGGCCAACCCCGACGGCCCCATGATCTGCTTCGACAAGTAGCCCGCTCTAGGCCCGCCCCCCCTCCGCGAACCGCCCCGCGATCCTCGCCCCGCAGGCGGCGCAGGACGCGCCCCGCATCCTCAGCCGCCGCACCGCGTGCCAGTCGCGCTCCACCACCGCCGTCCCGCAGGAGGGGCAGAAGGTGGTCTGGCCGGTCGGGTCGTGGACGTTGCCGGTGTAGACGTAGCGGAGCCCCTCGCGCAGGGCGATCTCCCGGGCCCGGGTGAGCGTGGCCGGCGGGGTGGGCGGGACGTCGCGCATGCGGAAGTCGGGGTGGAAGGCGGTGAGGTGGAGGGGCACGTCCGGCCCCATGTGCTCGACCAGCCAGCGGGAGAGGTCGCGGGTCTCGGCCGGCGAGTCGTTGGCGCCGGGGATGAGGAGGTTCGTCACCTCCACCCAGGTCCGGCCCCAGCGGGCCAGCCACTCCAGCGTCTCCAGCACCGGGGCGAGATGAGCCAAGGTGAGGCGGGAGTAGAAATCCTCGGTGAAGCCCTTCAGGTCGACGTTGGCCGCGTCCATGTGCGCGAAGATCTCCTCGCGCGCCCCGGCGCAGACGTACCCGGCGGTCACGAAGGCGGTGAAGAGGCCTTCGGCGTGGGCAGCCCGGGCCACGTCGATGGCGTATTCGGCCCAGATGACCGGGTCGTTGTAGGTGAAGGCGATCCCCGGCGACCCCTCCTGGCGTGCCAGCTCCACCACCCGCTCCGGCGTCCAGCCGTCCCGGGCCCGCCCGTCGCCCAGCCGTGCCTTGGAGATGTCCCAGTTCTGGCAGAAGCGGCAGCCGAGGTTGCAGCCGGCGGTGCCGAAGGAGAGCACGGTCGAGCCGGGCAGGTAGTGGGCGAGCGGCTTCTTCTCGATGGGGTCGACGGCGAACCCGGTGGAGCGGCCCCAGGCGGTGGTGACGAGGCGCCCCCCGCGGTTCTCGCGGACGAAGCAGAACCCGGCCTGGCCCTCGCGGAGCCGGCAGTCGCGCGGGCAGAGGGTGCAGCGCACCCGCCCGTCGCCGACCGCCTCGAAGTAGCGCGCCTCGCGGACCACGGGGGAAGTCTAGCGCCCGGCATGGGCGGGGGCCGGCCGGAAGGGGTCGGGAGAGGTGGGGAGCGGCGTGCGCCCGCCCCCTCGCGACCTTGACGCGTGCGAAGCGGGTACGTACAAGGGACATGGCGGCGCCCTGACGCGCCTCGCCCGTGGCGATTTGAGGCGTATTGCGGCCACGTGACCCCAACCGCTAAAAAGCCTCCCGCCGGGGCGCCGGCACGCCTCGCCCGCCCCGGGGAGCAGAAGAACCCACCGTGACCTTCCGCGAGCTGATCGAGCGGCGCCCCGTGGTCCTGGACGGCGCCATGGGGACCCAGATCCAGGGGCGCCAGCTGAAGGCCTCCGAGTTCGGCGGCAAGGAGGGGGCGAACGACCTGCTCACCCTGACCCGCCCCGACCTGGTGGAGGACATCCACGCCCGCTACCTCGCCGCCGGGTGCGACGCGGTGGAGACCAACACCTTCGGCTCCTCCCGGCTCAAGCTGGACGAGTACGGCCTCGGCCACCGGACCTACGAGGTCAACTTCCGCGCGGCCATCCTGGCGCGCCGGGCCGCGGAGCGCTTCTCCACCCCGGCCCGCCCCCGCTTCGTGGCCGGCTCCATCGGCCCCACCGGCATGCTGCCCTCCTCCTCCGACCCGGCCCTGGGCAACATCACCGGCGAGGCCCTGGAGCGGATCTTCCTGGAGCAGGCCCGCGGCCTGGTGGAGGGCGGGGTCGACGTCCTGCTCATCGAGACCCAGCAGGACATGCTGGAGCTGCGGGCCGCGGTGCTGGCCGCCGATGCCGCCCGTCGCGAGGCCCTGCGCGACGTCTTCCTGGTGGCCCAGCCCACCCTCATCGACCAGAACGGCCGGATGCTGCTCGGGACCGACATCGGCTCGGCGCTGGCCACGCTGGAGCGGCTCCCGGTGGACTGCATCGGGCTGAACTGCTCCACCGGCCCGGCCGAGATGCGCCCCGCGGTCCGCTACCTGGCCGAGCGCTGCTCCCACTTCGTGTCGGTTGTGCCCAACGCCGGCATGCCCGAGAACGTGGACGGCCGCGCTGTCTACAGGCTCTCGCCCCAGGCGCTGGCCGAGGCCCTGGCCGAGTTCGTGGGCGAGCAGGGCGTGGACATGGTGGGCGGCTGCTGCGGCACGACCCCCGACCACATCCGGGCGGTGGTGGCCCGGCTCGAGGGACTCCCGCTGCGGCGGCGGTCCCGGCCCGGGCCGGCCCCCGAGCTCTCCTCGGCCATGAAGGCCGTCCCCCTGGTCATGGAGCCCCGGCCGCTCCTGGTGGGCGAGCGGCTCAACGCCCAGGGCTCCCGCAAGGTGAAGGAGCTCCTCCTGGCCGACGACTACGCCGGCCTGATCCAGATCGCCCGCGGCCAGGTGGAGGCCGGGGCGCACGTCCTGGACGTGTGCGTGGCGCTCAACGAGCGCGACGACGAGGCGGCGCAGATGCGGGCGCTGGTGAAGCTCCTGGCCCAGTCGGTCGAGGCCCCGCTCATGATCGACTCCACCGAGGCCGACGTGGTGGAGAGCGCCCTGAAGACCTACCCCGGCCGCTGCATCGTCAACTCCATCAACCTGGAGAAGTCGGGCGAGCGGGTGAGAAGAGTCCTGCCGCTCTGCAAGCGCTACGGGGCGGCGGTGGTGGCCATGACCATCGACGAGCGGGGGATGGCCCAGACCGCCGAGCGCAAGGCCGAGATCGCCCGACGCACGGTGGCGGTGGCCCGCGAGTACGGGATCCCGCCCGAGAGCCTGGTCTTCGACGCCCTCACCTTCACCCTGGCCACCGGCGGCCCGGAGTACCGGCACAGCGCGGTGGAGACCCTGGAGGGCATCCGCCGCATCAAGGCCGAGAACCCGGGCGTGCTCACCACCCTGGGCGTCTCCAACGTCTCCTTCGGCCTGGCGCGGTCCGCCCGCGAGGTGGTGAACTCGGTCTTCCTCTACCACGCGGTCAAGGCCGGGCTGGACCTGGCCATCGTCAACCCCAAGGACATCCGGCCCTACCCCTCCATCCCCGAGGCGGAGCGGGCCCTGGCCGAGGACCTGGTGCTCGACCGGCGCGAGGACGCCCTGGCCCGGCTGGTGGAGCACTTCGGCGAGAAGGGGCAGCCCGAGAAGGCGGCGGTGGACCCCCTGGCCGAGCTGAAGGACAAGCCGGCCGAGGAGCGGCTGCACCTGCAGATCCTCCACCGGCGCCCGGAGGGGGTCGAGGCGCTCATCGACGAGTCGCTCACCCGGCACTCGCCGGTGGAGGTGCTGAACGAGGTGCTGCTGCCGGCCATGAAGGACGTGGGCGACCGCTTCGGCGCCGGCGAGCTCATCCTCCCCTTCGTGCTGCAGTCGGCCGAGGTGATGAAGAAGGCGGTGGCCTATCTCGAGAAGTTCCTGGAGCGGAAGGAGGGCATCACCAAGGGGGACGTCGTCCTGGCCACGGTGTACGGCGACGTGCACGACATCGGCAAGAACCTGGTCAAGACCATCCTCCAGAACAACGGCTTCACCGTCCACGACCTGGGCAAGCAGGTGCCGGTGGCCACCATCCTGGAGAAGGCCCTGGAGGTGGACGCCGACGCCATCGGCCTCTCCGCGCTCCTCGTCTCCACATCCAAGCAGATGCCCTTCTGCGTGGAGGAGCTGCACCGGCGCAACCTCACCTTCCCGGTGATCATCGGCGGTGCCGCCATCAACCGCCGCTTCGGCTACCGCACCGCCTTCACCCAGGACGGCACGCCCTACGCCGGCGGCGTGTTCTACGCCAAGGACGCCTTCGAGGGGCTGGAGCTGGTGGAGGCGCTGTCCGACCCCGCCCGCAAGGACGAGGTCCGCCACCAGGTGATGCAGAAGGCCCTGGCCGACCGGAACCGGCCCCCCGAGCCGGCCCCCGCCCCCGCCCCCACCCAGCGCCCGCCCGGGGCCCGGCCCGCGCCCCGGATCCCCGTCCCGCCGTTCTGGGGTGCCCGGGTGGTTCCGGCCGGCGCCATCGCCCTGCACGACCTGTGGCCCCACCTCGACCTCGACGAGCTCTACAAGCTGCAGTGGGGGGTGAAGGCCAAGGGGGAAGCGTACCAGCGGCTGATCCGGGAGGAGTTCGGCCCGCGCCTGGAGGAGCTGAAGAGCGAGGCGCAGGCCCGGGGGTGGCTCACGCCCAAGGTGGTCTACGGGTACTTCCCCTGCCACGCCGAGGGGAACGACCTGGTGGTGCTCGATCCGGCCCACCGCCGCTCCCAGCTGGCGCGCCTGCGCTTCCCGCGGCAGCCCGACGACCGGAACCTGTGCCTGGCCGACTGGTTCCGCGAGGAGCCGGGAGCCGACGTGGTCGCCTTCCAGGTCGTCACCGTGGGTGATGCGGCCTCGCGCCTCTCCGGGGAGGCGCAGGAGCGTGGCGACTACGCCCAGGCCCTGTTCCAGCACGGCCTGGCGGTGGAGGCGGCCGAGGCCCTGGCCGACCTCTGGCACGCGCGCATCCGCGAGGAGCTGGGGCTCCCGGCCGGGCAGGGCAAGCGCTACTCCCCCGGCTACCCCAGCTGGCCGGACCTGGCCGACCAGCGGGCGGTCTGGCGCCTCCTGGAGCCGGACCGGACCCTGGGCGTCACCCTGACCGAGGCCCACCAGATGGTCCCCGAGCAGTCGACCAGCGCGGTGGTGCTGCACCACCCGGAGGCGATCTACTTCCTGGTGCGGGGGTAGGGCGGGGCGGCCCGGAGCCCCCGCTAGCCCGCGCGGACCGCCAGGCCCTTGCCGGCCGGGGCGGGCGGCGGCGCCGAGCCGTCGCGGACGAAGTTCCCGAGCGCCAGGTCCTCCGACCTGAGGTGGACGTCGAGCCAGCGCGCCGACCGCTCCACCAGCTCCCGGAACCGCTCGCCGGGGCCGGAGGCCAGCAGCAGGCGCTCCGCGCTCCGCAGCGCCTCGAGCCCCACCTGGTGGGCCTGGGCGTGGGAGCCGAGGCGCGGGTAGTCCCGGGAGCGCATGAAACGCTCCTCGGCGCGGAAGTGATGGGCCACGCACCGGACCAGCTCGGCCATGCCCCGGGTCGAGGACTGGCGCCGATCGGCGCCGAGGGCGTCCCCCAGGAGCCGCAGCCGGGTGATGATCTCCCGGTGCTGCTGGTCGAGCTCGTCGACGTTCACGCTCAGGGTCTCGTTCCAGGCGAGCGGCATGTGGCAGGCCCCCGAACCCGGCATCCAACCCTGGAGCGAACGCTGACGCAAATGGCCGGAGCGCGCGGGGGGCGCCTCCGGCCTGCGGGTGCGGCCGTTCGTCCCTCGGTGACAAAGACCCCAGGTGAAGGGCGCTGCGGGCCGCTGTGGGACCCCCTGCTCCCGGGTGCGCGCCCCGGCGCGCGGCCCCGGCCAGCCCCATCCACAGCGAATCCACCGGCCTTCCACCCCCTTTTCACCGGGTTTTTCCTGACGAAATTCGACGTTCTCCACCGCAGTTCGACAATGATCCCCGTCGGTGCCGGCTGCTACAGTCCGCGCGCCGATGTCAGAGGATCCCGCACGCCGCGGCAACGAAGCGCCGGTCTCGCCACTGCGGACCGCCCGCGACCTGCCCCACAGCGCGGAGGCCGAGCAGGCCGTGCTCGGCGCCATCCTCAGCGAGGAGACGGCCTTCGACCAGGTGGCGGCGCTGCTCCGGCCCGGCGACTTCTACCTGCTGGCCCATCAGCACGTCTACGGAGCGTGCGAGGAGCTCGCCCGGGAGTCCAAGGCCCTAGACCCCATCCTGGTCCAGCAGCGGCTGGACGCGAAGGGGCTCCTGGGCGCAGCGGTGCCGCACGAGCTGCCGCTCTCCCTGGCCCGGGCCATCGGCTCGGCCTCCAACGTGGCGCACTACGCGCGCCTGGTCCACGAGCAGTCGATGGCCCGGCGGATGATGCTCACCGCCCAGCGCATCGTGGAGATGGGGTACGAGTCCGGCCCCGACGTCCGCAGCTTCCTCGACGCCGCCCAGCAGGAGGTGTTCGGCGCCGCCCAGGGGGCGAGCGTCGACACCCTGAAGAAGATCTCCGAGCCGACGCTCCGCGCGCTGGAGAACCTGGAGGCGGTCCAGAAGCGGGTGCAGGCCGGCCTCTCCCCCATCACCGGGGTACCCACCGGGATCCAGAGCCTGGACCGGAACACCCTGGGACTGCAGCCAGGGTCCCTGGTGGTCCTGGCCGCCCGCCCCTCGGTGGGCAAGACCGCCTTCGCCCTGAACGTCGCCGTCCACGCCGCCACCCGGGCCGCTCGCAAGGTCGCCTTCTTCTCGCTGGAGATGCCCTCCGACCAGCTGGCGCTGCGCATGCTGGCCTCCGAGGGGAAGCTCGACTGGCGGCGGCTGTCGCAGGGTCAGCTCTCGCGGCACGACTGGGACCGGCTGGCCACCCAGGCGGACCGGATCGGTGCGGCCTCGATCTGGCTCGACGACAACTTCGTGCTCACCCCGGTGGAGCTGCGCTCCAAGTGCCGCAAGCTGAAGCGCGAGAACGGCGGCCTGGACCTGGTGGTGGTCGACTACCTCCAGCTCATGCACGCCCCCAGCGACCGGCACAACCAGTCGCGCGAGCAGGAGATCGCCACCATCAGCCGGTCCCTCAAGGCGCTGGCCAAGGAGCTGGAGTGCCCGGTCCTGGCGCTCTCCCAGCTCAACCGCGGCGTGGAGAAGCGCAAGGGCGAGCCCCCCATGCTCTCCGACCTGCGCGAGTCGGGCGCCATCGAGCAGGACGCCGACATCGTGCTCTTCCTCCACCGCACCGACGAGGACTCCAAGGACGCGCAGCAGGGGCAGAGCCTGGGGGAGACCCTGCCGGTGCAGCTCATCATCGCCAAGCAGCGCCAAGGCCCCACCGGCACGGTCGACCTGGTCTTCTTCAGGACCACCACCTTCTTCGCCGAGATGGACCGGCGGCAGCCGGGGTAGCGCGTCGGTTCGGTCACTCCTCCCGTATCCAGGTCTGGGTCCGGCCGATGAGGGCGATGCCGATGAACCCGCGCACGAGCAGCTTGCGTCCGCCGTCCTGCAGCGCCAGGTTGCAGCGGTAGGTCTTGCCGTTCTCCGGGTCGAGGATCCTGCCCCCCGACCAGCGCTCCCCGTCCTTCTTGAAGCTCCAGAGGATCCTGAGCCCGACGATGGGATGCTCCTTGAGCTCGCCGCTGCATTTCACGCAGCGGGGATCGGGGTCGTCGGGCTTGGGGTCGAGGATCTCCTCCACCTTACCGAAGAGGAGCCCTCCCTCCTCCCAGATGGAGACGATCGACTTGGGCTTGCCGCTGGCGTCGTCGATCGTCTTCCACCTGCCCACCGGCGAGTCCAGGGGGTCGGCGGCGGCGGCCAGGGCCGGGCCGGCGAGGAGGGAGAGGAGAAGCAGGAGGCCTCTGCGGGGGAAGGTGGGCATCGTCGTCGCCTCTTTGTCGGGATCGGTCGGGTGGAGGGCGGGGAGAGGAGTCACGGGGCCGGGCGCCCAGCCGGCGCCACGTCCCACCACTTGGAGAGGTTCTGGGCCGGCTCGCGGGGCCGCCCGGCGTAGTGCGAGACGTCGTTGAAGACCATGAGGCGGGCCCGCACCGGGTCCTTGAAGTCGACCACGTTGAGGCAAGCGGGCGACTGGTCCAGCCGGTCGCGGTAGCCGCGCGGGTCGATGCCGAGGAGGCTGGAGAGGAGGAGCCGCAGGGTGGCCTTGTGGGAGACGACCAGCACGGTCCGGCCCGGGTGGGCGGAGACGATCCGACGGATGGCCGGCAGCGCCCGGGCCAGGACCGCCAGCCCGCTCTCGCCCCCCACCGGCGCGAAGGTGAACGGGTCCGCCTCCCAGGCGGCGTACTCCTCCGGGAAGCGCTCCTCCACCTCCTGGCGGGAGAGCCCCTCCCAGCGCCCGTGGGAGATCTCGCGCAGGCCGTCCTCCAGCACCGGGGTGAGGCCCAGCGGCCGCGCCACGATCTGCGCCGTCTCCAGCGCGCGCGAGAGCGGGCTGGCATAGGCCGCAGCGATCGCGTCGCCGGCCAGGCGCTCGGCCAGGCGGGCCGCCTGGGCGCGCCCCTCGTCGGAGAGGTCGACCCCGACCGCCCCGGAGAAGCGGTTCTCGGCGGTGAGCTGCGTGGCGCCATGGCGCACGAGATAGAGGCGGGTGGTCACGTTGCGCTCCTCAGACAGTTCCCTCGGGCTGCGCCCTCACCCCGGCGGCCCCACGCTCACCCGGGCGAAGAGCACGTGGACCGCGTGGGGGGCGAGCCGCACCACGTCGTTGGCCACGTTGGCGGTCTCCAGGCACAGCATCTCCCGCGAGCCGCGCGGGCCGTAGTCGCCCGTGGCCCCGGCGATTCCCGGGTTCCAGACCACCGTCGACGAGCTGCTCCGCTTCGCCACCCGGATGGCCCGGGAGAGGCCCGGGTCCTCGATGATGCAGTCGCGCGAGGACCCGAGGAAGACGCGATCGAACTTGCCGGTGAGCGTGAGCGGCCGGTCCTGCAGCCCCTCAGCGCCGCTCACCTTGTCCAGGTACCTGCACCCCTCCACGCCGTGAACGGTCACCCGCTCGTAGTCGCTCACGCGGAAGTAGGTGTGCAGCGCCTGGCCGATGGCCAAGGGCTCCTCGCCCGCGTTGCGGGTCACGAGGTCGAGCTCCAGCGTCCGGCCCACGGTCACCACGTACAGGACCTCGGTCCGATGGGGCCAGGCGTCCCCGCCGTGGCCGTCCGGCAGCCGGAAGGTGAGGCGGGTGCGCTCGTCGGGGAGGCGCTCCACCGCCACCACCTGCCACTCGGAGGTGCGCGCGAAGCCGTGCTGCGGCCGGGCGGCGTCGGTCGGGTGCGGCCCGAACCAGGGCCAGCAAATGGGGATGCCACCGCGGACCGCCGCGCCGGGCACGAAGCGCGCGGCCTCCGAGAGCCAGACCACCGGCTCCTCGCCGCGCGGCGCCCAGGCGAGGACGTGGGCGCCCTGGAGGGCCACCGTCGCGGTGCCCTTGCCGTTCTCCACCTCGACGCTCTCGAGCCCGCCGGGCCCGGGTCGGAAGGCCACGCCGGGCACACCGAACCGGGAGTTCAGCGCAGCCGTTCGACCACCGCTCATCGCTCCATCCGCCTATTGCGTGCGCACCGGGTGCGCCAGTCTGTCGCAGGTGGTCTACCAGCTAGACGCTGGTCGCGTCGACCTCCGCGAGATGGACAGGCTCGAGGGCGGGCCCGAAATACCCTAAAGGGCCCCGGCGGCGCAGGCATCCAGGTAGCGCTCGACCACCCGCTTGGCGCCCCGCACCGCCTCCTCCAGGGGCCGGCCGCGCGCGAGCAGGCCGGCGATGGCGGAGGCCAGCCGGCAGCCGGTGCCGCGGGCCTCGACCTCGCGGCGGCGCCCGGCGATGCGGATCACGCGCCGCCCCTGGACGAGCAGGTCGACCGGCGCTCCGGCCCGGTGGCCACCCTTCACCAGCACGGCCCGCGCCGGGAGGAGCCGGGCAGCCCGCACCGCGGCCTCGTCGCTGGAGACGTCGGCGCCGGTGAGCACCGAGAGCTCCCCGAGGTTCGGGGTGGCGAGGATCGCCCGGTCGAGGAGCGGCGCCCAGGCCTCGCCCGGCGGCCGGCCGCCGGCACGGAAGAGCGGCGCGCCCGAGCTGGCGGCGAGGACCGGGTCGACCACCAGCGGGACCCGGCCCAGCGGGCGATCGCCCAGCCGCCCGGCCAGCGCGCGGACGAGCGCGGCGGTCCCCAGCATGCCGGTCTTCACCGCCGCCGGCCGCTCGCGCTCCCCGAGGAGCGCCTCGATCTGGGCGAGCAGGAAGGCCGGAGTGGTCGGCGCGAAGCCGCGTGCGCCGCCCGGCCCCTGGGCGGTGAGGGCCGCGGCCACCGTGAAGACCCGCGCGCCCACCGCGGCGGCGCCGGCCGCGTCGGCGAGGAGCCCCGCACCGCCGGTGGGGTCGAGCCCCCCCACCACCAGCACCGGCGGGATCACGTGCGGCCGCTCCGGGCCGCCTCCACCAGCCCGGCGAAGATCGCCGCCTGGCGCGGATCGCCCTGGCGCAGGGCCTCCGGATGCCACTGCACGCCCAGCGCGAAGGGCTGGTCGGGCAGCTCGATGGCCTCGACAACGCCGTCGGGGGCGCTGGCCGCCACCAGCACGCCGGTGCCGGGGTCCCGCACCGCCTGGTGGTGGGCGGAGTTCACCCGCAGCTCGGACCCGGCCCCGAGGAGCCGGGCCAGGCGCGTGCCGGCCGCGATGCGCACGGCGTGGGTGGCCACCTCGCGGGGCTGGCGCTGCTCGTGCCCACCGATCCCGGCATCGGCCTCGAGGTCCTGGTAGAGGGTGCCGCCGCGCACCACGTTGAGGAGCTGCATGCCCCCGCAGATCCCCAGCACCGGCAGGGACACGGCCAGGGCCGCCTCCAGCAGGTCCTTCTCGAAGCGGGTCCGCTCCTCCTTGTGCGGGCCGCAGGCCTCGCGGCGGGCCTCGCCGTACAGCTCGGGGGGCACGTCGAAGGCGCCGCCGGTCACCACCAGGCCGTCGAGCAGGGCCAGGAACCCGGCCGCCACCGGGCCCTCGAGGGGCGGGAGCAGGATGGGCAGGGCCCCGGCGGCCTCCACGGCGCTCGGGTAGTCCTTGCGGATGTGGAAGCGCGCGGTCTCCAGGTCGACGTCCATGGTCAGGCCGATCCGCGGCCGCCGGGTGATCATCCCCGCCTCCTCGCTCGCCCGGCCGCGAAGGCCCGGGCCAGGTCCGACGCGTTCCGGCGCGGATCCCCGGCGCCGAACAAGGCCTCGATCACCGCGGCGCAGGCGGCGCCGGCCCGCGCCACCTCGCCCACGTTCTCGAGGGTGATCCCGGAGATGGCCACCACCGGCGCGGAGAGGCCGGCCACCACCTCCGCCAGGCCGGCGATCCCCGCCAGCGGGACGCCCATGGACTTGGTGCGGGAGGCGAAGACCGGGCCGAAGCCCACGTGGTCGGCGCCCCGGGCGATCCCCTCCCTGGCCTCGGCCAGCGAGGTGGCCGTCCAGCCCACCAGCCGGTCGGGCCCGAGCAGCTTGCGCGCCTCGGCCACGGGGAGGTCCTCCCATCCGACGTGGACTCCGTCGGCACCGGAAAGGAGCGCCAGGTCCGCGCGATCGTTCACGAGCACCAGCGCGCGGCCGCCGGCCAGGCCGACGATCCGGCGCGCCACCTCGAGCACCTCGGCGGGGCGAGCGGCCTTCATCCGCACCTGGACGGCGGCGGCGCCGCCCGAGACCGCCGCCTCGGCCTGGGCCAGGGGGTCTGGGCCACCCACGATGGCGTACAGCCCGGCGA
>Ga0335069_10013168_pt1 | contig 11622 bp, 11 predicted proteins | sample Lox_Sample_11_FD_206714 | JGI IMG/M metagenome (GOLD analysis project Ga0335069, IMG submission 206714) | Soil microbial communities from Loxahatchee National Wildlife Refuge, Florida, United States - Lox_Sample_1.1 | ecosystem: Environmental > Terrestrial > Soil > Wetlands | place: USA...
CACGCGCGCGTTCGAGAAGATGTTCGAGAAGTCCGGGCGGCAGATCAACCACTGGATAGGCGCATCTATGATCCAAAAATCATGCGTCCCAACTCGCGCTTGAGAGCTTCGATTTCTTCCTTATCAGTCGAATTCTGCAATCGCTCGCCGAGTTCGAAAAACCTACGATTTTCCGCCTCTTTTGCTTCGATCCCAGCAGCGATGACAGACTCCTACGCCCGATTTGTGCTCCAGTTCTGATGCCGGGCCAAACGCTGAACTTTGCTGTCTAACTGGGGAGACAACGATACACTCCGGCGGACGATCTTGGGGCCAGACTAGACTTCTTCTTCCATTCTCATCTGGTCTCTGGGTGTTTCCCGGCGCCGAATTAGCTTCGCCTTACTTCCTTCGACCAGCACCTCCGCTGCCCGTCCGCGCGAATTGTAGTTCGACGAGATTGCCATCCCATATGCGCCGGTATCGAGGATCGCGAGAAGATCACCCTCTTTGACCTCGGGGATTTCGCGATCACGGGCGAAGAAGTCGCCCGTTTCGCAGATGGGGCCGACAATGTCGGTCACTTCTTTGCGGCCGGAGCCTAACTTTATCGGCACGATCTCGTGATGGGCGCCGTAAAGAGAAGGACGGATGAGATCGTTCATCCCGGCATCAACGACCAGGAAGCGCTTGTCTTCGTTCTGCTTGCGGTAGATAACACGTGTAATGAGGGCACCGCAGGGGCCAATGACGGTGCGTCCCGGCTCCAGCAGAACGTGAACTCCGAGCGCTGCCAGTGGCTTGCTGACGGCGGCCGCGTACTGCTGCGCGACTTCACCGAAGTTGGGCCATTCGCCGGCACCGTAGTGAATTCCCAAACCACCACCGGCGTCGATGTAGCGAATGTCGTGTCCGTCTGATCGCAGTGTTCGCGCCAATTCGGCCACCCGCTCCATGGCCGCGTTGAAGGGATCGACCGAGACGATCTGCGATCCAATGTGCACGCTGATACCGGTCACGTCGAGGTACTTGCTCTTCGCCATTTCGCGATAGAGGCGACGGGCTTCGCCGATCGGCACGCCGAATTTGTGCTTGTGCAGCCCGGTTGAGATGTAGGGATGGGTTTCGGCGAAGACATCGGGGTTAACGCGCAAGGCGACGTTGGCCCGTTTCTTCAATTTCGCGGCGCGCGCAGCCAGGGTCGCCGCTTCCGATTCACTCTCGACATTGAACATCAAAATGCCGGTGCGAAGTGCGAGGTCGATTTCCTCGGCGGTCTTGCCCACGCCAGAGAACACCACACGAGCAGCAGCCTTTTTGTCTGCCCGAATGACGCGTTCTAGCTCACCACCCGAGACGATATCGAATCCCGAGCCCATCTTCGCAAGCATCTTCAACAGCGACAGGTTGGAATTCGCCTTTACCGAGTAGCAAACGGTATGGGGAATGGCGGCGAAGGCCACATCGAAGGCGCAATAGCGCTCCCGGATGGCAGAGCCTGAGTAGACGTAAACCGGCGTTCCGCACTTCTTCGTCAGCTTTTCAAGTTGAACGGAGTCGCAGAGCAGGTTCTTGCCGGAGTAGGTAAACGCCGGTGGACGCGCAAAATGTTTCGCAGGCGTGGTCATTTCTTATTAGCTGGGCTCTTATCGGGCCCGCGCACCTTCAGGACGACTACTGTCTGGTCGTCGAACTGGCGCGAACCGGCGGCGTGCGCCACCACGGCGTCGAAGATGGCCGAGACGATTTCGTCCGCCGTCTTCTTCCATATTTGCTGGACTACTTCCTCAATGCGTGAGCGACCGAAGAGCACCCCCTCGGGATCGGTCGCATCCACTATGCCATCGCTGAAAAAGACGAAGACGTCACCGATGTTGCCACGGAAGGTGACCTGCTCGTGTTCGACAGTGTCGAAAAGACCGAGAGGAAGGCCGACGGCTTCCACGCGTTCGATCGCGCCTTTCCGGCAGTGAATAGGGCGGGGAAGTCCCGAATTCGCCAGTTGCAGCAGGCGCTGGTCGTCGTGCCAGATGCCGTAAACCAACGAGACATATTGCGCTTCGACGTGCCGGACCGCGAGCGAAGCGTTGATCAAGCGCAGCATCTCCGCCGCCCCGGGGCGCTCCGCGGCATAGGACCGCAAAAATCCACTGACGAGCGCGGCATACAGCGCTGCCGCGGCGCCCTTGCCACTCACGTCGCCGATGGCGATTCCCACGCACGTCGGACAGCCGGCCGGCAGGTTGGGTGGGTACTGTATGAAATCGTAAAGGTCTCCGCCGATGGCTTGCGCGGGGATGAATTTTGCTGCCAGTTCCGCATTCGCCAACGGAGGGAATCCCGATGGCAGGAGCCGGAACTGCAGCTCACGTGCCAGCTGCAGGTCGCGTTCCAGGCGCTTTTCCTGGCGCGTGACTTGCTCGTAAAGCGTGGCGTTTTCCAGCGCGATCGCCAACTGCGCCGCGAGCGTGCTCACCGTCCGCATATGGTCTTCGTTGAAGAAACGCTTCCGGGTGTGCTCGAGGTCCATGACGCCGAGCACTTTGCCCTTATAGATCAGGGGTACGGCCAGTTCCGACCTGGTTTCGGGATTCAGACGTATGTAGCGCGGATCGTGCGCCACGTCAGGCACGAGCACCGGTGTCTTGTGCAGGGCAGCGTACCCAACCAGGCCCTGGCCGATTGGGATTTCGTGCTTCAGGTGAATGTTCTCCTGGAACCGTATCGAAAAGCGGTGGAACAGCTTGGTCTCGGTCGGATCTACCAGCAGGATCGAGAACATCTGGTAGTCGATGATCCGTGTCAGCAGTTCGCCGACACGCCGCAGCAGTTCGTCGACGTTGAGGATCGACGTCAATTCCTGGCTGATCTCGTTCAGCAGGGCGAGTGTTTTAGCCTGGCGCGAGGTGCGGGTATAGAGCCGGGCATTTTCGATACCGATGGCGATGCGCGAGGCGACCACCGTCAGCAGCCGGGCGTTGTCCTCGGTGAAATAGTCTGGCTGGGGCGCCTCAATATCGATGACGCCGATAACCCGGTTCTTGATGATGAGCGGGATCGCCAGCTCGGAACGGACTTGGGGCAAAGCCTCGATATAGGTCGAAGTCTTCCGCACATCGTTGATCCGGATGGGCTCTCGCTTCAGCACTGCTTGCCCAGTGATACCTTCGCCTATTCGGATGCGCGTTTTCTCCACCGTCTCCGGCGTGTGGCCGATGGCGAAGCGGAACCGCAAATCCTGTGTCTTTTCGTTGACCAGGAGGATAGCGAAGATTTCGTACTCGATCACGCGGTGGATGAGCGCCGCGACGCGGCGGAGCATGGTGTCGAGGTCGAGTGTGCTGTTGACCACATCCGCCACATCCAGCAGAAAGGCCTCTACGCTCGCTACCGTCGCTGTTTGTGTGGTGGTCTGGTCCATCGCCGAGGGAACATCATATCAGCGGGCCTGACGGGTACAGTCCGCCTCTGGTGTGGAAATGGGAAAGCGGCAAATTTCGCCAACAAAACCGTTTTTGTAATCGAGAGACTTGGGCTATACTCGCTCCGCCATGGCCCCGAAGAAAAGCCTTAATCCTGCTTTTGCCACATTTGTTATCGTTCTCCTCAGTTTGCCGGCAGTGGCGCAAATTACGACGAATCCATCCCGCCCCGCCCGAGCGCAGCGGCTTCAGAAGTCCTGGACGATGATCTGGAACGACGAGTTTAACGGCACCGATGGGACGCTGCCGGATTCGAGCAAATGGACTTACGATTTGGGCGGCGGCGGTTGGGGTAACAACGAACTCGAAACGTACACCAACAGCACTACGAACGTGCAGCAGAAGGGCGGGAACCTCGTCATTACCGCCACCAAAGTAGGAACGAATTTCGCTAGCTACTATTCGGCGCGCATCAGGACGCAGGGGCTGTTCGACGTCGAATACGGGCGCATCGAGGCGCGGATCAAAATCCCCTACGGGCAGGGAATGTGGCCCGCGTTCTGGATGTTGGGGAGCGATATCAACACCAATCCTTGGCCGAACTGCGGCGAAATCGACATCATGGAGAACATCGGCAAAGAGCCCACGACGATCCACGGAACAATTCACGGCCCGGGATATTCCGGCGCGAACGGAATCGGTTCGCCGTTTTCGTTTCCCAACAATGCGAAGTTCTCCGACGATTTTCATGTGTACGCGATTGAGTGGGACGCGAGCGAAATCCGGTTCTACGTTGACGACAACCTGTATGCGACTCGCACAACTGCCCAGATCCCAAACGGCACCACGTGGGTCTATAACCACAAGTTCTTCATCATCATGAATGTCGCCATCGGCGGTGGATGGCCTGGAAACCCTGACAGCACCACGGTCTTTCCGCAGACGATGCAGGTGGATTATGTGCGGGTGTACCAGTTGAATTGACGAAGAGCGGAAGGGCTAAGCCCCCAACTCCTTGACGATCGCCACGCTCGCACTGGCGCCGATGCGGTTTGCGCCTGCGTCGATCATTGCCAAAGCATCTTGCGCAGTACGGATTCCGCCCGCAGCTTTTACGCCAACGTTCGGTCCGACGACCGATCGCATCAGCCGGACATCTTCGACCTTTGCGCCGCCGGTCGACATTCCCGTCGAAGTCTTCACGAAGTTGGCGCCGGCCTTGACGGACAACTCACAGGCCAGCTTCTTCTCGTCGTCGGTCAGCAGGCAGTTCTCGATGATCACCTTCAGCTTGGCGCGCGCGTTGTGACACGCGTCAGCCAGAGCTCGGATCTCGTCTTCCACCAGCTTCGTGTTGCCGTCTTTCAGCGCGCCGACGTTGATCACCATATCCACTTCCTGGGCGCCCTGCCGCAGGGCTGCGAGCGTCTCGAACAGCTTTACCGAGGCGAGATTGGCTCCCTGGGGAAAACCTACGACGGTGCACACGAGCACCGGCGTGCCCTTTAACAGGTCTGCTGCTAGTTCCACCCAAATCGGCTGGATACATACCGACGCAAAAGAATATTGTTTCGCCTCGGCACAGAGCTGCGCGATCTGCGCGCGCCTTGACTCGGTTTTGAGGAGGGTGTGGTCGATCATGCGCGCGACCGTTTTCCAGTCGCGCGAGCCAGTGACAGTGGTCGGCATGTCGCGATTTTAACAGGCGCTACGATGCCGAGGCAGAGGTGTTTTCCCATTCGGCGGCAGGTCTGCCTTGGCTAACCCACACGATATAGTCAAGCGGTTTGGTATCCGCACCAAGCGTTCGCAGCATGGTCAGCATCTGACCACGATGGTTCTGCGAGTGCATGCAGGCCTGCATGAGCGCCTCCTGGCAAGTGGGGTGGAAATCCTTGAACCAGGGAACCTCGATCACGTCCCGGAGCCGGCTTTCACGCAATTTCGGCAGGTAGCCGTCGGCCAGGCGATGGATCTTTTGCAGCGAGCGGCGCAGTTCGTCGAGCGGTTGCTCGCGCCTCAGTTCCTCGCGAGTAGGAGGCTCACCCTGGACCGACAGCACAAAGAACTGGAACACGGTGTGCATGTGGTTCATCAACTGCAGAACCTGAGGATCGTTCTGGGCGGCTGGTGTCGCCTCGATCAACTGCATCACCTGCGCATCGGCCCAGGACTGGTAGGCAAACAAATCGCGAATCAGAGGCAGCATTTACTGTAGCTCCGGAGGCAGTACGCAAACATCGGGCAAATTGCGATAGCGTTCGGCGTAGTCTAAACCATAGCCCACGACGAATTCGTCAGGAATTTCGAAGCCGACGTAATCGCCGCGTACCTCGGTAATGCGCCGCGAAATCTTATCGAGCAGCGCGGCAATCTTCAGCGACTTCGGTTTGTGATTCATGAACTGCTTGAGCAGAAAGCTCAACGTCAAGCCGGTGTCGAGAATGTCTTCCACCACAATGACGTTCTTGCCTTCGAGCGGCTTGTCGACGTCTTTCACCAGTTTCACTTCGCCGCTGGAACGAACGGCGCTGCCATAGCTGGACACGCTGATGAAGTCGAAGGTGGCATCCAGTTTCACCTGGCGCGCCAGGTCGCTGAGGAAGATGGAAGCGCCTTTCAGCACGCCGACGAAAACGATCGTTTGTCCTGCATAATCATGGGTAATTTGCGCGCCAAGTTCCGCCACGCGTTTCTGGATTTGTTCGTGGGAGAGCAGAACCCGCAGTTCTGCCTGGGTCGCGGAGGATCGCATCGCGATAGCATAGCAGCCGTGAATTGGAGTTGGTAGCTCGTAGTTAGACGCGGTGCTGCGACCCAGGACGAAATGCCAACTACCAACTACTAATTAGCCTGCGTCATCTATACAATTTCCCGTTCTTATTCGAGGACTTGCGATGGATCTCAAAGGCATCAAGCTTACCTGGCTGGGTCATTCCACCTGGCGCATTCAAACCCCGAAAGGCACCACCGTTTACGTCGATCCCTGGGTGATGGGCAATCCCGCCTGTCCCGCAAGCGAGAAGAGCGTTAAGAAATGCGATGTGATGCTGTGTACGCACGGCCATTTCGACCATATCGGCGATGCCGTCGCGATAGCCAAGCAGCACGGGTCGAAGGTTGTCGGCATCTTCGAGTTGTGCATGTGGATGAAGGCGAAGGGAATCGAGAACATTTCGCCAATGAACAAGGGAGGCACGCAGCAGGTCGGCGACATCAAGGTAACGATGACGCACGCCGTCCATTCCTGTGGCATCCAGGACGACGACGGATCGATCGTCTACGGCGGCGAGGCCTGCGGCTACGTGATCGAATTCGACAATGGCCTGAAGCTCTATCACGCCGGAGATACGGGCCCGTTCAGCGACATGAAGATCATCCGCGAACTCTATCAACCCGACGTTGCGATGCTTCCCATCGGCGACCACTTCACCATGGGTCCTCGTGAAGCTGCATACGCCTGTAATCTGCTCCAACCCAAGGCCGTGATTCCCATGCACTTCGCGACGTTCCCCTTGCTGACCGGAACGCCGGAGGCGTTGCAGAAGTTGGTGTCGACGGAAGTGGTGGCATTCAAGCCGGGGGAAACGAAATAGCTGTCGGCCATCAGCTTTCAGCTCTCAGCGAAAATGCTGAAGTCTGATAGCTGAGCGCTGATCGCTGAAAGCTTGCTATGGCGAAGTTCAATCGCAGTGACTATCCCGACGCCCACACCATCACCGGCCCTGAGGTCGAAAACTATCTCTACGCGATCCTTCCCCAACGCGACGCCGTGCTCTCCGAGATGGAGCAACTGGCGCAGGAGCGCCATATCCCGATCGTCGGGCCGGTAGTGGCACGTCTCTTCCAGTTGCTCGGGCAGATGATCAACGCCAAGTCGGTGTTCGAACTCGGCTCCGCGATCGGATATTCAACGATCTGGTGGGCGCGCGCTGTCGGCGATGGCGGGCGTGTTTTTTACACTGATGGCAGCCCGCAAAACGCGCGGGAGGCTCGTGGCTACTTCGAGCGTGCCGGCGTCTCCGACCGCATTATCGTGAAAGTGGGTGACGCGCTGGAGGTGCTGTCAGAGCAAAAAGAAGAGTTCGACATCGTCTTTTGCGATATTGATAAAGAGGATTACCCGCGCGCCCTGCGCATGGCGAGAAATTTCATTCGCAAGGGAGGGCTGTTCGTCGCCGACAACGTGCTGTGGAGTGGCCGGGTTGTTTATGCGGCGGGGAACGAAGACGTCCAAACCGACCCGCAGCACCACACGAAGCAGATTGTGGAGTTCAACCGTCAGTTGTATGACTCATCCGAGTTCTACACCATCATTTTGCCCGTACGCGACGGAGTGGCGGTGGCGCGCAAGCTCTGAACTCTGTTCCGCTGCGTTTTCTGCTCGAAAAGGCGAAAGACGGCTCTTAAATTCAACAACTTACAGAGGTCCCATCTTCATGCTTTCCGGGTGAGATTCATGCCATGTACGACTGTGTTGATGGAAATGCCGCCAGCGCAGGATGAGTCTCAGGTAAACGATTGTTATGCGAAAGCTGCTATTGATCCTGACACTGCTTCTGTCGGTCGGCTGCGTGGCCGAGGAACTTGCCGTGGCCGCGGCTGCCGATCTGAATTTTGCCCTGAGGGACATCGCAGAGCAGTACCAGCACGACACCGGCAATGCTCTCAAACTGTCCTTTGGATCTTCCGGCAACTTCTTTGTACAGATCCAGAATGGCGCGCCCTTCGATATCTTTTTCTCCGCCGACGTAAGTTATCCTCAGAAGCTGGAGCAGGTCGGACTAGCTGAGCCGGGAACGTTGTTCCGCTATGCGACGGGGCGGATCGTTTTGTGGGTGCCAAACGGTTCTAAGATTGATCTGGGCAAAGGAATCGAGGTCTTGCTGGACCCCGCCATCAAGAAGATCGCCGTAGCAAATCCCGCCCATGCGCCTTACGGCCGGGCTGCGGAAGAGGCTCTTAAGAAGGCGGGAATGCTCGATCGGGTGAAAAACAAATTGGTGCTGGGCGAGAACATCTCGCAGACCGCCCAGTTCGTCGAAACCGGGAATGCCGACATCGGCATAATTGCGGAATCACTTGCGCTCTCTCCGACCATGAAATCAGAGGGCCGGCTTTTTGCGGTTCCGGTTGAGTGGTATAGCCCCATCGAGCAGGCTGCGATTGTCCTGAAAGCATCGGGGAAAAAATCGCAGGCGAAGCAGTTTCTGGATTATCTGAAGACCCCGAAGGCGCAGGCTATCTTCCGCAAGTATGGTTTCCGGGTAGCGCCTTCCGATCGCTGAGATCTTCTTAAATTGACTGAACGGGAATAGCGGTCAAGTCGTCGACGAGTCCCACTTCCTTCTGCACGAAGGGTTCGGCGAATTCGACCCCTCCGAGTATGCCGTAGAAGCGAGCCATGGTTTCGAGCCGCGTGCGAATCTCCTTTTCCGGAACGAAGAGATCGGCTCCCGACGGCTGCTGCAGGTACTGCGATTCGTAGGCGAGCAGCGACTTCAGTCGTGTCTCGAACTGCTCAGTGATCTCGACAACAAACGTCGGACGGACGTCTGCGTATAACGACGCATACAGAATCTTAAACGGCCGAAATGGCTTATCGGCTGATGGCTGAGAGCTGAGGGCTGACAGCGTGACACTAAGCGATTCCGGTGAAGCTGGGCTGAGATCCAGCTTCGTCAACCCCGCAAGGAAGCACGCTTCGTATCCCAGCGGCGACGCCTTGGCGTGATCCGGATGCCGCGCCTCCCAGTAGGGAAGAATCACCACGCGAGGACGCAGCATCCGAATCACGCGCGCAATCTTCAGCCGGTTGTCATAGGCGTTGTCGACGCGGGTGTCGGGAATGTCGAGTGCACCGCGCCAGGCCACGCGTAGGATTTTGGCCGCAGCCGCCGCCTCGCGTGCCCGATCGTCTGCCGTTCCGCGGCTCCCCATCTCACCGCGAGTCAGGTCGAGGACCGCCGTCTTCTGGCCACGCCCCGCTGCCTTCAGCAGCGTTCCGCCGCACGTCTGTTCGACGTCGTCACGATGCGCGGCGATGGCGAGAATGTCGATCACAATCGGGTAATTGCGAAATCGGGTAATCGGGGAATTGAGGTCACTTAATTTTCGAAATTACCCGATCACGAAACTACAAAATGCTATTTCTTTCTCTGCACCAGGTAGTACGCAAGTTCCTTCAGCACGCTTGCCCGCTCGGCGTACGCGTTCAGCGCATCGCACCCGGCCTTCACCAATTCATCGGCCATCTGTGCCGAACGCTCCAAGCCATACAGAGAAGGATACGTTGCTTTGTCCGCCTTCAGATCCTTGCCGGCGGTCTTGCCGAGCTGTTCCGAAGTTTGCGTCACGTCGAGAAGGTCGTCGGCGATCTGGAACGCCAAGCCTGCCGAACGTCCGAAGCAGCGGAGACGCTCTATATCGTCGTTTGTGCCCCTGGCATACATTCCTCCGACGACGAGACATCCGGTGATCAGCGCTCCGGTCTTCGACCGGTGAATGTACTCGAGCGTGGTAGCGTCGGGACGCTTGTGTTCGGCTTCCAAGTCCATGACTTGTCCGCCGATCATGCCATCAACCGTTCCCGTTGCATGTGCCACTTCGGCAATCATTCGCACTCGCGCTTCAGCGGGGCAAGTCAGATTCGCCATCACCTCGTAGGCGTACGTCTGCAGCGCGTCGCCCGCAAGGATCGCCGTCGCCTCGCCGAAGGCCTTGTGACACGTCGGACGCCCGCGCCGCAGGTCGTCGTTGTCGAGCGCCGGGAGGTCGTCGTGGATCAATGAGTAGGTGTGCAGCATCTCCAGCGCAGCGCCGAGGTCCGCAACGCCTGGCGGCAGCGAGCCCGAAACCATGCGCGCCGCTTCCATGCACAGGATCGGCCGTAGCCGTTTGCCGCCAGCAAACACCGAATGCCGCATCGCCTGATGTATCGACGGCGGGAAGTCTGAGCCCTTGGGCAGCAGTCGTTCCAGCGCCTCGTCAGCTGCGCGTTGCCCTTGTTCCAACGTGAGTTGAAGCATCAACTTGAGTATAAAGCATGCTTTTCGCGCGCCTCGCCTGCTGCCTGATCTCAACGGAAAGACCCGGCGGCTATTCAGGCTCATGGACGGGAAGGTCTCATTGGATGCGTGATAAGGATTGCGGTAAAACCGAAAAAGCGGCGAGAGATTGCGCCAGCATTCGCAAGCCGTAAAAGCCGGTAAAGACCCCAAACCATAGCACCAGGCGCACATTCTGTCGCCGGTGGAGGCCTGCAATCGCGGCCGCGGCCAACCCGATGAAGAGAAACACGGACCCCAGCGCAATACCGCCAACCTGGTTGCGAAGCACTGCCATCGCTTGTGCATCAGGCGTCATAGATTTGCTGATCCAGGACACGATACCAGAGACCGAAGCCGTGCACTGTGGGGCGCGCAAACCGACTCTGGTTGATTTATCCTGATCTGGCACAGTATTCGCAGCGATTGCGAATAGCGAGCATCGAATTGGTAGTCCATGGGTTCTTCTCCACTCACCGACAACGCGCTGGAATCTCGCTGGAAGACGACCTTTCGCGCACTTCGCCATCGTAATTTCCAGCTTTTCTTCAGTGGACAGGTCATCTCCCTCGTCGGCACCTGGATGCAGAACGTCGCACAGGCGTGGATGGTCTACGACATGACGCACTCTTCGGTCAGGCTGGGAGAAGTCAGTTTCGCCAGCCAGATACCTGTCTTCCTCTTTGCGCCCATCGGCGGCATGGCCGCCGATCGGTACAACCGGCACCGCATGGTTATCGGCGCGCAAGTTTCCTCGATGATCCTGGCACTGATTCTCGGTGTGCTGAAACTCACGGGCGTCATCCAGGTCTGGCACATCTTTGTGCTGTCATCGCTGCTCGGCATCGTAAACGCCTTCGACATCCCTGCGCGCCAGTCGTTTATGGTCGAGATGGTCGGCCGCGAAGACTTGATGAACGCCATCGCCCTCAACTCCTCGATGTTCAACGGCGCCCGCGTAGCCGGCCCCGCGATTGCGGGAATTCTGTTGGGAGCTATCGGTGAAGGATGGTGTTTTATCGCCAACGGCATCAGTTATATTGCCGTGATCATTGGATTACTGATGATGAAGGTGCAGTCGAGCGGACGAAAAGTCTCGGAATCCTCACCCACCGAGCACATTATCGAAGGTTTCCGCTTCGTGCGGACGGCGATCCCCATCCGCGACATCTTGC
>Ga0335069_10013169_pt1 | contig 11621 bp, 11 predicted proteins | sample Lox_Sample_11_FD_206714 | JGI IMG/M metagenome (GOLD analysis project Ga0335069, IMG submission 206714) | Soil microbial communities from Loxahatchee National Wildlife Refuge, Florida, United States - Lox_Sample_1.1 | ecosystem: Environmental > Terrestrial > Soil > Wetlands | place: USA...
CAGCGCAAGATCGGCGCGGGCGGGATGGCGAACGTCTACCTCGCCGAGGACCAGGAGCTCGGGCGGCGCGTCGCGATCAAGATCCTCAACGAGCGCCACGCCAACGACGAGCAGTTCGTCGAGCGGTTCCGGCGCGAGGCGAAGAACGCGGCCGCGCTCTCCCACCCGAACATCGTCTCGATCTACGACCGCGGCGAGGCCGAGGGGACGTACTACATCGCGATGGAGTACCTCGACGGGCGGTCCGTGAAGGAGCTGATCGTCACGCGGGGCGAGGCGCCGGTCGCGGTCGCGGTCGAGTACGCGCGCCAGATCCTGTCGGCGCTGCGCTTCGCGCACCGGCACGGCATCGTCCACCGCGACATCAAGCCGCACAACGTGCTCGTGAACGGCGAGGGCGCGGTCAAGGTCACCGACTTCGGGATCGCGCGCGCAGGCGCGAGCCAGATGACGGAGGCGGGCTCGATCGTCGGCACCGCGCAGTACCTCTCTCCCGAGCAGGCGCGCGGCGGCGACGTCGACCAGCGGTCAGACCTGTACTCGCTCGGGGTCGTCCTGTACGAGCTGCTGACGGGGAGCGTCCCCTTCTCGGGCGACACGCCGGTCGAGATCGCGATGAAGCATCTCTCCCAGACGCCCGAGCCGCCGTCGACGAAGCGCGCGGACATCCCGCGCGAGCTCGACCTGGTGGTCATGCGCGCGCTCGCGAAGGACCCGGACGACCGCTACCAGAGCGCGGAGGAGATGGAGGCGGACCTCGAGCGCGTCGCGCGCGGGGTCGGCGTGGCGCCCGAGACCGAGGCCGCCGCGACCCAGATCATGCGCTCGCCGACGACGGTGCCGGGCCCGCTGTCGCCGACCGCGGCGACGATGATCACGCCGCCGAGGCGCCGGGGGCAGGGCGCGGTGCCGCCGCTGCCGCCGTCGGTGTACTACGACATCGACGAGCCGGTCCACCGCCGCCCGGTCTGGCCGTGGATCGCCGCGCTCCTGTTCGTGATCGGCGCCGCGATCGGCGGCTGGTTCCTCTACCACCAGATCTCCGACCGGCTCGCGTCGAACACGCCGGCGGCGGTCGGCAACTACGTGAACGAGAACCAGCAGAACGCGACCGCGAACATCCAGGCCGCCGGCTTCCACGCGAACGTGAAGAAGCACGCGAGCCTCACGACGCCGCTCGGTCTCGTCTACCGGCAGAGCCCCGACGCGGGGACGCGGCAGCCGAAGGGCAACGACGTCACGATCTACGTGTCGACCGGCAAGCCGAAGGTCGCGGTCCCGACGCTCAAGGGGCTGAAGTCCGCGGACGCGATCAAGGCGCTCCGCGACGCGAAGCTCGTCCCCGACGTGCACGAGATCACCTCGCCCGCGATCGCCGACACCGTGATCGCCTCCGACCCGCCGGTCGGCCAGCAGGTCACGGTCGGCACGAAGGTGCGGATCAACGTGTCGAAGGGCCCGACCCCGGTGACGGTGCCGAACGTCGTCGGCGAGTCGATCGACCAGGCGACGAACGACCTCAACAACGCCGGGTTCAAGGTCAACCCGACCTACGTCCAGTCCGACTCGCCGCAGAACCAGGTGGTCAGCCAGTCGCCGGGCCCCGGCCAGGCGCCGCCGCACTCGACCATCGACCTCACCGTCTCGAAGGGGCCGCAGTCCGTCCAGGTCCCGGACGTGCGAACGCTCGACGTCAGCACCGCCACCTCGACGCTGCAGAGCAAGAACTTCCGCGTGAAGATCACCTACACGCAGACGAGCGACCCCAACCAGGACCAGATCGTGCTCGACCAGAGCCCGGAGAGCGGGCAGCAGGCGAAGCCGGGCTCGACCATCACGCTCGTCGTCGGGCGCTGCCCCTCGACCGGGTGCACGACGGCGACGACGACCGAGACGACGACGACCACGACGCCCTGATGCCCGGCCGGCTCCGTGTGGCGATCCTCGCCGGGGGCCGCTCGAGCGAGCACGACATCTCCGTCGCCTCCGCCCGCTCGGTGCTCGAGGCGCTCGACCCGGAGAGGTACGACGTCGTCGGCGTCGCCATCGGTCGTGACGGTCGCTGGGCGTTGGATCGGGTGTCAGACACCGGCGAGCTGGTGTCTGACACCTCTCACGTCGTCGAGACCCTGCCTGTTTCGGCCGACGCCGGGACGCTCGAGCGCCTCGGCCGCGTCGACGTCGTGCTCCCGATCCTGCACGGGCCGTTCGGAGAGGACGGCACGGTGCAGGGCCTGCTCGAGCTGGCGGACATTCCGTACGTCGGGGCCGGCGTCGCCGCCTCCGCGCTCGCGATGGACAAGGACCTGTTCAAGAAGGTCATGCGGGACAGCGGCATCCCCGTCGCGCGCCACCACACGATCCGGCTCGGGGACGCGGTCGAGAACCCGCTCGGCTATCCGGTCTTCGTGAAGCCGGCGCGGCTCGGCTCGTCGGTCGGCATCTCGAAAGTGCACGACGAATCCGAGCTCGCGGCCGCGGTCGCGCTCGCGCGCCGGCACGACGAGAAGGTGCTCGTCGAGGAGGCGGTCGCGGGGATGGAGGTCGAGTGCGGCGTGCTCGGCAACCGCGTGCCGCCGCCCGTCGCCTCGCTCCCCGGTCGCATCGACACGCTCGAGCACGAGTGGTACGACTTCGCGTCCAAGTACGACGAGGACGGGATGGAGCTCGTCGTCCCTCCGGAGCTTCCGCCGGAGACGATCGAGCTCGTGCAGCGCCGGGCGGTGGACGCGTTCGTCGCAAGCGAGTGCGAGGGAATGGCGCGCGTCGACTTCTTCGTCCGCGACGGCGACGGCGAGGTGGTCGTGAACGAGCTGAACACGATCCCCGGATTCACGGCCACGAGCGTGTATGCGAAGCTCTTCGCGTCCTCGGGGATCGAATACGGCGAGCTGCTCGACCGCCTGATCGCGCTCGCGCTCGAGCGCCACGAGCGCCGCTCGCAGCTCGAGTACTAGCGCGCCGCGACCTCGCTGATCTCGGCCTTGCCGCCGGGCGGCAGCTGCGTGATCCACACGACGTAGTACTGCGCGTCGGCTCCACGCAGCCGGAACGTCGTCGCCGGCCCGACCTGCTGCGAGGTCGAGTCGTCCGTGAACGGCCCGCTCGGCGACGCGCCCGCCCGCACGACCGCGACGAAGCCCGGCGTCGGCGTGTCCACCGTCAGCTGCGAGAGCTTCGTGCGCTTTCCGGCGTCGAGGACGAGGCCGAGCCCGCTCTTGAGCCCGCCGAACTGCGAGGAGAAGTACGTCTGCGTGTACCACGACGTCCCGGGATTGCCGTCGGTGGCCGCGGAGGCGGTGTTCGCGTGCGAGTCGGGCGAGCCGTCGGGGTCGTAGTTCCCGGCCGCGTGCAGCCGGACGGAGGACTCGCCCGCGCCCGCGCCGCCGGCGTGGTGACGGCCGTGCACGATGCCCGAGCCGCCGAACAGGAACGTCGCGCCGACGGCCGCGAGGAGCGCGACGCCGGCGAGGGCGAGCACCCACGGGAGCCGTCCGACCCGGCGCGCCTGCCGGCGCCGGGGCGGCTCCGCCGCCACCGCCGGCATCCCGCGCACGATCGTCCGGTCGGCGTCGAAGCTGCCGAGCCCGCCGAGGCAGCGACGCAACTCGGTCGCGAACGCGTCCATCGACTGGAAGCGCAGCGCAGGACTCTTCTCGAGGGCGCGCTCGACCGCCTGGGCGAGGCGCGGCGGGACGTCGGGGCGCGGCGCGAGCAGCGACGGCGGATGCTCGGTCACGTGCTTCATCGCCACCACCACGAGGCTGTCGCCGCGAAACGGGACATCGCCGGTGAGCAGCTCGTACAGGACGACGCCGAGCGAGTACACGTCGCTCGCCGGCCCGGCGGGCGCGCCTTCCGCCTGCTCGGGAGAGAGATAGTTGCTCGTTCCGAGGACGGTCCCGGTCTGCGTCACGCCGCGCTCGACGTCGAGCGTCCGCGCGATCCCGAAGTCGGTCACCTTCACGTCGCCGTTCGCGTCGAGGAGGACGTTCTGCGGCTTCACGTCTCGGTGGACGATGTCGTGCGCGTGCGCGAACGCGAGCGCGTCCGCGATCTGGATCGCGAGCTCGACCGCCCGCCGTACGGGGAGCGGGCCGCTCCGCTCGAGCAGCTGCTTGAGGTTCTCGCCCTGGACGAACTCGAAGACGATGAACTGGTGCCCGTCGGAGACGCCGCGGTCGATGACGGTGACGATGTGCGGGTGCGAGAGCTGCGCGACGGCGCGCGCTTCGCGGCGGAAGCGCTCGACGTACTCCGGGTCGTCGCGGAACTGCGGGTGGAGGACCTTGAGCGCGACCGTGCGCTCGAGCATCCGGTCGTAGCCGCGGTAGACGCTCGACATCCCGCCGTGCTCGACGAGCCCTTCGAGCTCGTAGCGGCCGGAGATGACCTCACCGAGCATGGAGCTCCCCGCCACTCCCGTAGAACGCGCGAGCCGCCCCGGCGGCTACGCGAGAACCGCGTCCAGCGCCTCGCCCCAGACGTCGAGCGCCTCGTCGAGCTCGGAGTCCGAGACGACGAGGGGGCAGAGGACGCGGATGCAGTTCGAGTGGGTTCCCGCCTTCAGGAGCAGAAGGCCGCGCTGGGCGGCCGCCTCGGCCACCGCGGTCGCGAGCGCGGGCGCGGGCGTCTTGGTCGCGGGGTCCTCGACGAGCTCGAGCGCGAGCATCGCCCCCAGGCCCCGGACGTCCCCGATCTGCGGATGCCGGCGCTGCCACTCCTGCATCCTGCCCCGGATGACCTCGCCGATGCGCTGGGCGCGCTCCACGAGGCGCTCCTCCTCCAGCACGTCGAGGACCGCGGCCGCCGCCGCGAGCGCCACGGGGTTGCCGACGTAGGTGCCGCCGATGGCGCCGTCGCTGGGCGCGTCCATGATCTCGGCCTTGCCGAGCACGCCCGAGAGGGGCAGGCCGGCGGCGATCGACTTCGCCACCGTCAGGAGGTCGGGCTCGACGTCGTAGTGCTCGATCGCGAACATCCGGCCGGTGCGGCCGAAGCCCGTCTGCACCTCGTCGACGATGAGGACGATCCCGTGCCGGTCGCAGAGCGCACGCACGCCGGCGAGGAACTCCGGCGGCGCGACGACGAAGCCGCCCTCGCCCTGGACGGGCTCGACCACGATCGCGGCCACCGTCTCGGGCGCGACCTGCGTGACGAGCGCGCGCTCGAGCGCGGCGAGCGCGTCGCCGGCGCCGATGCCGCGGTACTCGTAGGGGAACGGGACGCGGTAGATCTCGGGCGAGAACGGCCCGAGCCCCGCCTTGTACGGATGCGTCTTCGAGGTGAGGCTGAGCGACAGGAGCGTGCGGCCGTGGAAGCCTCCCTCGAACGCGATCACCGCCGGCCGCCCCGTGTACAGGCGCGCGAACTTGACCGCGTTCTCGACCGCCTCGGTCCCGGCGTTGAAGAACGCCGCCTTCGCTGGCGACCGGAACGGCGCCGCGGCGAGCAGCCGCTCGGCCACCGAGACGTAGATCTCGTACGGGACGATCGTGAAGTCGGTGTGGAGGAAGCGGGCCGCCTGCTCCTGCACGGCCTCGACCACGTGCGGGTGCGCGTGGCCGACGTTGAGGCAGCCGACCCCGCCGGTGAAGTCGATGAAGGTGTTCCCGTCCACGTCCGTCAGCGTCGCGCCGCGGCCCTCGGCCGCCACCACGGGCAGGTAGACGGAGAGCGGATCGGCGACGACCGCCTCCTTGCGGGCGAGGATCTCCCGGGAGCGCGGGCCCGGAATCGCGGTCTTCAGCTCGATGCTCCGTACCGTGGCCATCGCCTCCTCACCTTATCGGGAGAGGGGTTACGATCGCCCGATGGTCCTCTCCGACGCGACAATCGCGCGGCTCCTGGCGGAGGGCCGCATCGGGATCGACCCGTACGACGCGTCGCTCCTGCAACCCTCGAGCGTCGATGTGCGCGTCGACCGCCTGTTTCGCGTCTTCCACAACAACCGATACCCGTACATCGACGTGAAGGTGGAGCAGGCGGAGCTGACGGAGCTCGTGACCGTGGACGACGACCAGCCCTTCGTCCTCCATCCGGGCGAGTTCGTGCTCGGCTCGACCCTCGAACGCGTCACGCTGCCGGACGACCTCGTCGCCCGCCTCGACGGGAAGAGCTCGCTCGGTCGCCTCGGTCTCCTCATCCACTCGACCGCGGGCTTCATCGATCCCGGCTGGGACGGCCACGTGACGCTCGAGCTCTCGAACGTCGCGAAGCTGCCGATCACGATCTACCCGGGGATGAAGATCGGTCAGATCTCGTTCATGCAGATGACGGAGCCGGCGGCGACTCCGTACGGGTCGTCGACGATCGGCTCGAAGTACAAGGGCCAGGAAGGGCCGACGCCGAGCCGCTACTTCAAGAACTTCGAGACGTGATCGTCCTCGTCACCGGCGGGACGGGGTTCGTCGGCGGGCACGTCGTGCACGCGCTCCGCGCGCGCGGCGTCCACGTGCGCGCCCTCGTGCGCGACCGCCGCCGCGCCGGCAGGCTCGAGGCGTGGGGCGTCGAGCTCGTGGTCGGAGACGTGAGCGACGTGACGGTGCTGCGCGCGGCGTGCTTCGGCGCCGACGCGGTCGTCCATCTCGCCGCCATCATCAAGGGCTCTCGCGGCGACTTCGAGCGGGTGATGGAGCACGGCACGCGCAACCTCGTCGCCGCGGCGGAGGTCGCCGGCGTCGGGCGCTTCGTGCTCATGAGCGCGCTCGGCCTCGACGAGCGCTCGAAGGACGCGGTGCCGTACTACACCGCCAAGTGGGAGATGGAGCGCGCCGTGCGCTCGTCGAGCCTGCAGTACGTCGTCTTCCGGCCGAGCTTCGTGTTCGGCAAGGACGGCGGCGTGCTGCCGACGTTCGTCCGGCTCGCGCGGCTCGCGCCGGTGACGCCGATCGTCGGCGACGGGACGCGGCGGATGCAGCCGATCTGGGCCGAGGACCTCGCCGAGTACGTCGCGCATGCGCTCGAGCCGCCCGAGGCGCTCGGCCGCACGTTCGAGCTCGGCGGGCCGGAGGCGGTGACGTGGAACGAGTTCTGGGAGCGGCTGAAGCGCGTGCTCGGCGCGCGGCGCCCCTCGCTGCACGTCCCGGTCGGGCTCATGCGCGCGCAGGCGACGCTCACGGAGCGGCTGCCCGGCGCGCCCGTGACGCGCGACCAGCTGACGATGCTCGAGCTCGGCGACAACGTCGTTACCGACCCGAGCGCCGTCGAGGTCTTCCGGCTGCCGCTCGTCCCGCTCGACGAGCAGCTGCGGCGAGCCGTCACGTGACGCGCGGCGTCGTGTACGCCGCCCCCGGCGAGGAGCCGGCGGTCGAGGAGATCGTGCTCGACCCGCCCGGCCCGCACGAGGTCGTCGTGCGCGTCGAGGCCTGCGGCCTCTGCCACAGCGACACGCACGTCGTCGAGAACGACGGCTGGGGGATGCCGTTCCCGATCCTGCTCGGGCACGAGGGCGCCGGCACGGTCGAGGAGATCGGCGAGGAGGTGAGCGTCGTCGAGCCCGGCGACCGCGTCGTGGTCGCGTGGCGCGCGCCGTGCGGGACGTGCCCGTCCTGCCGCTGCGGCGACCCGCGGCGGTGCTCGTCGCAGCTGCGCGCGAAGCGGCGTGCGCACCGTGCCGTCGACGGCGCGCTGCTCACACCCGTCCTGCGCTGCGGGACGCTCGCCGACCGCGCGATCGTCCACGAGGCGTGCGCGGTGAAGTTCCCGGCCGAGCTCCCGGCCGAGCAGGCATGCCTGCTCGCGTGCGGGTTCTCCACCGGCGCGGGCGCGGCGTTGTGGACGACGCCGGTGCGCGAGGGCGCGTCGGTGGCGGTCATCGGCTGCGGCGGCGTCGGGCTCGCGGTCGTGCAGGGCGCAAAGCTCGCCGGCGCGTCGCGCATCGTCGCCGTCGACATCGCGCCCGACAAGCTCGCGCTCGCGCAGGCGCTCGGCGCCACCGACGTGGTCGACGCCTCGGCCGGCGACCCCGTCGAGCAGGTCCGCGAGCTGACGCGGGGCGCCGACTTCGCGTTCAGCGCCGTCGGAGCCGCCTCGGGGCTCGCGCAGGCCGTGCGCATGTGCGGCTACGGCGGCACCGCGACGCTCGTCGGCATCCCCGTCGCGGGCGCGACGCTCGACGTCGACCTCTACCGCGACGTGTTCGAGCCGAAGGTCGCGATCGCGGTCACGCACGGCGGCGACACGATCCCGCAGCAGGACTTCCCATTCCTCGCGCACGCGGCGCTCGAGGGCCGGCTCGACCTCGCCCGCTTCGTCACGCGCACGATCTCGCTCGACGAGGCGCCGGCAGCCCTGTACGCCGTCGGCCGCGACGGCATCCGCACGGTCGTCCTCTTCTAGTCAGACGGTGTCAGACACCGCACGTCGGTGTCTGACACCGGGGTGCCTCACCTCTTGCCGAACGAGGCGCGCCGCGGGACGTCGGCCTCGTTCACCATGTGCCCGTCGCGCTCGACGTACCCGCCGGCGCCGCCGACGACCAAGAGCACGGCCTCCTCGTCGAACGGGTTCGAGACCTTGCGCGGGGTGGTGGAGGCGCAATGGAAGAGCCCGCCCTCGCCGAGCTCGCGCGTCTCGCCCTCGCACTCGACCAGCACGCGGCCGCGGTGGACGAAGTACAGCTCGTCCTGCATCTCGTGGTAGTGCAGGAACCCCTCGAACCCGGGCGGGTAGACGATCCCGTTCACCCCGAACGCAGTCACCCCGAGCGTGGTGCGGACCTTGCGGAAGCCCGGCCCCTCCCCGAGCTCGTCGAGCGAGGAGAACGCGTGCGTCATTCGCTGTTGCACGCCCCGGCGTCGGCGAGCGGCAGCCGGCCGAGGAGCTCGGCGAGCTGCGCGCGCTCCTCGTCCGTGTAGCGGGAGCGGAAGAGCTCCTCGACGTCGGCGAGATGCGTGACGCGGGCGGCCTCGTACTTCGCCGCCCCCTCGCCCGTGAGGTGCGCGTACGTCACCCGGGCGTCGGAGGGGCAGTTCAGCTTCGCCACCCAGCCGGCCCGCTCGAGCCCCTCGAGGAGGCGGGTCACGCCGGACGGGCTGAGGATGACCGTTCGGGCGATGTCCACCCGCCGCATGGCCCGGTCGGGGGCGTTGTAGAGCTGGACGAGCACGTCGTAGTCGCGCAGGGAGAGGCCGTGGGCCGCCTCCAGGCGGGCGTCGAGCTCCCGGGTGAGGGCGGAATAGGCCCGCAGGAGGCGGATCCAGGCGCTCAGGTCGGGCTCGACTGCTACTTGCGTGCTCAATACTTGACTCGGCAAAGATTTCTCGGTACGATTAGTTGCGTACTCAAGTATAGGAGGAGATTTCCAGAATGTCCACTATCGCAGCCACCAAGGACCTCGCCGGGATCCAGGGCACCTGGGCCGTCGATCCGGTCCACTCCGAGGTCTCGTTCGAGCTCGTCCACGCGGGTGTCGACACGTTTCGCGGCTCGTTCCGCGAGTTCACCGCCACCCTCGCCGACGGCGTCCTCGAAGGCTCCGCGCGGGTCTCGAGCGTCGACGTGAAGGACGAGCAGCTCGACGGGCACCTGCAGTCGCCCGACTTCTTCGACGCCGCCCGCTACCCCGAGATCGCCTTCGGGGACGGCGAGCTGACGATGAAGGGCGTCACCCGCCCGATCGAGCTCGACGTGACCGTCAACGGGCCGACGACCGATCCGTTCGGCCGCGAGCGGCTCGGGATCGTCGCCGAGGCGACCATCGACCGCCGCGAGTTCGGCATCTCGTGGAACGCGCCGAACCAGAGCGGGGGCGACTACCTCGGGAACGACGTCACGCTCATCGCGCGTCTCGCCCTCGTGAAGCAGGAGGCCTGACGTTGAAGGTCCTGGCCGTCTCCGGCAGCCTGCGCTCCGGCTCGTACAACACGGAGCTCCTGCGCGCGGCCGCCGCCGCCGCGCCGGAGGGCGTCGATGTCGAGCTCTGGGACGGGCTCGCCGACCTGCCGCTCTACGACCAGGATCTCGAGGCCGACGTCCCGGAGAGCGTCCGCCGGCTCCGCGGGGCGTGGGCCGAGGCGGACGCCATCCTCTTCGCCACCCCGGAGTACAACGGCTCCGTCCCGGGCGGTCTGAAGAACGCGGTCGACTGGGCGTCGCGGCCGAGAGGCGAGGCAGCGCTCCTGAACAAGACGGTCGCGGTCGTCGGCGCGAGCACCGGCCAGTTCGGCGCCGTGTGGGCGCAGCAGGACCTGCGCCGCATCCTCGGGATCGCGGGCGCGCGCGTCGTCGGCGACGAGCTGCCCGCGGCGAAGGCCGCGGACGGCTTCGGCGAGGGCGTCCGCGAGGGGCTTCGGCGGACGCTCATGGCGCTCGCCGAGGCCGCGCTTCCGGTCGCGGCCTAAAGAAAGGGGCCGCCCGAAGGCGGCCCCGATCCGGTAACCAACGCTGGATTCGGCAGAGTCGCGTCGTCCCCTACGCTGGCTAGGCGATTCCCGGTGGTCCCGGGGACAGCGCCTCTACCCGCTGGTACCTCCACTGGCCGAAATACTTGATGTCACGCTCGGACCACCTCCTTTCCGCGGTGAACCAACTGTATCAGCGGAGAACGACGGTGAGCTCGAGCCCTCGGTCGAGCGGGACGGTGACGCTCACGAGCCTCGGGTCCGCCTGCCGCGCGGCCGAGTAGCGCTCGAGCGGGTCCGGGTGTGAGAGGACGTTGTCGGCGACGACGAGCCCGCCCGGCTCGAGCTTCCCGCGCGCGAGCGCGAAGAGCTCCTCGTAGTCGTCCTTCTCCGCGTCGATGAAGACGACGTCGAACACGTCGTCGAGCGTGCGAAGCGTCTCGAACGCGTTCCCCTCCACGAGCTCGGCCGTGTCGTCGAGGCCCGCGTCGGCGACGTTGCGCCGCCACGTTGCGACTTTCGCCGGGTCGTGCTCGAGCGAGAGCACGCGCCCGCCGAGGTGTCTGACACCGGCCGCGAGCCAGATCGTGGAGTAGCCGCGCGAGCCGCCGAGCTCGAGCACCTCGCAGTCGGCCTGCGGCGCGACGAGCGCCAAGAGGAACCGCCCCGTCGTCGGCGCGACCGCACGCGCCCGTTGCGACGACGGCAATCCCCGTTCGCGCTCGTCCGCGTCCTCGCGCTCGAGCCGCTCGAGCACCGCGCTAATCCGCTCGTCTAGCACGTTCGACCTCCTCCCGCACCCAGCAGTCGGGCCGGTGGTTGTTCACGATCCCGCACGCCTCCATCGCCGCGTAGGCCGTCGTCGGCCCGACGAACCGGAAGCCCGCGGCCTTCAGCCGCTTCGACAGCTCCGTGCCGTCGGGACGGTCGCGATACGCCCACATCACCTCGGGCAGCGGCGTGCCGGAGCCGCGCAGCGCGAGCACGGCCCGCGCGTTCGCGATCGCCGCCTCGATCTTGCCGCGATGCCGGACGATCCCGGCGTCGGCGAGGAGCCGCGCGACGTCGCGCTCGCCGAAGCGCGCCACCTGCTCGGGGTCGAAGCCGGCGAAGGCCTTCCGGAAGGCCTCCCGCTTGCGGAGGATCGTGATCCACGCGAGCCCCGACTGGAACCCCTCGAGGCAGAGGCGCTCGTACAGCCCGCGCTCGTCCCGCACCGGCCGGCCCCACTCCTCGTCGTGATACGCGTTGTACGCCGGGTCGGTCGTCGTCCAGCAG
>Ga0335069_10013170_pt1 | contig 11621 bp, 7 predicted proteins | sample Lox_Sample_11_FD_206714 | JGI IMG/M metagenome (GOLD analysis project Ga0335069, IMG submission 206714) | Soil microbial communities from Loxahatchee National Wildlife Refuge, Florida, United States - Lox_Sample_1.1 | ecosystem: Environmental > Terrestrial > Soil > Wetlands | place: USA: Florida...
CGTAGCTCGATCCGGATAGGCTGCTGTTGTCGAACGAGCCGGTATTTGCCCCTTGCGCCAGAGCAACTCCGCCCAAGGTGCCGATCAGATCGTCTACGCCTTCGACCAGTTGGATCGTGTTTCCGTCGACGACATAGCCAATCAGGACAATATCCGGAGCGAAGTCCGTGTTCACCGGAAACAGCGTGAACTGCACCCGTCCAAACGAATCCGTCGCGCTCACGGTGCTCGGCGTGAATCCTTCGTTCTGAAACACCAAACCGGCGTCATTCCAATCCAACACACTGCCGTTGCCGGAGATGATTCCTGGGCTATCCACGTTGAGGATGCCTCCGATTGACAGCTGTATGCCGTCGAAGTCCAAGCCGTTGACATAGAACGCGTAGCCATTTTGCGGAGCTGCCGTGCTCGTTTGCAGGTCGATCGTTCCCGTGCCCGTCGCGAAATTGTCGTTCTCGCTGATCACGAGTCGCGTACCCGTCACGAACGACGCAGTGAGAACTTCGAGCCCGTTCCCTTCGTCGCCAATGGATCCGTCGCCCGTATCCAGTGTGATCAGGAGGTTCCCGTCAGGCGTGCCCACGATGCTGCTGGTAGCCCCGTTCACGCTGTCGGTTGCAGCGATGCTGTAATCCACAAAGTCCTGCTCGCCTCCGGTGATCACACCGCCGGACACCGTGAACGCTCCGGCGACATAGTAGTTCGACGGACCGAAGTCAAACGAGTCGTCCGTTCCCGCAAGATTGAAAACGTAGGTTCCATCCGCCAGCGTCGTCGGCGCCGCCGCAATGTTCACCGTCGCCGATGCTGACTTGGTGTCGTCCGTGACTGATGTTGCCGTCACAGTCACGGTGCTTCCGGGTGGGATTGCGCCCGGAGCTTGGTATGTCGTTGGAACTCCGCTCGCCGTTTGTGTGCTACTGAAGCTTCCGCAAGGTGGAATGCCCGACTGTGGTCCGCAGGTGACCGTCCAGTTCACTCCCGCGTTCCCAGAGTCATTCGAGACGACCGCCGTAAACGGCGCCGTCGAGGTGATATTCATGTACGCGCGCGGCGATGGGCTGAGGACCACCGAGATTGCACCGCCCTGCGTGATCGTGATGGTCGCCGACTTGCTCTTTGTGCTGTCCGTAACCGAGGTCGCCTTCACCGTTACCGTTCCGCCCGTCGGTATCGTGGCTGGAGCTGTGTACGTCGTTGGCACCGTGCTGGCCGTGCTGGTGGGCTGAAAGCTGCCGCAATCCGCGCTGCCGCACGTCACCGTCCAATTCACGCCGCCGTTCTGGGAATCGTTGGTCACGGTCGCCGCAATTCCCGCTTGGCTGCCAATGTTCATCGAAGCCGGTGGCGCGAAGCCCGGAGTAAACGCCACCGAAATGACTGGCGGAGGCGGTGGAGTACTCGAGCTTGAGCAAGCCGTGAATGCCGCCAATGCAATGGTCACAATCGAGAGCAAAATCACGCGAATGGTTTTCACAGGCCACCTCCGTTCACCGCGGCCTTGCCGCCGAGCGCCTTGCGTCGTGATCTGATATTGCGCACCAGAAATCCGTGTTCGTTGCGGATCGTAACCTGGCGTCCGTTGAAAATGATCTGCCGCGCCAGCAGCACGTTGTGGCCATGCACGCTCTCGTTCACGCCCACGATCTGTACCAGTTGCCCGGCCCGCAATGCCTGGATGTTTTCCTTCGACACATAGCTGCCAATGTGAGCGTCGACCTCCTTGCCGGAACTCGATAAAAGCAGATGCAGTCCAACCGGCCCACGCCTTTCGCCAAGTGGGGCGAACCCTTTCACCGTGCCGATGACGGCAATCTCATGTTTTTTGTTATAGGCAAAACCGGTACCTCGGCCATTCGCGTTCAGTCGACTCGGAGATGCCAGGGCGGGAAGCGCAGCGGACAAGCAGATCAGTAACCCTGCCAGAGCCCGAACGCCGCGTGCACAATTTGCGGTCATGACTGTTGCTCCTTAAACGAGACCGTGAGGTCGAATGCTCTAAAAACTCGACAAACTGAAGCTTCGGCCTCTCCGGGAGGAAAGGTCGAACCAAGGGACTGCAAGGTCTGAGTTGAGTCAAGCGGAGAATAGCACGAAAGTCTCGGGTGCCTTGTACCACCGGCCACTGCACTACTCACTTTAGTAACGTGCGGAGCCCGGAATTGCTTCGGACCGGAATGGCTGGCCCCGAGGCCCTTGCCAGCCACGCCCGACAATTTCTTTACAAATTCCTGACTCTTCCCTGACACTCATGCCGGGAATCGCGATTAGCGTTCTTGCAGAATTCTCCGCCGCTAAAAGTCCGTCGTTATTCCGTGGAAAAGGGAGCCACTCCATGAAGCATTCGCTTCGTCTCGCAACTACTACCGCGATCCCAATCTGGTTGGCCGCGTGTTCGACATCAAAGGCAAGCTGGTGGAATCCATCGATGGCTTCAACTTTTCGAATGCCTCCAACGTCATCGGGACCCACATTGCGCTCAATCCCACCAACCGCACCGGCTACGTCGATGGCCCGGATCCCGGCGTGACCCAACTTCAGTTCTTTACCTACTAAGAGCTGCGCCTAATCACTGCTCACGTGCCTGCGGCCCGCACGGTACGCTGCCTTTTTGTCGGGAGCAAATTCGTAATTGCCGTGTATTCTTATGCCCCCTCCGGGGCTGCGCTGCATCCAGCGCAGGTTTCCCACGGATCACGCCGTGGGCTGCGTTCTTCCGCTGCTATACCACTGCGAAACCGCTCCACGCGATGACTGGGCGACGTATTGCCGGTAGCCGACGGCAGACCATGGCACTTGCCCAGGGTGCGTTTTCGGCAGGCTTTCGAGTGTGGTCAAGTGTGGAGCAAGAGACCCGGCGGCGGGAACGAAGGGCGAGAACGTTGGAGGGGGAGGGCAGGGCTGCCGGGGAAATCAAAAAGAGCTGGAGGGAAATGGTTTTTAGCGGTAAGGCGGGACCGAAGTCCCGCCTTGCGCTGGTTGTAGCTACTGCCCCGTGCCCGTCAGAGCAACGTTCTGAGGACTGTCGGGTGCGTTGTCTTTGAACGTAAGCTGGCCGGTACGAGTGCCAGTCTTCGTTGGTTTGAAGGCCACTTTCACGACGCAGCTGGCGCCAGGAGCGACTGTGCCACCCTGCGCACACGGCGTGATCTTCTTCGTCTGCTTTACGGTAACCAGCAAGAAATCACCAGAGGTAGAGAAACTGGTGAGGTTGAGTGTGCCGGTGCCGGAGTTGGTAAGGGTGACTTTCTTAGGATTGCTCTGGGTGCCGACCGAGGTCGCCTTGAACTTCAGCGCCGTCGGTTTCAGCGAGACCTGCGGGCCACCACCGCCAGCGCATCCTGCGAACTGGAACGAACCGATCTGCGTGCTCCAGTCGAAGGTCTGCGTGACTTTGTAGTATTCGGTGGTGTACCAGAAGGTGCAACCGTCCTGGTCGATGCGCATGGCGCTGTAGTCGCCCCAGCGATTGGAGGTATCGGGCTGAGAGCCAGCGCCGGCTACCAACAACAGCTCAGGTTCAAGAGTGCCAGCGGCATCGCTGGGCGTACGGCCAGCGACATAGATGCCAGGGAACATGGAGGAGGAAGACTCGCTGTAACCGACGAGGATGTTGCCAACCTTGTCACGAGCCATCGATCCCATCCAGCGGAAATTGGAATCCGGAGCGTAGGTGCCTTCCTGAGCGACGGTCAGTGAGGTTGGCGGAACGGCGGACTGGGGAGCGGAAATGTCTTCCCAGCGGACGGCGTTCTGTTTGGCGGAAGCGGTGACATCGAAGTCCACGAGCCAGTGCTGCAAACCGCCGCTGCCTTCATTCCAGTAGGCGAAGCGATACATCAGGCGGTCACCCAGAGAGTCAACCTTATCAGTCGTTCCTTTTTGAGGAACACAGGCGCCGCCGTACGAACCGTTACAGGCAGGCGTAAAGGTGGCAATCGGGAGCAACTGGCTGTTGTTGTCGCCGCTGAAGGTTGCGCCCTTGGTCCAGTCGGAGGGGTTGTTGATGTGAACCGAGTAAAGAGAGAGGTGAGAATTGTCGACATCGCCGATGCTGCCAATGGCGAACTGGTCTTGGCCAGCTGGAGGCGGAGTGGCGGAGTCGATGTCAGCCGGCAAGAGGCTGTCTTCGGGTGAGTTCGGGTACTGATGGCAGATCTGTTCGGCGGTGCTGTCGCCAGCCAGCATCTTGGTGCGGTTGTAGGCGCAGAAAACCGGGCCGACGTAGCTGCCGGTGCCGAAGTTGTTCCAGGTTTCGCCGTAGTTGTTGACCCAGACTCCCCATTTCGGATAGTCGGGGAAACCGTTGTTGAGGACCGGGAACTGGTAGAGGAAGTAGGTTCCGTTGGCATCGGAGGTCGTCGAGATGGCGACGCAGACGGCATAAGGGCTGGAGAAGACGTTCTGCGTCAGCAACCAGCGATGGGCCACAACGTCCCACTGGGCGACGGGATCGCCCGAGTTGTTGGTGGCGCATCGCCCGCCTAGCTTGCTCCAAAGAGCATTGCCGAGCACCGCGGGACCGCAGGTGTAAGGCGACGTCTTCGAGCACACGGTGTAGGAGACGTTGACCCACTGAACGATCTGGGTGTCGCCAACGGCCATGTTGGTGTCGGGCGGCGCGTCAGGGACGCTGTAGCCGGGAAATCCATTGCCAACGCCCAGGAAATTGGCGATGACACTGTAGTTGGATTGCGGCGCTGCGGGAACGCTCTGTTCAACGGAATCGCGAACGGGCGCGGCGTAGGGCTTGGCGAAGCGGCGAACAGGGTTCGCCTCGTGGAATCCATACTGCGGAGACTGGGGAACCTTAGCCAGGTCACCCAGAGGGTCGGAAATTGCAAAACGGGTTGCGTGACGGACTTGATCCTGTGCAGCCAACGGCAGGGCGCAGAGCAGAGCGCCTACGGTCAGGCAGACGGTGACGGTGATGCGTACTTTACCCATGGGATTTTTGTTCCTCTCGATTCGCGGGTCTTGGATGGAAGCTCAGAGCACAATTCTTTATGTCACACCGTACTAGCCTGGCTAGTAGATGCTCGCTGAATATACCCTGTTTTTGTGCATCGGACTAGTGTGAATGTGTTTGCATTTCTAGTGCAGAAATCGGACACAAAGGGGGCCTTCCGGGCGCTGCAAGGTGCGGAATCTCCGCCTCCAGAGCTCGGAAATCGATGCGGGACGTGCGTGATACACTCCGGTTTTTCAGAGAATGGAGGAGACCAGGTGCCTTCGAGGAGTTTTGCAACGCGGGAAAATCGGCGGAGATTCTCCGTTTGTTATGTTGCGGTGCTGGCGGCAGGATTGGTTGCGAGCGCGGAGATAGCTGAGGCGCAGCGGACCGCCGTCGACAAAAATGGAGTGGGCGGAAGAATTGAGACCGACTACAACGCGGCTGAGAAGGTCACACAGATGCGGACGATTGGCGCTGACGGAAAATTGCAGCAAAAGGTGGAGTATGAATACCGGCCGGGGTATTACGTCGCGCAGAAGACAGATACCACGTATTGGCCCAACGGGAAGGCGCGGCGAATTGCGCACAACAGTTTTGATGAGAGTTCGAATTTTACCGGGGAATTTATCCAGGTTTTTGACGAATCGGGGAAACAAGTAGCGGGACATAGGCTGACGCACGATCCGTGGACGGGGATTTATCGCTGCGCCGAATGGGAGAGTAGGGCGCAAGATTATCGGACAATCCAATGCCCGGGTGGTGAGGAGGAAGGCGGCGGAGGCAAGACCGAAGCACCGAAAAAATTCACTTATGAAGAAGTAATGAAGCATCTAGATGCGGCGCGCGAGAATGCACGCAAGAATGGCAGGGCTCGGTACCTGCAGCCTGGAAAACCAGAGCCGCCACGCACGGGGCCAAGAGAGGTCGGAATTGTATTTCCGGTGCGGGTGCGGGCGGGGGAGCGAGTCTCAGGAAGTATCGTGGAGAACGCGGGACAGTATGTTGAAGCGCCAGGGATCTCGGTTGCACGAGTCAGCGTGCCTTTTGCAGCGAGCGGAGATGCGGCGGGATTGTCTGGGTGGAGGGTCGAGCTGCAAGGCGAGGAAGCGAGACCGGCGGACGGGCCGATTACTTTGACTGTGCCACAGAGTGGATCGGATGTGACGGTGACGCTGCGCGAGGCGGGCGACGCTTCGCACTCTGTTTCGCAGACGGTGCATTTTGCTCTAGTCGGAGAGAAGAGGGCGGCCAGCACGGGATCGTTCGAAGGGCCTGCGCTTTGTTTGAAGGGCCAACTTTGCATGGTCAACGGCGCGTTCAACGGCGACGGCGCGAAAACATTCGCAGCTTTTGAAGACCGGCAAGCGAAAATTGTCGCGGAGTCGACTGAGGCTATTTACGTCGACATTCCCGAATTGACAGAGCCGGGGGGGCGTGCGCTGTTTATTGCCGACGAAGCCAGGGTCATTGCGCTGCCGATCACGGTGGGGAACTTTTTCATCCGAAACAGCGGACGCGAGTTGCAGGCTGGCGAAGCGGCCATAGTGTTCCCAACGCTAGAGGGATTTGGCGAGATACCGGAGCAAGTGTGGAGAAGTGACGCGGTCGCTCACGAAAGTCTTGCGCGCGCGCAACAGCTTATCCCGGGCTTTCAAATGCGCAAGGGAGAGCGCGAGGAACGCGAGGCACGGGACAAGGACGAGCCCGAGGAGAAGGGAGACGCGGAAGAAGAGGAAGCAGAAGGCGAGATTCTCCTCGTGATCAAGAATGGATCGCCGGAGCAAATTCATCTGCGCAGCTCGAAAGACGAAATGCTGCTGTTTCAATTGAGCGAAGAGGCGTTTCGGCGCGGCGATTTCAAGTACGACTTGGTGGTGGAAGCGAAAAAAGCCGGGAAGATTGACGTGAAGGGCTACGTGATTCCACTGCTTGCGCCGATTGCGGGACAGGGATTTGCGAACGCCGCGGCGAAATAAGGAACCTGAACAAGTTCCGCAAGAAAGTTTGCGAACAAGCAGTCCGTGCCACACGAATCATGCGGCGGCGCTGGAGTCGATGGGATTTTCCAATTGAATGTCGATCTGGTCCCCGAGTTGGGTCTGGGATTCCTGAATGATGCCGACGGGAACTTCAAGCACAGAGTTGGCCTGAACTTTAACAGCCGCGAGACGCCAGGGTTGGAGGTCGACTTCGAGGTGGACGACCTTGCGGTCGCGGTCGAGGTACACAGCATCAATGGCGAAGCGCATCGCGAAAGTGTGGATGCCATGGGACGGCTGAATCCAAAGACCGCGTCCCTTGGGGAAATGTGCGGCATTCGTGGCCATGAGTCCGCGGAAACGGGTCCAGTGTGTGCTCGCGACAACGAGGTCGGTGGCGAGGTAGGTGGAGCGGGTGCGGTTGAAAGCGTACTGGCGCGGTGCCTGCGGGGACATTGAATTTTTATACAGGATGAAGGCGGAGATTTCGGCACGTTTTTTTGCCGGACAGTTTCTGGCAGACACAAGCCCTCGCCCAGATCGGCCACCCCGGCCGACGCCGGCGGTGTGGGGCCCATCGTTCGCGGCGGGTCTCCAATTCCATGATCCCAAAGCCCTTGTCACAATTGACTTCCGGCGGTTTTAGCGGGAAACTCGCTCTTACAGCCTGTTGATTCGATGCGCGCCCGGCAGGCTGGCGGAACTGCGCCATCTTTCCGCCCTCTATGTCGACCTCTGAGGCCAGTGGTAACGACTTCCGTCCTGTCCCTGCAACAGACCTGACTCGCCTGCTCGCCGACCATGTTGCGGCTGGTTTTCCGCCCGACCTCGCCCTGGATCTCGTGCTCAACGAACTCGTCGTCCAGGCGGCCGACGCCACTTCCGCCAGCGCCGCAGCGCTCGCTCTTTTTCGTGGGGAAGAGATGGTCTGCCGCGCTTCGACCGGGCGGCACGCGCCCGATCTCGGCGTCCCGCTCAACACTCTGGAAGGACTTTCCGGGGCCTGCGTCCGTACCCACCAGCCACAAATCTGCACCGACGCCGAATCCGATCCGCGCATCGATCCCGCGGTTTCTCACCGCCTCAACGTTCGCTCCATGCTGGTCGTGCCCGTGTTCAGCGAAGAAGAGAGCGAGAAGTCTGAAGTCCTAATCGGAGTGCTGGAGATCTTCTCGCCGCTCGCCGACGCCTTTGGTGAGGCTGCTCAGCAGCGATTGCAAGAGTTTGCCCGCGAATGCGCGATCGTGTGCAGCAGTGCACTTCAAATGCACGCGAAGCCCAGACCCGAATTCCTCGCGCTCAACGACGCAGGGGACCCATCGGGCGATGGCCGTGTCCTCGACAGTGCCGTGGCGCCAGGGCTACCCGAGGCGGGTTCAGCAGCGCGAAGGTTTGCGCGTCAGCCCTACGAAGGATGGACGCTCGCGCTGGGAGCACTGGCGATCGCGGTCGCGCTCGGTGTCAGTTTTCTAATTGGCTCGCGCATCGGATGGTTCACTTCGCCAAGCGCCGTTGCGGTTGTGCCCGCCGAAGATGCGCCACAAGCTGCAAACAAGACGGCGCCCAAATCTCGCGGCGAAGCATCCTCTAAGCCGAAGACGAGAAGTGCGAGCGCCAGCCCTGCCTCTCCGGACGAACTGGTGGTCTATGAAAACGGAAGGGTGGTCTTCCGCATGAAGCCGAGGCAGGCCGTGTCGCGGGCCTCTTCCGGAGCGGCGCGAAGTAGGTCCACGCAGCCTGGTGGGGCAGAAAATCAGGAAGCCAACGAGAACGGCGCAGTTGTGACCGCCTCGTCCAGCGCCCGGATTCCCTCGCCCAAATCAATCTGGCTCGCGCCCGCCCAAGCCGAAAATCGGTTGCTGAATCGAGTCGAGCCCAGCTACCCCGTCGAAGCCCGCGCCTCGCATCGCGCGGGCAACGTGGTGCTTGAAGTGAGTGTGGCCGATGATGGTTCGGTGTCCAACGTTCGCCCCCTCAGTGGTGATCCCGTCCTGGCCGCCGCCGCCAGCCGAGCTGTCCGCAGTTGGCGCTACCAGCCATACTCGACCCACGGATCGCCCGCCGAGTTCCAAACCGAAGTGACGCTGAAGTTTGCCTTGCCGGAGTAGCCTGCCAAAACCCTGGAGCTTAGTGCACGCTTGTCTTTAGATTCTTCGGCGGAGGTGGTCCACCCGTGCTGTAACACGCGGACGGGACAAATGCTTTTCCACTTCCGGCTCCGCTCTCATAACAAAGCTGCGCTGGAATTTTGTTCATCTTGACCGATGCGGAGGGGTCGATCGGCGGCCAGACTGCGTTCATAGGTGTGAACCAGTCCGGTTTGCCTGCGAGATAAAGGGAATTGGCTAGCGTTTGCGGTGGCAGATAGGTCGAGACCAGACTGCCCTGCGGCACATTATTGTTCCACACGACCAAGTTGGTCGTGCAATCCCAGTTGCCACCGCGAAGGATTGTTTTCCCCACCTTGGCGCACAACGAAGCATTGGGACAACTGGTTCCGCCGTCATCGTAGTACCCAAGTTTGTAGATGGATGGGCTCTGCGAATTATCGGCATTGATCTCGTACTTCGTTGCCGTGCAGCCGTTCGGATACTGGCCGAAAACATTGCCAAGGGCGTTGAGATAGTTATTGTAGTAAGCGTCGGCAAAGGCGAATACGCCATCCGTCATAAGCTTTCCCGTGTTCGGATTCGTCGACGTGAGGTTCACGTAGTTGCGATAGATCGTATGATGGCTCGCGCTTCCGTGAGTAAAGTCGAACTCGATGTTTGGATAAACGTTGCCCTCGAAGAGGTTCATGAACGAATGTGCCCCGTGCGACTGCGTCTCGGGAAGGGAACTCGGATATTCACCCATGTAGGGATCGATCGCATAGTTGTAGCCGAAGATGTTGCCGCTCGATCCTCCCTCTGTCGGCGTCGAGTGACGGGCCTTGCGGATGATGTTGTTCTGTATCAGATTGTTCGAAGCCCGATATACAAGGTAGATCCCATAGCTTAATCCGGAATTGTGGTTGTAGCCGTCATTCAGGTAGTTGTTGCTGATTTCGCTTGAATACACGTCGGATAAGTAGACGTTTGCCAGGTCCACCACCATGTCGGATTCGACGTTATGCACCCAACAGTACGCACATGATTCCAGGTTGATGTTCTTGTAGTAGCCCCCCGTCCCCGAGGACTTGGTAGGCAGGAGACGCAACTCTTCGAGTCCGGCGTTCTGAGCCATCGTAAGGGGATAGATGAAGGGACCGTTTGTGTAGTCGAAATAGAGGGGAAGCTCGACCGTAATCGTGTTGCCGCTGACCGCGGTCACTTTTTCGATTTGCGTCATGACAGTATTGGGCATGTCGTGTCCGCAATAGGTGCAGTTGCCGTCGTAGCCGTCGGTTGTAACCAGCAGTTTTCCGTCGTTTGGATCGTTCGGGTTGGTCTGACTCACGACCAGGAAGCTTCCCGCCGAGATACCGGAGGCACTCTGCAGTGTGAGTTGGGTTGACCCTTTGGTCGATCCTGCGGTGACGTTGACGGGCTTGACATTGCTCGAGCTGAGAAACGTAAGCCCGAGGCTGACGATACTGGCGCCGTCGCCATACTTCAGGATCGTCTGATCCGGTCCCGCGCCGCGCAACACCACTCCTCTGTTGATGCACAACCCGGCTCGGTAAACACCGCGCGTGCCGTCGTCAGACTGTCCCGGGCATACCTGCGATGAACGGTGCAAGGTAAACGTTCCGGCGGCCAGCTGAACCACGCTGCCTGCAGGACAACTTGAGATCGCATTTTGGATGGTTACGCTGTCATCGGATCCGCCACTGGGCGAAATCGTCTGACAAACGGGCCAACCCGCACTCGGAATCCCGCCGGGAATGCCGGCGCGAGTCCAATCAATCGTCCGATCCGAAGGGATACCCTGTCCCGCGGAGTATGCACAGAAGAACAGCAAAAGGGTAAGAAGCCAATACCGAGGAAGTGCCATGGAGCCTTTCCCTGATCCTTGCTATCGGGTTTGTCGTCGCTGCCGCGTCGTGCTGAATCTCAGTTTGCGACATCCGAGGCGCCTCGACGTTCACCGGTGCACGGATGTTATTGAAAAATTAGAAACTTGATGCAGCCCGACCGTACTTAGACTCTACGACCCCTAGAGACAAGACTCAAGACACGAAGGTGCATTTCGACAGGGGAATTGAGACGCAAAACTGTAGCCCATTTACTGGCTCGATACCTAGGGTTCGGTGCCGCTGACGCGGCTTCTTAGACACATATCTGGAGCAACCTGAGACCCTCCCTCCCTGATTTTTCGAGCGTTTGAATGAAAGCACGGAAACGTTCTGGCCTGATCCGATGTCCCCTATCCGATTGTCAGACAGGGGGTTCTAGCGGGAGGGAAAAGTCACCTGCTGGGGATTGCGCATCCATTGAGAATCTTGGAGTCGCCGGGCAAAGTGGCGCCTGTGAGTTCGAGCCGTCACCGCTTGCGCCCGGCGCAAAACTCCAACGGTGGCGGGATGAAGGCAGATTCCAATGAAAACCCTCCTGAAGTTTGCAACGTTCACAGTCCTGGCCCTAGCCGTAGCTAACGCCGGCTTCGCGGCCCCCAAAGAGCGCTCGGCCAGGCGCTCCACCGCCCAGAGTGCCTACACCCTAGGCATCCCATGGACAGACGGTACGGTCGAAGACGCGCTGCGGCAG
>Ga0335069_10013171_pt1 | contig 11620 bp, 8 predicted proteins | sample Lox_Sample_11_FD_206714 | JGI IMG/M metagenome (GOLD analysis project Ga0335069, IMG submission 206714) | Soil microbial communities from Loxahatchee National Wildlife Refuge, Florida, United States - Lox_Sample_1.1 | ecosystem: Environmental > Terrestrial > Soil > Wetlands | place: USA: Florida...
CCCGGGCCGACGGCGGGGACCGATCGGGCAGCGCCCGGGGGCGGAGGGCAGCGCGCCCTCCCTGCGGCGGCCGGCCCCGAGGGAAGTCGGGTAGGCACATGGACCGTACGTGAATCGAGGGACGGGGACACGTAGGCCCGATCCGTTCAGTCGACCACCCGGGGTGGCGCCGATGTCCACTTTCGGCTCCGCCGCTGTAAACTCCGCACCATGGAAGGCCACGGTCCGCTCAGCGAGGAGATGTTCCACTCGTTCCTGCAGCTCGCGGTGAAGCGCCAGGCGAGCGACGTCCACTTCGAGGTGGGCTACCCGCCCACGTACCGGGTGTTCGGCGAGCTGCTGGCGGCGAAGTACCAGCCGCTCACCCACGCCGACACCGAGGCCATCGCCAACTTCGTCCTGCAGGCGCCCGGCTCCGGCTTCACGCCGCTCGACTTCCGCGAGGTGGACCGCAGCTACTCGCTGCCCGGGGTCTCGCGGTTCCGCGCCTCCATCTTCAAGCAGCGCGGGAGCTGGGGAGCGGTGATGCGGACCATCCCCTTCCAGATCCCGGAGTTCGAGCCGCTCAACCTGCCCCCGGTGATCCAGACCATCGCCGAGGCCCGCCGCGGCCTGGTGATCGTCACCGGCGCCACCGGCAACGGGAAGTCCACCACCATCGCCAGCATCATCAACCACGTCATCCAGCAGGAGCGGCTCCACGTGGTCACGGTGGAGGACCCCATCGAGTTCATCTTCGCCGGCGGGAAGGGGCTGGTCATCCAACGCGAGGTCGGCTCCGACACCGCCAGCTACACCGACGCCCTCCGGGCGGCGCTCCGCCAGGACCCGGACATCATCATGGTCGGCGAGCTGCGCGACCGCGAGGCCGCCGACATCTGCCTCAAGGCCGCGGAGACCGGCCACCTGGTCATCACCTCGCTCCACACGCCCGACGTCCCCCGCGCCATCGGCCGGATCGTCGGGCTCTTCCCGGCCGACGAGCAGGAGGGGGTGCGCGCGCGGCTGGCCGACAACCTCCAGGCGGTCATCGCCCTGCGGCTGCTCATGCGCGCCGACGCCACCGGCCTCATCCCCGCGGTGGAGGCGCTGCTGGCCACCACCACCGTGCGGGAGATGATCCGCGAGTCCAAGGTCAACGAGCTGCGCAACTACATGGACCAGGCCGGCGCCGACCTGGGCATGCACAGCTTCGACCAGTACCTCTACCGGCTCCACGAGATGAAGAAGATCGGCCTCGACACCGCGCTGGCCAACGCCACCAACCGGGCCGACCTGGAGCGCCGCATCCTCATCGAGACGGGAGGCCGTCCGACGTGACCCTGGCCGGGCCCGCCACGGCGTCCCGCATCCTCCTCGTCGGCTCGGATGCGGACGTCTCGATCGCGCTTCACCTGCACCTCGACCGTGCGGGCTACGCGGTCTACTGCCTGCCCGGCCCCGCCGACCTCGATGCCTTCGTCCGGGTGGCCGCGCCCCACGTGGTGGTGCTCCTCCTGCCGGCGGCGCCCGACGGGACCTGGGGCGCCGCCCTGACCACCGCCGCCAACGCGGCCCGGGTGGGGGTGCGGGTGGTCATGGTGGCGCCGTCGCGCGAGGTCGTCGAGCCCTTGGCGGCCGTCGCCGGCGCCGAGCGCGCCCTGGCGCGGAGCGAGGTGCTTTCCAGGCCGCTGGTGGTGGTGGAGCGGCACGTGGGCTCGGGGCTGGTCGGCGGTGGCGTGACCCCGGCCATGCCCGCCGCGGCCGCCCCTCCCCCGGCCGCATCGTCCCTGCCGCCTCCCTTCCCGCCCGGGTTGATCGAGGCCCCCAGCGCCCCGCCGCCGCGGCCGCGCGGCCCGGCGGTGGACCTCATGGCCCTCATCGACGAGGAGCTGGTGGACGAGCCGCGGCAGCGGCCCGTCCTCACCCGCGTCGAGGTGAACGTCAGCCTGGTCTCCGAGCACAACTTCTACGTCGGCCCCACCCGCCGGGTGGACTCGGGGGGCGTGTTCATCGCCACCGCCATGCCCCCCCCGGTGGGCACCCGGCTCCAGGTCCGCCTGGGGCTGGCCGACGGCCGCAAGCTGGACCTCGAGGGCGAGGTGTCGTTCGTGCGCGAGAAGAGCGCCACCACCGGCCGCCAGCCCTCCGGCTGCGGCGTGAAGCTGTTCGGCCTGCCGGGGTGGGCCATCGACTCCATCGACCGGTTCATCCTGGCGCGGCAGCCCTTGGCGTTCACGCCATAGAGGGGTGGGCGCCGCCGGGCCTACTCGTCCACCACCCGGTCCGTGCGCCGCACCCCCAGGAGATACGGCTGGATGAAGCCGTCGAGGTCCCCGTCGAGGACCTCGCCCACCTTTCCGGTCTCCACCCCGGTCCGCAGGTCCTTCACCATCTGGTAGGGCTGGAGCACGTAGCTGCGGATCTGCGAGCCGAAGTCGATGTCCTTCTTCTGCGCCTCGACGGCGTCCCGAAGGGCGGCGCGCTTCTTCTCCTCCAGCTCGTAGAGCTTGGCCCGGAGGATCTTCCAGGCCACCGAGCGGTTCTTCATCTGGCTCCGCTCGTTCTGCACCGCCACCACGATCCCGGTGGGCAGGTGGGTGAGCCGGACGGCGGAGTCGGTCTTGTTCACCTTCTGGCCGCCCGCTCCAGAGGAGCGGTAGGTGTCGATCCGGACGTCCGCCTCCTTGATGTCGATGACGATGTCGTCCTCGATCTCCGGGGTCACGTCCACGGCGGCGAAGCTGGTCTGGCGGCGGGCGTTCTGGTCGAAGGGGCTGATGCGCACCAGGCGGTGCACCCCCCGCTCCGCCTTGAGGAAGCCGTAGGCGTGGTCGCCCCGCACGATGAAGGACGCCTGCGAGATGCCCGCCTCCTCGCCCGCCACCAGGTCGGCGGGCTCCACCGCCCAGCCCTTCCGCTCGCAGTACCGGGAGTACATCCGGTAGAGCATGGCAGCCCAGTCCATGGCCTCCACCCCGCCGGCGCCGCTCTTCACCTCGACGATGGCCCCGGCCGCGTCGTGCGGGCCGGACAGCATCCGCTGGAACTCCAGGGCCGCCACCTCGCGCTCGGCGCCGTCGGTCGCCTGGGCGGCCTCGGCGCGGGCCCCGTCGTCCTGCGCCTCCTCGGCCAGCTCGTGGAGCGCCTGGGCGTCCTCCAGCGACCGCCGCACGCGGTCGTACTGCCCGACCAGCGCCTCGAGCTGGGACTTCTCCTTCAGGACCGCCTGGGCGCGGGCGTTGTCGGCCCAGAAGCCGGGGTCCGCGCCCATGCGGGCGATCTCCTCCGCCCGGTCGCGCTTGTGGTCGACGTCAAAGCGACCCCCGCAGCGAGTCGAGGCGCTGGGCCAGGTCGGCGAGGCGGTCGGCGGTGGGTGCGGCCATCTTCACGGTCTCCCTTGGACTCGCGGCCTCTCCGCCCGCGACCCCTTCCGCACCCAGGCGGCCAGGAGCGCCCCGGCCGCGGCGAGCGCGCAGCCGTAGGCGAAGAGGTCGCCGATGGTAGTGTAGAGGGTTCGTCCCCGCAACAGCGGCGCCCGCGCCAGCAGCAGCCGGGCCGGCTCGTCGCGGTCGGGTGCCAGGTCCGGATCGACCGGTCCCACGTCGATGGCGCCGGGCGCCAGCTCGCCGGTGGGGAGGACCACCGCGGAGACCCCGGCGTAGGCGGGGCGGACCACGGTCCGCGCCGCCTCGATGGCCCGCAGCTGGACGATGGCCAGGAACTGGTAGGGGCCCGAGGAGTAGCCGTACCAGGCGTCGTTGGTGCCGTTCACCAGGATGTCCGGCGGCGGCGCCTCGCGGGCGAAGGCGCGGACGATCTCCGGGAAGATGGCGTCGTAGCAGATGAGCGGCGCGGCGCGCACGGTGGCCGGGCGCTCCGCCGCCGCCGGCCCCGCGGGGGCCGGCGCCAGCCGGAACTGCAGCACCGAGTAGTCCTTCCCCGGGGACACGGCCGCCATGGTGGGCACGAGCTGCTTCACGAAGGGCAGCAGGATCCGCACCGCCTCGGGCACGTACTCGCCGAAGGGGACGAGGTGGAGCTTCTGGTAGGAGCCCAGCACCTGCAGGTCCGGGTCGAGGAGGAAGAGCATGTTCCCCACCCGCGGGACCCGGCGCGCGCCCGGGGTGGGCCCGGGCAGCCACTCCACGGTGGGCGCGCCGACGAGGAGGTGCGCGTGCCCGAGGCGCGGGATGCCGGCACCCGGCACGTCGAAGGAGCGAACGCCGGGAGGGACGTCGAACGGGTAGGAGGCCTCCGGCCAGGCCACCAGGTCGGCGCCGGCCCGGTCGGCCTCCACCGTGGGGCCGACCAGGCGCTCCAGGATGTACTCCTCGTGCTGGCGCCGGCCGTTGCGGACCGACTGGTCGACGTTGGGCTGCACAACCCCCACCTCGATGGTCGGCGCGGCCAGGACCTGCGCCCGGACCGACGCGAGGTGAAGCTCCCCGTAGCCGACGGCGAGGGCCAGCACGGCGGCGGCGACCGCCAGCGGGCGGATCGGCGGCGCCCTGCGCCCGGCGACGGCCGCCGCCAGCTCGGCCAGCGCCGCGTTCACCAGCACCACCAGGGCGGCGATGCCGTAGACGCCCACCAGGGAGGCGAGCTGGGCGACCGGCAGGGTCCGCACCTGGGTGTAGCCCAGGTCGGCCCATGGGAATCCGGAGAAGAGGTAGTTCCGGAGCAGCTCCGCCCCCGTCCAGGCGGGCGGCAGGATGGCCCAGAGCGGCCAGCCCAGCCGCGCCCGCACCCGGGCGCTCACGCCGAAGGCCAGGGCCCAGTGGGCGGCCATGTAGAGGACCAGGAGGGTGAGGGCCAGGAGGGACATCGGGAGGGAAAGGCCGCCGAAGGCGGTCATGGCGTGCGACACCCAGTAGATGGCGCAGAAGAAGTAGGCCAGGCCGGCCAGCAGCCCGAGGAGCGCCGCCCGCCAGGTGCCGCGGCAGCCACGGAGGGCGAGGAAGGCCGGCACCAGCGAGACCCAGGCCACCACCTCCAGCCGTCCGCCCGGGTCGACCGGCCTTATGGAGAGGAACGGCACCACCAGCGGCAGCGCCAGGGCGGTGGCGGCGCCCGAGGCGAGGGCGGCGGCCAGGGGCAGGAGTCGTCGCATCGAGGGCGGGGATTCTAGCCGGGACGGCCGGCGCGAGCAGGTCCAGCCGGCGCCTGGCTCACCGCGCCTTCCGGGGTGGCGGCGCCTCGTCGCGGAGGTCCACCTCGATGGCGGCCGGCGGGGGCGTCCCGACCTCGCCCTGGCTGGCGCCGTAGGCCTCCGCCGCTGCCAGGTAGTAGGCCACCGCCTCGCGGAGCAGGTGGCCCATGGGCCGCCCCAGCCTGGTGGCGGTGGCATTCACGGTGGCGAACAGATCGCCGGGCAGGCGGACCGACACCATCTGGGCGCTGCCCAGCGCCGCCTCCAGCCGCTCCAGCGCCTGGCTGGGCCGGGAGACGCGAAAGTCCCCGGACTCGATCATCTCCTTGATGCGGCGGGCGAGCTCCTCGCGCGTGTACCACGCGCCGTCGAGCCAGACCGACTCGGAGTCGAGGTCGATGTCGGCGAAGGGGTCCATGGCCTGTCGTCTCGCCGGTCAGCGCGCCGGCGCTTCCTCTCCATCGCCGCCCCCACCAGCCCCGGGGCTTGGGCGAGGGCCGCCTCCTTGCCCGCCATCTCCCGCGCGTCCCGGGCCCGCTCGTGGTCGTAGCCGAGCAGGTGCAGGAGACCGTGGGCGAGGTACCTGTCCAGCTCCTCGCGGAGCGGGCGGCCCTCCGCACGGGCGCGTCGCGCGGCCGTGTCCACTGAGATTACCACGTCGCCCAGGAGGGTCCCAGCACCGGGCGGATTCGATATCGGGAAGGAGAGGACATCGGTGGCCCGGTCCAGGTGTCGCCAGGTGCGGTTGAGGCGGCGGATGCGGGCGTCGGTGGTGAGCACCACGGAGAGCTCGGCGTCGCGCCTGCCCATGGCCGCCAGGAACTCCGCGGCGCGGCGGCGCAGCCGCTGCCCTGCCCTGGCGAAGGCGCGGTGCGAGCTGGAGAGCCGGACGATCACGGCCGCGCCAGGAGCTGCACGCTGGGCTGGCCGGGCTTCTGCGCCGAACGCGGATAGCCGGGGCGCGTGTGGTAGATGGCCTCCAAGGCGCGCACCATGGCGCCGGCCACCGCGTTGAGGTCGCGGAGCGTCAGCTCGCAGTCGTCGAGCTGAGCCTCGGAGAAGACCTCGTTGATCCGCTCGTTGACCAGCGTGCGGAGCGCCTCGGTGCTCGGGCTCTCCAGGGCCCGGGCCGACGCCTCGCAGGCGTCGGCGATCATCACCAGCGCGGCCTCGCGCGTCTGCGGCCGCGGCCCGGGATAGAGGAAGAGCGACTCGTCCAGGACCTGCCCCCGGGCGCCGGCCTCCTCCGCCGCGCGCCGCGCCCGGGCCCAGAAGTAGCCCACGTGGCGCGTGCCGTGGTGCTGGGCGATGGCGTCGCTCACCACCCGCGGCAGCCGCCAGCGCCGGGCCAGCTCCAGCCCGTCGGTCACGTGGCGCTTCACGATCAGCGCGCTCATCGACGGGGCCAGGCCGTCGTGGCGGTTCTCGCCCCTCTGGTTCTCGGCGAAGTGGAGCGGGTTCCGGGTCTTACCCAGGTCGTGGTAGTAGGCGCAGACGCGAGCCAGGAGCGGGTTGGCGCCGATGGCCTCGGCACCGGCCTCCACCATCGATCCCATGAGGATGGAGTGATGGTAGGTCCCCGGGGCCTGGAGGATGAGCTCCTTGAGGGCGGGGTGGTTGAGGTTGGCCAGCTCCAGGAGCTTCACGTCGGTGACGTAGCCGAAGACCCCCTCCACCACCGGCAGGAACCCCACCACCACCACCGGCAGCGCCAGGCCGCCCCCCACCAGGGCCGCCAGCGAGGAGCCGCCCAGCTCCAGCCAGGGCCTGCCGGCGAAGAGGCCCAGGGCGAACACCGCCGCGCCGCCGGCCAGCCCCACCAGCAGGCCGGTGCGGAAGAGCCGGGCCCGGTCGCAGCTCCCCGGCGAGAAGCCGGCCGCGGCCATGGAGGTGAGCGTGGCGAAGATGGCGTAGCCGATCGACTGGCCGGCCAGGAGCCCGCCGGCCAGGCCCGAGGCCAGGCCGAAGAGCAGTGCCGCCTCGGCGGAGAGGACCTGCCGGACGATCATGGCCCCGGCCGCCACCGGGATGAGGAAGCGCAGCGAGGCCGCCGGCAGCCCGGCCGGCAGCCGGTCGTGGAGCGCGTCGGCCACGGTGAAGCCGGCCGAGGCCAGGCCCAGCGTGCCCACCAGGAGCGCGGTGAGGAGCAGCGCGTCGCGCCGGGCCGGCCGGAAGCGCGGCACGTTCCGGCGGGCGAACACCCACAGCACCGAGACCAGCAGCGCCACCAGCGCCCCGCCGCCGAACCGGACGTGGGCCGGGTCGCGCCCGTGCTGCTGGGCCCGCATCCCATCGAAGACCAGGAGGTGGCGAGCCTCGATGGGCTCGCCCTCCTCGATGATCCGCTCTCCCCGCTTCACCGCCACCACCACCGGCTTCACCCGGGAGGCGGCCTCCTCGCGCCGGCGGCCGGTCTCGGCCAGGTCCGGGGCCAGGGTGGGATGGACCATGGCGCTGGCCAGCCGGGTGAGCGCCGCGGAGAGCCCGGGCCGCTCCTTGTCCAGCCGCGCCGCCCCGGTGCGGGCCACCTCGTCCCGGGCGGTAGGCACGTCGCGGATCAGGGCGTCGCGGGTCATGACCCGCTCGCCCTGGATCTCGCCGGAGAGGATGCTGCGCATCACGAAGCCCTGCTCCAGGTCGTCGGAGAGCAGGCGCTGGTCCCCGATCACCTCGCCGGAGAGGCCGCGCAGCGCCAGCGAGGAGAGCTCCCGCTCGGCGTCCTCGGAGAAGTGCGCCTCGCACAGCGCGGCGAAGTCGTCGTCCCGCACCAGGACCTGGAGCCTGGAGGTGAAGGCGGTGCGCTGCGCGCCGAAGCGGCGGACCAGCTCGGCCGGCCGGATTGCCTCCGCCCAGGCGGTGCGGGCCAGCGCCTGCTCCTCGTCGCGCATGAGCTGGAAGGCGGCGTGGATGCGGGCCGTGGCCTCGCTGGGCGCGCCCTCGTCGAGGTCGTAGACCGGGCGGACGCTGGCCGCAGCCTCCGCCCGCCGCCGGGCGGTGGCCTCGGGGTCCTCGATGTCGTAGTCCTGGTTGGCGCGGATGGAGCGGGGCGCGGGCTGTCCCAGCGCCTCCGGGCCGGGCAGTCGAGCGCCGTCGGCGGGGGCGAGCAGCCAGCCCGAGGCGGCCGACACCAGGGCCACCAGGGCGACACCCAGGGCCCGCCCGAACACGTCCCGGCGGACGGGCTGCACCACCTCCGAGGTGGCGGTGGGCTCGGGTTCCTCGGCCACGGGCCGGGAGGTTCTCACCACGGTGGCAGGAAGGCAACGGGTTCCGGAGCGCTACCGCGGGTCGCGTCGCTCGTCGGGGGAGGCCTCGCGGGCCCGCCGCTCTGCCTCGTAGACGTCGTAGGCCCGGACCACCTCCTGGACCAGGGGGTGCCGCACCACGTCCACCTCGCTGAAGCCGCAGAAGGACACCCCCTCCACCCCGCGGAGCACCCGCTGCACCTCGATGAGCCCCGAGCCGCGCCCGGTGGGCAGGTCCACCTGGGTCACGTCCCCGGTGACCACCGCCTTGGAGCCGTACCCGAGCCGGGTGAGGAACATCTTCATCTGCTCGGCGGTGGTGTTCTGGGCCTCGTCGAGGATGATGAAGGAGTCGTTCAGGGTGCGGCCCCGCATGAAGGCCAGCGGCGCCACCTCCACCGTGCCGCGCTCGATGAGCGCCGACGCCTTCTCGTAGTCGACCATGTCGAAGAGCGCGTCGTGGAGCGGCCGCAGGTAGGGGTTCACCTTCTCGGCGATGTCGCCGGGGAGGAAGCCCAGCCGCTCGCCGGCCTCCACCGCCGGACGGGTGAGCACGATCCGCTTCACCTTCCGTTCCACGAGGTAGGCGACCGCCATGGCCATGGCCAAGTAGGTCTTGCCGGTGCCGGCCGGGCCGATCCCGAAGACGATGTCGTCGTCGCGGATGGCCTGGATGTAGCGCTTCTGGGCCAGCCCCTTGGGCGTAATGATGCGGTGGCGGGAGGAGACGAAGACGGTGTCGCCGAAGATCTCCTTGAGGGGCACCCCCTGCCCCACCAGCTTGGTCGCCTGGTCCACGTCCTCCAGGTAGAGCGGGTAGCCGGCCTCGACCAGGTCGTAGAGCTCGCGCACCAACGACTCGGCCAGCCGGAGCTGGGCCTCCTCCGCCGCGCAGACCACGATCTGGCCGCCCCGCAGCCCCAGCTGCACCCCCAGCCGCTTCTCCATCAGCTTCAGGTGCTCGTTGTGCGCGCCGCAGAGGGCGCGGACGCGGTCGTTGTCGGGGAACTCGAGCCGCGAGGTCTTGAGGGGTTCCGCTGCGCCCTGGGCCAATTCGGTTCCTTTCTGGGAAGGGCGTCCCCTCCTGTCGGCGGAGAGCCCACCTACCCTTAACGCCTCCGCGGCGCGGGGTCACGGGCTTCACTCCATCGGCGGCAAGAGCACGTAGGCGCCCTCGGGGCGCCGCCTGTAGAAGAACTCCTCGCGCCAGGGGGAGGAGAGCTCGCGCCGCGAGATGAGCCCCACCTCCACCAACTCGGCCAGGCGCTCGGGATACTCGCCGCGCTCGGCCCGATAGGTCTCGAGGGCCCCCTCGAGCCGGGCCAGCGCGTACCGGGACTCGAACCGGCGCGGCGCCCCGTCCTCGACCGGCACGCCGCCCGGCCCGGCCGCCGCCAGGGCGCTCCGGTCGACCCAGGTGGCCAGTCCGCCCAGCGCCGCCGCGATGGCCAGCGTGGAGACGGCGCGGACCGCGCCGGCCCGCGCCCGCGCCCTCCAGCCCAGGGCGTAGGCGCCGGCCTTCCGCGCCCGGCCGGTGGGCGCGAGCTGGGCCAGGTAGCCGTGGTTCACCAGGTTCGCCAGCGCCTTGCAGGTCTCGAACTCGCCCATGCGGGAGAGGTCGACGATCTTCTCCACGGTCCGGCCCGGCGTGGCCAGCAGGTAGGCCCGCCGCTCGTTCAGGCCGATCGACGCCAGCTCGGCCTCCTCGCCCGGGCCACCCGGGCCCTCCATCGGCAGCGCCCGCTTCCGCTCGAAGGTGGCCTGCAGCGAGGGGATTCGCTTCCTGACGATGGGCCACTCGTCCACCCGCCGGAAGCCCTCCATCAGCACCGACTCGGCGCGGAGCGGCGAGGCCGTCTCCCGGTCCCACTCCACCCCTCCGGCCTCGAACTCGTAGGTACCGCTCTTCCAGTGAAAGAGCCGGTAGATGGTCTCGGTGGTCTGGAGGTGAGTGATCTCGCGCAGATCCTGGTGGGAGACGGACCCCAGGTCCACGAGGATGTCCCCCAGGCGCCGCAGGGTACGGCGCTGCAGGTCCAGGGCTTGATCCAGGTCGGGCTGGGAGATGATCTCGGCCCGCACCAGCATGGCCCCCAGCCGCTCGTTGGCCTTGCGCCCGACCTGCTCGGCGCGGACCACGCTCCCCTCGGAGATGGCGATGTGGATCTCCTCGTCGCGCGACTCGAGGTGGAGGACCCCGCTCTTCATCTGCTGCCCGATGAGCTGGAGGATCTCCGCGATGCCGAAGTCCTTGAGCGTGCCCTTGAGCGCCATGGCCGCTAGCCCCCGGTCCGGCGGAAGAGGTCGCGCACCGCCAGCGCCCAGATGACCAGCCCCAGCGGCGCCGCCACCAGGATCTTGGCGGCCAGCGCCAGCGAGGACGGGTTCGGCGGGGGTGCCACACCGGGCCAGAACCACACCAGGAAGGCGCAGAAGGCCAGGGCGCCGACGATGAGGGCCCCGCGCAGCGGGGCGTCTGCCAACAGGTGGCCGCCGCCGCCGAGGAGCAGGGCCAGGGCGCGGGCGATGCGCCGGGCCCAGAAGGCGTGGCGCCGCACCTGCCGCTCCTTGCGAAGCTGGTCGCGGACCTCGACCACCCCCCTGCGCTCGAAGACGTTGACGCATTGTCCACAGGAGCGGCCGGTGGCGGCGTCGCAGCGCCGGCAGACCGGGCGCCCGCAGCGGAAGCAGGAGTGGCTGGGGTCGAGGCCGGGCCCGACCAGCGAGAGCAGCCACAGGGCGGCCAGGACCCCCGTCGCCGCCCAGGGCCAGACGGCGCCGGCGGCGGACCGGAGCAAGAGGCCCTCGAGCCAGGCCCGCAGCGCCGCGGGCGCCGGGTCGCCGGCCGCCAGCGCCGCCACCTTGGCGGCCGGGACCGGGACGTCGACCAGGTACCGGTTGGCGGAGAAGTCCTCGTCCGAGCCGCGGCCGGCCAGGAAGGCGCCGGCCATCTGCTCGGCGTTGGCGCGCGCGGCGGAGCTCTTCTCCATCTCGGCGGTGCGCACGAACAGCTTGGACAGGTCGTAGGCGGCGGTGCCGCGGACCACCAGGTCGCCCTCGGCGCGGTCCTGGGCGGCGAGGTAGGCGGCGCGGGCGCCGTCCAGGTCGTCCTTGAGGAAGAGCACGTTGCCGACGTTGACCAGGACCTCCGCGGCGTGAGGGTCGGCCGTCTCGGCGGCGCGATAGAGGCGGAGCGCGCCGTCGAGGTCCCCGCGGCGCTTGAGGTGGCACCCCAGGGCGGCCA
>Ga0335069_10013173_pt1 | contig 11620 bp, 12 predicted proteins | sample Lox_Sample_11_FD_206714 | JGI IMG/M metagenome (GOLD analysis project Ga0335069, IMG submission 206714) | Soil microbial communities from Loxahatchee National Wildlife Refuge, Florida, United States - Lox_Sample_1.1 | ecosystem: Environmental > Terrestrial > Soil > Wetlands | place: USA...
CGAGCCGCTGCTTCCATCCCCCGGCCAGCGTGCCCGTGAGGTCGTGCTCATGGCCGGCCAACCCAGCCATCGCAATGGCGCCGGCGATTCGCTGTTGCGCCAGATGATTCGGGACGTTGTACATGCCCGCGAAAAATCGCAGGTTCTCGATAACTTCCAAATCGTTGTACAGCGAGAACTTTTGGGACATGTAGCCGATATGCTGGCGGACCGCCTCGGCTTCGGAAGCGACATCCAGCCCGGCCACGATCGCGCGTCCGGAGGTTGGACGCAAAAGCCCGCAAAGAACACGGATGATGGTCGATTTGCCGGCGCCGTTTGGGCCCAAGAACCCAAGAATCTCGCCGCGAGTGGCCTGGAAGCTGACGCGATCAACGGCGGTGAAGGTTCCAAAGCGCTTGACCAGGTCGGTTACTTCGACCGAAGCACGTGCCGCATGGGCATCATTGGCCGGCATACGGGCTCTCACGCTCGATCGATGCCACGAACAGATCTTCGATCGTCGGTTCGCTGGCGTTGATCTCTTCGAAAGGAACTCCCGCCGCTTCGAGCCGGCGTCGAATCTCGCCACGCCGCCTGGAGGGATCGTCGACCACCAGATGGACGCCGTCGCCCACCAACACGAGGCTCGATATGCCGTCCGCACCGCTCAGCGCCTCGCTTGCTTCGCGCGGCTGCTGCGACGTCACGATTAGTGTTGCTCCTTTCATCTTCGACTTGAGCCGCTCCGGCGTGTCGCACATAAGCGTCGAGCCGCGATGAAGCAAAGCCAGCCGCGTGCACCGTTCAGCTTCGTCTAGGTAAGCCGTCGAAATCAGGATCGTCACGCCCTCGGCCAACAGCGCGTACAGGATTTGCCAGAAGTCGCGGCGTGAAACAGGGTCGACGCCGGTGGTCGGCTCATCGAGCAGGAGAACGCGCGGATGATGAATCAGCGCACACGTTAGGCCGAGCTTTTGTTTCATCCCGCCGGAGAGTTTTCCGGCCAGCCGATTGCGAAATTCGGCCATCCCGGCTGCTTGGAGAAGCCGTGCGGCATGTTCGGTACGAGTTTTCGCGTCGACACCGAAGAGATCGGCGTAAAAGCGGATGTTCTCGTCCACGGTAAGGTCTTCGTAAAGGCCGAACCGCTGGGGCATGTAGCTGATTTGATTTTTAACCGCCTCCGAATCGCGCACGACGTCATAGCCCGCGACGAAGGCGCTGCCTTCATCGGGCGCAAGAATCCCCGCCAGCATGCGCATCGTTGTCGTTTTGCCGGCGCCGTCGGGTCCGACCAGACCGAAAATCTCTCCCGTTTCAACAGTAAGGTTCAGGCGGTCGACGGCCTGAACCCCGGCGAAACGCTTGCTCAAGGCGAATGCCTGGATCGCCGCAGCCATCGGATCAGTTTCCCTGGGTCTGGTCGGAGCTTAGATGGATCAACGCATCGACAGGCATCCCGGGCACCAACTCGTGAGTGGGATTGAACACGTCGATCTTGATTCGATAAACGAGAGTCACCCGTTCGGTATGAGTTTCAACGCTCTTGGGTGTGAACTCGGCGCGCGAGGCGATCGACGAAATGCGTCCCGGAAATTCGCGGCCGGGAAACGCGTCGGAGGTAATGCTGGCCGTTTGTCCGAAGCGGACTCGGCCGATGTCAGTCTCGTTGACGTAGCCGCGCATCCAGACGTGATCGAGATCCGCGATTGTGACCACCGGCGCGCTGGGCAGCATCACTTCGCCGAGTTCGGACTGGCGAACGAGAATTACGCCGTCAAACGGCGCGGTGAGCGTCGTGTAGCCCAGGATGATTTTAGCAAGCCGCAGGGATTCCTCTGCGTTATGAATCGCAGCCTCCGCCGCGGCCTGATTCTTTTGCGCCGCAACCATCATCGCTCGGTCGCGATCGAATGCGGCGCGCGAGACCTTGAACGCTGTTTCGGCCAAATCGCGCATTTGAGTCGAAACGGAATGATTCAGCCACAGCTCCTGATAGCGCTTGTAATCGAGATTCTTTTGCTGCAAGTCCGCCTCATCGGCGATTAGCGCCTTCTGCGCGGCATCGACGTTAGCTTTTGCGGCTTCGGCCTGGCGCACGCTCTGCTCGAGCGCGGCTTGAGCGGTCGCGACGTTTTGCCGATAGTCGGCATCTTCGACTCGCGCGATTAGCGCGCCCTTGCGCACCCATTGCCCTTCATCGAAGGGCAGATCGACGATTCGCGACTGCACGGTCTTGAAGCTGAGGACGCTTTCATGCGCCTCGATATTTCCCGAGATCAACAGCGTATCGGCCGGCCCGCCGCCGCCAAACAAATCGAGCCATTGGAAGCCGCTGGTGCGCCGGGCAATCGCGATTGTCCCGGCAAGCGTCGCAACGAATATCAGGGCTATGATTCCTTTGCGCGACATATCAGCATCCGTTCGCCAAAAATATCGGCCTCAATCACGCCGCTTGGTTCACGGCCTCCAAGTGGCGAACAAGCTCCGGTCGTCGTGCGACCAGGTGTATTTGGCGCTGCCGCCGAACGCCTTGACGATCTCGTGGGCAATCCGATGAGCGAGCTTTTGCGAAGTGGTTAACACTTCAATGTCTCCTCGCGCCGCGTCGACTGACACCACACGCCGCTCCGGCTGCGTATAGGAGGCCCGGGCCGCCACGTTGTTGATTCGCCGGCGAATGGCATCGAGTGTATTCGCCGGTATATCGCCGGCCCCCTTCAAAATGAGCCGCCCGTAATATTCTGTGTCGCGCGCCTGCTGGCAGGCCGGACATACCCCCCAATTCACAGCCTTCAGAAAATCACCGGTTATGCGATGGCTTTGACGCCACGTTTTGCGCGTATAGACCGCACCGCATCGATCGCAAACCGTCGGCTCCTTGGGGGGCGCAAGTTTTTTTGCTACCGGGGGTGATTTGTCGCTGCTGGAGCCGCGGCGATTCAGGCTGCGGATCAAACCTTTGCGAGAGTCGATGTTTTCATTCCGTTTCATGATGATTTCCTTCAAGCCTCCATCTGCATTTTCATTATCAGCAACACCCATGCCACTTGAGCGCAATGCTCGATTCGCCAAAATTCGCCTTAAGACCTAATAGAAACTACCCTGCCTTCATCGGCACTCCAACGTCCAGTGTATCCGATCGATACATTGCGCAACGACTTCCTTTGCCCGAATTGCCCTGATCGTTCAACAAATTCGCGGCACATTTGTTGCTCGTCTAGTTCGGTGCGGAGATGCAGAGATGAAACCACATAAGCCGGCACAAATTCATTCCGAAGAGATAACCATCACGTCCGATTCAGTCTCGCTGGACGGCACCCTTGCGATTCCGGAAGGCGCGCATGGCATCGTCCTGTTCGCCCACGGCAGCGGAAGCAGCCGGTTAAGCCCGCGAAATCGATTCGTGGCGGAAGCACTGCAGGCCGCCGGGATCGGCACCTTGTTGTTCGATCTATTGAGTGAAGACGAGGCCTTGGATCGCGAGAACGTTTTCGATGTCGATTTCCTTGGCCATCGGCTGCTCGATGCCACTAAATGGCTGCGCTATGCGATGCGAGGGCAAGAAATCGCCGTTGGGTATTTCGGGGCCAGCACGGGAGCGGCGGCCGCGCTGATTGCGGCGGCACAAGATCCGGGAGTATCGGCGATTGTTTCCCGCGGCGGCCGTCCGGACCTGGCGATGCGGTGCCTCGATCGGGTGAAGGCGCCCACGCTGCTGATCGTCGGCGGCGAGGACGACGTGGTGATTCCTTTGAACGAGAAGGCTTATGCGCGGCTGCGCTGCGAAAAGGCCTTGAAAATTGTGCCGGGCGCGACCCATTTGTTTGAAGAGCCCGGCACCCTGGATGAGGTCGTCCGGCTGGCCATCGGATGGTTCAAAGAGCATCTCGCGGTGGATGATCCGCCCGCGCGGCGGGCGGCTGAAGAGCCGGAATTTTTCAGCGATCGGGCGGAGGCGGGCCGCCGATTGGCGGCGCGGCTGGTCAAGTTCGGCAGCGAACATCCCGTGGTGATCGCGATTCCACGCGGCGGTGTGCCGGTCGGCGCCGAAGTTGCGCGAGCGCTGAACGCGCCGCTGGATGTCGTCGTGGTGCGAAAAATTGGCGCACCCGATCAACCCGAGCTCGGCATCGGCGCGCTGGTCGATGGCGATCATCCCGAGAGCGTCCTTAATCAGGAACTTATCGGCCAACTCGCGGTTTCCAGAGATTATTTGGTGAATGAGTCAGAAAAGCAGTTGAAGGAGATCCATCGCCGACAGCGGTTGTACCGCGGTGGGCGCGGCCGCCCTGATTTGAAGGGTCGCACGGTCATCGTCGTCGATGACGGCATCGCCACCGGCGGCTCCGTACGGGCGGCTCTGCGCGGGCTCAGGAATTCGCATCCAAAACGGCTCGTACTGGCGGTTCCAATCGCGCCACGGGAAACGCTTGAGGCACTCGCGCCAGAAACCGATGAAATCGTATGTTTGAGCAGTCCGGAGCCGTTCTATGCGGTGGGCCAGTTCTACCGGGATTTTCACCAGGTAAGCGACAATGAGGTAACTCGGATTCTCGAAGCAGCGCATCCAGCGCAAGCGCCAGCCGATTGAATGGAGGTTTCGCAATGCCAGTCAATGTTGTGCGAACGCCTGAAGATGAAGCGGCATGGGAGCGCGCCAAGGAAATCGTACGCGCCGAGTATCCCGACGCTCACGGGGAGCGTTTTTATCGGCTGGTTATGGGTATCTTCAAGAAAATGGCTCACTACCAGCCGATGGGCGAACAGCGATCGATGCGGCGAAACCGGCGCCGGCGGGTTGCAATGTATTCACGCTGATGCGGTCAAATCCAAGCTTGGCGGCCGTGCCAATTCGCCGATAACTAGCGCGAGAAAAAAACGTTCAATGTATCCGTTGGAAACGGTTGGTACGTTCCGCGCCACTCTAACGACGCGTGGCGACCCGATAATTTCGTGGGTCGCTCGCGAGACCCGCAGGGAATCATTGATAATTGCCGGTATTCATAGACGCCAGTTGACGGCGTGATTGCGACCACAACTGGCGCGGCAATTGCTTTCTATTTCTTACGGAGTTGGCGGATTCGTCGATATCGAATCGGCCGGCAAATTGAAAGTTCAACCGCAAGGCATTTGTGAGACGGATGCCAAAGATAAGGAGGATTTAATTATGGGAGCGTTGTTGGTCCGCAATCCGTTCAGAGAAATCGAGAAATTGGCAAGAGGTGTCGAGTCGAGGTTTCCTCGGCTGTTCGAGGATTTTGCCGAAGGGAAGGAGGAGTTCTTTCCGCCGATCGAATGCCTGACAAAGAACGGGAACCTGATGGTCCGTGCCGATGTACCCGGCATGGAGGCGAAGGACATCGACGTAAGCGTGATGGGCAATGTCCTTACGATCAAGGGAGAGCGTAAAGCGGAAAAGGAGGACAAAAAGGATAACTATTATCGCCGCGAAATCTCCTATGGTTCGTTCGACAGGCGGATGACACTGCCTGAGGGCGCAATGGGCGACAAGGTGAAGGCGGTGGTCAAGAACGGCGTGATGGAAATTACGATTCCGATTGGCAAGGAGGCTGCGACGAAGAAGGTTGCCGTCGAAACGGCATAGAGCGCCGCAGGGCCGGCGGCACAAAGGGGAGCGGCGCCACGAATCGGCCAGGCACCTGCGCCCACGCAGTCTTGCAGTGATGAAAGGAAGCGTGGGCGCGGGCGGCTGGCAGGAGAGGTGAAGAGCATGGCTAAAAGCGATTCGCTATCCGGCACACTCAAAAACATCCTTTGTCCGATCGACGTGGAGCCAGCCTCGATCTGCGCGCTCGATTTGGCCCTAAAACTCGCCGAGCGCGATCGTGCGACAATTTGGGTGATGCATGTCACTCAGGACTACACCGGGACGCAGCCAGTTGTAACCGTGCCTCCTCAGAGCCAGATCAAGCAATCGAGCGTTCGGGAAATTGCCTACAATCGGCTGGAAGGCCGGGTCCGCTACCAGGTCATCGTGCGCCATGGGGACGCCGGAAATGAAATTATCCGTGCGGCGGACGAGGTCGGCGCCGATCTCATCGTGATGGCGACCCATGGCTACACCGGCACGTTGCGCGTGCTGATTGGCAGCGTGTGCGACCATGTGATGCAGGAATCGGGGTGTCCGCTAATGGTGGTCAGGGCCAGGCAGGATTACGTGGCCAAGGCTGAACTTCATCTTCCTGGAATCCGTCAAGCCGCAGCACACCTGAACGAGCGCAAATTTCAATCGCTAATGCGGTAGCGCTTTAAGCCGTCAAGCCAGAGTGCTCCGGCCGCGATCGATACGCCCGCGCCGATTGCCGCCGGGAATGCGTGCCAAATCAGCACGTGCGAGAAATCGTCGATTGGGCATCCAAGCCGGGTTGCTGCGAACGAGAAAGCGAATGCGGCGGTCCCAATCAGTGCTCCTTCCGCCCCGCCCATAAGCGGCATGGCGCGGCGCACGGCCCAGAACAATCCGGCCCACGGTCCTGCCGCCAGCAGGAACGTACAGACCATGCAATAGCTGCCGGTTGCGACGAACTGATGTATCGATCCGATCGCGTGCACCGGTTCGGCAAGGATCAGCACCTGAGCCACGACACCCAGCGCAATCAACCCAAAAAGCTTGCGATTCGAAAATTCCGATTCGCCCGGAACCGCCGCCTTAAGTGCGGTCGATGCCGCCGCTAGTCCCAGTATGATCAAGCCGCTGAAGCCTAGCAGGAACTCCCAGTCCAGCAACTTCGCCGCCACGTTCATCCGCCGGCCGCCTGCGACGGCGACTACCATTATTCCCGCCTGCAGGAGCACCCACATAGACAGCCGCACTTTTGCCGTCCAGATTGGTTTGACCGGCTTGAAATCCGCAATTAACGGAGCGAGCATACGGTCATATCGAATTTGATCGATTTGCGTATTTTCCTTCATTTCGCCTCTATGCGAGCATCAACCGCTTGAGCCGCTCGTAGGCCCGGTGCGCCCGCACCTTGATAGTGCCAATGCTTGCCCCAGTTCGTGTTGAGGCTTCAGCAAGCGAGAGTCCCTCGATGTTAAGCATTGTGAAAGCTTCGCGCTGCTTATCCGGTAACGCTCCGAGCGCCTGGCGCGCTTCAATTTCAAGACCATGGTTTGATGAGCCACCTTGTTGACTGGTCTCAACGGATAATTCCTGAAACTGATTCCTCGCCCGAGTGGTTTTGAAATGCCGGGCGCCGACATACCGCGCAATCGCGAATACCCACGGCTCCACGGGGCGACCCGGCTGATAGGTATGCCGCGACTGATAGATCGCGAGCAGAGTCTCCTGACACGTATCTTCCAGTTCGCTGCGATCGACGATTCGCCGCCGCAGAAAACGCATGATTTCGGGGCCAATGTCGTTAACGAGGGCATTGAACGCTTCGCGATCGCCAGCTTGGGCAAGCTGCATCAATTCCCTGCGGGTTCGACCGGGCGCCGCGCTTTCGATTTCGCGTGACATAGAGCGATCGGGTCTGTTGGAAGAATTGGACCAGATCATAAGAGGCTGGTTGGAGCCGTGCAATGATTCAGAAGCAAGCATCATCAAAAAGTCTCGGATGCGTAATAGTTCTTGAAGGCCGCCAGTTCATCGAATACCGGAGGCGATCGCCTCGCGCATGAGAAGTGAAATGACCACGTAAGAAAGCACGGGAGATTCCCCAATCACGCCGAGATTTCTCTCGACCCGGCCCGCTTCGCCGCGCTCTCCACTGTCCGACTGCATCGCGGCCTGCCCGGCAGGATCGATGGTTACGGGAGTCGATTGATTTGTGGCACTGGCAGCCATATCTAACTTTCTCCGCAGTCAGAATCTGTTCTCCACTTGTGACTTGTCCAAAGCGTGCTGAAAGTTACACCGTCGAACATGCACACGTGAAAAAGACTTTATGAGGATTCGGCCGGCACGATTGCGGAGGGGCTGGCGCCCGCGACTGGCGCATAGCAGTATGCCCTGAAGGCCGACCGGACCTCAGGAAACAGATCGCTTGTCAGCGCCATCAACTATCGGAGCCGCCGTCGCATTCGCCGCGTCGGCGTTGAACTCCATTGCCGGAGGCGGCACGTTTCTCGCGTTTCCAACCCTGACCGGTGTTCTCGGACTTTCCGAGAAAACTGCGAATGCGACCTGCACGGTTGGCCTGTGGCCGGGCTTTGCCGCTGGAATCGCGGCGGCACGCAATGAATTTGCCGCGCTTGAGCGGCGCGCTATCGGACGCTTGGCATTGGTGAGCGCAGTTGGCGGCGCTCTGGGCGGTGCGATGCTGCTGTTAACGCCGGCCGGTTTGTTTCGTGAAGTAGTACCGATACTTCTCGGCGCCGGGACAATTTTTTTTATGGCCGGACCAGCCGTTACACATTACCTCAATCGTCCGAATTCACACGACGCTCCGGCGACTGCCGCGATGCCAATTCTGCTGGGAATTTCGATTTACAACGGTTATTTCGGCGCCGGTGGAGGAGTGCTGGCGATGGCTGGCCTGTCGGCCACAGGCATGCACGATCCCCGGCGCGCAAACTTGTTCAAGACAATCAATCAGTTCGCCTCCAATGCCGCCGCGGTTGCCGTGCTGAGCTACTTCGGCGTCGCGTGGCCGGTGGCGCGGGGAATGTGGATAGGTGCGCTTGCCGGGGGATGGTTCGGGATGCGAATCGCGAACATTACACCCCGGCCTGTACTGCGCGTGATTGTAATCACGTCCGGAACGATCCTGACGATCGTGTATGGCTGGAAGGCGTACGGTTGAGTGCGAGCGAAGCCGCCGTCAGTTGCTGAGGGCGGTACGCTTCCCCAAAACGAGCGCGCGGTCGGACTCGCGCGCTTGCGGCGTCGCAATCCCGTTGATCAGCACGTCGATAACCTGCTCGGCATAAACGTCGCGCTGATGCTCGGGAATCAGGTCCGAATCGCTGATGAACTCGCCGGTGAGAAAGTCGACGACGAACTTGGCCAACGCGGCGGAATTGATCTCGGTGCGCGTGTCGCCGCTGCCCTTGCTCTTCTCGATCAGTTCGGCTGCCGAGCGGTAAATCTTTTCGCGAATCTCGCTGTAGACGACCTTTGCCTCCTCCTGCGATAGCGCCGCCTGGACGTGGAGGAAGCGAACCAATTGCCGGTTCTCATTGAGCAGTTTGCGGACTGATTTGAACGCATCCCGAAGCGCTTCGCGCATCGGGACCTCCTTGACCGCGGCAACCAGATTTTCGACGGCAACGGTCAACGGGTTGTTGGCGACAATCGCGGCGAGAATGTCCTCTTTCGTGTTGAAGTAGTAGTAGACCAGCCCCTTGGTCGCATCGAGTTCCAGCGCTATGTCGTCCATCGTCGCGCCGTGGAATCCCTTCTGCGAAAATACCTTCAGGCCCGCGCGGACGATTTCGTCGCGGGTCCGCGCCGCACGGCGGGCCCGCGTCCCGAGGATGGTTGCAAGACGCGCGTGTCGTCTCCTCTTCATCATGATTTCATTCCCTCGTCATTCAGCCGGAACGGCGCTTTCGCCTGCCGATTAAATGTCCCCCCGGCTCGCTGCCACGTATCATACTCGCGGACGAAAATTATACGCAATAGTATCTTGACGATTTCCGTTACCCGCAATTGTTGGTAGCCTTGAAATTGCTTCCGTAGCCTCCTTCCATGCGGACTCCAAAGCAATGACGGCGCTTGAGGGGCCGATGCCTTCGCCATCCACTGGCGATGACTCCGCACGCCTGAATTCGCTTCATCCGGTGGCGCCTAAACTTGGCGGCGACGCTCCCGGCGTCAGGGCCGGACTTGCACTGATCCTGGCCGTAACCGCCTTGGTTTATACGCAATGCCTACGCAATTCGTTCGTCTTCGACGACCACGAGATGATCGTGCTCAACCGGTATCTCGGAGACTGGTCATTCATTTGGAAATCCGCGATTCACGATTCATGGTGGTTCCTGAATCCTCGCCGCCTGCCGCAGGGATCGTATTATCGCCCGCTACAGGACCTGTGGCTGTGGATTAATTTTAAGTTGTTTGAACTGCATCCCGCGGGATGGCATGCGGCGATGATCGCGCTTCATTTGATCGTTGTATTGCTGGCGTTCCGGGTGACGGTGCGTGTGACGGGCGATGGCATTGTCGCATTGATCGCATCCGCACTCTTTGCGCTGATGCCGATTCATGCCGAGGCGATCGTGTGGCCGACGGCGATACCGATTCCGCTCAGCGCTGCATTCGAGTTGGCCGCATTTGATTTTTTCCTTCGGGGCAGGTTTTTTGAATACCCGGACGCGCGCGACCAGAGATGGCGGTCTGTATCGATGGGGCTGTTTGGATGCGCGCTCCTTACTCATGAGAGCGCGATCGTATTTCCGCTCTTGATCGCAGCTTACGATCTGACTTTTCCGAATCGGCCGGACTTTGAAGACTCGGAGGTTGGAGCTACTCGTCCCTTTACAATTCGAGCGCGTGGTTCCGTTGCAATCGCACTCCCGTATGCCGTGGAAGCGGCGGTCTATCTGGGCGTCCGGTTTGCCGTACTTGGGTTCTTTAATCGCCCAAGTTCCCGCAATCACATGACCATGCCGGAAATCATTTTGACGATTCCCCATGCGATTGCGAGCTACGCGACGATTCTCGTGATGCCGTGGCTGGCTGGCCCCGCGCATCGGATGGATCTCGTCACCAGTGGGGCGGATATAGGATTCATTCTTCCGGCCTTGGGGCTTGCGGCGCTCGGCGGCGCCGCAACGGTACTGCTGCGGCGTCACCCGGGTCGCCGGCTGTACCTGTTCTGTACCGCGTGGATGCTGATCACGCTTGCTCCGGTGCTCAACCTCGGCGGCCTCGTACCGGAGACCATCATTCAGGACCGATACCTTTATTTGCCGTCGTTCGGATTTTGCGTGATGGCGGCGGACTTGGCATCCAGCGCGGCGCGTGGGCGCGCGCGCGGACCATCCGTATTATGGATCGGCACGGCTGCGGTGGCGGTTCTGTACGGGAACATTCTATTTTCGGTTCAGCAGTATTGGCGCGATGAAATCGCGCTGTTCACGCGTTGTATCGAGCAGTCGCCCGAGGGCGGAATTTGGCACAATCGCTTGGGTTTGGCCTACTCGGCGCGCGGGGATTTCAGCGCTGCCCGCCGGGAACTTGAAACGGCCGCCAATTACGAGCCTGACGACGGCACGAACTATTATAATCTGGCGCTCGTGGATGAAGTCCTTGGCGATCGGAGCGCGGCCAAAACCGCCATCTCGCAGTGGCTGAAGCTGCTCGACAATGCTCCCCCCAACGCTTACACGGCGGTGGCGCTGGTTGCCGACGCCGCTGGCGATAGTGCGGCAGCCGACGCGGCGCTTAAACAGGCTGCGGCAATGCCCGACGGTGCCGAGCCGGCCGCACTTGCGCGGGCTCAGTTGCTTTTGCGCCATGGAAAGAAACCGGAAGCGGAGCGGGCGTTGCGCGCGATAATCGAGCGTGACGCCGGCAATGACGAAGCCCTCGTCACATTGGGCGGCATTCTGGCATCCGACAAGCGATATGACGAAGCGTTAGCCGATTACCGGCAGGCCGAGGCGATCGCGCCGGAGGAGCCAAGCCTCCACTATAAAATTGCGTTGGCGTTCTATAACTTGG
>Ga0335069_10013174_pt1 | contig 11619 bp, 20 predicted proteins | sample Lox_Sample_11_FD_206714 | JGI IMG/M metagenome (GOLD analysis project Ga0335069, IMG submission 206714) | Soil microbial communities from Loxahatchee National Wildlife Refuge, Florida, United States - Lox_Sample_1.1 | ecosystem: Environmental > Terrestrial > Soil > Wetlands | place: USA...
TGCCATCAGTCGTGGTTGAGATCGCGCGCTTCTGCTCGTCCATGGACGCGCACTATACCACCTGTCTACCAGTCTGAGAGTGTCAAGCTGTTGGTTGGCCCCACCCAGCGTTGTGTGACCGCAAATCGTCTGGATCACTGTGGTCCACGTGTGAATGGCAGCGCACAGTTTTGAGCACTGGCGTACCGTCATGGTCTTCGTACAGGTGCCCCATGGTCCACCAACGCGCAGCACCCTTCGACAAGCCATCCAACAGATCAAGCGGATGTGGCTTGATCATGGGGGCGCCGCACACAGAACACTGACCTGCTACTGGCTTACGCAACTGAAGTGCTCCCGACAGGACTCGAACCTGCATCTGTCGACTTAGGAAGTCGCTGCCTATCCGTTAGACTACGAGAGCGTTTGTTCTTCTGCTTTAATCGAAACCAGACACCGTCTTTGAAATCGATTTTGTCTGTGTAGCTCAACCACCCAAGCAGGTTGAGCATCACAGTACTTGCAATGAAATATTGCTTTCTCCACGACTCAAGCGCATTCCATGTCTTGGGTTTGGACAAGAACTTGTACAAAGGCAGAGTCCACACAGACCAACGCGGATCGTCTGCACACGGAATATTTGCAGTGAACGGATATGCTACGGCTGCAGCGTGGCGATCCAGTATGGCTGCCATTCTGGCGGCACCTGCGCTTCGTTCATCCTTACTGTCACCGCCGGCAGGTACGTCGGCTTGCGTGGCTTCCGGATGAGGCGCATGTTGGCTTCCTGTGGAGTGCGATTCGCTTTCTGCGTATTGCATGTGATACACGCCGTGACAATGTTCTCCCACGTCGTACGACCACCACGCGAACGCGGTACAACGTGATCGAAGTTTAGGTCCTCTGTCTTACCCTTCGTGCCACAGTACTGGCACGTGAACAAGTCCCTAGCATAAACGTTCAGACGACTGAACTTGATACGGATCCTCTCACGCTTGAAGCGTGAGAGAACACGCACAACAGAAGGCATCGGGTACGTGCGTGACACACCTTGGATTGTGCGATCACGACTGTACTCAACAACTTCAACCTTCCCCAAAAACATATCGGCAACCGCGTTCTGCCACGGAACAACACGTAACGGTCTCCAGTCTGCATCCAGGAACAGAACAGCAGTCATCGATGCACCTCTTTCTAGTTCAGCAATGTCGTTGGTTTTTCATCTCGTGCGCCCGGCGGGATTCGAACCCGCACTGTACTGTTTTTGAAACAGTCCCCTCTGCCGATTGGGGTACAGGCGCATATCTACATTTTGTCGCCTTCACCGTACTCTGGTCTGATCACCTCATGCAGAAATCGTCCCTTAGACGGAGCGTCTAGGAACTGCTCGAACACACCACGTGGTACGTCTCGATATGCGTACGCAGCTCCATTACGGAACTGAACGTACAGCACATGCTCACTGCGATCGTAAGCAATAGCGCGCACATGTGACGACGCTACGGATTCGATTCGCATTTTACTGTGCACTCAGAGGGATTCGAACCCCCACACCCGAAGGCACGGCTTCTGAAACCGCTGCGTATGCCAATTCCGCCATGAGTGCTCATCTCAAGCTGTACATGCCTGCTTCTAACTGCTTTGAGCGTGACCAACTACCTGCGCAGCTTTTACCGCAAAATGGTCCAACCTTTCCTTGTATGTTTTGATTGTGACGCAGTCTTCGTGCTTCAAACTCACCAATCTTACCACACCATGCGCATGATAAAGTCACGAACTCAGCTTTCGGCGCATGATGTTTGGAGTGTTCAGAATTGCTCATGATTTCCAAGTTCAAAGGATTGTTATCCGATTTGTCCTCATTCTTGTGATGTACAAATTCGGATCGCAATAACGATCGTCCAATGACCTGCTCCATTACCTCACGATGAACAAGCACAGTACGACGGCTTCCATCACTGTACTTCACAGTGTGCGCAACATAGCCATGCATACGGAATGCGGGAGACCTATAGACCTCCTCTTTACTCACCGCAATAGAGTGTACTAATTACTTGCCTCTGTCAACAAATGTCGATGGGGAGGGAGTCGAACCCTCACGCCTAGGCACTGACTTCTAAAATCAGCGTGTCTACCGTTCCACCACCCACCGATAACAATCACCTCAAGTGCGCGAGGAGGGATTCGAACCCTCACGAATTAACACAGGTCTCTCAAACCTGCGCGTCTACCAAAGTTCCGCCACTCGCGCATGTATACCAATTCCACCACGACCACAAGACTAAACTGATTTCACATCAAACATGTAGTGTATGCGGGGCGTATCTCCTTCATTACGTATCTCATGCACTCGCTCTGTATTCACCAAGTAAACAGTACCCTGGCTGAGATGAAATCTTTCCCCCTCGACAAAGAACCATGCTTTGTCGTTGGTGACAAGCGGAATGTGCACACGAAACAGCCAATCCTCTGGTTGCTTATCCGCGTGTGGATAGATGTCATCTCCTGGCATCACCACAGACAGCATATGATTGTAATCACGTGCTTCTCTGATCTGCCACATGAAACGCGCTGTCAGCCTTCTCCTTGCTTGCGCGAAACCAGGAAGCGGATCAGAGTCGTTTACCATGGCTGGTCTGATCCCACCGTTCGCGCGCTTCTGTTGTTGTGGCCAGTCCTCCAGCGGAGTGGCGTTCACCCAATCCACCATACCGTCTAGCTCCTTATCGAACACAGCCCACACTTCAATCTTGCCTGTGAAACGTTCCATCGTAGGAGCAGAGGGATTCGAACCCTCACTGTACTGTTTTTAAAACAGTCGGCTCTGCCGGTTGGCCTATGCTCCCATGGTCCTCGTATCTGGAATTGAACCAGAATCGGTCGCTTATAAGGCAACTGCTCTTACCATTGAGCTATACGAGGGTCAGTAACCTTACCCTCCGCCGGTTACCAGTAGCGGTAAACAGTACAGCATCACGATTGGTGCTGTCCAGGGACTTTGGAACTTGACTCACGCCCAGAGAATTCAAGAGCACCTACAGTACGCAAACTCAAGACATTAAACTCCTGTTTGTTGTACTGACCTGTGTGTTCACAAAACCATACGCACACTATTCCAGTGTTAGCGGTGATGTCTGTCACCGTCATGAATGGTCCGCCAGACTTCAGGGCAACAACATCACCTAATTTGAACATGTACTGAACTCCCAGCGGTGCTACCGAGAGTTGAACTCGGGCTTCTGCCGTGACAGGGCAGCGTCAGTTCCGCTTGACCATAGCACCAAGTTGTCCGAGTGGAGGGACTTGAACCCCCGTGAGCTGCGTGTAGGGCAGCCATCCTCGCCGCTAGATGACACTCGGATGTGTATCAATTGTCTGTCGGTTCGCGAAAACCTGCAACGAACCTTCCCAAAATCATACGCATTTCAGAAGTAGAGTTCAAATTGGTAGACCACGCTGATACGGTCTCTTTGCCAGGCGTAGGCTCCTCCATCACTAATGAGAAAACACGAAACCCATACTTCAAATACAAATTGTCCGCCGTTTCCTGCAGTTGTGTCAGTGCAGCCTTCAGCTGATCTCCCACGTTGTCAATGTCAGTCATACGGTCAGACATGCGTGGCTCAGGATGGGAACGATCCATCTCCATCCGCTTATGAGGCGGACGTCTTCTCCATGAAGCCTGAGCCTGGGAACTACGGCTTGAGCGTCTCGAGCATTGTCTCAAGCTCGCTTACCGCGTCGCGGACAGCTTGCTGAGCAGCATCGGAAGCCGTCTTTGCCGTGTCTGCAGCGGCCTGAGCTGCGTTGACATTCGTCGTATACTGAGCTGTAGCCGCGTCGATGTGCGCTTGCTCGGTCTCCGTGACGGTAGTTACGTTGGTAGCAGCATCGTGAGCTGCTTGCACCTTCGCGCCCTCGTCGTCGAGCAAACCACCAAGAGTGTCGAGCTTCGCTTTGATGTCGTCTAATGTTGCCATGGCAGGATCCTTTCCAATGGGTAGGGCAAAATGGCCTAGTGCATTTTGTACCATCTCAGTTACTCCCTGGAAAGTGACCTTTCAGTGCCTGAAGTACCCCGTGACGGAATCGAACCGCCGCAACCAACCTTCGTAGGGTCGGCGCCAGATCCACTGGACGGGGCAAACTACTACCGTACTACCGGAACGTGAGACTTTTTAGCACGCCTAGCTCGCCGCCTCTCATTAAACACTTTCGCGTTCTTTTTGAAGTAGCTAGACACAAACTCCTTACACAAAACACAACGACACTTGCCATTGCGATACCTACCCCAAGTGCCGTGTGGTCCAGTCGCCTCACTATCACTTTTTCGCTTATGGCAACTACGACATAAAAGCTGACACTTAGTCAGCTCTATAGTCATGCGATCCGCCGATACACCCCACGACTTACCGACATCAAATTCCTTCGTGTTCGGATTTATATGATCCACTTGCAAATCAATCTGCTCACCACACTGAGCGCACTTACCACCCAACCTTTCTACAATCTCTAAACGCAATCTCCGGTATCGCTCCAAATCATAGTTTCGTCTGTATGCTCTTCGATCGAACATTGTACCGCCTACGGGAATCGAACCCGTTTCTGTGGTTTGAAAGACCACCTATCCTAACCAGTAGACGAAGGCGGCACAACTAAAAATTCTAAGCCTGACTAGCCGAACGGGACATTGTGTGGAGGTGCCGGGCACTGCCCCCGGGTCCGATCTCGCTTCTTGTCTGAGCGCTACGAGCGTAGGCAGTTTAGGTCTGCCAACCACTACCCGGACCACTCTGCTATTAAGCTTCGCGTTCCACTCACAGAGAGAAGTGAAACCCCTATCCGGTGAACTCGCCCATCCGGAAGGCGGATTCGGTTGGCTGTTTAAGCAGCCGCGCGAATCTGGCTGTCGGCAAAGCCGAAGGCGTTGTCGTTTGCTTTTATGTTTGGTCGGCTTTGTAACATGGCCCGCTGACCAACCACGGCTCGCTCTCTGACTGTCGGCTGAAACCGTCGAAACTGTTTCACCCCCGTGACCCCACCGGGTATCGATCCCGGTTCTCCAGCGTGAGAGGCTGGTGACCTAGCCAGTAGTCTATGGGGCCTTGTAACGTGCGTGTGCTTCAACAACCTTGTCAAACGCCTCGAGCGGTGTCTTTCCCCACCGCTCCCAACGCCGATAATCGTCGCCGTCGACCTCGGCGTAAAGAAGAGCAACATACTCGCTCTTCCTACGCCGAATGTCGATATACGTTCTGTTTGGTAGCTCGATCTTCACGCCGAAGCTTGAACAGCTTGCAGGTTGGCCTTCGCCACCAGCGTGATGTGACCTTCACCGTCCTCAACAAAGACGGTACCCTTCGCAGGTCCCATCGCCTTGATCGTGACTTCCTCGTCCGGATCCAGTGCTGGATACATCTGGGATGCCTCGACCTTGAGCTTGACAGCAGCGCCTGCAACCAAGCCGCTCGGAACAACCCTACGTGCCACTGGCACAGAAAACCCGGCTGTTTTCAGCTTGGTGACGCCATCAAGCACGCCTTGGGCACACTCAACAACGCTTTCCAGGTCCGTGACCATGTTGGTGACCACCAGCTTGCTGCCGTCGTCGTCCTTCGTGGTCTCATCCCACTTCTTCGCCAGCTTCAGGTCAGTCTTGGCGATACGCAGCGCGGTAGTCATGCCAGCGAGAACACGATCGAGTCCGCTAGGCCTTGAGCGCTTCTTCTTTACGCTGTTCGCAGTGCCCTCCTCTGCTGTCTTGGTTTCGGTGCTTGGTGTCTCGGTCTTGGTATCTGCTGCTGGTGCTACAGCACCTGCAGCTGTGGTCCGCTTAGCCATGTCTCCTCATACCGCATAAGTAATTGACCTGTCAAGCGGCTGATTCTAAGTTTTTTGGGGTTGTGTGTCCGGTCAGATTCGAACTGACATTTTGCCAACTTCGGAGGTTGGTGCCCTTCCATTAGGCGACGGACACAATGCATCACCATTCTCCGCGCAAGTACTCTTTTAGGCGCCAGGTTCGCCCACTCACGTGGTCACTCACCAAACCTTCCTGGGTGCGTATGGTGCGGCGTTTATCACCACGCTGGCCTGAGCCTACTTGAGCTTTTCTCTCCTTTGCTACGCTTCCGTGCGCAGCTTCAGAGCGTGCAGCCCAGAGCTTGGCTCGAAGCATAGCCAGCGCTGTTTGACGATTCTGGTGCTGGCTGCGCTCACTCTCACACCGAACCATGGTCCCTGTAGGCTTGTGCCAGAGCTGCACAGCAGAGTTGACCTTGTTGCGGTTCTGTCCACCGGCCCCTGAGCCTCTGCACGCCTGCCACTCCACGTCACTTTCAGGGATAGATAGCTGTGTCTCAGCTACCTCTTGAAGCACAGCCACCGTAATGGTGCTGGTCTGCACTCTCCCACGCTTCTCTGTGGGAGGGATCCTTTGCCACCTATGTCCGCCTGCTTCATCTCGGAAGACGTGGGCGGCACGTTCGCCTAGAACGCGTAGCGTTACTACGCCAACTCTCTCGTCGACAATCTCGACGCTAAAGACTGCTTCGCGCGCACAGCCGGATGTAAATGCTCATCTGTTCGCGCACCAAATCTCTCGCGTCCGCACCACCCTCAGCTGCGTGAATCTCTATGAGCATTTGCTACGTCCTCCTTAACGCGTCCGAGTATGTACCAGGCGAGGTACGTTTGCAAGCTTGTCAAGCAAATCTGTGTTTCGCAACACAACATGTGCTGGAAGCTTCCATGCTTATCCGGTTGATACACTGGAACACTCTCCGCTGTGTGCCACGCCGAAACGAGGAGATGAGTCCCACCCTCGAAACACCCGTCCCTCAACAATGGCGGCGCTGCCGGTGCTTCCGCTTCCAGCATACGGGTCTGCAATCAAGTCGCCCGGCCGCGAGTACGATCGAATGAGCCACCGTAGTAGCGGCTCTGGTTTTTGTTGAGGATGCTTCCGCGCCTTGCTGCTCGTGCCAACTGAGGAAAACTCCAGGACCGATGTTGGATACCTGTCAGTCGCGCCCGCGCGGCTGTGGGTTACTTGTGTCTGCGGCCCGTAGTTTTCACCGTGGTGTGCGCGTCGAGCCGCGTGAATGGGCGACGCGCCTTGAACCATCTGCGGATTGAAGGTGCCGATCTTCCTAGAGAAAACCAGAATAAACTCATGCGCCCTGAGCGGCGCACGCGAAGCGTTTAGGTGGCCAGTCGCCAGACTCTTACTCCAAATGAGGTCGTGACGGAAATAGCGCTCCTGCGATGCGAGGAGCCGCGCCGCGAACCGGAGCGACGAACCCATAAGCACGGCGACACCGTCGTCGCGCAGAGCGTGCCACGCGGCGGGCCAGAAGGCCGTCAGATCGGCAGCCACATCAAAGTCCGCCTGCGTTTCCCCGGACGGGAGATCGGACACGATGGCCGCGACGCTCGCGGGCGCGAGCGAAAGCAAGCCCTGCGGACCATCTCCGAGTTGAACTATCACGCGGCCCTACCCATTGCGGTCATGTGCGTGATCCGGATAAGCATGGAAGCTTCTTGGACACCTGCTTGTAGTACGGATGGTTGAGCCACTCTGCGTATGACAGATTCCCTCGAGTCTTGTTGCATTTCTTGCATGCAGAGACAAGATTCTCTGGAATTGTAGGACCGCCTTCCTCCCACAGCACCAAGTGATCAACCGTCAACGGTACGTCAGCGTTGTTGCAGTACCTGCAAGCGTATCCATCACGCTTGAACACACGCCACTGCATGACAGTGTCGATGTGTCGCTGACTCTTCCTGACAATTGCTTTGGTGACTGCTCCGTCAGCAGCCTTTTGCAGGATCTCTGTCTCCAGCAGGTCTGTCTGACGGATGAAGAGCTTCCACTCGTCTGGAGACATCTCCAGCACTTCATGTGGAGTAGCGTCTGTGTGCTCAGGAAAGAAGCACAACAGCGTGCGCCCTTCTCCTTCATAGATGGCACCAACCAGCTGGATGGTGTCACCAATCGCGTGCAGACGCAGATCCGCAAACTTTGCCATTTTCCAAGTTCCCAATTTCCAGAAAGTTCAGAGCAACCGAGATGATCAGCTTGTTTGGTGTGATAGCTGGATTTGCACCAGCACCCTCTGAGTTGCAGTCAGATGCCCTACTGTTGGGCAATATCGCGTGTTAGCTGGTCTTGGTTGGTTGCTCAGAGCGCCGGTCCCACGATTCGAACGTGGAAGCTTGTAGGCCCGCTGTGTTGCACCTTCGTGAAGTGCGAGTGTAGAGAGCCGAGGTTTTATCCTTAACAGGGATAGCGGGACCCAGTCCCACGACCGGCAGAAAATTGAAGCCTTCGACCGAGATACGGAGCTTGATTAGTTCCCTTGCGGGAGCTACCTCGTAATGGTAGTGCCTTTACCGTTTGGCTACTCCCTCATATGTGTGAGGGAGGTTGGAGTCGAACCAACATATGCTTGTTAGATCCGTTTGGTTGGTCGAAAGCAGGGGGCATTTTGGGAGTCGAACCCAAAGCTTGTTAGAACAGCGTTGGTTGCTTCCTTGCGAAAGCGAGATGCAGTTCTGAATTTACGTGCCAGAGTACAAGTCTGGTGAGGAACCGTTCCTCTGTAAATGCCCCAGAACGACAAGCAGCCTAATGCATGAGGCTTTACCTGTCAACTACTAAATTCTTGTCACCCCTCCCAGGCTGATCGAGTACCCGATCTTCTTGCCTGTCTTGATGAAATCCTGAGCGGATTTCGCTAGATAGGCCGACGTGATGCCGATGAAAGGTAGGTGTTCTCCGTCCTCACACGTGACAGCACCCACACCTGATTCGTCGATCACGAAGTCCTCATCCCAGACCACCCGTCCGAACTCACCGTTCGCTGCCAGCGCCCCATGGAGGCAAGGTGTCTTGGTCTCCCGCACGTACTTCTGTACCAGCCTACGTGCCTCACCGTTGTCAAGACAGTCAATCACCAGGTTAGCGTTGCCTAACAATGAGTCAACGTTGTCTTTGACAAGCTTGCTAGATGTTGTGATGATCTTCCAATTCCACAGCATCTGCATTACCTGTTTAAGCGCCTCAACCTTGAGCTGACCTGTATGTGTCTTGCCATGGAATTGAGACGCTTGATTTTTCTGTTCGATGCGATCGAAGTCGATGACCCGAACCACTGCGTTTGTGTTGCGAAGAAACTGCACAGCGTGTGACCCGAGCGCGCCGACTCCAACCACTTTCACGACGAAAGGGTTCATCGCCCGAACGGCGTCTTAGGCCGGATTTGCAGCAGGTTGAACGGCCGCGCTTCGTTCGCCGCGAACCGATCCACCACGAAGTCAGTGAAGTCAGCACCGGCGTCAGCTGTGATGCCTGGGATTCCTCCACCGCGGACCGCCTCCGTCACCCACTGCTTGACATCACCGTCCGTCGCATCAAACGACACAGAGTCCGGCAAGTCCCCGTTCGCACCCTTGAACGTCACGTTCACCCGTGCTTGTGTCGGATCCGCCACTACCATCAGCTCAGCCATGTTGTTCTCCTTTCAGTTTGTAATTTGACATTAGCCTGAGTTCTTTCACCCAGGCACTATTTTCAACTGGTATATCGGTCCGCACAGAACCGTAAGTCCACTCTACTGGTACCTTACGGTACTCCGTACCGTTAGGATTATAGCACAACTGGTAAAGCACAACACAATCCTCGCTGACGATCCACCAATCCATGTGGAAACCGAGAGCAAGCTCAACAGCACGAAACGTAGTGACGTCTATGCCCGAAGCGACAGGAACACCAGTACCTGGGTGGCTATGTGCAAAACCAGCTACAGCACGTCGGTTGCTCCACAACACATCCCACAGCTCGCGGCTGTCTGGAAGACCGCCAGCGGAAGCTCTAAGTGGCTGGTGCCGATATAGCACCTCTCCATGCCATCCTAAAACGATACCTGCTTCAATGCTCATGGCTCACTTTCCAGGCATTGGTATGTTGTGTTTTGCCAAACACAAATGAAGTGCTTCGTCTGCGTCTACCCAAAGAATAGCACAACACGCAGAATCAATACACTTATAACGCAACCACACTTGTCTATGTAAAGTAATCGTGCCGTCCATTATACGCCAAACACCAGCGCCCAAACCTCCACCAACAGCCTTACAAGCATGTGAATGGCGTGCAGTTTGTTTCAAGACTTCCATGGTTCAGTCCACGTGTCTGTACACAACTAGTTTGTTGCCTTTGATGGCTTCGTTGATCACAGCTGGAAGCGATTCCAGCGTGAACAACGTATCACCTTTGATGCCCGGTCCAAAGCCGTCATCGTAATCATGTGCGGTAAGACAGATACCAGAGTCAATGATTTGCAATGTGTGCTCGTGACAAGTGCACTCGAACCGCCGATTCTGATAGCGAAAGCGTACAGCGATCTCATGGTTTCGAGCAGCCTTGCGATGGTCAAGATAGACAGCACCGCCTACAGCAAGAGCTGAACGTGCGGCCTGTCCAAAGTCGACGTGAGCCATCGCACGACGACCCTCACCTGTACCCAGCTGTCCGAACAGCTTCTTTCGCTGCTCCTCAGCCGCTCGCTTCTCTTCCTCCTCACGTAACCTACGCTCAATCTCCTGCCGTCGTCTCTCGGCTTCTTCTCGCTGCCGAACCTCCATCCTGAAAGCAGCGTCCAGCGCAGGAACCACACCCTTGATGTGGTCTATGGATTGCTTGCCATCTAAGAACGCTTCCAACACATCCGATTCAGGCCCCAAAGGAAAGCCGCGTTCTATGTACACAAGCGGACTCTCTTCGTACCAAGAAGCAACATGGACACGCACAAAACGATCTAGTCCTGGCTCGATCAAGTGCACCTGTGGGGCTTTGTGTACACTATCCACATGAGGATTCGCATTCGTGTATGTAGGAAAGAAGCGATCACCGACCAAATACCCAGCATGAATGAATGATCGCTCATCTGAATCGAACAACGCAAGCGCATCATTTCGTTCACCAGGACCGCTGTAGTAAGCTTTGCGGCTAGTGCTACAAACAAAACGACACCAGCCATGCTCGTCGGGTAACGGACCCTCCAGAGTCCACACACGATCTCTGAGACGGAGGGACCTGCCTCCGATCCAAGGGAGCACGAGCAACTCCCCTTCCTCCTTCGAAAGCAGGTCCCTCCAACTCATGGGTTCACGCCGCCCAAACCGGCTTGGTGAGCAAGTCGGTCTTGATGATGGTTTCCACCAGTGTCACACGCGGACGCGGAGCTTCCGTCCGAGCAGACACCCCTACCGGGGTAGCAGAGATGAGTGCCCGAAGCGTACGCGGGATCGCATACGTGTCTGCGAAGATCTTGTCATCGATCAGGAAGCACGGAATTCCAAGCTGTGTTGCCGTGTTCTCAACTGCTTTGGCATGGCTACCAGCATTGCCTGCAACGTACAAGAACCCGAACGCCATCGGTCGAAGTCCTGAGCGTTGTACAGCTGCTGCGAAGTCAGGAGCCTGCTGATCGCCGATGAAGAGAAAGATCACATCCTCGTCATCAGCAGGCTTGTGGTGCTGCAAAGCCGTCACACCGGCCCCGTAACTAGTTCCGCCCGTACCCGCCACGCCTGTGAATGCGTGAGCAACCGCAGCGCCTGTAGCTGCTTTGAACTGCA
>Ga0335069_10013175_pt1 | contig 11619 bp, 13 predicted proteins | sample Lox_Sample_11_FD_206714 | JGI IMG/M metagenome (GOLD analysis project Ga0335069, IMG submission 206714) | Soil microbial communities from Loxahatchee National Wildlife Refuge, Florida, United States - Lox_Sample_1.1 | ecosystem: Environmental > Terrestrial > Soil > Wetlands | place: USA...
TGGAAACGGTTCTGCCGCAAACGACGCTACGGCGGCTAACGTACGACGAGCTGCGTACCTACCGGCGACCGTTCCGAAATGCCGGTGAAGATCGCAGAGCGATGTTGTCGTGGCCTCGCAGCCTCCCAATCGACGGCGAGCCGGCGGATGTGGTCGAAGGCGTGAGCGAGAACGGACGTTGGTTGGCGGAAAGCGATGTGGCCAAGTTGTTCATCAATGGTGAACCAGGTACGCTGGCCCGCGGCCGCTTGCGCGAGATGATCCGCCGCTGGCATAACCAGATCGAAATCACCGTCAAAGGCCGAAAATTGTTGCAGGAGGACAGCCCCAACGAGATTGGGGCAGCTATCGCGGATTTCGTTCAGCGGGTGAGAGGGCTTGGGAATTGACTTGCCGTTGGCTGCGACCGCTTAACTCGGCTCAATTTACCTTCGAATTATCGGCTGTACGGACAGTGTCCATTCGGACGAAGAGTCGCCGTTCCGCCCTTGTGGCCGCGACCTGGCGGAGTTCTCCAACAGCACGGGTTGGGCGTTTTACATCAAGTGGCGACACCAATGCGGGTGCCGGATGCTCATTGCGTTGGTCGCTTCGAGCATCGCCATAAGCTCATCAAGAGCTGCCTTCAAACTGCACCGCTACCCGAGGCTATGTCCCATTCACCGCCGAGGTTGAATCCACGTACTTGATGAGCAGCACCTCGTTGCCGATCTCGCTGTAGATCAACTCATCCACGGTACCAGCCGCCAGGAGCAGGCCGTATCCCCCGGGGCGCATTCCTTCTGCTTCGCGCTGCATTATGTGGGCCGCGGGATCGTCAGCCGGATTTGCAATGGCCGCGTGCGTAAGCGAATCCCGGCGGAAGCCAGCCCCTGGGTCGCGCACGTAAAACACCATTGCTCTTTCGGTGCGAACGCCAGTGACCTCAACGACCTGCTCGGGATTAAACGCCGCTCCGTGCTCCATCGCGTTCAGCAAAATCTCTCGCAGCGCCTGCATCACCTCGCTCCTTGTGTCCTCAGGCAATTGAGCGCTCAGCTCTTTCGCAAATGTCATGAGGCGCTCAGCCGTGATGAGCCGGCAATTTACCCGGACGGACACCCAGCCCGGCTTGGCCGATAGAACTTGTATGTCGTCCCGCCATTGACTGTCGGACGCTGCACTACCCGCCAGGTTCGCGATCTCGCTTGAGTCAAATGGAGGTGTGAAGCAGGCGAATACTCGGGCACGCAGGGCAGCAATGACTTCGTCGGGTGTGCTATGACGGGCCAGGACGATGCTCTTTACCCCAGGCCTGATAGCGCGCATCTCCTCCAGGAGGGCCAAGTCCTCTTCGACAGTGCTGTCGGGACTGGTGATCACGACTCCGAACGATCGCATGCGCAACCGGTGAAGGGCGTCGGCATGACCGGCCGAATACTCCATTGGGAAATCGGCGGCAACGAGCGCCCCCCCGATTTCCCTGCTCACTTGGGCATCATTTCCGATGACGAGGACCCGGCTCATGTTGTGCTCCGCAAGCTCAGTAATCTTAAGGGACAATCTGTCCAGACTGATCTTAGATCAAGATCGGCAGAGGCACCCGGCCGGCAACCTTGTCGTGATAGCCCACGACAGGTCGCCGTTCGGCCCGCGAACCGGGGCCGTCGCTGCCGTGATTGCCCTGATGGGCTCCTGACTCCGTTTTATCCATCACCGTTTCCATACCTTCTCCTTTTGAGTTGGCCTGGCAACATGCGCCGCCTGAGACTCAATACCGCGAACTGCGGAAGCTCCCTGGACTCGCCGACTTGCCCGGCTCCGGGCGAGGCTGCGAATGCTCCCGGCGAGCTGGACGGGGGCGCCGCCGCGCCGCCGGAGGGCACGTGTCCAGCCTCAACATGCGGCACTTCGCCGCGGGCCTCAGCGCCCGCCTGGCGAAGCTGATCTGCTCCAGGCGGAGGGTTCTTGGGCATGTGCAGCTCGGCGGAGCCTCGCGGCCTTGGCCACCCGCCCCTCGGCCGCCCCGCGCGCGGGGTCCTCATTTGCCCGCCAGGTACCGCCTGATGTAGCCAGGCTCGGCGGAGCAGGCGTCGCACATGAGCATCCTGACCTCCGAGCCCCTCGCGAGCTTGGTGCCGCCGCAGGCGGCGCACTCGGCCCTCCTGCCGTCGCACGCGGGGCAAATCTCCGCCGCCATCACCCTGCGCCATCCCGCCGGGGCGTCGGGGTACGGCGCCTCGGCCTTGCTGCCGCACCTGCCGCACGTCGCCTGGTGCATCACGTCGCCGTCGTCCATCGTCGTCTCCTCAGAACAGGTCCATCACCGTGCACGTCTTTTGAAGCCTCCACCACAGGTCCTCCCCGAACCTCTCGGAGAACTCGCGGGGACGCAGGTTGCTGTTGACCACCAGCTGCCCGCCGCTCGCCATCAGGGCGTCGAGCACGGAGAACAGGTTCGCCCGCCGGGCCTCGGTCTCCTTGGTCTTGTCGATTTCCTCGAGGAAGAGGCGGGGCGTCTGCTCCTGCCCCGACCGGACGTGGGTTATCTTCTCCGCCGTCACCGTCGGTCTCTCGAACATGCGGTCGAGGTCGTCGTCGAACTGTGCCGCGGCGTACTCCGTGTGCTCGTCGAGCAGGCGCTTGGCGGATATCCGCCACACCGGGAAGTGCTTCCAGCGCTGCGGCTCGCCAGCGCGGAGCAGGTCCCACAGAGCCTGCGAGTACAGGGCGGTGGTCCACACCGTCTTGCCGATCGCCGGCGGGCCGAAGAAGGCGTAGCCGTCGGCGCGGTGCGACTTGAGATGGTCGATGACCCTCGCCTGCCGGTCCGGGGGGAGCTTGGACAGCGGGCTCGGCCCCAGGGTGTCGAGCGTGAAGCCCCTGTACTCCGACGGGATGTTCAGCAGCCGCTGCTCGGCCGCCACCCTCGTCCACCTCTTCACGCCGCAGTCGCAGCATGTCACCATTCTCGTGATGGGGAGGTCGTTGTCCTCCACCTTGCCCGAGCCCTTGCAGGCGGGGCACGCCGCCGTGGCGTTCGCCTGGTACTTCGCCACGAACTCGTCGAGCCATTGTTGGTCCTTCTCGCACAAGTCGGCCATGACTTCCTCCTAGAACTTCAGGATCTTCGAGTCCCTGGTTATTTCCTCGCCGCTCTTGCGGCGGTACCCCGGCAGTTCGGCGTCCTTCGCCCCCTTCTTGGCGGCCTCGGTGATCTTGGTGGTGCGCTTCTTGACCACCTCCAGGCTCGCCTTGGCGGCGTCCATCTGCACCTCGATCGTGTCGTACTTCTCGATGAAGTACTCCATGGTGTCCTGCTTCTTGACGGTGCGGATGTACTGCGTCCAATTGGGGGACTCGGTGAGCGCCCAATTCATGACCTCGACGGCGCGGTCGTGGTCGTGGGTCCTGAGGAACGCCTCCGCCTGCCTCGTCCACGACTTCACGGTTGCGTCGGACTGATGGCGCTTCTGCTGACCGCAGAGGTTCCAAAAGTGCGAGGCGAACTTCTCGGCGAGGGACGGCTCCCGCGCCGCTTCGGGGGTGGTTTCAGACCCCGTGGTTTCTGGCTCCGCAGCCTCCGGGGCGGGGGGCGCCTCCTCCTCCCCCTCAACAGGTCTTGTCTCGCTCTCTGTCTCGTCTGAATCTCTATCTACCTCTATATCTACCGGGCCCTCGGCCCACGATTTTCGCAGTCCCACTGTCAAATTCCACAGCTTGCGGTTTGCGTGATGGCGGCACTTGGCGTCATTTGGAAACAGTTTGCCCCAACTTGGCCACCATCTGGCTACCATGCGGCTGTCAATTCCCGCCAAACGGCTGATAAGTAGCGGGCATTTGTCATGCGGCTCCCCGGCGCACGGCAGGTCGCCGTCTCTCGCCTGCACGCACAGCAGATGGAAGTAGACGCCGCGCTCGGCGAACGACATCCGCACAACGTCGCGGTCGGTCAGCCAGTCGTTGTGGTAGAACTTGAACCAGTTGAAGCCCGGCCTGTCCTCGCTGCCCATCGTTAATCCTTCTCCCTCGCCACGCGGTGAGCGTCGGGGTTCTTGACCTCGGCCCCGGCCGCGTCGGGGCCGTCCGGCCTGTAGTAGACCCGGACGGGTTGGCATCCTATGTAGCTCAGGTAGCTACGCAGATTCCGACAATTTCTCCTTCTCTGTTTGTCGCCCCTGACAACCCCCCGACGCGGGCTTCCTTCCGCGCCTGCGCGGCGGCAGGCCCACCGACCGGGCCGCGCCGGAAGCCCACGACGCGGACATGCCGTGCCGCCTCCCCACCCCGGAAAACGGCACCTCCGGGTGCTCGCGCGCGTACGCTCCGGCCTCCCGGCGCAGGCTGCGCCGGGCCTCCTTTATTTGTGCTGCGGTCGTCCCGGCCGCCGGCTCGAGTTCGCGGCCGGGGGCGCACTCGCCCGTGTTGGTGGTCTCGTCAAGCTCGCTCACTGCTGTCCTCCCTCTGGTCGCAGTTCGGGGCGCGGATGCTCCAGGTGCCGACCAAGTCCCTTTTCGTTGAGGCTGCGATTGCCTCCCTACCCAGGGGGTTCAAATTCGTTTCTTGGGTTGATTTCAGGCCGATCTCGGAAAGTCCGCGGCGGTTTTCGCAGTGTTGTAGGGAAAACAAGCACCCGACGAAATCGACAGTTACTTCTGGGCCGCCGCGGCCGCGAGGGGATGGCACTGAGAGATCAAGAAGGCGGCGCACGGAGTCGTGGGCGCCCGCGTAGCGAGAAACCCCTTCGCTTTGGGCCTCGGCGCAGCTTCCCATGTCGCCATGTCTCGGAAGCTTGAGTTGTCGAGGCACATCCGCGAGTAGGCGACTTTACGCCCGGGTGCATTGTTTTCGGATGGCGAAAATACGCCCGTGGCATTTAGGACGAGCTAACGATCTCAACTTGGCGGTTGCTAGTGTGGAGGCACTGCCTTTGCACGACAGATTTTTAGGTTGGGATTGCCGGCCAGGACCAGTTCCAAACTCATCCCTCGTGCCTGCTCGGGTGTATAGCCAATTCCGCCAAGGTCGCTGGCGGTTTTCGACAGGGCGACGTTAAATGCCTGCCCCACTGTCACTGGCTCGGCGTTGCTATGAACTAGCTCGGCAAAATTGAAGGCAAATACCTTTCCAAACTTCTCATCGAGTTCAAATGCTGTTGCCACCATTGCGTCGACGCCGTGCTCGTTGAGGCTGCGAATCATTCCCGTATCGTCGCTCAGGTTTCCGGTTTTGCAGGCGCTCAGTATCGCAATGCTTCCTTGACCCAGATCCCGATTAATTTGACCGAAGTTGAGCTTATCGTTTCCACTGGTTGTGAGTGTTCCGCTCAAGTGATGTGCTAGTAACAGTAGTCCGGTCGGGCCCGCATCGTCCGGCGCTTTGACGAACCGCTTGAGAAAGTCATCGAGAGTGCGGTAAACACGTGCGTCGGCTAGCGAGGACGGCAGCTCCAATTGCTCGGGAGTAAACCCATCCAGATCTGAGGGCAGGAGAAATGTCCAATCGCTCACGCAGCCAGTGTCTTCCAGTGCTTCCTGAGCCACCGGCTGCGTGAGCCGAATATCGTGGACAAACACGTTTTGCCCAGCCTCCTGGTGCATGGCCATCAATCCCAACGGCACTACATTCAGCGTACCCTGGTCGTCGGATACTCGCGCGAACATCTGCACGTCGCTTGTCTGGGCCAATTGCTTCAGGGCGGCAAACGCTGCGACCGCGCCGCACGTGTTGGTGCGGTCCGCCTCAGCGAATACCGTGTTAGTGAGAACCTTGGCCACCGGTACGTACGATCCGCCAGCATTTCGTGCCTGAGTCAGGTCCTGCGTAAACTCGTCGCCACTCAAGACCTGCATGCTCAGAGTGGCGTCGCTGTCCCATTGGTAACTCCTGCAATCCCCTATGGGATTGCGCAGAGCCAGGAATGAGGCGGAGTGAGGTTTGCCCTGTAACTTGAACTCGAAAACGTGGAGAGAAACGTCCGGCTTTACTCCACGGGCCGTGTCGGAATATAGAGCCGGCGCAGTTGGATTCTCGATGACCTGGCCGGCGCAATTGGTTTTCTGACCGACGCTTACCATCCGCACCACTTGGTCCAGTGGAACCATCCTTGTTTCATCCCATATGGAAATAGCAATAGCGGCGCATCCTGGCTTCTTCCCGGCGGTTATGCCGAACTGGATTGCGCCGGCGCGCCCGCTGGATGCAGCGGACGGGTTGAGGCCGACGGCAAGATCCGGAAAAAGCTTCGACAGGTCTGCCTGGAAGGCACCCGACGATACAGATTCTCCGCTGGGAGTCCACTGCTGGCTGGAGGGCGACCATGCCTGCACAGAGGTCACGCCGCGGCTGAGTTGGACGGCGCGGCCGATGATGCTAATGCGGACGAAGAAGGACTGGAAGGGGGTTTTGTCTTGGACGAGCTGGACCAGTTTCTGCCGGAGGTCGGCAGTGATTTCCTTGGACGTCTCGCCGCGGGCGGCGTCGCGGGCTTGAATGGCCGAGAGCTCGAGATAGAAGCTGTACTGGCGTCCCGGAACGAGAACCGTCTCGCGGGCGTTCTCGATGGCTCCCTGCTTGGCGATCCAAGTGTTCCACCAAGGGCCGTGGGTCTGGGGTTCTCCCGCAGACACGCTGATCACTTCTGCGACAGCGCCGACTGCCAGGGTCACGTTCATCGTATGGAGGTAATGCTCCTGAATACTGACCTGTTGCTGGACTCTCTGAAAGCCCGGAAGCTCGACGGTCAACTTGTACTCGTTGGCAGGCAGCATAAACTCGAAGCGTCCCTCGGAGTCGGTCGTGGCGGTCTTGGGACCGGTGGCGGCGGGCGACTCGACGGTGACCTTAGCCCCTGGGACCACGGCGCCGGCTGAGTCGATCACAGAGCCGGCTAGGCTGGACCCCCGTACATCAGGCACGGGTGTGGGAGGAGGCATTACGACCTGGGAATTCTCGGGAGGCGGGGGTGGTCGTTTGAGAAGCCCGGGAGGGCGCCTCCCTCGGGCTTCTTCAGGCGTGATGGCAAGGGGTGGCACCACGGATCCGGCGGATTCGATTCGACCGAGCCTGGGCGGAATGGGCTGGGCCCAGGGATTGTCGCGGAGATCGGCGCGCCGCAGCGATTTGGCCGCGGCCAACTCTTCGAGGCCAGATGTGAACAGGTTGTGGCTGAGGTTGACAGACGTCAGAAGGGGGAGTTTGCCCAGGCGCACGGTATCGCGCAGTTGATTGTCCGAGACATCGAGGATCTGCAGGCGCGGTAGGCCGGCGATTTCGGGGAGGGTCCCAGTGAACTGGTTATGCGAGAGATCGAGACTGGCCAGCTCCTCCAAAGCAAACAGCCCAGCGGGGAGCGGGCCATTAAACTCGTTGTGAGACAGATTCAGCACAGCCAGCTCCTCAAGAGCGCCGGACGCAGGGTCAGGATCACACAGAGGGCCTGTCAGACTGTTGTGAGACAGATCGAGGATCCTCAGCGAGTCGAGCGAACAGAGTTCGGCAGGCAAACCTCCGGTAAGCCGATTGCCGGAGAGCGTTAGTTCGCGGAGCGATTTGGCGAACAGGTCAGGAGGGATCGGTCCTGAAAAGCGATTGCGATCGAGATGCAGGAGACTAAAACGAGGGCCGCGGAAGTTGGCGAGATCTCCGGAGAAGGCGTTGTCGGACAGATCCAAGGTATCGAGCGAGTCCATGGATGCCATCGCGGCCAAGGAGAGTCTGCCCTTGAGCTTGTTGTGGGACAGGAATAGTTGGGTGAGGCCGCTGCATTTGGCGATGCCGGGCGGCAGCTCGCCGCCGAGGTAATTCCAGGAAAGATCCAAGACGATCAGCGGGGCCCGGCAGAGGCTGGCTGGGAATGGGCCGACGAACGCGTTGTGACCGGCAACTACTGACTGAAGATTTTGCAGCTTGCCCAACGATTCCGGGAATGTTCCGTCGAGGCTGTTGTAGGAGATGTGAAGGCCCTGCAGTTCAGTCAACTTCCCCAAAGCCGCGGGCAGTGCGCCGGTCAAGCGGTTGTGGGCCAGTATTACTTCACGCGCCGAACTCATGTTGCCGATTTGGGGCGGTATGCCCCCTGTCAGGGAATTACCCGAAAGGTTCAGCCTCTCCAGATCGTGCAGGGCGCCGAAAGAGGACGGGAGAGGCCCATCAAAACGATTGTCGGACAGATTGAGGTACACGAGCGTATGGAGCGCGCCTATCTGGCGGATAGGGCCAGTCAAATAGTTTCGGGACAGATCTAGGGTCTCGATACTAGCCAGGCCGGCGAGCGTGGAGGGCAGGTTGCCCTGGAACTGATTGTTTGAGAGTTTGAGGCGAGTGAGGTGCTGCAAGTGAAACAGCTCCGGCGGCAGCTGGCCTTGCAGGCGATTGAAGGAGAGGTCGAGATCCTCGAGTTGGGCTAGGTCGCCGATGGAGGGGGGTATGACGCCCGCCAGCCCAGAGCCGCTCAGGTGCAACCCGGTGATGTGGCGTTTCTGATCGTCGCACCGGACTCCTTCCCAATCGCACTCGGTTCCGGGACCTCCCTGCTTGCTGCTCTCCGGAGAAAGCCATCCGGTGGTGCCCTTCCAATGTTCGCCGTGGGTCGCGCGGAAGATGGAGATCAGGGCGTTGCGCTCGACACCTGGAATGTTTTCCTGGGCCGCTGACAATCCGGCACCGAGAAACATCAGGGTAACAATTGTAAAGAGTCGCATTCGTCCCGGCGAGCTTTTGGGAAAGATTTTCATGGTGCACCCCAGATACTCGCCAGCGGCCATGAACCCAACACCTAGTTCCAAGCCGCAGATAAGCTCGGCGTCCATCAGCGGGGCCGCCCTACTTATCAGCTCGCTCCGGGCGGCCGATTGCACTCGAATCTACGGCGCCATTTTCGTCCGGTGGACTATCTCACCGACCACCGGCGTGGTGTCGGAGATCATTCCGTTGCCGATTTCGGTCTTGCCGCCGAGAGTTGTATAGACTGGCTTACCCTTTCGGGACCGCCGGACGCTCGTGCCATAGCGCTCTAATTCAGCAAGCCGCACGGCGAACGGTATGGGATCAGTCGCGTTCATTTTGAGTGTGTATTTGTCGGAAATACATGCTGCCAGACCAGCCTGCAGTTTGGAAGTGCCATCAGGCGCGACAGATGTTTTTCCACTGCCTTTCGAAGTAGAATCGCTGGCCTTTGTCGGCGCCTTCGATGTTGTGTCGTTTTTCTTGGTTGTCGTGTCACTCGTCTGGGACGTGGTGTCGCTCTGTTTTTTAGTTGAGGAGTCATTCGTCTTGCCGCTGTTATTGGCCGTACTGCAATCGGCTACCACGTCGCCATTGCCGTACTTCAGAGAGAGCGCCCTTGTCGTGCTGGCGCTCAAATCTAGCGACTTGGCTTTGTACACCTCCTGAACCACGAATACCCGGACGTTGCCTTTCGGGTCGAGCGCGTCATAAGCCGATTGTTTGGTATTTGGTTGAGCGATTAACTTGTCCAATGCATTGGTGTTCAAACGAACGCCGGTCGTTGCGATCTCCTTGAGACTCACATCGTTATCGTTCTCCAAGGAGGTGCTGATTGAATTCGGAATAATCGCTGCCGCGAAAGATAGGGCCGCGGAGAGCTTAGATGTTTTTGTTTTGGTTTCCTGCATTATATCTGATTGGAAGTTGATCAGATTGCCAGGCTCCGCGGCGACGGGGTCGGCTGGGTCGTCGTATTGCGGAACGCCGCCCTTTGCCACAAAAATGAGTCCGCCGGGCTGAATATAGTCCCGGGCGGGATTGAGCAAGTTCAATCCCTTGGAAGCGAAGAGTTTCATAGCGGCAGCCCGCGCGTCGCAGCCCACCTGCGCAAAGCAGATCACGGTAATCGCTAGTACGCCAAGACCCACAAACACAGTATGCTGTCGCATCGGTACAGGTCCTTTCAGGAGAAGGGCATAATTATACCTCGCGTTCGACGTGAGCGCACAAGATGTTCAAGTCCCGCGGCACCCGGACGGAAAACGCCCTACTTGTAGATGTGGACTCGGGCGTCGGCCCCAAGTCTTCTTGTAGGAAGTTTCAAAAGATAGGCAACGAGAACGCGCTTGTGTCGGGAAGAAACCCTTGCTGGTGGAGCGGTCGGCTCGGTGGCTGACAGCATGGCCAAGCGCAGTCGATGAAAGATCGCCACTGCACTCATTGGCCCGGTTGCGAGGCGTTTTTGCTTTCGCATTCCCAGCGCACGGGCTGATGCCGCCGCGGAATGTGCTGGCGGCGACGAGCGCGTACCGGGCCGAGTAGGACGTGCTGGCGCCTGGAGGAGCGATTCTTCAACGCATTTGCTGGACTAGTGCCTCTTTGCACTTACCAGCCAACTGAAAGCCTTGCTGGTAGTCCTTCTCCACTCCGTAACCGTCTAGGTACATAGTGCTGAGGCTGCATAAACCAGTCGAGTCTCCAGCATCAGCGGCTTTGCGTGACCAGTTAAGTGCCTGCTGGTAGTCCTTCTCCACTCCGTAACCTTTTAGGAACATCGCGCCCAGGTGCCCCATCCCTCGTGCGTTGCCGGCCTGAGCCGCTTGGCGATACCACCTCACGGCCTGCTTGTAGTCCTTGTTCACCCCCCAACCATTTTCGTATGAGATGCCTAGCTCATCCATTGAATCGGAATCCCCGCCCGTTGCGCGACGATAGACGTCATTCAATCTCGGATCGCTGGTTTCGAAGTTAGCAGTTTCAACAGAGAAGTTTGCGCCTATACGCTTGAGCGCATCCCTCGCGTTTTGACTCCCGAGTTGTGCCGCCTTGCGATACGTGATGATTGCCTGATCCAAGTTCTTTTCCACACCTTGTCCGCTTTCGTACATTACGCCCAGACAGTAAGCTCCGTCGGCGTTGCCGGCCTCTGATGCCTTGCCATACCAAGCAGCAGCTTGCTTGTAATCTCTTTGCAAGCCATCACCCCGTTGGTACGCGAAAGCCAGATTGACCATCGCTTTGGAATCCCCGCCACTAGCCCGGCGGAATAGGTCAGCCAAGTTCGCGTTTTTGAACTGAGAACTGGGTGCTTCGATTGGAGGCCCACTCTCAGGCGCTGCTTTTTGAACTTCGGTTTTGACGTCAACGTTCGCGCCGCTCGGCGACTGGCTCGAGGCGCCAGGAGAGATTGATCGAGCGTGACGTGACCGGCGAATTTTGTACCAGGTGAAATGAGAGAAAATCTGGTACGAGAGGAGCTGGAAGATGGCCAGGAAGAAACACAGCCCAGAGCAGATCGTCGCCCTTCTGCGACAGATCGAAGTGGCAATTGCCAACGGAAAACTCACCCCACAGGCGTGCCGAGAAGCCGGCATCAAAGAACAGAGCTATTACCGCTGGCGCAAGGAGTATGGCGGCCTGAAGCTGGAGCAGGCCCGACGGCTGAAGGAGTTGGAGAAGGAGAACTCGCGGCTGCGGCGACTGGTGACGGAGCTTTCGCTGGAGAAGCAAGTCTTGAAGGATGTGGCCTCGGGAAACTTCTAAGCCCTGAACGGCGACGTTGCGCGGTCGAGCATGCTCATCAGCAGTATGGGTTTTCCGAGCGACATGCTTGCCGGCTGTTGGGGCAGTGGAGAGGGACGCAGCGTTATATTCCGACGCAGAACCACGACGAGGATGGCCTCACTCGGGCGC
>Ga0335069_10013176_pt1 | contig 11619 bp, 11 predicted proteins | sample Lox_Sample_11_FD_206714 | JGI IMG/M metagenome (GOLD analysis project Ga0335069, IMG submission 206714) | Soil microbial communities from Loxahatchee National Wildlife Refuge, Florida, United States - Lox_Sample_1.1 | ecosystem: Environmental > Terrestrial > Soil > Wetlands | place: USA...
CCCGAATGAAGCATCGCGACCGCGTAGCCGCGTTGAATCAAGCCGTTAACGATAAAGTGGCCGGTTGGCCCAGTCCCACCGATTACGAGCGCTTTCACACGTGCACCTCTTCCGCAAAAAAGCATGGCTCGACGGCCAGTGCGTGGGAGCTTAGCCCAAGCCTTGGATCAAAATGAACAACGGCCGCATCCCGATGGGATACGGCCGTTGTGTTCAGCAGAATTGTTTTAGTCGAGAACTACGCCGAGGCCTCGAGCCGAGACGCATCGCCGACCGGGCGATAGCCGCCGGACAGCGGGCGCGAACCGGGCTTCACTTCGAACGGGCTCGTCAGTTCCAGTTCCTTCGCGATTTGACGGAGGGCCGGCATAACTTCCTTGCCGAGCAGTTCGACGCAGCGACGACGATCCTTCGGATCATACGGGCCATCGAGCCAAAACGAGAAGATACCGGGGCGCAGTACTTCAAGGATGTAGCGCAGCTTCTTGATCAGGGTTTCCGGCGAACCGGTGATAACCTGGCGCTGCTTCTGCCAATCCGGATAACCGGCATACATCGCCTTCTTGAGCGCCTGCACTTCGGCATCCGAAGTCGGATCCGCATCGGGGTTCAGCGTGCCGCGGAACAGGTTCGGATTTGCGTGCTGCGCCGCGAGACGGCGAGTCGCAGCCTTCGAGTTGTAGCCGGGAGGGAACATCCATTCCGGGCGGGCAAAGTGCGAAAAGCCGCCGCCGAACATGAAGCCCTTGCCGAGCTCATAGGCCTTTTCATCGGTATCGGCGCAGAAGACCGGCTGCAGGTAGCCGAAGTTCTCCGGTCCCGCCTGATAACCCTGATCAGCCGCGAGCTTGCCGTACATGTTGAAAAGTTCAAGAGTCGGCTCGAGCATCGTCGCGAGTGCCACATAGGGATACTTGTGGCCGGCCGTCCATACGACGGTCTCCGGGCTGATGAGTCCCGGAATCCAGATCGGGGGATGGGGCTTCTGGACCGGCAACACCCACGGATTCACGAAGCGATAGTGGAAGTGCTTGCCTTCGTAGCGCCACGGACCCGGCTTGGTCCACGCATCGAGGATGAAGTCATGCGCTTCATCGAAATATTCGCGGTTGTAGGCAGGATTCGCGTTGTTGGCGAGCTGCTCGCTGCCGGCGCCACGGACCCATCCGGGAACCAAACGACCGCCGGAGATCATGTCGATCATCGCGAGCTCTTCGGCCAGACGGAGCGGATTCGCCACCGTGGGGATCGGATTCCCGAGCAGAACGATCTTCACGTTCTTGGTGGTCTTCGCGAGGACCGCCGCCTCGACGTCCATCACCGCGCCCATGCAGAACGGGGTGCCATGATGCTCATTGAGCATCACGCCGTCGAAACCAAGCTCATCGCAGTAGATCTTCTCGTCGATATACATGTTGAGCTGGGCGGCACCCTTCTGCGCGTCGAAAAACTTATTCGGCACGCCGAAGAAGCTGCGCAGCTTGAAGACCTCGTCTTCCGGAAGACCGTGGTACGCGCGCTCCGTAAAGAACATTATATGCATGGTCGAACCTCCATACGGTTCATAAACTTAAAATCATTATTAGCAGGCTCGCTGGTAACGAGTAACAGGCCTTAGCGCCTCCTCGCTCGTTGCGCGACCACCCGCCGATCCAACATCGATCACCCCAAAAAGTTCGTCAGCTCGCGGATAAAGTCATCGGGCTTCTCGACTTCGGGCATATGCCCGCAGTCGAAGGTGACGAGCTTCGAACCCGGAATCTTCTTATTGTAGACCTCGCCGGCCGATAGCGGCACGATCGCGTCCTTCTTGCCCCACATAATCAGCGTGGGCAGACCCGCGATGTTGGCGAGTAATTCGGGCATGCTGTGACCGAACATATAAGGCTGCCATGCGAGGCGCGAAGTCTGCGCGCGCGCATCTTCCCAAGCCTCGAACTGTTCAGGCGTCTGTTCGCCGCCGAAGAGCTTCTTGAATTCGTCGCCCTGGATGTCGGCGACCGAGCTGTTGAGATAGGCCCGCGCGGTAACCGTGAAGAGATCGGCGATCACACCGGACGGCGGTCGCACACCGGTCGCGCCAACCAGCACGAGCTTGCTGAACTGAGTCGGATTCGCCAGCGCCATCTCGGCCGCTATCCAGCCACCGAGCGAAAAACCGATCACATCGCAGGGCGTTAGCTTTTGCTCGCGGATGAAGCGCGAGTAGAACGCGGCCTGATCGCGGATAGTCATGATCCAGTCCGCGGCGGGCGATTTGCCGAATCCCGGATGCATCGGGATGCAGAGGGTCCGCTTCGCGGCCAGCGCTGTATTCCACTTGAGCCAGCCTGGAAAACCCAACTCGCCGTGGAGCACGAGCAACGGTTTTCCGGTACCGCCAGTTGCGACCTGAAGTTCATGATCGCCGACCTTGAACTTCACCTCTTTAAAACCTTGGTCCGCCATATCTGCTCCGTTTTGCCTCCAGCTTGGCGGCACGCCCGTTGCGCCTCATGACCCGTTAGCGCACACGCTCCGCCGAATACTAACCGGGCGGAAATATATCCCGAGGACAGTGAAAAGGGAAACGGCGAGACTCTGCGATATCACGTCCCATTGAAGGACTGTGGCGCGATAGTGAGGGCTTCTATACTTGGTGCAGCAGCTAGTTACACGCGCATTGTGAGCAAGCGAGTTGTTGTGCCCTCGTCGAGAAGTTGAGCGCACCGGGTTTGGTCGTCCCTAGTGTTGACGCGGCATTCGGATTCTCGAAACCCTGAGGCAGCGTGGCCGCGGGTGCAAATTGGTTGGTCTGATAAGTAGAGATCACTGGTGGAGCGGTCTGACGACCCTGATTATAGGTCAGGCATGCACCTGTTGCGGCCTGCCGTGCAGCAAAGAAGCCTGAGGCACTAATCTGCCCGGTCCAGCTCGTCCCCGTAGTGGGTCCGTAACAACTGCAAGTGAAATTGCGAACCGCCGGCGTAGGCGGCGCTGCTGCCACCTGAGGCATTGGGTCCAAAGACGGGACAGAATCCGGTTGCGCGGGTGCCTGAAGATCGGCGGGAGCACTCGGAGCCGGTACGGGGGCCACGAGCGGATTCGGCGGTGGTAATTGAGCGCGAGAGAGCGGCGTCACGATCAATGCCATTCCGAGCGTGACAGCACTTAAACTCGCTGCTCTAAACAAATTTTCAATCCGCATTTTTGATGAATCGCCCCGGCCGATTTGGTAGAAGAGCGCCGAAGCCTTTGGCTATAATCGCGCTTCCGGTGCGTTGCAAGTCAACTCGCATGTAGCACGCCGCTTTTTTTCGTCGCCCACTTTCGCATACAAGATGAGCGAAGGGAACGGTCGGCTTTCCCGAGGGTTGCAAGGAGGCTGTGTTCGATGGTCCGTATTAAAAATATCCTGCCCGCGTTGGGGCTACTCGCGTCAGGGATGGCGATAGCCGTCGCGTCGATGGCGCAGACGACGCCGGCGGGAACCACCGCTGCGCAGACGTCGACTGCGAATCAGACGAACCCCGTTGCGGGGATCGCAACGCCGCAGGTTAACGTCAACGCCGCTGCGGCGGACCAGTTCGAACGCAATCCGATTCTGTCAATACCAGGCGTGGTGGCTCGTCAGCTCACTCCGGGAACAGCTATCGCACCCGAAACTCTGATCAGCGACCAGTATCTCAGGAGCTTCGACACGACGTGGCGGTCGGTCGGTCTCAAAGAGGCCATCTATATCGCGATCAAGAACAATCCCGGCCTCGCCGTCACTCAACTCGATCCAGTTGCTGCGACCGAAGCTATCAAGCAAGCGAACGCCGCCTTCGATCCGGACCTGAACTCGCAGCTCGACATGTCGAAGCAGGTGAGCCCGGTCTCCTCGACCTTTCAAGTTCGCAACAGCGACGCCTTTACGCAAAAATTCTACGACTGGAATTTTGGTATCAACAAGACCCTCGCCACCACCAATGGCACCCTCGGTCTTACTTTCAATAATAATCGCACTCTAAGCAACTCGACTTTTGCCTCGGTAAATCCATCATACAATCCTTCGGCTCAGGTCTCGCTAGTCCAGCCGCTCTTGCGAAACTTCGGATGGGATTTCGCGCGCATCAATGTGCATCTGGCGGAGTCCGCGCAACGCAACGCGCAATGGAACTACGGCGCAGCGCTCAACGATTTCGTGCAGCGGATCGCCAACGACTATTGGAACGTCGTAGCAGCGACTGAGAATCTCTCAGTTAAGGAATCAGCACTCAAGTTCAATCAGGACCTGGTCCGCGTTAATCGTATTAGCCTTCAAGTCGGCACGATGGCGCCGATCGATCTGCAGGAAGCGCAGTCCTCTGCCTCGACCGCTGAAGCCAATGTATACGGAGCCAAGGCGGCGCTCAGAGATACGCTCGCTCAGTTGCGGCAGGACGTGATGCTGAATCCCAACGGCACCTTTGTTCCGGAGAACGTTCAGCCGATCGACAAGCCAAATCCGGCAGTCGTCAGTCTGGACACCGAAGAGGCTGCGCTTGAAAAGATGATCGAGTACAGCCCGTCTCTCGGCGGCCTGCGTGAATCGATTCGTACTGCTCTGCTGCAAGTAAAATTCGCCGAGAACCAGACGATGCCGCAGCTAAACTTTGGCTTCCAGTTCGGCGTCACCGCGACGGCCGGATCCGCTAATTGCATCAACTTTACCGCGACGGGATCTAGCGGGAGCGGTGGCAACTGCAATTTCGTCCGCGCCGATCCTTCCGCCTCCCCCCCAGTTGAAGCTCATTTCGCGGGCAGCAAATTGCCTTTCGGCGGGATTTACGGCGATGCGCTCAATCGCATGCTCGATGCGCGCTTCTACAATTATGCGACCGTGTTGAGCATGGAGATGCCGCTCGACAATGCCGCGGCCAAGGCAGCCTTAGCACAGGCGCGCGTGGCCTACGAGCAAGCACGGCTCAGTTATCGGCAAGCGCTGTCGCAGTCAGTGGCACAGGTAGAGACTGCGATCTCGAATCTGCGCGCCGACATCAAACGCGCGCAGGCTACTCGCGACGCCACCTTCTATGCTCAACAGTCGCTGCATGATGAGAACATTAAGTTCAAAGTCGGCTTGGCCACGACCCACGATCTCCTGCAGTACCAGAACTCTCTGGTGACCGCGCAAGGTAATCAGGTTCAGGTGGATGTAGGGCTCGAAGAGGATCGTATCGCCTTGTGGCATGCAGAGGGAACTCTGCTTAGCAACTTTGGTATCGAGTTCCAGCCGCAGGATAACCGCGACTCACCCTGGTACTCGCTCTTTTAGATGAAGAGCAAGGACCTGAGGGCGATCGGATGACCTATCTCTGGATCGCGATCGGCGGTGCTATCGGTAGCATCGCGCGTTACGGGTTAGGTACCTCGATAGCCCGTCTCGTCGGCGGAGCTTTCCCATACGGAACGCTGGTCATCAACGTCACCGGCAGTTTCGTAATCGGTATCCTGGCTGCACTGGCAGTTGCCAACGGCCGGATGATTTTGCCGCCATCGGCACGTTTTTTCACCATGGCCGGAATCTGCGGCGGATACACAACCTTTTCCGGCTTCAGTCTGGAAACGCTCGTCCTGCTGCATGAGGGCAAGTGGCCGAGCGCCTTCGCCTACATGGTTCTCTCGGTCACGCTCTCGCTACTTGCAGTATCGGTCGGCTATTCCGCGGCGCTCAGGCTAAACGCCCAACCATAGGCGCTTCGATTCGTGTAGCCCTACCGTAGTTCAGCCGTTAGTTTTTTCGAGATTGGACGTAGCTCCCGAAAAGGAGCCTTCTGACATCTGGAATGAAAGAGGTACGGCGCTTAGAGGGTCGGGGCAAGAAACCCGGCAAGGAGGAGGAGCGTATTACCGCCCTCGCCTCCTTCCGGTTCCCCCCTTTTACCCTTTCCCCCCAATCCGCCACACAACTGTCTGCCCCTCAACAACCACCGAGCGAACATACAGCACAATGCGTGCCGGATTCGCACGTTCCCATCAGTTCCTTGTTGTCCGAGTCTGATACATAGCGTTAATCTGATTCTAAGCCGCTCCTCAACCCTAATTATCGAGCCCCCATAGTGCAGACCAATTTCCAAGTAGCAGCCTGATTTAATCCGAGCTTCAATAGCCTTAAAAGTCGTATTGCACTATCAATGGCATTCTGCGATGAATCTTAGAGTCAATTGATGACAAGAGGCGACATTTAGCAGAGGTTCTGATTATGGCGTGCAAACATCGGGCGGTAACTCCTAACTCTCTGCGCGGAATCAGCCCGAGCAATTGGCCGACTGAAGATGGCAAGATGCATATCAGCGGACACTGCGAGGATTGCAGTGGCGAGGTCTGGCGGCACGTCGAGCCCGACGAAGAGGTGCCCTGGAGGTTGCAAAAAGTCCCCTGCGGGTGCGAAGCCGCAACATAAAGTTTCGTTTTACAAATAGTTTTCCCTACTCTTTGTCGGATAGCATAAGCTGTGAGAAGAGCCCTCACAGCCGATGCCAATCGCGATTCGATTTGCAACACCTCAAGACGCATCAGCGATCTTTGAACTCATCAAGGGTCTCGCCGAGTACGAACGCGAGCCTGACGCCGTCGAGGTCACAGTCGATCGTCTCCGCGAGCAGATGGAGAGCCCGAATCCGCCCTTCGAATGCTTGCTCGCGGAAGACGAGTCGAGGGCCATTGGGTTTGCCCTTTTCTTCCGTAACTACTCGACTTGGCGTGGGATACCAGGCCTCTATCTCGAAGACCTCTACGTCCTTGAGGATTATCGCGGTCGCGGTATCGGGCAGGCGCTGCTCGCGCGCTTACAGGAGATCGTTGGCGAGCGCGGATGGGGTCGGATGGAGTGGGCGGTGCTCAACTGGAACACTCCGGCACAGGGATTTTATCGTGAGATGGGCGCGCGACCGATGACCGAGTGGACCACGTGGCGGCTCGACCGACCCGCGTCGAAACGCAAGTCATAAAGGGTTGGTTACGGCACCCCAAGCATTTATGCTATAAGCCGCCGTTAGAAGAAGGAGGACTGATACTTATGTCCCACAAGGGCTTTTCCCATTTCGGGCTTTCCACCCTCGACCTCGATAAGACGCGCGAGTTTTACGAGGGCGTGCTCGGATTCAAAGCGGTGGTCTGCGACACAATCAAAGTCAAAGAAGGCGGCGAAATCCGGCACATATTCTTCGACACGGGCCGCGACCAGCTGATTGCCTTTATGGAAGCGCGCAATGTCCCAGGCGTGCCAAAGGAATATGATGCCGGGATTAATCGCGGGCTAGGGGTACCGAGCGCCTTTTATCATTTCGCCTTCGAGGCCGGCAGCGAGGCTAACTTGGCAGCGAAACGGGACGAATTGCGAGGCAAGGGCGTCGACGTTACCGACATCGTGAATCACGACTGGGCGAAGTCGATCTACTTCAAGGACCCGAACGGAGTGCAACTCGAGTACTGCTGTCTCGTGCGGCCGTTTACCGACGACGATGCGAAGATGCAGGAGCGGTTCGAGGTTCCGATCGGCGCGCTAGGTCTCGATGTCGCGATACCGAATCATCGCCAGCGTTAGAATTCACGCTGTCATCTGATTAGCTTTACGGTGCCGGTCGAATTGACCGGCATCTTTTTTTGAAAATCGCCTGCGACTGGCCTTCGGGCATCCTGATATGCGATCCTGCCGCCCTGAGTCTCATGCCGAAAGAAATCCAGCTTAATAATCTCGACCTGTCGGCATTTATCCGACCGGGCGATAGCATCGTTTGGGGTCAGGGAAGCGGCGAACCTGTCACGCTGGTCGAGAAACTCGTCGAGCAGCGACACGCTGTCGGTAACGTGAACGTATTTCTTGGCGGCACGTGTTATAGCAATACGCTTAAGCCGGAACATACCGATCGCATCACTTTCTCAGCCTTCGGCGCTATCGGCGAGAGCCTGCGCCGCCTCGGTCAGGCGGGAGCACTGCGGATTATCCCCTGCCATCTTTCGCAGCTGCCGGGCTACCTAACCGACGGGATTATCGGCGCGGACGTCGTTTTCCTCCATCTGAGCGCCCCCGACAAAGAAGGCCACTACAGTTACTCGCTATCTAACGATTACCTCCAGTTCGCGATGCGGCGGGCGCGCGTCGTGATCGCCGAGGTCAATGATCAAGCGCCGTGGACCTATTTCGACGGTCCGCTGGACCCTGCGCGAATCGACTATGTTGTGCCGGTATCGCGCCCGGTGATGGAATTGCAGCCGGCGAATTTCGGTCCGGTCGAAGAGGCGATTGCACGGAATATCGCGAGATACGTCGAGGACGGGACCACGATCCAGATGGGTATCGGTGCGATTCCCGACGCGGTGCTGGCGGGAGTTCGCGATCGCAAAGACCTGGGAATACATTCGGGACTCATCACAGATCGCGTCGCCGAGCTGATGGAATCGGGGATCGTAACTAATGCCCGCAAGCCGATCGATACGGGCATCACGACCTGCGGCACGATGCGCGGAACCAAGAAGCTGTACAGCTTCGCGCATAAAAACCGTGCGATGAAGCTCTTCACCTTCATGCATACTCATCGCGCGGAGATCCTCTCGCAACTCGACAATATCATCGGGGTTAACTCGGCGGTCGAGATCGATCTGACAGGACAAGTTAATGCCGAAGTTGCCGATGGCGTTCATGTCGGGGCGGTCGGTGGTCAGGGTGACTTCGTTAGAGGCACCCAGATGGCGGCGCGTGGACGTTCGATAATCGCGCTGCCTTCGACGGCGCGGAACGGCAAGGTCAGCCGGATCGTGAGCCGACTTAGCGGACCAGTCACCACCGCACGGAGCGATGCTGATCTCTTTGTGACCGAATACGGCGTTGCCGAACTAAGGGGTCAGCCGCTGCAAGAGCGTATTCCCCGGATGATCGCGATAGCTCATCCGGATTTTCGCGAAGCACTCGAACGCGACGCCTACGCCGCGATGAAAAAGAGATAATCAGAGGACAGAACTCATGCCGACTGCAGACGAAATCGCCCACGAACTGGAAAGCTTCTATACCGGCTATATCGACGCCTTCAATCGCGAGGATGTTGATCACTTTTCGGATTGTTTCGCCCTACCCTACGCCTGGGTCACCGGCGACAAGGGACTGATGACAGTCGCCAATGAAGGAGCCCATCAGAGCGGTTTCAGCCGAATCATGATCGACCTTAAGGAGCGTGGATGGGCCCGCTCAGGCGTCGATCGCTTCAAGGCGTACGTTTTTGCCGATAACCTCGCGATGATCGTGGCTGACTACTCGCGCTACAAGGCCGATAACTCGATTCTGGAGCAGGGCCGCGCGACCTACACGCTGCGCCGCGATGGGAAGTCGTGGAAGATCGTAACGGTGAGCGAGGTCAAACAGCCGTATCTCGGCCCCGGCGATCTTCCGCGCTAGGACCACGCGCGGACGCCCCTCGCGTCATCCCGAGCCAGTGAGCAAAGGCGAACCATGCCGAGGGATCGACGCGAAGCGCTTCGCCTAGTCCGCTGCGTTCACCGCCGACAGCGTCAGACCTTCCACAGCGACCGCGGGGACAAAGTAAGCCTCGGGGGCGCCCCAGACGATAGCCGGTTCCGACTTCTTGGCCACCGCGAGCGGTTTGGTGAAGACCTGCGCGATATTCGCATTGATGCGCAGAGCATTGGGCGCGAGCGGCGCGGCCAGCTTACCATCGCGAATAATGTACGAATCGCCACTGATCGTGCAGGTAAAATCTCCTGCGCGTTGGCCATTAATCGGATAGGTGTACCATACGCGGCCGATGTAGATACCGTCGCGCACCCCGGCGATCATTTCCTTCTCGTCGATGCCGCCGGTCGTCTTCATAATCACGTTGGTGCCGGTGGGACTTGGATGGGAATCGAAGCGGCGCGCCGCGCTCTCACCGAGGCGGTAGGCGCTGCGTGGAGGAAAATCGAGGCCTTCGAGGTTCGCCGCCGTACCAAGCTTCTCGCCGCGATTTGGGTCCGTCAGCAGCCGATTACGATCGTAATAATTCGAGAGCAATCCGACGAGCTTGCCGTCGCGAATCAGCTCCGACTTAATCGCGGGCAGACCTTCGCAGGTTATCTGCCGATGGACTGAGCCGATCTTCGCCTGAGGATCGTCGAGCAGAGAGAGTCGTTGGTCCATCACCGCAGTCTCAAACTGGCCGTGATATGCCGAGCTCGATGCGTGAAAGGAGCCGGTCGTCAGCGAGCCCATCACAACGTAATTGATGATTTCCGCGATCGGCTGCGGCCCGAGAATCACGCGATAGGTTCCGCCTGCCGGTCGTTCGCCATGACGAAGCTCCAAGGCGCGGTTGACCGCGTCTCGTCCAAGGCGACCAGCCGCACGTTCCATCTCGGCGAGCGATCCGCCGATCGCGGTCGCGGTGCCCTTTGCGTCGAGCGACTCGATCAGCACCGTCACTGAAGACAAGAAATAGGCGGTCTCGTCGGTGCGAATATCGGCGAAATTTGAACTCGCGATCGCGATCCGATCGCGAATCAGGGAGAGATCGCCGCCGACAATCAGACCCGGATGAGCCAGCTTCAGCGGCGCACGTTTATCGAAAGTTCCGATCGCGCCGCGGACGATACTCCAGGCGCCCTGCGCGAGATGCGTATCGGTGGACTTCATGAGATCGCTCGCAGGATGAGCCGTCTCATCGCGTTCGAGCTTGCTCGCACCTATCGGCAGTCCGGGGAAATCGGGATCGACCACCAGCGCCGCACGAGCCCGCGTAATCGCCTCTCGCACCGCCGCGGGACTGAAATCGCCGGCGATCGCGGCATGGCCGATCTCATGGGGATCACGGGTCGTCATGATGCGCATCGCAAAGCCGTCGACATCGAGCGATTTGAACTCCTCCACCCCACGCGAAGGAATATCGGAAGTGTAGTTAAGCCGAGCCACGCGATGCTCTGCACTGGAGCAATAGATCTCGTGCGCTGCGATCGTCTTGTCGCGGGCGACCAGTTCTGAGGCAGCGCGTGCAAATTGTTTTAACTCCGTCGAGCGCTTCACGCCTTCCCTCCACCCAGCATCGCGCGCGACCGCAGCGTCGGCCCGCCGTTAGCCATCCGCTTCACCTGCATCGGCTGACCTTTGCCGCAATTGGGAATCGCGAAGAGCCGCAGATCGTTACCGACCGCATCGATATTCATGAAGAAGCGCTTCGAATCGCTGATAACGCTGCCCGAGCGATAGAGCCGTCCGAGCCGCCCACTCTCGATCTCATAGACGCGCCGGCAGGAAATACGGAAGTTTTCGCGCGATTCGGCGATCGATGGGATCAGATTGCCACAGACGTAATACCCGTGATCGACTTCCCTAATCATCGCTGTCGGATCGCTATTGCCGGGCATGAAAAAGGTGTTCGACATCCGGATCAGCGGCATGTGCCAAGCCTCGCTCGCGCGCGAGGAGCCATTCGGTTCGACGCCGAGTGCTGCCGCAGTTGCCCGGGAGTTGAGAAACCCGCGAAAGACGCCGCCCTCGATATGAATTTTGCGCTTTCCAGGAGTGCCCTCATGGTCGTAACGATACTGGCCGTAGCTATCGAGACTGGGATCAGAGCAGGCCCAGAGAAGCTTCGAACCGACGGGGCGTCCTATCTCGTTGCGCGCCGGCGA
>Ga0335069_10013178_pt1 | contig 11618 bp, 9 predicted proteins | sample Lox_Sample_11_FD_206714 | JGI IMG/M metagenome (GOLD analysis project Ga0335069, IMG submission 206714) | Soil microbial communities from Loxahatchee National Wildlife Refuge, Florida, United States - Lox_Sample_1.1 | ecosystem: Environmental > Terrestrial > Soil > Wetlands | place: USA: Florida...
GTGCGTGGCGGCCCCGAGGGCGATTCCGAGGCGTTCCAGGAAGGCTGCTGCACGGCTTCGATGCTTCACGGCATATCGCACACGGCTGGCGGCGAGAACCGGCAGAAGCCGAGCCCTCGGCGCCGAGGCGCCGCCCTCGTGGCGAACGACTGCGGCCGGCTCGAACAGAACCGCGTAGCCGAGTGACCTCATGCGCTTGCAGAGATCGATGTCCTCGCCGTACATGAAGAAGCCCTCGTCGAGGCCGTCGAGCTCCTCCAGGACCGACCGGCGCACGAGCACGCATGCCCCGGAGACCCAGTCCGGCAGCCCGCGCTGCTCGTACGCGCGAGCGTCCCGGACGAGCTCGTCCGTCCAGGGGGCGGCTGGAAAGAGACGGTGGAGGAACAGCGCCTGAGCGTAGGTCGAGCGGAGGCGAGGGAACCGGCGCTGCGAGTAGTCGAGCGAGCCGTCGTCGTGGAGGATCCGCGGCGCGGCGGCCCCCGCCTCGGCTGTTCCGTCCAGGGCAGCGACCAACGCGTGGAGAGACGCGCGGTCGATCCGGGCGTCGGGATTCAACAAGAGGACGTACGGAGCTGAAGACGCCCGCCATCCGACATTCACCCCGTGCGCGAATCCGCCGTTCCGGTCGAGCTGAATCGGCTTGAGTGGGAGGTCACGGATCTCATCCAGGCTCCCGTCGGCAGACGCATTGTCGACGACCACCACGTCGACCCCGTCGGTGGCCAGGAGCGGCTCGACGCACGCGCGCAGGCGATCTCGGCTGTTGTACGAGACGATCACGACGTCGACGCAGGTAGCGGGCCGGCAGGTCTCTGAGCTGGAAATCACGCTACCCCCTCTTATCCTATTCGCCGGTCATGTCCTCGGTGGTCCGTAGCCTCGACGATCGTCAGAGGATGGGCGCGAACACTCCCCCTATCATCCTGAAAGCGCCAGACGACCACAGCAGCTCGTTGACCCGAATTCTTTTCCACACGTACCACTTTCCTCCGATCGGCGGATCGGGAGCGCAGCGCCCGTTGAAGATGGCGCAGCGTCTCGTCGAGTTCGGCTACGAGTCGATCGTGGTCACGAGCAGCGGCGCCGAGCGGGACGAGAGGTGGGCTCCTCCGGACGGAAGCCTGCTGGCCGAGGTCCCCGATTCGATCGAGGTCTGGCGAGTGCCTGCGGCCGGCGAGCCCGGCCCCGCGACGGGGTTCCGGTCGGGCGCCGAACGCTGGCTCGGACTCGAAGAGCGCTGGAGCTCCTGGTGGATCAAGCGCTCGTATCTGGTCGGACTCGAGGCCGGCCAGGACGCCGAGCTGATCTACGTCTGGATGCAGCCGTACGCCTCTGCCGACGTGGGCACGGCGCTCTCCCGCGCGCTCGGCGTCCCCTGGGTGGCGGATCTAGGAGACCCGTGGGCGCTCGACGAGATGATGACCTACCCATCAGCGCTTCACCACCGCCGCGCGTTGAGGCGGATGGGACGGACTCTCGACACTGCGTCTGCGATCGTGATGAGCACACCCGAAGCCGCCGACCGTCTCGTGGCGACTCTGCCGCACCTGGCGACGCGTCCCGTGGTCGCAATCCCGAACGGTTTCGACGCAGCGGACTTCCTCACCCCACCGGAACCCCGCGGCGACGGGAATTTCCGCATCGTCCACACCGGCTACCTGCACACGACTCTGGGCCGCCAGCATCGCCGACGGGCACTCGTGCGCCGCTCACTGGGCGGAAGCGTTCGCGGTGTCGACATCCTCGCGCGGTCGCACGTCTTCCTGATCGAAGCGATCAATCGCCTGCTGGGACGAGATCCGGCACTGACGGACATCCTGGAGCTTCATCTCGCAGGCGTGATGGACGAGGCCGATCTGGACGTCGCCCGTCTGTGTCCAGTCGCGAAGCTCCGGGGGTACATGACACACGCGGAGTCGGTCGCCCTCATGCGCAGCGCGGACCTGCTGTTCCTGCCGATGCAGAATCTGCCCGACGCCGTGCGTTCGACGATCGTGCCGGGGAAGACGTACGAATACCTCGCCTCTGGCAGACCGATCCTCGCGGCCGTGCCCGAAGGGGACGCGCGCGACATCCTCATTGAGGCGGGCGGCTCGATCATCGTCCGGCCGGACGACATCGAGGGTATGGCCGAGGCCCTGGACCGAGAGATCCGCCGATTTCGAGCCGGCGGCGAGGGTCCCCGGCGCGATCCGGATGTCATCGCGCGTTTCGAATACCGCAAACTCGCCGGTGACCTTGCCGGTGTTTTCGACGACGTCCTTGCGTGTCAGCGCACGTTCGCTCCCGCGGCGAGGTGACCGGCTCGAGGACACTCCGACCTAGCCGAAAAGCTAGACCGATCCGCCGAAGTCTGGCAATCGGTCACGTGGTGGCCCGGACATCGGCGGGATACGTTGTCGGTGATGGACCAGGGTCACCGAGAGGCCCGCCGACCGAGCGCATCTGGCACGACACGGCGGGATGGAAACGAGGCCGAGCTCATGCTCGTGTGCTCATGCGGCGGCCATCTCCTTCAGCTCGTGGCACTGCGCGATTCCTGGGAGCCGTTCCCGCGCGCTTGGGTGACTTTCGACAAGAGCGACGCGCGGTCGCTGCTCCGGAACGAGCGCGTCTACTTCGCATACGGGCCGACGAACCGCAGCATCCGCAACCTCCTCCGGAACCTGTTCCTCGCGTGGCGGCTCGTCTCCGAGATCAGGCCGAAGGCCGTCCTGACGACCGGCGCCGGCGTCGCCGTCCCGTTCGCCTGGGTCGCGCGCGCCCGTGGGGCAAAGGTCGTCTATGTCGAGAGCCTTGCCCGGATCGACGGGCCCTCGTTGAGCTATCGACTGATCGCGCCGGTTGCTTCACGTCGGTACGTGCAATGGCCGGAGCTGCAGCGAGCGCTCCGAGGCACGCGCTTCGCCGGCAACGTCTTCTCCGCCGGCACATGATCGTCGTCACGGTCGGCACCAACGAGGCGCCATTCGACCGGCTGCTTCGCTCGCTGGTCGAGCTGCCGCCCGACGAGAGTGTCGTCGTCCAGTACGGCCACTCGCCGAAGATTCATGCACGCCATGCGGAGGCGGTCGACTTCATGCCATTCGACGCGATGGTCGAGACCATCAGGCGGGCACGCGTGGTCGTGACGCACGCGGGAGTCGGGAGTGTGATGGTCTCGCTCTCACAGGGAAAGAGGCCGATCGTGGTTCCGCGACGGAAGACGCTGGGCGAAGCAGTGGACGATCACCAGCTCCAGCTCGCACGGCGGTTCGCCGAAGCGGGGTTGGTCACGCTCGTCGAGGCGACAGAGTCGTTGCCGCGCCTGGTTGCGGGCGGGCACGAGCCGATCGCAGTCGCCCAGGCATCCGAGCAGCTCGCCGGCGACATCCGCTCGTTCCTCGACGAGGCCGTGACGGCGCAACCCGCGGGGCCGTGCCGATGACGCCGACGGCGGAAGGCACGCCCGAGAGTATCGGCGCCCGGATCCAGAGCGGCGTCGTCTGGAAGGTCACGTCGCAGGGCACGCTCCAGGCCTCGCGGATGATCGTCGCGCTGGTCGTGGCACGCCTTCTGGCCCCGAACGACTGGGGCGTCGCGGCGATGGTGATGGTGGTCGCGAGCTTCGCGACCGCGTTGACCGACAACGCTCTCGGACCGGCCCTCGTGCAGAAGGCGGACCTGACCGAGGACGACAAGTCGACCGTCCTCTGGATCAACGTGTCCATCGGGGTCCTCCTGGCCGCGGTCGGGACGGCGCTGGCGGGACCGCTGGCGGACTTCTACGGCGTGCCTGCCGTCCGGCCGTTGTTCATAGCGATCTCCCTGGGCTTCTTCGTGAGCTGCCTCGGCATCACGCACATGGCCCTTCTCCAGCGCGCGATGGATTTCCGGAAGCTCGAGCTCCGTCAGATGGCGGCGACGCTCGTGGGGGCCGCCGTCGGCATCGCGATCGCCCTAGCCCATCTCGGAGCGTGGGCAATCGTCGGTCAGCAGCTCGCCACGGCGCTGACCTCGACCCTGCTCCTGTGGGCCTTCGCGCATTGGTGGCCCCGCCTGCGATTCTCGAGGGAGAGCCTCCGTAGTCTCGGCGGCTTCGCCGGCTTCCTGTTCGGCGAGAACCTCCTCTACCAGGGCGGCAGCAACCTCGGCAATCTCCTGATCGGACGTTTCCTCGGGGCGGTGGCGCTCGGGACCTACGGCCTGGCGACGAACGTCATCCTGATGCCGATCACGCGCTTCGTCGCGCCTCTCGCGACCGTCTTCTACCCCGCCTTCTCCCGGATGAGCGACGACCGCGAGCGGCTCACGGACACCTGGCTCCGTTCCACGCGGCTCATCGTGGCGGTCACCGCACCGGCGCTTGCCGGCCTCGCGGTCGTCGCGCCCGACTTCGTGAACGTCGTTCTCGGATCGCGCTGGAGCGGTGCGATTCCGGTCATCTGCATCCTCGCCTGGGCCGGGCTGATCGGCTCGGTGGACGGATTGATGGGAGAGGTCGTTCTCGCGCTCAACAAACCTCGGACGCTCTTCTGGCTGACTTGCATCTGGCTCGTGGGGGCCGTCGTGTCACTCGCGATCGGACTGCATTGGGGAATCCTCGGCGTAGCCATCGGGGCCGCAGTGATGGCGACGATCAACCAGCCGTTCCGCATGTACGTCACGACGAGGCTCCTCGGCGTGCCCTTCCGTCGCGTCGCCGGCGCGTTGAGCGGTGTGGCAATGGCGACGGTCTTGATGGTCGTCGTGGTCTTCGCGAGCCGCCAGGCCCTCATGGCGGCGGGAGTGCCGGCAGTCTTGAGGCTCCTCCTGCTCGTCGCGATCGGCGGACTGGTGTACGTCCCCAGCTGCCTGCACTACGTACCGGAGATCGCCTTTGAGGCTCGCCGCATCGTGGCGCGCAGACGCCCGAGCGTGCCGCCTGAGACGCTGCCGGCAACGACAGTCGTGAGCCGGTCGTAGCTGCGCGCGAAGGATTAGGCGGGTGCGTCCTCGAGCACGGGCGCGCGGCGGGTGTGTTCGATCACGTCAGCGAGGATCTGGTCGAGGCCCCGGGTGGGCTGCCACCCGATGGCGGCCGTGACCTTCTCGATCGAGGGTTGCCGGTGAATCATGTCTTCGATCCCCTGCCCGTAAACCTGGTCGTAGGGCACGTGGTTGATCGTGGAGCGCGAGCCTGTGGCGTCGAGCACGCGCCTCGCGAGCTCGAGGATGGTCAGGCGCTCGGTCGCGCCGACGTTGTAGATGTCGCCAGAGAGCTCACGCGCCTCCATCAGGCCGTGCAGGGCGCGGATCGTGTCCTGGACGTGGCAGAAGCAGCGCGTCTGCGTGCCCTCGCCGTGGATCTCGAGGGGCCGCCCGGCCAGGGCGGCGGTGACAAAGCGCGGGATTACCATCCCGTACTGGCCGCTCTGGCGCGGCCCGACCGTGTTGAAAAGGCGCACAATCACGCAGTCGAGGCCGCGCTCCTGTTGGTAGGCGAGCGCGAGAAACTCGTCTAACGCCTTCGACTCGGCATAGGCCCAGCGGCGGGCGGTCGTAGGCCCGTACAGGCGCCGACTCTCCTCGTCGAGCGCCTCCGGCTCGCTGCGATCGCCGTACACCTCGGAGGTGGAGGCCACCAGCACTCGCTTGCCGAAGCGGTTGCAGTGGTCGAGCACGTTCTCGGTGCCCTGGATGTTCGTCACCAACGTGTGCACCGGCTGCTCCACGATCAGCCGCACCCCTACGGCCGCCGCCAGGTGGAAGACGACATCGCAACGGTGCACGAGCTCGTTCACCACCGACCCCTTCAGCACCGAGTCGACCACGAGATGGAAGTCGTCCCGCTCGCGCAGATGCGCCACATTGCGCTCCGACCCCGTCGAGAGATCGTCCAGCGCCCACACCTCCAAGCCCTTCCCCAGCAGCAACTCGACCAGATGCGAGCCGATGAACCCGGCGCCGCCCGTGACCAGCGCGCTGCGTCCGGCCTCGACGCTAGGGCGGGACGCCGAGCTCACGACGCTTGGCGCAGACGGGCGCGCAGAGCCGGCGAAGATCCACCGCCGGGGCCGCCGTTTGCCCGGCCACACCGGGATCGAGGGAACAGGGCTCGGAACACGCTACTCGGGCGCCACAAACCAGCCGTAGCGCGTGTTCAGGCGTCGCACGAACGGCACCTTCACGAGCAACCTCTTGGCCGCGTCACGACGCGCGCGGTCGCGCTCAGCCCGGGCCCAGTACGCGGCTTTGGCCGGAGTGGTCCCGCTATAGAACTCGCCGCCGGTGTGGTGGACGCGGAGATCGCGAAGCACGGCTGACCGGAAGCCGCGCCGCTGGATGCGGTCGATATACGCCGCGTCCTCGAGGTAAAAGCTCTTCCCCCGCTGCTGGGGAAATCCCCCGACGAGATCGTGGATCTCTCGCGAGGTCATGGCGCAGCCGCCGCCGGCCGGGCCTGTAAGCAGATTGATCCCGAACTCCTCGACGGGCACGTATTCGTGCGGACGGACGTGGTGCCGGATCCGCGAGGCGACATCGTCGGGGTCGTCCTCGAGGTCGGCCGCGAGGAATCCCACGTCGGGGAGCAGCCGGAACGCATCCAAGAGTGTCGCGTCCCATCGGTCGGGCGCGTCCGTAACGTCGTCGTCGAGCTCGACGATGAACGGCGCAGAGGTCAGCTTGACCGCTTCCGCGTAGGCGTTCTGTCCGATGTTCTTGCGATTGCGCGCCACGCGGACACGCGGGTCGTCGAGCGTGTGGAGGTATTCCGCCGTTCCGTCGGTGGATGCGTTGTCCCAAATCACGATCTCGCTCGTCGACGGCGACGTCCGCGCGAGGACGTTCTCGACGCACTTCTGCAAGAGGTGAACCCGGTTGTGGGTGAGCACGATCACTGCGATCGTGTCGGACTGCGACGGACCCTCGGCCACGGGCGCATGGTAGGAATCGTCGTCCACCGCGTCCACGCACGCACGGCCAGTCGTTCCGTACCGGAGGCTAGCCGAACGGCTAGATACGGCGACGGGGCTTCGCCCGACGCGATACGGCTCACTTCACGCGGAAGCGGCCGATGGTCTTCCCACCGATGTCGAGGACCCGAGCCTCGGCGCCGCCTGGTCCGACTCGGAGGTAGACGAAAGCCGACGCAGCCCGGGCCGCGCGGCGTCTCGGGAACCCAGAGGCGCACCCCCTCAGCTTCGAGTGCCCGGCCGTGAGCTCTCCGGCCACGACATACGTGACGTTCCCCTTCACGAACCTCTGATAGTTCGAATCTCCGCTGCCGAGCACGAGACCCACGCCGTACCGCTGGAACAGGGGCACCCACTCCTCTCTCACGTCGGGGTCACCGCCAAATTCCGCGCAGCTGAAGGGCGAGCGGCTCAGGACCGCGATCCGCACCAGCTTGGTCGGCTGCGCGAGTGTGCGCTCGAGCCAGCGGGTCTGGGCTGGGCTGACATCGCTCGAGTCGAGGACGATCACCTCGGCGTCCCGAAGCCTCCGGACGTAGTACGGAGCTGGCATCTGCAAAGTCGCGAACTCGTATCGGCCGCGGCGCACCGCAACGTCGCTATCGCCGAGCACTCCGGCGACCCCGACGTGAGCGGAGCGGAGCCACCCGAACCTCGCACGCCACGCCGCAACAAACGCGCGACCCCGTGTGTAGTCGTTGTTCCCGAGCGTGACGAGGAGGTCCGCCGCTTCCTTCTCCTCGAAGCTCTGAAGGGCGGAGGAGATCCGAGTCGTGGCGGCTGCCCCCCCGCCGAGCCCTGCAGCTGCCAGGATGCCCACGCCGTATTCGTAGGCACCCGCATCCGAAGCACCGCCCCTCGGCCTGTTTACGCCGTCTCCGTCTGTCGTCGGCGCCTTGCTGGGATCGCCGGCTCCGATCGCGGGCGACCCCGGCGCAAGGTGGAAGTCGTATCGCGACGGGTCGACCCAGCCGAATCCGGAGGCGCGTCTGTCAGTGGGGTCGCAGACGGTGCCGACGTTGTGCGAGTACATGCCGCCGGTGATGCACGGTCCCCATTGACCGACGTTGTTCGCCCACAAGAAGTCCGCGCCGGTTCCTCCCTGGGAGACATCGCTTTCGAACGTGTTGTTCACGACGCGCCAGTTGCTCAGGGTGCCGAGCGTGCTGCTGTTGAAGTTGATCGAGTAGTACATCGACGCGTCTCCGGGATCGATGTTGATCGGATGCGCGAAGACGTTGTTCTCGAGCGTGATGTTGCCGTACTGCGGGTTGCCGCAGCACACCGTGAAGTTGATATCGAACACGTAGCAGTTCCAGAACCGGCTGTTCGTGATCGTGAGATACCCGTCCTCGTTGTACATGCACTCAGCGTGCACCGACGAGCTGTCGGAGTGGACGTCGTGGAAGTCCCAGTCGTCGAACGTCACATGGGAGCCTCCGACGAGCTCGACGCCCTTCTCGTCCAGGACGTCGTAGACGCTGCCATTTCTGAACGTGAGGTAGCTGCCGCCCACGAAGATCCCGAGCCGCCCGGTCGTCGTCCCTGCTGTCTTCACGCCCTTCGAGTCGACGTTCACCCCGATGAACGTCTGGTGGTCTCCGTCCGCCTCCAGCGTCGCCCGCGTGTCGGGATCGACGTTCCGCTGGATCAGGACGTTCGCCAGGGTCACGTTCGCGGCGTAGACTCGCGTCGGCCCGAGCGTCACGGCAGCACCCGGCGCAGCCCGGATACTCACCGGCTTCGTATCCCCTCGCGAGCCGATGTCCTGGGAATCGTAGGTGCCAGCCGTGACCGCCACCGTGTCGCCGGACGACGCTGCCGCGTAGGCTGCTCCTAGGCTCGCGCACGCTCGAGCATTCGAATACGCGGTCGGCGTCGCGCTACGCCTGCATGCTCCTCCGTCCGGATCCACCCACACGTTCGCCGTGCCGTTCTGCGGCTGGTCGGCCCATCTCGCGGCCCCTCGGGTGAACCCGGCGCCGAGGACGACGACCAGGGCAAGCGGGAGTACCACGAACCTCATCTGCTCATCGTTTAGTGGTACGGCGCATACGACTCGAGTCGCGGCGGTGGCGAGTGTCCTCGGAGAAGCAGAGCGGAGACCGCGAAGGCCGGATCGTAGCGGCTCTCGGTCATCACTCCCCAAGGTAAAGAACTGCAGACACCTGACTAGCCGGTCGGCTAGGTAGCCGAGCGCGAAACGCTGACCCGACGACTGTAGTCGGCAACGGGCCGTCCTTCTACGATCAGCGTGTGCTTCAGGAAGCCGCCGGCTTGCAGTCGCTCACTCCCCGCGAAATGGAGGTGCTGCGGGCAGTCTCGTCCGGGTTGACAAATGCTGAGGCAGCGCGTCGCCTCGAGGTCAGCGTTCACGCGATCAAGTTCCACCTCGCTGCGATCTACCGCCGACTGGGCGTGACGAATCGCACTGAAGCCGCCGTCGCGTACCTGCGGCACGCCGACGGCGTCGTTGCTCCCGATTCCCTCCGCGGCTGATCGTGGACATCCGTCTCTTCGCCCGCGTTCTGTGGCGGTTCAAGCTGGTCGTCGCCATCGGCCTGCTCCTCGCAGTCGCACTCAGCGTGTTGTCGGTGGCACGCATCAACGCGCACGGGATCAGCTACCGCCAAGCCGTGCTGTGGCAGAGCACGGCACGGGTCGGCGTGACGAACAGCCGGTTCGACTGGGGCCGCCTCAACACAGACGACCTCGGGCGCACGAATGAGCTCACGACCCTGTATGCCGAGCTCGTGACAAGCGACCCGGTCCGCCAGCTCATGCGTCGCGACGGCCCGGTCCACGGCCAGGTCATGGCTGCCGCGGTAACTACTGGTTGGAGCGGCAGCATCAGCCTGCCGTTCATCGACATCACCGGTATCGCGACGTCACCGACGGAGGCTGCGTCCCTGGCGAGTCGCGCTGCCGGAGCGTTGAGCACATACTTGGAGCAGGAGGAGGTCGCGAACAATGTCGCACCGTCGGATCGGGTCGTGCTCCAGACGCTCGCCTCCCCGAGCGCGCGGACTGCAACGGTCTTCAAGGCGCGCTCGAAGACGATCCCCATCCTTGTCTTCGCAGTCGTGCTTCTCGCGACGACCGGCATCGCGTTCCTCCTCGAGAATCTGAGACCCCGCGCGGCATTGCTCCAGGATCCCGAGCTCGTGCAGGAGCGAGAGCAGCTCATCCGTCGCACCGCGTAGGAGGAGGATGCGCTTCCCGACCACGCCCGTGCAGGCACCGCGCGCCGACGGACGCTCGGTCGCGGCACTCGTCGCCGTCACGGCCTCGCTCGCCCTCCTCGCAGTCGCGCTGGAGAGAGGCGTTCACGTGCGTTCGGCCCTTGCGGTCGCCTTGCTCGCCGCAGCGAGCGCTTCGATCGTCGGCCTGAAGGCTTCCGGATACGTGCGCTGGTCGCGCCTCGTCGCCGCCCTCATCCTGATCATCCTGTTCATCCCGATCCGCCGCTACGCCTTTCCGGGCAACCTGCCCTTCCAGCTCGAGCCTTACCGGGTGTTCGTGGCCCTGATCGTCCTGGGCTGGATCGCATGTCTGCTGGTGGACCGTCGTACCCGCCCGCGGCGGACCGGCTTCGAAGGTCCGCTCCTCCTGATCGTCGCCGGCGTCCTCGGCTCGGTGGTAACGAACGGGGCTCGGGTCTCCCAGAACGCCTCCGATGTCGACAAGGCGGTCATGTTCTTCCTCAGCTACGTGTTCGTCCTCTACGTGATCGTGAGCGTCATCCGCCGGGTCGACGACGTCGAGTTCCTCACGAAGACCGTGGTCGTAGGGGGCACGATCGTCGCGGTAGCCGCAATCGTGGAGGCCCGCACGGGCTTCAACGTCTTCAACGAGATCCCACGCGCGTTTCCGATCCTCCGGCCCATAGCCGATACCGCCGATCTCGCCCGTGTGGGCACCGCGAAGAGCCGCGTCTTTGCCTCGGCCCAGCATCCGATCGCGTTGAGCGCCGCACTCATGGTGCTGATGCCGCTCGCCTTCTATTTGGCACGGCGGTATCGGCGGCGGCGGTGGACGGTCTGTGCGATCGCGATGGCAGCCGGATGTGTCTCGACCGTGTCGCGGACCGGCGTCCTGATGTTCGTCGTCGTCGTGCTCGTCTTCTTCTGGCTGCGGCCAAAGGAGCTGCGGCGAATGTGGCCCGCGCTCGTTCCTGCACTGCTGGCAATCCATCTCGTGCTTCCAGGGACGCTGGGTGCTCTCAAGCAGTCGTTCTTCCCGAGAGGCGGGCTCGTCGCCGAGCAGCAGTACGGCTCAGGTACCGGCAGCCACGGGCGACTCGCCGCGGTCGGCGCCGCGATGCCCATGTGGAAGCGCGAGCCCTTCTTCGGCCAGGGATACGGAACGACGGTCAGTATCTGGGGGACGGAGAACCTGGACGATCAGTGGCTCGGTACGTTGCTCACGACCGGGATTGTCGGATTCGTCGGCTGGGTCTGGCTCTTCGTCAGGGTGGTGAGACGCTTCGGCAGGGAGGCCAAGCGCGATCGAACCGAGCGCGGATGGCTGTTGGCATCGCTTGCCGCGAGCATCACCGGGTTCGCCGGCGGGATGCTGACCTACGACGCCTTCGCGTTCATCCAGGTCACGTTCCTGCTGTTCATCTGCGTCGGGATCGGATCGGCACTGCTCGCGGAGCAGAAGGGCTCGCTCACGGCT
>Ga0335069_10013179_pt1 | contig 11617 bp, 12 predicted proteins | sample Lox_Sample_11_FD_206714 | JGI IMG/M metagenome (GOLD analysis project Ga0335069, IMG submission 206714) | Soil microbial communities from Loxahatchee National Wildlife Refuge, Florida, United States - Lox_Sample_1.1 | ecosystem: Environmental > Terrestrial > Soil > Wetlands | place: USA...
GAGCCGCTCAGGCTCCACCGGCTTCACGAGGTAGTCGAGCGCTTCCTGCCGGAAGGCCTCGACCGCGTAGTTGTCGTAGGCCGTGACGAACACGAGCCGCGCGCGCCGCCCGATGTGCCGCGCCGCGTCGATGCCCGAGACGCCCGGCATGTGCACGTCGAGGAAGCAGATGTCCGGCTTCACGCGCTCGAATTCCTCGATCGCCTCGCGCCCGTTGCGTGCTTCGACCACCACCTCGAGATCCGGCCACGTTTCGCCCAGCATGCGCTTCAACGACGAGCGCAACAGCGGCTCGTCGTCGGCGATGAGGGCGGTGGGCCGCGCGCTCATGCTCCCTCGCGCCGCGCGGGGAAGTCGACCTTCGCCGAAGCGCCGTGGGGCTCGATTGCAGAGAGGGTGAGGTGGGTGTCGCCGCCGAACACGAGCTGCAGGCGCTCGCGAAGCGTCTCCAGCCCCGTGCCCAGGCCCTGCGAGGCGTTGCGAAGCCCCGCGCCCGTGTCGCGCACCTCCACCAGGCAGCGCCCGTCGCGCAGCTGCGTGCGCACGTCGATCCGCCCGCCCTGCTCGCTGGGATCGATCCCGTGGCGCACGGCGTTCTCCACGAGGGTGAGGAGGGTGGTCGGGGGACAGCGCAGGTCCAGGGTCGCGGCGTCGGCCTGCACGTCGAACTGCAGGCGATCGGGCATGCGCATGTGCATGAGCTCCAGGTAGGCGCGCACGAGCTGCAACTCCTGTCCGAGCGTGGTGAGCGGATCATGCAGCCGCGGCAGGGCGGCGCGCAAATAGGTGATGAGGTTTTCCAGCACCGTGGCCGCCCGCGGCGAGCCCGCGAGCACGAGCTCCCGCACGTTGGCGAGGGTGTTGAAGAGGAAGTGCGGCTCGACCTGGGCCTGCAGCAGGCGCAGGCGCGCATCGAGCGCCTTGCGCTCGAGCTCGCTCTTCTCGAGCTGGAAGACCATCGCCTGGTGGCGCGCGGCGAGCTCGGTCTTGCGGAAGAGCGCCGCGATGGCGACCCAGGGGCCCAGCAGCAGGCCGCCGAAGGTGAGCGTGAAGAAGCCGCTCAGGCGCCCCGGGTCGTGCCAGAAGCGCGGCTCGCCGGCGGCGGTGAGGCTCAAGTAGATCGCGAGCACCGTGAGCGGGACCGCGATCGCCACCGCGCCCACCTGCAGCGCCCAGCGCGCGAGCCACCCGGGCAGGCGCTCGGGCCACTGCTCGAAGATGCCGTAGGCGAGCATGCACGCGAGGCCGATGATGGCGGCGCGCACCAACACCATCCATGTGGGGATCACGAAGCTCATGCCGACGAGCGAGCCCATGCAGCCGGCGCAGAGCAGCGCGACCGCGAAGCGGCGCCAGCCGAACATCAGGCCGATGCCGCCCGTCTTTTCGGAGGGGAGGGAAGAATCCATGGCTGGACGATAAACGCGGCCGCGCGGCCGTGGAAGGCCGCGCGGATGAATCGTCCCGCCGGGGGGCCGAATCGCCCTCTTGTGCGACGAACTGCGCCCATCCTGTAACAGCTCCGTCACCGCAGGCGCCTACGCTGGTACGCCCGGCCCCGCGGATATTCCCCCCCATGAAGCACCTCTCGCTGCAGGCGCGGCTCACCGTGTTCGCGCTCACCGTTGCCCTGCTGATCGGAATCGTCGGGGCGCTCGCCGTCGCCGCCACGAGCCAAGTGGCGGATGCGATGGGATCGGTCGAATCCGGGCGCCTGAGGGCTCTCGTGACGCTGGACCGGGTCGCCCGCGCCCTCGAGCGCCAGCGCGCCACCGTGCTCGCCACGCTCGCGGCGACGAACGACGTCATGGTCCAGGCTCTCGAGGAGGCCGGCGCCCGCGATGCCGCCGGGATCCCGAAGGAGATCGCCTCGCTCAGGTCCCGCGCGACGGATGCGCGCGAGCGCGCCGCGTTCGACGACCTTGCCGCCACCCTTGCGAAGAGCCGCGACGTGGGCCTTGCCGCCGTGCTCGATCGCCTGCACAAGGGACAGTTCATCGAGGCGGACGTCGCCTCGCAAACGACGTACCGTCCCCAGATGGACGCGGTCGCGGCGAGCGTCGACCGCCTGATCGGCCTCGAGATCGAGCTCGCCGGCACCGAGTACCAGGGCGCCGTGGCGCTGGTCCGCGGCCAGGTGATCGCGACGCTCGTCGTGACGGCGCTCGCCCTGGGGCTGAGCCTGCTTGCCACGCGCCTCATCTCGCGCTCGCTGCACGGCGTCCTCGGCGCGCGCGAGAAAGAGCTCGCGAACGGCGCGCGCCACGTCGCCGAGGGCCGGCTCGACCATCGCATCAGCGTGCGGGAAGGCGACGAGGAGAGCGTCGCCGCGAGCCTGAACGCGATGTCGCGCGAATTCTCGCGCCTGGTCGCGGGCGCGGCCTCCAGCGCGCACTGGGTCGCCGAGGCCGCTCAGCGCCTGGTGATGGCGAGCAGCGACCTTTCGGAGCGGACCAACGCGCAGGCCTCGAGCCTCGAGGAAACGGCCGCCTCCATGGAGGAGTTCGCGAGCCTCGTGAAACGGAACACCGAGAGCGCCGCGCGGGCGCGCAAGCTCGCCGAGGAGGCCGCGCGGACGGCTTCCGAGGGCGGCGGCGCCATGGCGAGCGCGATCGAGACGATGTCGCAGGTGCGGGATACTTCGCGCCGGATCAGCGAGATCGTGGGCGTGATCGACGCGCTCGCCTTCCAGACGAACCTCCTCGCCCTCAATGCCGCGGTCGAGGCGGCGCGCGCGGGAGAGCAGGGGCGCGGGTTCGCGGTCGTCGCCTCCGAGGTGCGCAACCTCGCCGAGAGCAGCGCGAAATCGGCCCGTGAGATCCGCACCCTCATCGACGAGTCGGTGGCACGCGCCGATACGGGCGCGCGGTTCGTCACGGCCGCGGGCGAGACCATGCAGCGCATCGTGACGTCGACCTCGGCCGTAAGCGGGATCGTGGCCGAGATCGCCAACGCCTCGCGCGAGCAGCTCGCGGGGGTGGAGCAGGTGAACGGCGCGGTCGCGCAGCTGGAGGGCGTCACGCAACGCAACGTCGCCCTGGTGGAGCAGGCCTCGAAGGACGCCGGCGAGATGACCGCGCAAGCAGGCGCGCTCGTGCTGGCCGTGTCCCGGTTCCAGATCGAGCCCGAGGTTGAGGCCGACGGGCCGCGGCGCCCGTCGAGCCTGCTGAGGATCGTCGCAAGCTCCGGCTAGGGTTCGTGAGGTAGGATGCGGGCCGTCCCTGGCAACGAAGGTCCGACTTGAAGAACGCTCTCACGATGATCCCGGCGGCATTGCTCGCCGTCGCCTGCGCCTCCCAGCCGACCGCGACCGCGCCGGCCCCCTCTCCCAAGGCGGCCGAAAAGCCCGCCCCGCTCACCAGCGAGGAACTCGTGGCGCAACGCTCGCTCGGCCTCATCGCCTGGATGCTCGTAGGCAGGTTCGACACCATCGTCCAGTCGCCCGGCTACGCGGCCGGCGGCGGCGACAGCACGCCGATGCGCCTTCGCGTGGCGCGCCTGTGGCCCGAGCTGGGCGACGACGTGTACTGGTTCTACCTGGAGTACGTGGACCCGGCGGACGAGTCCCGCGTGATTCGCCAGCGCCTTACGCATGGCGTGCGGGAGGGCACCAAGGCGTACACGATCGACTATGCGTTCCCCGGGGACCCGAAGACCTTCGTCGGCGAGTGGCGTAAGCCCAAGCCGTTCGCATCGGTCGATCCGTCCAAGCTCGAGCCCCTGCCCGGCTGCAAGACGTCTTGGTTTGTGCAGCACGATGCGATCGTGAGCGCCGGGACGGAGGGCAACGAATGCCGCGGCGATGGACCGGCAGGCACGCACGAGCACGCGGATTGGTGGCTCGGCTCGAACTTCCTCCGGCACTGGTTTCGCCAGCTGGATGCCGCGGACAACCAGGTCAGTGGCCTGCCCGGACCGTCCGAATTCAGGAAACTTGCTCAAAAACCGCAGTAAGCCATTGTTCTGTAGGAAAAGTCGTTACCCTTGTCATTTCCCAACCACAGCCTGATCGGTTAATATCGACACTTCCTGTAGGGTTATTGGTGCGGAGGTGTCGGTGGCGAGGCGAGCAAACCTGGTGGCAGCGATGGCTTTCGCGGCGGCAGCCGCGGGCTTCGCCGCGCCCGCCCTGGCCGACATCTACTCGTTCAAGGACGAGAAGGGCGTCGTCCATTTCACCAACATCAAGGGGCTGGACCCGCGCTACAGGCTGGTCCGCCGCGAGAACGCTTCCCACGCCGATGGCTCCGCCTATGCGACGCGCGTCTTCATGCCTTCGCAGGCCGACATCGAGCGCTACGCCAACATCATCCAGACCGCCAGCCGCGCCTACGGCGTGGAGCCTTCGCTCGTTCACGCGGTGATCTCGGCCGAATCCAACTACAACCAGTACGCCGTCTCGCCCAGGGGCGCCATGGGCCTCATGCAGCTGATGCCCGACACCGCGCGTCGCTACGGCGTGCAGAACATGATGGATCCCACCGAGAACATCCACGGCGGCGTGCGTTACCTGCGCGACCTGCTGGACATGTTCAAGGGCCGCATGGACCTCGCCATCGCCGCCTACAACGCGGGCGAGAACGCCGTGATCCGCAGCGGCCTGCAGATCCCGCCCATCGCCGAGACGCGCCACTACGTCCCGAAGGTGCTGGGCTTCTACCGCAACTTCCAGAGCCGCGGCGGCGCTTAAGGCGCCCGCGCACGAAACGGACATTGGGCACAGGGCCTGGTCGAAAGACCGGGCACTGTGGCCGCTTCGCTTTTCGCGGAGAAAAAAAGGGCCTGTCTTGCGACAGGCCTGTCCGAGGCCCCTGATCGTGGCCTATGGGAACGGATTGCGCTTGGGCGTTCAGCCGCCCGGCAACGACTTCGCGGCCTTCTCCTGCTCTGCCTTCGGGGCGCCCGTGCGCTTGGCGGCCTTGTCGGCGGCCTTCTCCTCGGCGCTCATCTTGGCTCCCTTGGCCGGTGCCTTGGGGATGTCGTAGACCTGGGCATCCTTCCCGGAAGCGCGCTTCTTGGACTTGTCGGCGGCTTTCTGCTCCGGGGTCATTTTCGACGGGGCGGCGGTCGGACGCTCATCCCCGGTCTTGTACGGGACGGCCTCGGCAGCCGGCTTCTTGGCCTCGTCTGCGGCAGCCACGGGAAGCGTGATGGCCGCAATGGCCAGCGCCGCCAGCAAATTCGCGGTCTTGTTCATTCTCAATCTCTCCTTTTTTTGATCGGGATCGCCCGCCACAGGCGCGCGCATGATCATTCTGGCCGATGACGGCAGAAATCCACTATGGCACTTAAGTGCTGCGGGGCTGGCCGGGGGGCCCGGCGCGGAGGCGTTGCTAGGCGGGGATATCGGGGACCAAGCTGCGCTGGAGCATGAAGATCTGGTCTTTCAACATCAGCTTGCGCTTCTTGAGGCGCTTGAGCTGCAGCTCATCGTGGAGGGGGTTTTGCTCGAGGGCCTCGATCGCCCGGTCCAGGTCTCGGTGCTCCAGGTTGAGCTCGCTGATGCGCCGCTTGATTTCTTCGCCGCTCTCCAATGTCATGTTTCCCATGGGCGCGCGTCCTCGGAGGTTTTGAAAACCTTACTCCCCCCCGGGGGGTTTGGCTAGTCCGCCCAAAGGGGCCCAAAACCCGCTTGCAACGACGATGCAAATGCGTTCCAATGCGCCATTCGCCGCGCCGATGCTGTCGCGGCGAAATTACATAAAAAATCAGCGGCATCGCGAGGGGCGCATGAACTTCCGACGCAGCGATTTCGACGTCACCAACCGGATCAACACCACCGACCCGGTCTGCGTGAAGCTCGAGGTGGTTCGCCTCTACCGGTCCCTGTACGGCAGGCCCCGCCCGGCCGCCGTCGAGCAGGCGTTCGACGACGCGGCGAGCCTGTACCGCGGCAACTTCCCCGGCTACACGCGCTGCGACACCGAGTACCACGACCTGCAGCACATCCTCGACGTGACGCTCGCGATGGCCCGCCTCATGGACGGCTACGAGCGCTCGCGCGGCGACTCGCGCGCGATCGGCGAGCGGCTCTACCAGCTGGGCGTGGTGTGCGCGCTCTACCACGACATGGGCTACATCCGCCGGGTGAACGACACGAAGCACGTGAACGGCGCGGAGTACACGCGCGTGCACGTCTCGCGCGGCGCGCGCTTCATGCAGGAATACCTGCCCACCATCGGCATGGAGGAGTTCGCGCAGGTCGCGGGCTCGGTCCTGCACTTCACGGGCTACGAGCAGCCGGTCGCGCAGATCCAACTGCCCGATCCGATCTTCCGGCTGGTGGGAAGCCTGCTGGGCTCCGCGGACATCATCGCGCAGATGTCGGACCGCTGTTACCTCGAGAAATGCCGCGACCGCCTGTACCCAGAGTTCGTCGCGGGCGGCATCGCGCGCAACGTGACGGAAGCGGGCGAGGTAGTGGTGTTCGAGTCGCCCGAGGACCTGATCCGCAAGACGCCCAACTTCTATCGCAACGCCTCGCGCCGCCTCGAGGAGGATCTCGGCGCCGCCTACCAGTTCGCCGGCCCGCACTTCGGCGGCACGAACCCGTACATGGAAGCGCTGCGGCAGAACATCCGCTTCATCGAGAAGAACGCGGCCAACGACGAGATCGTGTTGCGCCGCCATCCGCCTTCCACCTGCGGTCCGGACGACTGAACGCCATGCGCGCCGCGTTCGCCGCCGCGCTCGCTCTCGGCGCGTGCGGCGCGCTCGCCCAGGCTCCCGCGGGGCCCGAGAAGAGCAACATGGAGCTCGTGGGCTCCGATGCGCTGCAGGGGCGCAGCGCCTACCAGCCCGTGGTGCAGAAGCAGGGCAAGCGCTGGATCCTCTATGTGGGCCACCATGGCGGGCGCTCGATGAACCCGCTCTCCGGCCAGGACGAATACAACGGCACGTCGATCCTGGATGTCACCGACCCGGCGAAACCCGTGCCGCTCGCGCACATCCCGGGCGAGCCCGGCGCGGGCGAGTCGGGCGGGGCGCAGATGGTGCGCGTGTGCGACGGCGCCACGCTGCCGCACGCGGACAAGTCCAAGGTGTACATGCTGCGCACGTTCGGCAACTCGGCGCACGAGATCTGGGATGTCACCGATCCGGCGAAGCCGCGGCTGCTCACCAACGTGGTGAACAAGCTCAAGGGCACGCACAAGAACTGGTGGGAGTGCGACACCGGCATCGCGTACCTCGTCTCCGGCGTGGGAGGCTGGCGCACACGGCGCATGACGCTCGTCTACGACCTCTCGGACCCTGCGCGCCCGCGCTTCATCCGCGAGTTCGGCTTGCCGGGCCAGCAAGCGGGCGCGAAGGGCGAGTCGCCCACCGAGCTGCATGGGCCGATCTCCACGGGACCGAAAGGCAACCGCGTCTACTTCGGCTACGGCACCGACAAGGCCGGCATCCTGCAGATCGTCGATCGCGACAAGCTCCTGAACGGCCCGAAGGAGCCCACCGACGCGAACCTTCGCTATCCTGAAGTGGGCCGGCTCGAGCTTCCGCCCACCAACGGCGCGCATACGACCTTCCCCGTGCTCGGCATGGACGTGGCCGAGTTCGCCAAGGACGCGGGCGGCTCGAAGCGCGACTTCGCGGTGATCGTGGACGAGTCCCTGGTGAACGAGTGCCAGGAGCCCCGGCAGATGGTGTGGATCGCCGACATCACGGCGGAGTCGAAGCCGTTCAACATCTCGAGCTACACCGTCCCCGAGGCGAGCGGCAATTTCTGCTCGCGCGGCGGGCGCTTCGGCTCCCACTCCTCGAACGAGAGCATGGCGCCGGTGTACTACAAGCGCGTGGTGTTCATCGCGTTCTTCAACGCGGGCGTGCGCGCCCTGGATATCCGCGACCCGTACCACCCGAAGGAGATTGGCTACTACATCCCCGCGGTGAGCGAGAAGACCGACAAGCGCTGCGTGGGCACGGGAGCCGCGGAGCGCTGCAAGGTGGCGATCCAGACCAACAACGTCGAAGTGGACGAGCGCGGCTACATCTACATCGTGGATCGCGCCAACACCGGGCTGCACATCCTGCAGCTCACGGGCGAGGCCCGGAAGGCCGCGAACTTCCCCTAGCGCAGCAGCTCGTCGAGGATCTTCTTCTTCCCGGCGCAGCGCTCCTCGCCCCAGCACGAGCCGAAGCGCCTGGCGACGCGGCCGTCCTCGGAGATCGTGATCTCGAAGGGCTTGCCCATCATCACCACGTGCACGTAGCTCGCGAAGGATTCGGCGAAATCGTCGCCGGGGATGGTGGCCGCGTAGAGCGTCGGGAAGTTGGTGGCCTCGAGGTGCTCGTAGGTCTGCGCCATGCGGCTCGCCGGGAGCTTCGGCCCGAAGTAGTACCTCACGTCCCCGCGCTCGGGGAGCTCGGCCTCGAAGCGGCTGAGGTAACGGTTGCCTTCGGTGTCCACGGTCCACGAGAGGTCGAAGAAGGGATAGTGCCGGTCCTTCGGGAGGTCGGCGATCTTGAGGTTCCAGTCCGGGTGGTAATCGGCGCCCACCGCGAGCACGTGGCCCAGCTCGTGCAGCAGGATGTACTGGATGGCATGGCGCCGGTCGTTGGTCTCCGGCGGCTCGATCCGCGCCACGAGGCGATAGCGCGGGTCGGGAACGAAGGGCGAGCTTTCCTTCCACGTGGCCCAGGCGTTCGCGGTCCTCTCGAGCACGCGCGGGTCCAGCACGATGAAGGCCGCGTGCTTCTGCCCGTCCGCGTCGGCGATCGAGTCCGTGAACCCGGTTCCGCCGAGGTCCGCGACGAAATAGATGCCCGCAAGCCGCTTGTCCAGGCGCGCCTTCACCGGGCGCGGCAGCTCGTGGAACGCGGCGATCACGTCCGCCTTGAGCTTCGGATCCATCCGCGCGCTCTTCGGGTGCTCCGGATAACCGTTGTAGAGGTTGTCGAGCGCGATGAGCTCCACCACCGCGTCGGGCGCGGCTCCGATGCGCTGCTCGAGGGGCTTGGCGAACATCGGGCTCCAGTACGCAATGGTCTTTGCGCGGTGCGAAACCAGCGCCTTGAACGCGCACTCCTTCTCGCCCGGCTTGCAGGGAAGCTCGCCCGCGGCAGCGCCGCAGGCGGCGAAGGCGAGGGCGGTCGCTGCGAACCATGACAGCGGGCGCCGGCTCATGGCGACCTGGGCTGGGGCGCGGCGCGCTTGGGCACCGACGCGTCCGGATCGCGCGCCAGCGCATCGGCACGGAAGGCACGTTTCATCGTGATGACCATTCCCGTCACGATGATGACGATGATGACGGCGATTGCAATGAGGACGCGGCGTGACACGTTGGCGAATTTCGTTGGTTTGTGACGCGGATTGTAGCGAACGCCGCGCGGCGCATCCCGTCCGCGCTTTCCCGCTTGCCTTCCGTCAAGGAATAAAGAGAGCGCTTCCGTGTTCAATGGGGTGAGGGCAACTGCAGGCGATTCCCCACGGGAGGCGAGCATGCGGTGCAGGACGGGCGACCTGGCGATCGTGGTGCGAACGGGCATCTCCGAGAATCTCGGGATGTTCGTCGAAGTGGTGGGCCCGTGCGCGGCCCGTCCCGGATCGTGGTGGGTGAGGTCGCTCTCGGGCGCGCGCCAGCGCAGGGACGGCAGCCTGGGCCCTCGCGGCGTCGCGGAGGATGCGGCGCTGTGGCCCATCCGCGGCAATGCCGCCGAGGTAAAGCGCCGGAAATCGCTCGCGCGCCTTGCGGCGCTCATGAAGCAGTAGGGCCGGTGCGACGTTTCGTCGCGCAACGAAGCATCGCCCTCGCAGGCTCCCCGAAAATGGGAGCATGGATCCGACCGACGTCCTGGCCGCCGTAACGCATCCCGACCCCTACCCGTACTACGCGCGGCTGCGCGAGCGGGGGGCGATCTTCCACGATCAGGGTCTCGGATGCTGGGTCGTGCCGGGCGCCGCCGAAGTGCGCGCGGCACTCGCCAATCCGGCGCTGCACGCGCGGCCCGCCGCCGAACGCGTGCCCTGTCCGATCCAGGGGACGCCGGCGGGCGAGGTCTTCGGAGCGCTCGTGCGAATGAACGACGGTGCCGCCCGCGACGAGGCCAAGCGTGCGATCGAGCGCGCATTGGGCGCCGTCGAGGCAGGGCAGGTCCGCGGAGTGGCACGCCAGCTTGCGGCGGCTCTCGGAGAGATTCACGGCATCGCGCACGCAGCGGGGCTCGCCGCCTGGGCGCACGCGGTGCCGGTGCATTGCCTGGCCGGGGTCATGAGCATCGATGCCGATGACGATCTCTGCGAGGATGTCCGGCGCTTCGTGGCGGGATTCTCTCCGTCCATCGATGCGGCGCAGGCGGGCGAGGCCGGACGTGCGGCCGCGGCGCTGCGTGCCCGCGTGGCCGGGCAGCTCGACATGCACAACAGCGACGTCATGAAGATCGCGTCGGAAGGTCCGTGGAGCGGGCGGGACGCGCTCGAGGCAAACCTCGCCGGGTTCTTCTCCCAGGCCTACGACGCGACCGCCGGGCTCATCGGCAACGCCATCGTGGCGCTCGTTCGAAATCCCGAGCGGCATGCGGCGCTGCGCGCGGATCCCGGTCTCGTGGAGCGGTTCGTGCGCGAAGTGGGCGAAAGCGATCCGCCGGTGCAGAACACGCGGCGGTTCGTGGCGCACGAAACCGCGCTTGCCGGCACGCGCCTTCGTCCCGGCGAAATGCTGCTGCTCCTCCTGCCGGGGTTCGGGTCCGGGCCCCATGCCTGCCCGGGGCGGTCGATCGCCGAAGCGATCGCGGCCGGCTGCCTCGAGCACCTGCTCACGCTGGGACCGGCGGCGTTGCCCCAGGGGTTGGCCTGGACGTACAAGCCGTCCCACAATGTGAGGGTTCCGATGTTCCGCACGATGGAGACCGCCGCATGAATGCCCGTCCCCACGAGCCGCGCCTCGCGCGCATCGCCGCGATGATCGCCGACCCCGCGCGCTCGCGCATGCTCGCCTACCTGCTGGGCGGCCACTACGCGACGGCCGGCGAGCTGGCGCAAGTCGCCTCCATCGTGCCGTCCACGGCGAGCGCCCATCTCGCGAAGCTCGTGGACCACGGCCTGCTCGGATGCGAGCAGCGCGGCCGCCACCGTTACTTCCGGTTGGCCGACGCGGATGTCGCGCATGCGCTCGAAGCCCTCGCGTTGATCGCGGAGCGCGATTCGCATGACCGCGCCTGGGCCTCTCCCGAGCGCCAGCGGCTGCGCTACGCGCGGCGTTGCTATGGCCACCTCGCGGGCGTGCTTGGCGTCGCGCTCTACGACACGATGGTGCGCGAGGGCCACCTGGCGCAGGGCACCTCGGGGCTGCAGCTTACGGAGCAGGGCAGCGATTGGCTCGCCGGCCTCGGCTGCAAGCCGCGCGAGGCGAGCGCGGGATCTCGATTCGCGTATGCGTGCGTGGATTGGTCGGAGCGGCGCGACCACCTCGCCGGCACGCTGGGCGCGGACCTGCTGCAGCATTTTCTTTCGCGGGGATGGCTGTCGGGAGGATCGCGCGCGGTCGTCGCGGCGCACGACGGCTCGCGTCGGTGCCTTCGCCTTACGCCGCGCGGGCGCGAAGCGCTCTCGCCGTGGCTCGGCACGGTGCTCGCATCGCAACGGTAAGGGGTTTGAAGTGGCGCCCCGAACACGAATCGA
>Ga0335069_10013180_pt1 | contig 11616 bp, 8 predicted proteins | sample Lox_Sample_11_FD_206714 | JGI IMG/M metagenome (GOLD analysis project Ga0335069, IMG submission 206714) | Soil microbial communities from Loxahatchee National Wildlife Refuge, Florida, United States - Lox_Sample_1.1 | ecosystem: Environmental > Terrestrial > Soil > Wetlands | place: USA: Florida...
CATGTTCCCATGAAAGCCAATGTGAACCCCAAGCCAGGGGGTCCCTATTGGACGCCGATCACCCCCAAAACGGGGTCCTTATTCCACGCCGATTCACAACCACCTGGTGTCCGGCAGGAACATTGGTCGCGACGCTGGCCAGTGTCGAGGGCCATCGCTGGGCCATCGAGGACAGCTTCGAGACTGCCAAGAACAAGTTCGGGCTCGACCATAACGAGACTAGATCATGGCACGGCTGGCATCGCCACGTCTCGCTCGTCATGCTTGCCTTTGCCATGATGGCGGCCATCCAACATCAGGCAAATAAGCCGGCACCAAAAAAACCAAGGTCAGTGCCGCAAAAAGTCCACGGCCCTCATCCGCTGGTCAAAACAGGAAATGCGCCGGATAGCACAACGGCTTGCGCACAAGCGTATCCGTCCCGCCTATGTCATCGCATGGTCGCTCTGGCGGCGGGTCCACCAAGCCACCGCCCTGAGATCCCACATCAAACGAAACTCGCAACTGGAATGCTAGGTAATGAATAGTATTGTACTATGGTTCTAAGTCCTGGGGCCGTCCAACACATGACGTCATGTGCGACACTCGCCGAATGCTTATTTTCAGATTACCCCTCGCGGCGGAAATCAACAGTGCTGACGGTCGGTCGCAGCTAAATAATGATCTCTTAGACAAGATTGAATAACGCCGCGAGGCTTGAGCGTGGCGGAAGATACAGGCCGACTCCATCTGACCCAGCCTGAATGTTTGCGACTGTGTCGTTATTGATCCCAATTTCACCGCCAAAAAGGCGACGGTCCGTGCGCGTCCCAAGGCGCGGCAGCCCGGCAATCTTGAACCGAGCCGAGACCGGCGCCGTCCCCAGGTTGACAGCGCAGACTGTTGCCTCTGTTGCCGTTTGGAAGACGACAACAGGCGTATGCGGTACCGGGTGCGGCGGTATGCGGACTTGCGAGCCTGGCGCCACCAGGCCGAACACGGCCACCAGCGCCTGGCCCAGGGGTTTCACGTTGCCGGCGCGGTCGATGAGGCCGGAGGAGCCGTGCATCCAGGGCAGGTCTTCGAGGTGCCAGACGAGGATCTCGTTGGCGCCGTCGGCGATGAGCTGGAGCGCCTCGCCCGCCACGGCGATGCCGAAATCCGGATCGAAGGACGGGTCGCGCCCGGCATAGGGGGCGGCGAGATGCTGCCAGCGCGGGGCGGCGTCGGAGAATTCGGTAACCACGATGGGAAGCGGCGGCAATCCGGCCAAAGCCGGACGGATGACGGACAGGCCGGCGGGCTCCAGCCCGGTGCGGCTGTCATATTCATGGAAGGAATAGGCGCCGAGCAGCTTGATATGGCCGGTTTTGCGCAGCACGCGCAGAAAATCGCCGGGGCGGTTGCTGGTCCCCGGCCCCTCGATGGGAATGGCCTGCAGCCCGGCATCATCCAGCGCCTGGCGGGTGAGGAAGACAAGCTGGTCATATTGTTCCGGGGTGAACTGGGTGTTCCAGACGCCATTGGGCTCATTCGTCAGCTCCACCGCGGCGGGGGTGACGCTTTGGTCGCGCAGATAGAGCAGATGGGCGGCGATGTAGTTGGCAAAATCCGCGACATGGGCATCATCGGCCAGATGCACCGCGTTGCCGATTTGTTTTTGCCAGGGGGCTGGCGGATTCCAGAAAATGACATGCAGGCGGATATTGAGGCGGGCTATTTCCGCGCCGAATTGCTGCAGCGGCACGTTGCCGGGGCCGTTGCGGGTACGGATGGCGGCATAAAGGGTGGCGGTGGTGGCCGGGGCGGGGAGGCTGGAGTCGGGGATCAGGCCGGGGAGGCTGGCGCGGATGAAGCGGATTTGCAGGGCGGCGAGGAGCATATCCCGTGCAGTTTGATGTGGCGATTGCATCCAGGTGCTGACGCCAAAGCCAACGAAAATTTGGATCAAACGATCTTTGGTAGTGCTGTGTGTTGCCTTCCAGAGCGCTTTACCGGGCATAGAAATGTAACCCCAAATAGACCGCAACGCATAACGTCGTTTCACAAATTCTTTCTTTCATCGGAACGGAAGATCTCGACCTTGCGCTTGTTTTTTTCATAAAATCCTGCAAAGATAAGTTTTTACCTGCGCCGCTTACACGACAGTACTAGTTGTTGAGCAATAAAGCGGCAAAATAATTTTCAATATTTCAAGCTGGTAAGACTCGTGGTATTCTATTCATGCAAATAACGGAACGTTAATTGAGGTAGAAAATGCGACAGAAACCACTCTATTCTGAATGGTAATAACCATTAGACGCAATCTCGCCTTCCACGCATATTTTTGTAACTTCTGCCACGCCAGCAGTCGATAATTGTTTAAAATAAGCTCTCTCGGCTTCAAGGAGATCGCGAAGCAAGCATGAGTATATTTTTGTTAGCATCTCTGGCATTTCTGCGAGGCGTGATTCGCAAACCGACCAAAGTCTAGTTTCATAACATCCGCCGTATGTTTCTCTCTTGCGACGCAGAAAAATGAATTTTCCTTTGAAGGACGGATCTTCATAAAAATTCAAATCGAAGCCTTCTGATAATTTGTATCTCCCAGAAATTTTGAAAATTCTCTTGAGGGTAGCACTTCTTGAGATAGTCAAAATATTCATAAAGGCATTTATTAATATATACGTCTCACACAGCGCTTTTTGCAGGTTTTTTTCATGCTCAAGCCATATTGTTGTTCTTTGCAAACGACCTGATATTTGAATGCCTGGATTGGATTGTCCGAGTTGTATAAACATATCTACTTTAGCCGAAATCTCAGCGCATTGTTCCGGCTCAAGTGCGTACTCAGACGAATCTGCGAGAATAATTGTCGCGCCAGGAGCTCTGTATCTAATCGATTGGATCGTTTCAAGCGTTTGGCTAAACCTTCCGCTTGTAACTAACACACCTGAATTAACTCGGAGTGCAGAAGTAATTATAAATATATACTCTGAATTCTCAATCGTGCGTTGCGGTAATACCGATTCTGTGACGTCATAGTTTGCGGGTGACCTGTCGATGTTATTCCGATTTGACAAAGTAATTTCTAGATACTTCGCCATGCGTTTTTTCCGATTTGTAGGCCTTTCCCTTTCAAAGGATATCCACCCGATCGGCACTTCGGGGTACGCACCTATTGTTTTGAGAAACACACACCTTCGCTGAGTTGGTTTGAATGACCACCGGCCAAAGCGCGCTAGTGCATAATTTAGATGTGGTTGGAAACCAAGTTTAATATCCGGTGATTTTTCATAAGCTTGACGAGCGCCGGCAATCACCAGTGATGCTTCCCTTGCTGTGGGAAAAGCATAAAGAGCGTCACTTGCACAGGGGGGTAAGCTGGCATCAAGTGAGTAATAATCTTTACATAAAGACAGTCCAAATCTGTTGCCGAAATCATTGTTGTCATGATAGGTGCTCTTGATATTTTGATTCTCGGCTCCGAAAAACAGATCCGATTCAGAACAAAGTGATGCGCCGGTAGCTTCGAACGCTTCTTGTAAGAAATCGGCGATAACTGTATCGATAATGATTGAATTTCCAATAAAAATAATGGGACCGACATCTTGCTCTGGTAACTTTTCAATGGTCTGAAATTCCCATGGGCCATTAGTCGCATTTAAAGTGACTTTAGTAATGTCAAGATGCAGCTTTGATATCTCACTTGACAAAGCAGACCACGTGTCGTCCGAGCAGAAAATATACAATTTGCCGCTATATTCTCCTATTTGAGCCAGAGATTGTAATGTCGCAATAGCACATTCTCGATCTAAAGCCTCATCACGAATGGACATCATTGCAGTTGGATGAAAAATCGTCGTAAAAGTGCTCCATGCGAAGACGTAAGTTTCGGTTTTGCTGGTCTTCTAATTGTCGTTCAATGGCGGTAAATATCGCTGTCAAAAACGCCGAGTGACGCAAAGGCTCTCTAATTGGGGCCGAGGCACCGACATCGGCTCGGTTTGATCCTTGTATTTAACAATTAAGGGCAATAAAAAGTTATATTACTGTAATTGCAGCTTTTCATTGGCGTCGAGTAGTCCAATAGATCTAAAAAAATTGGTACAACTAGCGATCTCTTCATGAGACATTTGTTGTACGCGACGCAAGTGAAGCCCCACCATAGTTTTGCCGTTTTCAGAGGCTCGTGACAGGCCATTCCTTAGTGCATCGTGTCCGATGTAATGATTTGGCCAAACAGTCCAACTTAACGGCGGCGAATTTTTATAGATATTTTCAAGGGGGCCTACTTTATCTTTCAGATAGGCTGCATACATCAAAAATTCGCTTTTAAATGCGCTTTCCTTTTCGAACTGAGCTTCAAATGAAGAATGAGTTCGTTTCTCAAGAAACTCGATCATATCCATACAATATTGAGGGGACATTGGAAATGGCGTCATGGTAGCCAAAAATATACTGTCTTTGACGTCTTGTATGCCACCGAACAAGGTATAATATTTGCTAACCAGCTTCCCGAACATGTGATTTTTCATATCTTCAAAGGGTGCTTTTGGCTTTTGCTCGGCATCAAAAAAATCAAACCAGCTTATCGGTCTTATAAGGATGTTCTTTGAATCCAATACGATTGCCCATTCACACGGAAGGCTTGCCACGAATCTTACCTTCAGTACCTGTTGACGGTCATATCCACGGATTAATCTTGCCTTTGGCGCGATCTCATTCCCACTATAAACTTCAACTCGCTCCGAATGAACGCCAAATTGCGGCCGAATTTCATCCTCAAAAAATTGGCAAAACTCATTAAATGCTTCGTCTTCGTACTCATTCACGACCACGTGAATTTTGACATCTTCATTCGACCGTAAAAATTTTCCAAAAGACTGGGCCTGAAGGCGATGTAGCCACCTCTCGCGCAGAAAAGTTACAATAACAAAGTGCCCCATGCTCGCCTCTCTTAGGCAGAAGAAAGTTCATACCTTGGTGAATTCCAACCAAAATGCGCCGTTCTGGAGAGATTGCAATTTAAAAACGGAGCTGCGTCACCAAACCGGCCTTAACGTTAGAAACCGATCTCTTTAGAAACTTTTTTCCAGCGTTCAAGTTCGCCGATTGCGATTTGTAGGCCGCGATCTGTTTCAACCGGGGCAGACTGAATATATTCAGGAAGAGCTTCCATGACCTCCACCGCTCGCTCGAATGACGCGCGCGTGTAATGATAGGCGCCCGGCCCATACTCATGATTCGGGTCAAGCTCCAAAGCCTCGGGCAGCAGCGGCACCAGCAAGGAGTTGTCCAGCAGCGCCAGCGCGATGCGCTGCATGAAGCCGATCACGATATTCCGGAAGATGATCTTCTTGGGCTCGAACGTCGGATGGATGGAAAATTCTTTTTGTGTCCAGAACGTGCTCAGCTGAAATACCGGGACGATGAGGAACTGCGCCGCCGACTTGTTGGCCAGAGCGCAAAAACGCTGGAAACTCTCCATCCACAGCGCCGGAAAACGCGGATCGAACGCCTCGATCCGGTCCACGACATTGAGCCCCAGCGCCGGGGCGCGGTATTTCTGCACTTCCATGCCGTTGGTGATGTAGCGGCCGTCCTTGAGGGTCAGGGCGGCGTAAAACTCACGATAAAAATCGATCACGACGTATTTTTCGTTGAGAACATCCTGTAGGTCGAAGCTTTTGTTGATGTCCCGGTCCAATGTCATCATGGTCGGCTTGTCGGCGTCAGGCACGGAAATTTCCAGCCGCGAGGGCGCCTCGGACATCAGGCTGAGCGTGTTGATTCGCCAGATATGCTTTGAGTGCCGCAGGCTGGGAAAGAGGGCGTTTTTCAGGTCGCGCGAAACGCAGGCGCCGATCAGGCCCGCGGAGGAAGTGTTGCGAATATCGTCCATGGAATAGGTCATTAGCACTGCATCCAACTTGGCCCCGTAACAAAATACGTGTAAATGCCGTGTCCATCAAGTCGTAATGAAACGGGTTGAAAGCGATGCTCAACCATCATGCGGACAGCGCCTGCATATCCTCCACCACCCGGCCATGCGTGATGATCTCGCACAACCGGTTGAGCCCCTGGCTGATCTCCAGCGCATATTCGAAATATAAGGTGCGCGAGGCGAGGGCGAGTTCCTCGCGCAAGTCCGCGCTGGCGGCATAGGCGCGCATCATGGCGGCGCAGGCGGCGATGCTTTCGAGTTGATGCGCCGGGTGGCGCGTGGGCAGACCAACAAAGGCATCGAGGGTGCCAATGATTGGCAAGCCATAGGACAAGGCTTCTACTGTTTTGATCTTTAGCCCGGTGCCGCCGCGCATCGGGTTGATGACGCAGCGTATGGCGGAATAGAATGATTCCAGTGTTTTCACGAAACCGAGCAGAAAGGGCGTCGATTTGAAGGTCAGCTTCTGCTTGAGGATACTGCCGGCCAGCAGCCAGTCCAGCCCTGCATCCTGAGCCAGTTCCTCGTCCAGGGCCAGGATCGAGCGTATGTTCCACGGGTTGGCGCTGCCGAGATAGCCGAAGGTGAAGCGCGCTGCGCTGGCAGCCGGGGCCAGCAGGAATTGCGGCGGCAAAAGATGGCCGATGGTCATCGCCGGCACCGTAACGCGGGCGCGCATGTTCGCGGTCTCGGCTGCCTGGATGCCGAGCAGTAGGTCGGCGCGCGCAAAGCCTCGTTCTTCCTCGGCCAGGCTGGTGAAGAACCAACGCGGCTCCATGCCCTCGTGGATGGCGATCTTGTGGCGGTCGCCGAACAGGTCATGTGTGTCGATGATTTTCAGCGTGTCTTTCAGGTTGGTTAGAACTTTCGACATCCACACATAATTGACCAGTATCGCATCATAACGCTTGTGTTCGTGCAGTGCTGCCACCGCGCCGCACAACGCCTCTGGGCACCAATCATCCACCCCCCAGCAGCGCGCAAAGCGCGGCTCTGGCAAAGGAAGCGAGGCCATGAAGTGGAATTCGTTCCAAAATGCCTCCATCTCATGGCGAAAATGCGGCGTTAGGCCTTCCATCCCATAATAAAAAAAATCTAACGTGAAGCCGCGCACTTTCAGCTGTGTTGCCAAGGTGAGTATGCGCGCCGCATTACCCTGATCGGAGGGGTGGCTTGGAACGGGAGAGACAACGAGAATTCGTTTGCTCATCTCTGTCTCAGGCGCTCAGTTCTACGCGGTCGATACAGGCATATAGTTTGGTCACGCCATCCTCGGTCGTACGCCCTTCGGACACCCATATGCCAAACACTAAAGGGTCGAGCGTCGCTGCCGGTAATTCTGCCGAGACTGCGCCCTGACCATCCGACCAGATTTCCACATGTGGATGCACGGCCTCGCCATTGAGCAGAAAGCGGGCGGATTTCAGGTTGTGCGTGGAGAGTGCGTCGGGCACGATGACGCGCACGTTGCGGAAACGGCCGGTGACCGTGCCGAACAGAATGCGTAGCTGGGGCTGGTTGGCCAACCACAACCACGAATAACTGGCATTGCCCTCAGGCGTGCGGTTGCTATCATGCACGAACTGCAGCGGGCTCAGCGACGCCTTGCTCCAGCCCTGATAGGCTTGTGGCAGAAATATCAAAATGGTATCAGCTTGTCCTTCAGGACGTTGGGCTTGCAGCCGCATATCCTCGGCAAACTTCTTGCCCGCCGCCTCAAGGCCCCGCAGCAGACCATCCGAGTCGTGTTCGGCGCTGAAGAAGCCATAGGCTTCATCCAGCTCGCCATGCAGAAACCGGATGAAACAGGAGCCTGTGTAGCCGAGCATGTTTAACGCCGTCCGTAAGTCCGCGATGCCCTCAGGGGCAAGCAGTAAAATTGGCGGGCGGGCAGGGGTTAATGTCAGCGTCTCGGCGGCGGCCTTGCCATTGCCGGCGTGCAGGGCCAGCAGCAAGCGCTGACCGGCGGCGGCGGCGGCGGCAAGAGCGCCTGGCAATGCCTCGGCGAAGGGCAATATGCCGCGCGTGCCCCCACCCTGGCGGAAGCGGGCGTAGAATGGTACTGCTTCGACTGGAACATTTTCCGGAAACTGGCATAATTCCGTGTCATCGCCGCAGAGCAGAAACGGCGAGAGCGGGAAAAGCGTGTCTAGCACCCGCAGCTCGGGCGAGATGGTTTTGATCAGCTCCAGGGCCAAAGCCGCGAAGCGCGGCGCCGCAGGGGCGCGAGTGGGGCTCATCCCAGCACGCCTTTCAGCACCAGGGCCACGCCGGGCGCATCCTCAGCATCGCGCCCGCGCGGCTTGGTATTGTCCTGCTCCACCGTGACGGCATGGATTTGCAGATCCTGCGGCAGCACGTCGGCGAACAGCAGGGGGGTCTGCATGCTGATGCGCGCCAGCTGCTCCGGGGACGAGGCACTCAACCGTATCTCGACATTGCCAGTGCAGCCGCGCACATGCTGCTCGATTTCTTGGCGGAGCGCGGCGGCGTCTATGGGAAAACTAAGGAGCGGCGTGCCGGTAGGGCGTGGCGCCGTGGCGCCTTCCAGGCGGACGCCAAATTCTGCCATGATGCCGGCATAGGCGCGGGCCACCGCTTCGGGCGCCCATTCGCCGCGCGCCAAGGCTAGGGCCCGGCCCCCGTAGGCGGCGCGCAGTTCCGGCGCGCGGAGCAGACATTCCAGCCCTTCCACCAGTGCCGGCACCGCGCCCATCACCGGCACATGCAGTACGCTGCCGGGAGGCAGGTCGGCATAGGAGGCGGTGGAATTGACCACGCAGCAGCGTCCGGCCGCCATCGCGCGGGCCAGCGTGCCCGAACTCTCGCCGACCGAAGGGTAGCGCAGATTGATCAGCACGTCGCAGGCGGCGATGCATTCGTTTAGCTGCTCCTCGGAGAGATAGCCGGTGATGCAGCTGCGCCGCTTTACTTCGGGATAGCGCTCGAGCAAGCCGGAGAGGTCATATTCCTCCGGCCGTTCCTTGCCCGCATGCACCCAGAAAAAGCCGGCGCCACGGCTGGCGATCTCGTCGAGTGCCGCCACCAGCCAGTCGAAACGCTTGGCGAAGGTGGCGAAGCCGGAGGTCATGATCAGCGGCACACCATCGGGGATTTTCAGCACGCCATGCAAAAAATCATCGGTGCGGTTGTCCGGCGGCAGTGCCAGATGTGGCACCACATGCACATTCTCTGCCGCCTCCGCGCCATAGAGCAGGCGGATCCGGTTTTTGGCGAAACGGGAATGCACGATCACGGCGGTGCTGCGGCTGAGCACCTCGCCCAGCATGTCGAACAAGGCGTAATTGGCACCTGTCTTGGTGCCATTCTCAAACCATTGGCGGGCAAACACGGCGCCGAGCCTGTCTGAGGAGTCACGCATGATACGTGAAAGCAACGACTTCGGCGCATGACTCACCTCATATAGATAATGCAGATTCTGGTCATGCAGCGTGGTCACGCCGCCCCATTTGCGCAGCGCGTCGAGCACGAAAATATGCCCCGGATTATTGCCGACCTGATGCAGGATGGCGGTCTCGGGGCGCAAATGCCGGAAGGCTTGGAGCGGCTCGCGAATGGGTACGCCGTCCGGCAGGCTGCCGTCGGGCTGGTTGGCATAGACCGCGCAGGGCACGACATGGCGCATCGCCGCCACCAAATGATAGGTATAATCGGCGATGCCGTTCTGCTCGGGCGGGATTGGCGAAAAAATCGCTATCTCATGCTCAGCCATTCGCCGAGCTCTCTCCGCAGGACTGGGCATAGGAGAAATTGGCCCGCAGTGCGGAGATGGACAGGGTGCGTGTATCGGTCTCGCCCTTATCACTGGCGGGGCAGCCGGAGCGGAAGCTCTCTATGCGAAACGAGTTGGCATACACGCCTTCGCCGGTGTACGGCGAGGAGAAGGTAATTAAATAATGGTCGCCCATCCGCGTCTCGGCAACCTCGAATTCGACATCATCGGCAGTGGCGCGCAACAGAGGTTCGGCCGCGCCATAGACCTGCGCGATCAGCAATTCGACCTTGGCAATCGGCAGATCGGGATAAGGGTTGGAGATCAGGGCCACATGCCCCATCCAGCGGAACAGACCAATATCGTCTTGTTCAAGTCCGTACCAGCCCACGGTAAAATGGGATGAATTGGCTTCAAGTGTTGCACTTCTGATCGTCCTTGCTGGTACGGCGACGGTCTCCATACCCGTTGAACGTTGCCGGATATTGCTTATTGCCTGCAAGAATGTCGTTTTGTCGCTTTGAATTTGATGCTCACTGGCCATATAATCCAGCATGATAGACATCAAGTATTCTATGAAAGTATCGATTCGGTCGTGTTGCGCTGTCAGGCGACGCTCCAACTCGACGTTTAGCATTTCGAGCTGCGCCGTATGAGCCGTCCTTGCTTGGCGCAGTTCTTCCTCAAGCTTCGTCAGGCGTCTATGGTCACCTTCTGGATCGACGCGGCCATAGCTGAGACTGGCCAGCGGGCATGGAATGCCGCAAATATATAGGTCTATCGATAATCCACTCTCGACAAAGTCAGTGGATCGGACAGACACAGCGAAGCGTGCCATCGCACCGCCTGAATCCCGCGCGACGGGCGGTTCTACGACAACAGAACGGACCGCGAAATCGTTGATACAGATATAGGAATTGGGGATAGAGACAGAATTCCCCCGTAGCACAAAATTGCCGCGCAACACCCCGCCTTCCAGGGCCAAGCCCTCAATTTCGATCTCTTTCTGGCCGACGATGGCCATGACATCGTCTGCCGAACTGATCGTTATCGGGTCGGCGATGCTTTCGTCGCCCACGCAAATGCGTAAATGGGCAGGGAGTTGTACTGCCGGGAAATAACTGATAGGCAAGTCGATGAACTCCCCTATCTGGAATTTGCAGTTCGTGGGAGTCGAACTAATCAGTATACCTCTGACTAATACGTCGATATTGCCATTGACATGGAATTTTTCACCAAAAATGAGCCGCAACTTTCCGGGAAGCAGAGAAATCCTTTGCCGTTCAGGCTGCAACCGTTCATAGTTAATCTGCAATACCTTTCCGAACTCGCTATCCTCTGTGGCGCTCGACTCTTTACGAGACATAACATAGCTTCCCTCAAAGAAACTGAAGAGGCCTTCCCGAGACCACGGGCGTTATATGACATTGCTGTATCGTTGCGACGCTTGAAGCTATCATATGGCGGCCCAAAAAGTAATTTTAGCGAGATGCTTTACGTGAGACTGCAAACAGTATCGCGTTTCAATATGACTTCAGAACAATACTGAATCAAGTCTAAAATTTGACGTGCTGCGCGTGGATGTAACCATTTTTGCGTAGAGTCTGGTACGAATCGGAAAGATTCTACGCCTGAGTGCGAACAAAATGGGGAGCGCGTCAAATTTTAGATTTGTCTCCCGTCAGGGTGGTGTCCCTGGGCGTTGTGGCCTTTCGTTTCGGATTGTAGGGGGTCGTGCCCCAGGCGGTCGCTACCGCACGCCGATTACCGGCTCGCCGACTTTGCGATGCGGCTGGATTTTCTGGTGCTCGATGAACTCGGCTACCTGCCGTTCGCCCAGGCCGGCGACCAGCTGCTATTCCACCTGATCAGCCGGCTCTATGAGAAAACTTCGATCATCGTCACCACCAACCTCGCCTTCGGCGAATGGCCAAGCGTGTTCGGCGATGCCAAAATGACCACCGCTTTGCTCGACCGG
>Ga0335069_10013181_pt1 | contig 11616 bp, 11 predicted proteins | sample Lox_Sample_11_FD_206714 | JGI IMG/M metagenome (GOLD analysis project Ga0335069, IMG submission 206714) | Soil microbial communities from Loxahatchee National Wildlife Refuge, Florida, United States - Lox_Sample_1.1 | ecosystem: Environmental > Terrestrial > Soil > Wetlands | place: USA...
CACGTTTGAAAACGCGCGCGGTGAGCCGTACCACATTCGCGACAACATTGTTCTTTTGCGCGATGGTGCACGCATAACCGTTGCAACCACTGTTATTCCGCGCGAGAAGGATGGTATCGCTCAGGGATATCGCATTCTCAACTGGCAAAAGTCACGCGGTAATCCACAGCTCCCGGGTTGATTTTTGAAAACGATACGTTACACTATGCGAGTCGCTGGCATATCGGCGAGAGGTTCAAGAAACCCTAAGACGCAGTGAGCGCTTTGGGTTTTTATGATTATCTCTCTTACATACACAATTTCCAAACACCGGCAGGTCTTCAAAAGGCTGACGCGGTACTTACTTTTGGCAGCGGTGCAGGTCAAACGCGAAAGGGGTCATCGCGTGGAGGTGTTGGGGTCGTCTCCGGGCCTGCCCGCTGCTTCATAAAAAAATCATTAAGAAATGGTAAGCTGAGACACGTTAAATGCCTCTATAGTGGTGCATTTAATACTGATCGGCATGTCGACAGAGGAATTAAACAATGATAAAGAATGGCTCGAGTTGGTACTCGAGAATAGCTCCGATGCTATCATCATAATCGACCGTGAGCGCAGAATTTGCTATGCCAATAAGGCGGCAGCAGGGCTCGCGGAGATTGAAAACCCTTCAGCACTTTTTGGCGTCGAGTACGATACGATCCTCGCGCAACATGCGATCTACGACGAAAATGGCGGGATGCCAAATCCCGATTTGTATCCGAGCAATATTGCGCTTTTCAGAGGCACTCCCGTTCGCAATAGGATCTTGCGGCAAATGCATCGCACAAGCGGAAAGCAGCGGTGGCTCTCGATTTCAAGCATACCGCTCTTCGTTGATGCAAACATGCAGGCGCGCTATGCAATCGTCTTCTTTACCGATATTTCTGACCGCAAGTTGCGCGAGGATCGCGTGCAATTCCTCATTGAATCGTCGAAAATTCTCTCGGTTACCAGTGATCTGCATGAGCGCGTGCTTGAGAAGGCAAAACTTATCGTGCCGCTCCTTGCAGATTGGTGCACAGTTAATCTCGTAGAAGCAGATGGTGGCGTCGAGCGCATTGCGGTTGTGCATCGCGATCCATCAAAGCAACCGCTCGTAGCCCGTCTCGCAGAGCTCTCGGGAGAGCGCAATCCCGCGCTCGCTACAGCGAAGAGTGGGAAACCCAATCTTCAGCCTATCCTTTCGACAGAGTCCCTCGAAAAAACATTTTCCAGCGAGGAGGGTCGCGCGCTTCTCAAGAGCCTGCATCCCGTCTCCTCGCTCGTGGTGCCTATCACATCGGGTGATCGCGTCCTCGGCGCGCTCTCGCTTGCCTACTCAGATTCTGGGCGTATTTACACGCAGGAAGATCTTGAATTTATGCAGGACTTTGCCATTCACGTGGGAGTATTGGTGGATAACGTGCGCTTGTATCAGGAGATCGAAAAGCGCGATAAGTCGAAAGATGCATTTATTGCTGCGCTCTCGCATGAGCTCAGGAATCCCTTGGCTCCGATCAAGAGCGCGCTCGAATTTCTCAAGCTGAAAAATAGCGATCCGGAGTTCAGCGAGACACTTGATATGATCGGCTATCAATTTGATCATATAAATCAAGTCCTGCGCGATCTTCTTGATGTCAACCGTTTCCAACAGGGCACGATAAGTGTGCAGAAAAAGGTCATCGATGTTCGTTCCACCCTGCAAAAGGCTGCCGCAATCAATCGGGAACTTTTCTCGCGGAAAAGTATATCACTCCACTTGCTCCTGCCGGGTGAAGGATTGTTTGTAAACGGCGATGAAACACGCATCCAGCAGGCAGTTATGAATATTATCCATAATGCCGAAAAATTTACGCCGCAAAGCGGCAATGTGTGGATCGAGGGGAAACATGTCGCTGATCGGGTGGTCATTACGATACGCGATGACGGCGCCGGGATAGACGCAGAAGACATACCTACACTTTTCGATCCGTATGCGCGTCGCCAAAGTTCCACCGGACTTGGCCTCGGGCTCTCGCTCGTGCGCAATATTATGCGACTCCATGGCGGTGAAGTGTCTGCACAGAGTCCGGGCGTTGGACGCGGCTGTACCTTTGAGCTCGATTTTCCGAGCACACTGCGCCCATCATCCGAAGAAGAACAGCCTGCTCTGCCGCTGCCGTCTGCAACACTGGTCGCCCATACGGTCCTCATTGTTGATGATAATCAGGCTGCGGCAAAAGCACTCCAAACGCTCTTGAGGCACTACGGGCACACGGTCTCACTGGCGCATACAGGTATGGATGCGCTCCGGAAGGCGAAGACTGGAGAAAAACCACCGACGGTGTTTCTCGTCGACATTGGATTGCCCGACATCAGCGGTTATGAGGTGGCGAGGCGACTTCGAGCGGAATTTGGCGATCAACTCATGCTGATTGCCCTTACCGGATATGGACAGCAAGAAGATGTGCGAGAGGCGCGAGAGGCGGGTTTCAGCCATCATCTGACAAAACCCGTCAGCATTGTCGACATTCTGAAAATATTCTCCGCTACGGGGAAGGATACGGCTATGAGCAATGCGTTGCGAGATCATCCGTACGCTCGGTATATTTAGAAACTTTAACGCCGTCCTCTCGCGAGAATTGCAATGAGTGCAATTGCGAAAAAGACCGTAAATGCCATCCAGGGGAGAGTCACGAAGTGAAATTCAAAGACGCTCCTGATTGCGCAATCGTCGCTCGCGTCACAGGGAATGAGCGAACCCGAGGGTAATAGTTGCAGAAGATGTTGGTACAGTGCAATGAGTGCGCCAAGAAGCGAAAGTCCGAGAATATAATCAGCGATGTCGGGCATTCGAGCTCCTTTTATGAGTGCTATGAAGGTTATAAGTACGATCGGATACATGCAAATGCGCTGCCACCAGCAAAAGATACAGGGAGCCAAATTTGCGTCGTATTGCATCCAGAGTGTTGCCGCCACCGAAATAGACGCGAAGAGAAAGAGCGCGAGGATGCCATATTTCTCGCACCATAGAGTTACCGTACGCCGCCATGGGCGGCTGAAGAGCGCCATGAGTGCAACGATAATACCGACGTCGAGAGCAACGACACCCGCTGCAAATAGGACGATCATACTATTTTTGCGTACTTGTTGGGCCTTGCGATGTCTCCGAAGAAGTAGAGCTGGGGGTAAAAGCCGTCCCGGTTGAAGAGGCAATGGCTGCGTTCAAATCGTTTTGGAATTCCTGCAAGCCTTGAGGGTTTTGAATTTGGGTCAAGTTGATGAAAAAGGTCGGCGTGTGATCTATCTTTGCCGCGTTGCCGAGAGAGATATCCGACTGCACTTTGTTTTGTACCGCGGAAGAATTGATGTCGCTGTTAAATTTCGTCACATCCAGTCCTAATTGTTGCGCATCTGAATCGAAGTATTTAGAAACGACCGCAGAATCCGAAAGTGTCGTGTCTGATGTCCATTCGGCCTGATTTTTATACAAAAGATCGTGCATTTGCCAATACTGTCCCTGGAGACCCGCTGCCTCAGCCGCTTGTGCGCCAATCATTGCGTATGGGTGAATTTGGAAAAGTGGAAAATTACGGAAAACGAAAAGGACTTGATTTTGGTACTGCTGATAGAGCTGTTCTACAATCGGTTCATACACGCCACAAGCAGGACATTCAAAATCACCATATTCGATAAGGGTAACCTTTGCGTTGGGGTTACCATGCGTATGGTCAGATGAAGTAATCGGCGATGTTTGTGTTGCGGTAAAACCTGACGAGGAAGCAGGTGCTCCGTTTGAAACGAGCGTTGCAATAACCGTAATAATGATAATAAGTGAGATAAACCCGACGGCGACCCAAAGCTGGGTCTTTTGACTAGCTAGCATCGCTCTATGCTAACGCAGATTGCGAAAATCACAACCTTTGAGTTCAGATGCGAGTAAGGTTTAGGAGCCATCGACAGTGCCGCGTTCTCCACCCCCGATCGTTCAAATCTAATCCGACGGCAGCAAGCCGCCAGATTCCTAGGATCCTTCCGAATACGAACATATTACTTCATGGCTCGTCTCCCTCTATTTCGTTCAAAGGTCGGTCCTTCGTACCAAAAACAGTGGATAATGACAGACGAATTTGCGCGGGGCGCATATGCTGACCCCATGAAAACATTTTATAAAACAATCCGCGGTGTATGTATTAGTATCTCGCTCGCAACACTCTTCGTATTGCCGCACCTTGCCGATGCCGCATACCACTTTTCCAATTATCGAGGCGTGCCACCCATTCACGTGTTTGCAAAAACGAAGACACCCGTCGGTATGACGTCAAGCGAAATTAAAAAGATATATGGTTTGCCCCAAAGCGGAGGCAAGGGAACAATCGCCATAATTGGCGCGTATAACGATAAAACAGCAGAAGCGGATTTAGCTGCATTTGATAAACAATTCGCACTGCCGCCCTGTACCAAGACAAATGGCTGTCTCGAGCAGCACCTCATGAATTCAAGCGAGACCGAAAATAGCAATTGGGATATTGAGACTGCGCTCGACATCGAATGGGCGCATGCCATAGCACCGAATGCAAGAATTCTTCTCGTTGAAGCAAAGACGCCGAGCGGTGCAAACTTACTGGCGGCTGTTGATTATGCGGCCGCTCGCTCCGATGTTGTAGCAATTTCTATGAGTTGGGGAGGCGCAGAATTCCCGGAGGAAACTTCGCTCGATGGACATTTCGTATCAAAAAGCGGCGCGGTATTCTTTGCTTCTTCTGGTGATCAGGGTGCAGGCGTATCCTGGCCCGCTGCTTCGCCGAATGTTATTGGAGTGGGCGGTACTTCAGTTGTTCTAAAAAGTGACGGTACCTTTAATAGCGAACGAGGGTGGGTAGGATCAGGTGGTGGTATTTCTGCGTACGAAAGGGAGCCGGGCTTCCAGACATCGTACAAAATTCCGAAGGCAGAAGGGATGCGCGCCATTCCCGATGTCGCGTACGATGCTGATCCCGCAAGCGGTTTCCCTATTTATCATGCGGGATCGTGGCGGGAAGTGGGAGGTACTTCTGCGGGAGCGCCACAATGGGCGGCGATAGCAGCGCTTGGTAGTGGCGTAAGTCTGAGGAATTTGTACTCGGACAAACTATCGCAGAATGCGAGCGCATATTTTCGCGATATCACAAGCGGCAATAATGGTGATTGCGGCTATCTCTGCACAGCACGAGCGCACTACGACTACGTGACTGGACTCGGATCTCCCATCACCGACCGGTTCTGAATGTAAGAAGTACAAGGGGCAGCCTTCCAATTTTTAAGGAATGCCCTTGTGCTCTTTTTACGCTATATTGAGCGTATGCAAGTTGCAACCATATGCTATTGCCTCGACGAGGAAAAGATACTTTTGGGGATGAAAAAGATCCGCTTTGGAGCAGGGAAGTGGAACGGTTTTGGGGGCAAGGTTGGGACAGGTGAGGGTATCGCTGAAGCCGCGAGACGGGAGGTGGTGGAGGAATGCGGTCTCACGATTGCGCCGGAGCATATTCAGCAAGTGGCGCTGATCTCATTTTATTTTGGAGAAACGCCGATGTTTGAATGTCATATTTTCTTTGCTAATCAATGGGAAGGCGAAACGCACGAGTCGGATGAAATGGTTCCTAAGTGGTTTCCTCGCAATATGCTGCCCTATAAAGACATGTGGGTTTCCGATCTCTTCTGGTTCCCAGCAGTTCTGAGTGGAGTGACGCTAGAGGCCGTCTGTCACTTTGACGCAGAAGGAAAAGCCGTGGAAGACTTTGTGATCAAAAGAAGGGATTTTTAAGACGCCGAATGCAGCCGGTGCACGAATAGGTATATATCCTCTAAGGCGCGGACGGCGTCGCCCGCCGCGATGTTATTTTGGTGGTAGAGCGTGTCCGTGCAATCACCTGCGGCCCAGACGCGTGCATGCGATGCGCGCTGCGTCCTTGGGTCGGTTTTGATTTGCTTGGCTGGCGTAAGATCGAGCGCAGTGCCGACCCAATCGGTATTGGGGATGAGCCCAATCTCGACGAAAACGCCGCTCACGGGAATAATCATTTCTGATCCGCTTACTACGTCGCGGTATTTAATACCACTCACAAATGTATCGCCTTCAATAGAGAGAATCTCGGCATTGGTGATGATGCGCATATTCTCGTGTACCTTGACGGACGCAACGGTAATTTCATCAGCACGAAAATTCTCGGATCTGTTGAGAAGCGTCACCATTTTGCAATAGGCGAGAAGCTGGAGGGCTGTTTCAAAAGCTGCATTACCACCACCGACCACTGCAACATTTTGGCCGGCAAAAAGCGGACCGTCACAGCTCGCACAGTAGGTGAGGCCTTTCATTTCGAATTCGGCAGCGCCCGGAACCTCAAGTTTGCGGCGACTTGAACCTGTCGCAATCAAGAGCGTTTTTGCATGATATTTTGTTCCATCGCTCACGGTAACTTCAATATGATCGTCGTACGTAGCAAGTGCGGTCGCGAGCGCCGGAGAGATAATTTTGAGAGAATCGCCCGCATAGGCTTCGACGTGCCCACGAAGTGCATTGGCAAGATCAGTGCCCGAGATCGCCTTCGTGCCGACCCAGTTTTGGATTTCACTTGAGACGATGCTCTGACCACCCCATTCGGATGTTATAAAAAGTGTTTGCAGACGTTTGCGCGATGCGTAAATCGCCGCGGCCGCTCCAGCTGGTCCGCCACCGACAATAATTAAATCGTACATATTGATAGTGTTAGAAATATGCCAATTATTTTGGACAATGAGCACATTTATAACAATTATATCTTATCTCCTCCGCAGGAACGAGGGCAATCCGCCCCAGCTGTCGTCATCGTCCGTATTCTCGACACGAGCAGCCTCTTCTTTGGCATGAATTTCTTTTGTTGTTGATGGCTTTTCTTTTTCAATCTTTATTTCTGCAACCGACGCATCAATAATTTTCTTCGGTTCACGCGTCGTTGCCGGCGGTACGTCCTGATCCCTCTTCGCGTTCATGCGCTGCGCGCCCACAAATATCCCGGCTGTCGTTGGATTAACTGCAGTCGGTGCACCAGATGATTTGATGACGCCTTCGGGAAAACCGGTTGCAACGACAGTAACGCGAATCTGCCCCTTCTTGAGCGAGTCGTCGGTAACGGCGCCGAAGATAACCTTTGCATCCGGGTCGATTGCTTCTGTAATGACGTTTGCCGCGTCCTGCACTTCGAGCATGCCGAGATCGTCGCCGCCTGCAATCGAGAAAAGCACACCTTTTGCTCCGTGAATTGATACATCGAGCAGTGGGGAGTTGATGGCTGCGCGCGCCGCGTGCTCAGCGCGTTTCTCACCGATTGCCGTTCCGATGCCCATGAGTGCAGATCCCGCGTTTTGCATGATAGTACGCACATCAGCAAAGTCGACGTTGATGATGCCGGTCGTCGTAATCAGATCAGAAATACCTTCTACCGCCTGCTTCAAAATGTCATCGCACATCGCAAAGGCATTCTTGATGCCCGTTTCGCGATTGACGATCGCAAGCAACTTGTCATTGGGGATCATGATGAGCGCATCGACTGCTTTTTTCAGCTCCGAAATGCCGTGATCTGCGAGGCGCGCGCGCTGTGCTCCTTCAAACACAAATGGCTTCGTTACGACACCGACAGTGAGCGCCCCAAGTTCGCGTGCAATTTTTGCGACGACCGGCGCAGCGCCAGTTCCGGTGCCGCCGCCCATGCCGCACGTAACAAAAACCATATCCGATCCTTTTATGGCGTCCTGGATTTCTTCCCGTGTTTCTTCCGCGGCTTGCTTCCCCGTGTCGGGATTCATGCCGGTACCAAGACCGCGCGTGAGTGTTTTGCCAATATGAATTTTTTTCTTGGCCTTAGATTTGTGTAAATCTTGCGAATCCGTATTGACAGCGATGAATTCGACGCCCTGCACATGCGTATCGACCATGTGATTAATAGTATTGCCACCTGAGCCGCCGACGCCGATGACTCGAATGCGAGCAAAGGATTCGACATCGGGCTTCACCTGCTTTGTCATGGCGCCATCATAGCAGATTTTTGCGAAAGAAAACTTGACACAACTTCAGGCTTATCGCATTCCTTAAATACTGTTTTTCAAAACATATTCTACGGAAGCAGATTTTTAATCGTTTCTTTTATTGATTGCCAGGCATGTCGTATAACATCGTTTAGCGAATGGCCGGTTTCCGCAATATCTTCTGCATAAGCCCACCTACACAGACCGTATGCAACGGCCCACGTTGCATCAACCGATGAGGTGCGTGTCATAAAACCAACATGTCCGATTTGTGATGGAAGTTTTAAAACAGCGCGCGCGATGTCGTTTGCGTTCACAATGCCGCTTCCGCCACCGGTGATAACAATGCCCGCCGGCAAGAGCCGTTGTCGGCCGATTGATTTGAGGTGAGCATCAACGAGCGTAAACATTTCTTTGACGCGCGCCGTGACGATCGCTTCCATTTTCTTTGGAGCAATATCGCTGCCGGTCACGCCTCCGCGCTTCAAGCTTTCGGCTTCAGACAGTGGAATTTGAAATGAGAGCGCGATTGCGTTTGTGATGTCGCTCGATCCGACTGGAAACATTTTTACTGAAATAGGAATGTTGTTGTCGAATACAATAATCGAGAGCGTTTCGGCGCCGATATTGGCCAGTACGACACCTGCTGTTTTTTGATGTTTTGTCAGCGTCACGAAGCTCGCGGCGAGGGGACTTGCCATCACATCTTCAACTTCTATATCGGCTTTCTCGACTGCAGCGATGAGGTCGTCATAGTGCTGGGTGAGCATGGTAACGAGGAGCGTATCGACGGAGATTTTCGTGCCCTGCAAGCCTTCGGGAGAGCCAAATACCTTCGTGCCGTCGAGCCGGTATTCGAGCGGAATCGAATGAAGAACCGTCCTGTTGCTGAGTTTATTGGAAGCACGTTTCTCGCTCTCGCTTTTCAGGCGTGCAATGGTGGCATCGGTAACAATGCCGCCCCACGGCGAGAGCGAGGTCTCGGCCGTCGACCGCACTTCATCGAGTGAAACGCCGCCAACCGCCACGCGCGCGCTTTTAACCTGTACCTTCGAAGCGGCGCTCGCCCGCCCGATCGCCTCGCGAATAGAACGCGATGCCTCGTTTTGGTCGATAATATATCCGTGACGCAGGCCTTTTGAGCTTGCCGTGCCCGTTCCGAGTATCTGCATCGGCACGTCGGGACGTTCCGGAGCACCGGCAATTACCACTTTGACGTGATAGGTGCCGATATCGATGCCGGTGTAAATCTTCATAATCAAAATAACCCACAAACACTGGGGAGTATCGGAGTTATTGTACGCCCTTCCTTTATAATCCGAAAGAAAATGACGTGGATAGCCAGTACTAAAATTTCAAATGCTTCATGATGCGCGTCTCCTCTTTCTCCATTCGCGCTCCATGATCGAGTCCTTTAAGGTGAAAACAGCCGTGGACGAATAAATAGGTGAGGCACTCTTTGAGAGAGACGTCGTATTCGCGCGCTTCACGCTCGGCTTCGCGCGCGTTGAGAAAGACTTCGCCCTCTGTTTTACTTAAAGGAAATGAAAGAACGTTGGGGAAATAATCCTTTCCACGATGTTCGATATTCATGCGCTGTGCAAGCAAGTCGCCGCAGAGGACGAGCGAGAGTTCATAATCGCGTCCGAGAATTTCTTCCGCTATTTTCTTAAACGGAATTTGCCGCAAAACGTCCCTGAACATTTTGCGTCGCAGCGTGAATGTGATATCAACCATCCGTTATCGAGCAATCGGAGTCGTCTCTCCAAATCGCGAGGGAGCAGTATTCGTCGCTGTAGCGCTTTGTTCCGTACGGACGAAATTCCCGCGTCTCGGAGCTTCGACAATCTTGCCTTCCTTGACCGCCTGTCGAAACACGTCGCGGCGCTTGATGAGCTTGAGTGCGCGCTTCTTCTTTACTGTTTTCGATCCCGGACGCACATAGTAGCGATTGGCGCGGACGGTCTTCACCAGACCCGTGCCTTGCACGCGACGCGAGAATTTGCGAATCGTGGAGAGGGAATTCTCACTCCCGCTTTTCTGTACTTCGGCATTAATCATGTGGGAGCAATGTACCATGAGATGAAAGAATGTGCAATGAAACACATCTCCCTCACCTTTACGCATTCACCGAAGAAGTCTGCCACGGCGCAATGCGGCGACGTTTGAGGTAGGTTGTAAGTTCGGAGATGGGGATGTCTTCTTGCCAGTTGGTTGCGATTTCACGCACGATCACCGTTCCTTCCATTGCCTCTTTGTGACCCATAATCAATATATAAGGAGTGGCGAGGTCGTGCGCTGCGCGCATCTGATCGCCGATTTTCTCATACCAGAGCCCCTGATGGACGGAAATGCCAGCACGGCGGAGCATTTCCAAAACAGCGAGCGAACGCCGGCGTGCCTCAATCCCGAGATAGGCGTAGTACATAAGGGGTGGCGCGGAAACCGGACGCTTGCTTTCCCGCGCCTTGCCATGAATTTCGACGGGAATAGAAATCATTGCCGCATTGACCGGTGTTTGCGCGAAGCGGCTCGCGAGCGGATCGTAGCGGCCGCCGAAGGCTATAGGGACAGGAGAACCTGTTTCGGAATCGGTCGTAGAAAGTTCAAAAAGCGCATGCGCCCAACAATCGCGGCTGCCGAGAAGTTGTCCGTTTAGTTCATACGGCAAGCCGAACACCTCGAGATATTCCAGAAGTTCCCAAAATCGCTGGCGTTCCTCTTCGGTAAGATACTCCATCGCCTGCGGCGCGCGTGCAATAGCAGGATGGCCGCGTTCGATGAGTTGAACGAGCGTACCCAAGGGATCTTCGGCAGCTCGCGGACGAAGCGTCGGCGTGATCGATTCGATATGTTTGCGTAGGTAAAGACCGACATCACGCACGAATCTCCCGGCGGATTCCGGCGTCCCGATGTTGTTTACCGAAACGATACGCTCAGCGATGCCTGCTTCTGCCGCAATCGCATTTGCAACGATGATAAGAATCGCTTCAGCGATCATCGAAGATGTCCCCATCACGTGCAATTCGAGCGTTATGTTTGGAATGGCTCCGTTATTATGCATAATGCGCCACGCGAGAAGCGTCCCGTGATCGGGCCGCACACAGGCAAGACATTTACGCGCAGCAGAAGGCAGTACGCGCTCATCTTTGCGCGCAAAAGATATATCGGATTCCTTTACGGGAAGACCTTTTCGCTGGGAGCGCTCCAGTCGCGGCATCTCTTCCAGGTGACTAAATCCATAATATTCAGCGACGCGAATTGCCGAATCAATAAAGGCTCCGGTGTTTTGATAGTGCGTATCTTTCAGACGTATCATAGTCCTTGATAGCGCGCTTGCGCAGGGAAGAGACCGATTTCGTCAAACGGATAGAGGCGAAGTATGACATCGCCAATAATATCAGAGCGCGGGAGCACACCCCAGAGGCGCGAATCAGCGGAGACTACGCGATTATCGCCGAGAACGAAGTACTGATCGGGTCCAAGGGTATAGCGCGTATTGGTGGTGCCGCCGAAATTTGCCGAAGCCACATAAGGCTCGTCTAAGACAACGCCATCAGGGTGCGTCGTATTGATAATCGTTACGGTGGGATT
>Ga0335069_10013182_pt1 | contig 11614 bp, 7 predicted proteins | sample Lox_Sample_11_FD_206714 | JGI IMG/M metagenome (GOLD analysis project Ga0335069, IMG submission 206714) | Soil microbial communities from Loxahatchee National Wildlife Refuge, Florida, United States - Lox_Sample_1.1 | ecosystem: Environmental > Terrestrial > Soil > Wetlands | place: USA: Florida...
AGTCCGGTGAGCGCCGACTCGCCGCCCGGCCGGCCGGCGATCGCGAGCCCGATCTTGCGCCCGTAGTAGGTCGCGCTCGGCACGCCCTGCCCGCAGTAGCCCATGCAGTAGTAGAGGCCGCGCTCCTCTCCGAGGTGCGGCATCGTGTCGAAGGTGAACCCCACGAAGCCCATCCAGGCGCGGCTCACCCTGACCGCGGCGAGTTCCGGGAAGATCTCGCCGAGCATCGCGCGCAGCCGCGGCACGCAGCGCGAGGCGTCCGTCTCGCGGGCCGCCGCACGGCCGCCGAACAGGATCCTGCGCCCGTCGGGCGAGGGCCGGTAGTAGACGACGACGCGGCGCGTGTCGCCGACGTTGCGCGCGTGCGGGATCAGGCGCCTGACGAGCGCGGGATCGAGCGCCTCGGTGGCGATGATGTAGCTGCCGATCGGCAGGATCCGGCGGCGGTGCCACGGCGCGAAGCGCCCGGTGTAACCGTTGGTCGCGATGAGCACCTGGCGCGCGGCGACGACGCCCCGCGTCGTCGCCACCGCGAAGCCTTCCGCAGTGCGCGCGATGGACCCGACCGCGCAGTGCGCGCGAAAGCCCGCGCCCGCCGCCGCGGCACGCGCGTGGAGCGCGCGCACGAGCTTCGCCGGGTGGACCGCGGCGTCGCCGGGGTAGACGACGCCGCCGTGGTAGAACGGGGTCAGGATCTCCTCGTCCTGCCGGGCGCGCGGCACGAGGCGGTACGGCACCTCGAGCCCCTTGGGCTGCGCCTCCGCCTCGCGCACGAGCGCTCCGTAGAGCCGCGGCGTGTGCGCGCCCACGAAGCAGCCGACGTCGCGCCAGTCGCAGTCGAGGCCCTCGTCGCTCGCGAGGCGCTTGAGATCCGCAACCGCCTCGAGCCCTTCCTCGTAGATCCGGGTCGCGATCGCCTCTCCGTGGCGCGCGCTCAAAGCTGCGTGGCTCGGCTTGATGCTGAAGGCGACCTGCCCGCCGTTCTTCGCCGAGCAGCCGCCGCCCACGGGCCCGGAGTCGAGCACCAGCGTCGAGCGCCCGGCGCGCGCCGTCTCGCGCGCCGCGCACAGTCCCGTGTAGCCGCTGCCGACGATGACGACGTCGCAGCGCTCCGGCAGCGGCTCCTCGGCCGCAACCGGCAGCGGCGCGTCGAGCGTCCAGTAGCAGTCGGCCGCGTAGTCGTCGGCGTACATCAGCCGTGGCCGCCGGGCGGGCGCCGCGCGCGGTACGGGAAGAACCACGGCTTTCGTTCCATGACGTAGTCGAGGTGCACGTGCTTGGGTTCGCGGAAGGCGTCGAGCCCCTCGGCGCCGAGCTCGCGGCCGATGCCGCTGTGGCGCATGCCGCCAAAGGGCGCCGCGTCGTTGTCGGTCAGCGGATCGTTGATCCAGAAGGTCCCGGCCTTGATCGACTCCATGGCGCGCATCGCGATCCCGAGGTCGTTGGTGTAGATCGAGGCGCCGAGGCCGAACTCGGAGTCGTTGGCGAGCCTGATCGCCTCGTCGGCATCGGCGACCGTCGTGATCGACACGACCGGCCCGAAGATCTCCTCGCGCGTCGCGACGCTGCCGTGGCGCACGTCGCTCAGGATCGTCGGCTGGAAGAAATGCCCCGGCAGCCCCGATGGCCGGAACGTGCGGCCGCCGAGCCGGAGCGTCGCACCGTCCTTGACCGCGCGCGCGACCTGGTCCTCGACGCGGCGCGCGGCCTCGAGCGAGATCAGGGGACCTAGGTCGGTGTCCGGCTTCATCGGGTCGCCGACCTCGAGGAACGCGACGTACTCGTGCATGCGCTCGGCGAACTCGGCGGCGATCGGCCGCTCCACGTAGATGCGCTTGCTCGAGGTGCACACCTGGCCCGCGTTCAGCAGCCGCGCCCAGGCGACGCCCGGCACCGCGACCTCGAGGTCGGCGTCCTTGAACACGATGAACGGGTCGATCGAGCCGAGCTCGAGGTTGACCTTCTTGAGCTGGGCGCCGGCGGCGGCGGCGATCTTGCGGCCGGCCGCGGTCGAGCCCGTGAACGCAACGAGGTCGACGTCCGGGTGCTCGACGAGCGCCTGGCCGGTGTCGGGCCCGCCGGTGAGGACGTTGACGACGCCGGGCGGCAGCAGCTCGTAGACCTCGGCGAGCTTGAGGTTGGAGAGCGGGTTCTGGTGCGGCGGCTTGCAGACGACGGTGTTCCCGGCGGCGATCGCCGGCGCGACCTTCCAGGCCATCAGCAGCAGCGGGAAGTTGAACGGCACGATCGCCGCGACGACGCCGTAGGGCTCCTTGATCGTGAAGTTGAGCTGGTGCGGCGCGACCGGCGGCACGGAATTCCCGTAGCTCGAGCGCGCGACCTCGCCGTAGTACTCGAAGCAGGCCGCGACCCAGTCGATGCAGTCGGTGGCCTCGCACAGGGGCTTGCCGGTCTCCTGCGTCATCAGCGTCGCGAGCGCATGCTCGCGCGCGCGGATGCGCGCAGCGACCTCGCGCAGCAGCCGCGCCTTCTCGACGCCGGGCACCTTCCACCAGGCGTGCTGCGCCGCGCGCGCGGCAGCGACCGCGCGCGCGACGTCGGCCGCGCCGCAGTCGGCGACCGTGCCGAGGGGCTTGAGCGTCGCCGGGTTCTTGATCTCCCGCGACGTCCCGCTCTGCGCATCCACCCACGCGCCATTGATCAGGATCTGGTGCACGCCGCGCCCTCCCCGTCGTTCGCGGGCGACTATGATGCCTGAGCGCTGTGAGTGGCGCGCGCCGCGCCTGGCACGGCAGAATGGGCGATGCCCGCCGCATCGCCGCTCTACGTCTGGCTGACCCCGTCGCTGGTCGCGCTGTTCCTGTACGGCATCGGCCAGGGACTCGTCAAGAAGTACATCGGTGAGGTCTCGCCGGCGCGCTTCTGCCTCTACTACCTGCTCGCCAACGTCGTCGGCAACGCGCTCTGGTTCGTCACCCACGACCACCCGCCGCTGCTCGCCCCCGCAGGCCGCGAGTTCCTCGAGACCGGCGTCGTCGCCTACATGTTCGACGGCACCGGCTGGATCCTGTACTTCGAGTCGATCATCGCGGGGCCAATCACGATTGTCGGCACGCTGTCGGCGGCCTACCCGGCGCTGACGATCGTGTTCGCGCACTTCTTCCTCGGCGAGCAGCTGAACGCGATGCAGTACGTCGCCGTCGTGCTCGTGATCGGCGGCTGCATCGGCCTCTCCTGGTCGCCGGGCGGCGGCGACGGGCGCGTCCAGGGCCGGCGCTGGATCCCGCTCGCGTTCTTCGCGCTCATGTGCTGGGCGACCTCGGGCACGATCCTGAAGCACGCCTATTCGCTGCCGGCGGCGAACGAAATCAACGTGCTCGTCTCGAGCACGATCGGCGGCGTGCTGACGCTCGGTATCTACGGCTGGCTCAAGGGCCGCCACGGCCCGCACTCGCTGCGCGAGTACGCGCACGCGCTCGTGCCGATGGGCATGATGGCAGGCGGCAACATCGGCGTCCTGACCGCGACGCGCTACGGGCAGCTCTCGATCGTGACGCCGCTGACCGCCGCCTACCCCGTCGTGACGATCGCCTTCGCGGCGATCGTCCTCAAGGAGCGCATCAGCGTGCTGCAGTACGCCTGCATCGCCGCGATCATCGCCGGGATGATCCTGTGCCCGCCGTGAGCGGGCCGGCCGCCGATGCCGCACGACTACCTCGGTAATGCGCTGAGCCCGACGTCGGCCGCGACGCTCGCCGCGATCGACGACTTCGTCGGCGGCTTCCTCGGCTACGAGCAGCGCATGCTGCGCATCGTCGCGGCCGCCGATGCCGATCCCGCGAGCTGCCTCGTGAACGCCTACGCCGGGTGGTTGTGGATGTTCCTCGAGTCGCCCGAGGCGCCGGCGCGCGCCGCCACCTACCTTGCCCGGGCCACCGCGGCGAGCCCCGGTGCGACGCGGCGCGAGCAGCTCGCGACCGAGCTGCTCCGGGCCTGGGCCGGGGGCGATGTCGACTCCGCCATCGCCCGTGCCGAGGCCATGCTCGCGCAGGCGCCCCGGGACCTCGCGGCGCTCAAGCTCCACCAGTACTTCAACTTCAACCGCGGCGCGAGCCCCGAGATGCTCAGGATCGCGCTCGCGGCGCTGCCGTCAGCCGGCGACGTCGCGCAGCTGCACGGCATGCTCGCCTTCGCCTACGAGCAGTGCCACCTGCTCGGCGACGCGGAGGCCGCGGCGCGCCGCGCGCTTGCGATGCTGCCGCGCGAGCCCTGGGCGCAGCACGCGCTCGCGCACGTGATGCTGACGCAAGGACGCATCCTCGAGGGCATCGGCTTCCTCGAGTCCGTGTCGCACACCTGGGCCGGGCTCACTTCGTTCATGGACACCCACAACTGGTGGCACCTCGCGCTCTTCTATATCTCGGAGGGCCGCGGCGAGGACGCGCTCGCGATCTACGACGCGCACGTGTGGGCGCGCGACCGCAACTACTCGCAGGACCAGGTGGGGGCGGTGTCGCTGCTTGCGCGCCTCGAGCTCGCGGGCCATCCCGTCGGCACGCGCTGGCACTCGCTCGGCGAGCACCTGAAGGCGCGCCACGCCGACACGGTCGAGCCCTTCCTGACGCTGCAGTACCTCTACGGCCTCGCGCGCGCCGAGCGCCCCGAGGCCGATGCGCTGCTGGCCGCGGTCGCGGCACGTGCCGCGAGCGCGCCGGGCCCGCTGCAGGCGACCTGGGCCGAGGTGGCGCTGCCGGCCGCGCACGGGCTGCTCGCGCACGCGCGCGGCGACCATGCGACGGCGCGCCGCGCGCTCGGACCGACGCTCGGCCGGATGATCGAGGTCGGCGGCAGCCACGCGCAGCGCGACCTCTTCCAGCAGATCTACCTCGACAGCCTGCTGCGCACGGGCGCCCGCGTCGCCGCCCAGCAGCTCCTCGAGGAACGCCGGCGTTTCGAGCCCGACGGCGTGCCGCTCAACCGGCGGCTCGCCGCGCTCTACGCCGAGCTCGGGCTCCCGGCGCAGGCCGCCGAGGCGGCCGCGCGGGCGCGCCGCTAGGGCCGGGCGGCCGCGTCCCTGAGGAACGCCGCGACGTCCGCGGCGGAGCGCGCCGGGATCTCGATCTGCGGCAGGTGCCCGACCTTCGGGTAGGTGATCAGTCGCGCGCCTTCGATCGCGCTCGCGAAGCGCCGGCCGCTCTCGACCGGGACCAGCGCGTCCGCCTCGCCGTGCAGCACGAGCGTCGGCACGTGGATCGCGGCGAGCTTCTCGGTCGAGGCATCGCTGAGTGAGCGGAAGTCCGGCGACATCAGGATCGCGCGGTGCCCGGGCGCCCGCTGCAGCTCCGCCCAGCGATCGACGAGGGCCTTGGTGATCACCGCGGGGTCGTAGACGTCCTTCTTGAGGCCGTCCTCGATCAGCGGCCGGTTGTCGATGTGCGCGAGCAGCCAGCGGCCGGCCGAGTACTGCAGGATCCGGAACGCAAGCGGGAGCTTGTCGGGCGGCGGCAGCGGCCAGCCGGCCGCATCGACGAGGATCAGCGCCGACAGCCGCTCGGGGTGCGCGAGCGCGTAATGCCACGCGACGCCGCCGCCCATCGAGTTGCCGGCCAGCGCGAACCGCGGGAGGTCGAGCCCGGTCGCGAGCGCATCGACCGCGGCAACGAGGCCCGGCGCGCTCAGCACGTAGCCCTCCGGCGCGCGCGTGAGGCCATGGCCCGGGAGGTCGAGCGTGATCACGCGGTACTCGGTCGCGAGCGCCGGCAGCCACTGGTCCCACGTGGTGAAGGAGTCGCCGTAGCCGTGCAGCAGCACGAGCGGCGGCGTCCCGGCCGGGCCGCTCGCCTGGTAGTGGAGCCGCAGGCCCCCGGGCACGTCGAGATAGCCGGACTTCGTGCCGCCGTAGCGCGCCTCGAGCGTCGCGTACGGGATGTCCGGGCCGCGCAGCGCGAGCCAGGCCGCGGCGACGACCGCGACCACTACCACGAGCGCGATCATCAGTCCGCGCCGCACCACGCGCTCCCTCAGAACGACCAGTCGAAGTGCAGGCCAGCCGTGATCGGCTGGCCAGCGGCGCCGATGTTATTGCTGAACACCGGCGGCGTCGGACTCGTCAGGAAGAAGTTCTTCGTCAGGAAGTAGCGCTGATTCGTGACGTTGTGCACCCAGATCGAGACGCTCCAGGACTTACCCGAGTCCGGCGACAGCGCGATGCTCGCGTTCGCGAGCCAGTACGAGTCGATCTGGAACTGTGGCGGACCCTGCAGGTGGCCGGTCGCATCCGCGGTCTCAAGCAGGAACACCTGGTCGTAATTGTCGTGGTAGCTGTAGTTGATTTCGCCGCGCAGCCGGTAGCCGCCGATCGGGAGGCCGTAGGCGATCTCGCCGCCGTAGCTCAGCTTCGGGAAGTCGATGTCGCGGCCGTTGAAGTTCGAGCCGTTGCTGTTGAAGACGTCGGCCGTGTACTTGCCTTCCTTGTAGCCGAGGTACTGTGAGAGCTCGAAGCCGTTGCCCGGCGCCCAGGTGATCTCGGCCTCGCCGCCCTCGATGTGTGACTTCGGCGCGTTGATGAACGAGCCAATGTAGCCGTTCAGCGTCAGGAACTTCGACAGCACCTGCTGATCAGTGTAGTCGTAATAGAAGAGCGCACCGTTCACGCGAAATGCCGGCGTCACATCCGCTTTGATGCCGAGTTCGTAGGCGAGCAGCTTCTCGGGCGCGAACGGCGGGCTCGCCGCCGTCAGGTTGTGGGCGGTGAAGCCGCCGGATTTCACGCCGCGGCTGATGCTGCCGTAGACGAGCGTGCCCTTCTGGACCTCGAAGTCGAGTTCGGCCTTGCCGGAGACGTTGGTGCTCTCGATCGACTGCGACTCGGGGCCGGACGCGACGCCGCCGCCGAACAGCGTCTGCAGGTTCTCGAGGTCCCGCGTCTCGCGGTCCGGCCGCACGCCGAGGATGCCCTTCAGGCGGTCCGTGAACTGGTAGGTGCCCTGCGCGAACAGACCGAGCGAATGGCTGAACTGCGTGTAGTTGGTCAGCGCCGAGGCACCGTAGATCGCGCTGAAGTCGCCGAAGAAGTTCTCGACCAGCTTGTCGTTCGCGTAGTAGACGCCCGCGACCCAGCTGAAGGGGCCAACGCCGGTCGAGGCGAGGCGCGCCTCCTCCGAGAAGACCGTGACGTCGTCGTGGAAGTAGACGTCGGACTCGTCGTACTGCGTCGCGTCCCAGTCGACAAATTCGCGGCGCACGAACTTGTCGAAAGAGGTGATGCTCGTGAGCTTGACGGCGCCGAGGTCGACGTTGACATGCAGGTTGGCGCCGTTGTTGGAGTTGTCGACGCCGGGCTTGGTGTTCGGCGAGATACCGACGGTCTGCGCGAACGCCGGCGTCAGGCTCCAGCCGGTGACGTACGGGCTCGTGTCGGCGGGGATCACCGGCCCGGGCGGCGTCGGCGAGTACGGCGAGGGCTGGAACGGCGCGATCAGCTGCGTGCCATACGCATCGGACTTATCAATCGAGGAATAAAGCGTCAGGCGCGCGCTGACGCCCGAGGTCGGCAGCCACTCGAGCTGGGCGCGGCCGCTGATCTTGTCCTTGTCGCCGAGCTTCTGCCCGGTCGTGCGGTTCCACTGCCACGCCCCGCCCTGCTCGGTCGCGAGCGACAGCCGGCCGAAGAGGCCTGGCGCGAGCGAGCCCGATACGAAGCCCTCGGCGCTGAGCGCGCCGAAGGAGCCGTAGTCGACGCTGACGCCGGCGTGGGTCTCGGCGGTCGGGCGGTTGATGATGAAGTTGACCGCGCCGCCGGTGGTGTTGAGCCCGTAGAGAGTCCCCTGCGGGCCGCGCAGCACCTCGACGCGGCTGAGGTCGAACAGCGCGCCCTGCGTCTGGATCGGAAAGCGCAGCGGCACCTCGTCGACGCTGACGCCGACCGCGGCGGTGTTGTTCGAGGTGTAGTCGATGAAGCCGACGCCGCGCAGCCGGAATTGCGGCTGGCCGCTCGAGAACGCGGGCTCGACCTCGAGGCTCGGCGTCACATTCTGAAGGTCGTTGACCTTCTCGACGCCGGTGTCCCTCAGCGTGTCGGGCGACAGCACCGAGAGCGCGATGCCGACGTTCTGCGCCGACTCCTCGCGCCGCTGAGCGGTCACGATGACGTCCTCAAGCTTGCCGGGCTCGGCGGTCGACTTGCTCGGCGGGGTGTCGGCGCGGGCGATGCCGAGCGTTGCGCCGATGGCGATCGAGAAGGCGATGCAGAGCGGTGTTCCGCGGTTCATGGGGTGCTCCGGTCGTGCGCGCCGCGACGAGGAGCCACCGCCGCGCGCGCGAACGGATACCAGCAGCCCCAGCCCTGTTGCGTGCAGATGCGTTGCGTCGTCGCAACACCCGTTTCGGACAGACTAGCTCCGTCGGGTTTCGCGCGCAATCATCCTGTTGCGCTTACGGTACCACCGGAAGGCACCGACGCCCCATCACTTCGTGTCAGGGCGCAATTACTTCATCGTTGGCATCACGAAGTCGGCGCGCACCGCCTCGGGCTCGGGCCAGCGCTGCGTGACCGTCTTCAGGCGCGTGTAGAAGCGCACGCCTTCCGGCCCATGCATGTGATGGTCGCCAAAGAGCGAATGGCGCCAGCCGCCGAAGCTATGGAAGGCCATCGGGACCGGGATCGGCACGTTGACGCCGACCATTCCGACCTCGACGTCGCGCGTGAACGCGTGCGCGATCGCGCCGCTCGAGGTGAAGACCGACGTGCCGTTCGCGAACTCGTGGCTGTTGATGAGCTTGAGCGCCGCCGCGTAGTCCGGCACGCGCACGACCGACAGCACCGGCCCGAAGATCTCCTCGCGGTAGATCCGCATGTCGGGCCGCACGTGGTCGAAGAGCGTCGGGCCGACGAAGAACCCCTCGTCGCAGCCGGGCACCTGGACGCCGCGGCCGTCGACGACCAGCGTGGCGCCCGCTTTCTGGCCATCGTCGATGTAGCCGCGCACGCGCTCGCGCGCCGCGCCGTTGACGAGCGGCCCCATGTCGACGCCGGCGCCATCGCCGGCGCCGACCTTGAGCGCCTGAACGCGCTTGGCGAGCCGGCCGACGAGTGCATCGGCAGTCGCCTCGCCGACCGCGACCGCGACCGAGATCGCCATGCAGCGCTCGCCGGCCGAGCCGTAGGCGGCGCCGATGATCGCCTCGGTGGCGGCATCGAGATCGGCGTCCGGCATCACGATCGCGTGGTTCTTGGCGCCGCCGAGCGCCTGCACGCGCTTGCCGTGGCGCACGCCCTCGGCCTGGATGTAGCGCGCGATCGGCGTCGAGCCGACGAAGCTGACCGCGGCGATGCCGGGGTGCTCCAGCAGCGCATCGACCGCCGCCTTGTCGCCCTGCACGACGTTGAAGACGCCGTCCGGGAGCCCGGCCTGCTTCAGCAGGTCCGCGAGCATCAGCGACACCGACGGATCGCGCTCGGAGGGCTTGAGGATGAACGCGTTGCCGCAGGCAAGCGCCACCGGGAACATCCACATTGGCACCATCGCCGGGAAGTTGAACGGCGTGATGCCGGCGACGACGCCGAGCGGCTGGCGGATGCCGAAGCTGTCGACGCCGGTGCCGACGCTCTCGCTGAACTCGCCCTTGAGGAGCTGCGGCGCGCCGCAAGCGAACTCGACGACCTCCATGCCGCGCGTCAGCTCGCCCTCGGCGTCGGCGAGCGTCTTGCCGTGCTCCTCCGACAGCGTGCGCGCCAGCGCCTTCTGGTGCTGCGTCAGCAGTTCCTTGAAGCGAAACAGCACGCGCGCGCGCTGCAGCGCCGTGGTGCGTCCCCAGGCCGGCTGCGCCGCCTGCGCGCTGCGGACCGCGGCGTCGACGTCGGCGCGCTCGGCCATCGCAGCCTCGCGCACGACGCGCCCGAGCGCGGGGTTGTACACCGGCGAGCGGCGCGCGCCGCTGCCGTTCACGACCCGTCCGTCGATGTAGTGGCCGACCAGCGCGGTCGGCGCCGCGGGCACGCGGTTCTGCAGCTGGGCGCTCATCGCTGACTCCTCAGGCCGGGACGGCGCGCAGCGCGCGCCGCACGCCCTCGACGATCGCCTCGACGTCGCTCGCCGAGCTCACGAAGGGCGGCGCGATCGCCAGCGTCTCGCCGCTGAAGCGCACCAGGAAGCCCTCGTCGAGCGCCCGCTCGAACACCTTGATCGCGCGCAGGCCCGGCTGGCCGTCGATCGGCGCGAGGTCGATGCCGGCCGCGAGCCCGAGGTTGCGGATGTCGACGACGTGCGGCTCGCCCTTGAGCGAGTGCACCTTCTGCTCGAGCACGGGCGCAAGCTCCGCGGCGCGCGCGATCAGCTTCTCGTCCGCCATCACGTCGAGCGTCGCGTGGCTCGCGGCGACCGCGAGCGGGTGCGCCGAGTAGGTGTAGCCGTGCGCGAACTCGATCATGTGGGCCGGGCCCGTCATGAACGCCTGGTAGATGTCGTCGCGGGCGATCACGCCGCCCATCGGGACCGTCGCGTTGTTGACCGCCTTCGCGAACGTCGTGAGGTCGGGCTGCACGCCGACGAAGTCGGCGCCGAACGGCGTGCCGAGGCGACCGAAGCCGGTGATGACCTCGTCGAAGATCAGCAGGATGCCGTGCTTGGTGCAGATCTGGCGCAGCCGCTCGAGGTAGCCCTTCGGCGGCGGGATGACGCCGGTCGAGCCCTGCATCGGCTCGACGATCACCGCGGCGATCGTCGAGGCATCGTGCAGGCCGACGAGGCGCTCGAGCTCGTCGGCGAGGTGCGCGCCCCAGGTCGGCTGGCCGCGCGTCCAGCGCGTCTCGTTCGGGTTGTAGGTGTGCGGCAGGTGGTCGACGCCGTTGATCATCAGCGATGCGAACATCTTGCGGTTCGCGACCATGCCGCCGACCGAGATGCCGCCCATGCCGACGCCGTGGTAGCCGCGCTCGCGGCCGATGATCCGGGTGCGCGAGGCCTCGCCGCGGGCGCGGTGGTAGGCGACGGCGATCTTGATCGCGGTGTCGACGGCCTCGGAGCCGGAGTTCACGAAGAACACGCGGTCCTGCGGGCGGCCCGCGAGCGCCGCGATGCGCGTCGCGAGGTGAAACGCAGGCTCGTGGCCCATCTGGAAGGACGGCGCGTAGTCGAGCGTCTCGACCTGGCGCTTGACCGCCTCGACGACGCGCGGGTGCGAGTGGCCGAGCGGCGAGCACCACAGGCCCGACAGGCAGTCGAAGACGCGCCGGCCGTCGGCGAGCGTGAAGTAGCAGCCCTTGGCCGACGCGATCAGCCTGGGCGCCGCCTTGAACATCCGGTTGTGCGTGAACGGCATCCACCAGGCGCGCAGCTCGGCCTCGCGGGACTCAGGGTGCAGGTGACTGACGGCGCTCAAGGGCCTCTCCTCGCCGGGCGGCGCCCGGACATGCGGGGTCGAAGGGCGCGCGCACAGGGACGCGCAGGTGGACAGCCTGCGCCGATCGGCCGGACGGGGCCAGACACGGTGACCGGCGAATTTCGCTATACTGTATTGATTACAATGGCAGTACAGATCTCTGGTCCGCGCTCGCTGCGCGCCCGCCTGGTCGAGGAGCTGCGGGCGCAGATCGCCTCCGGCGGCCTGGCCGCCGGCATGGCGCTGCCGTCGGTGCGGCGTCTCGCCCGCGAGC
>Ga0335069_10013183_pt1 | contig 11614 bp, 6 predicted proteins | sample Lox_Sample_11_FD_206714 | JGI IMG/M metagenome (GOLD analysis project Ga0335069, IMG submission 206714) | Soil microbial communities from Loxahatchee National Wildlife Refuge, Florida, United States - Lox_Sample_1.1 | ecosystem: Environmental > Terrestrial > Soil > Wetlands | place: USA: Florida...
GCCCAGTGGCGGTGGCCCCGAGCGCACAATTGGAGGTAGAGAGCTCGGGCCCAGCCACCGTGAGGCAGTGACAGGGCGGCAAACTCGACAAAGCTCTGGTGCAGAAATTTGGGCCGCGCCCAGCGCCGGTGAACCTGACGGGATTTGCCGCTGCGTCGAGTGACCGGGGCCACTCCGGAAAACTGCAAGGAAAGACGGCGACTACTGCGACCATACTTACTTCGCACTATCGTGCTCTGAATACCTATAAGGGCCAGCGAAGGGACTTTTGTCCCGAGCGTCGCCCTGGGTCAATGACCCCCACGAAACTCCCCGAGCTCTGAAAGAGCGGAATTGCATACCGGACCCCATCAACCCAATGTTGAGGGGGAAGAGGGTGGTCTGTGAGCGCAAGAACCTCGAGGCTCAAGATCTCTCTTTCGCCCCTTTCAGGGCTGGGGGCCTCTTAGGGGCACTTGTAGCCCGTAATCCCTAATGTCGCTGCAAGGCGCTACGGTTTCAGAGGGTGAGGTTCCGGGAGTGGTTTGCGTGGCACCATCTCCGCTCGGGTTGCAGCACTGTAAACGACAGTGGCCATGACCGCTGCGGCCTGCATCAGGTCTCCTGCCTGTGTGTGGTCATAGACGTCCATGTTGGAGTGATGTGTGCGCGTGCCATACTCAAGGGCATCCTGGATGAATTGGAAGCCGGGTATTCCGAGGGCATCGAAGGATTGGTGATCTGTTCCGCCTGTGTCACGAATGCTGATTGTCGTTACCCCCTGGTCGCGAAATGGTGCCAGCCAGGCCTCGAACAGAGGGCGAGCAGCATCGTTACCCTGAAGATAGACGCCCCGAATTTTCCCGCTTCCATTGTCCAGGTTGAAATAAGCACTTACTTTTGCCTGAGCGGGCTTGATCTGCATGGTGACAGGGTCGCCGAAATGGTCTTTGACGTAAGCCTTCGAGCCCAATAAGCCCTGTTCCTCGCCGCTCCAGAGAGCCAGGCGTACCGTCCGTGCCATTTGAAACTTCAGCGCTTTCAGAATGCGCATGACCTCCAAAACTACCGCCGAGCCGACTCCGTTGTCTGTCGCGCCGGTCCCGCCGATCCAGGAGTCGAAGTGAGCGCCTAACATGATGATCTCGTCGCTTCGGGTCGTCCCTGGAATCTCGGCCACTATGTTGGCCGCTTCCACATTCTCGTCTGAGGCCTTCACCTCCAGATCCAACTGCAGGGTCACTGGGACCTTCCTCTCTATGAGGCGGGCGATGCGGCTGTAGTGCTCAGGCGTGAGCCGTACGTCGGGAAGCGCCAGGGGGTACTTGGCGTCCCAGGAGCCGACGTACTCGCCGAAAACGGTCCCACCGTCACCGCGGGAGTCCATGCTGAGAATGGCTACCGCACCCTCTCCTTGCAGGAAAGCGTACAACTGCTCCATCACGTCCCTGTGCTTGTTCGAGTAAAGCTCCCAAAACTGCAACGGTGCTTGTGCAAAGAACTGCTCCCGGTCTTCGGGATCTTCCGGGATCGCCATTTTGGAATAGTCGAACTGACGCGATACTCGCGGCTCGGGCGCCAGAAACATGGCATTCAGATCCCCGTCGGACAGTCGCGCACTCGAAGGATTTACCTGCAATCCCAGGTCCCTGGCTCTTTCAAGCAAAACCATTTTGCCCTTGAGCTGACCCTTGTAATTCATTTTGTATTTTTCAATTTCCGCTCGTAGTTTTTCCGGATCCATGCGCCGCTCGATCTTCAAAAGGGTCAGGACTGGCTCTGCCTTGACCGGTCCGTCAGTACCAGCCGACCAGGCCAGAGGAAACCCGATCAGCGGCGCATAGTTCGGTTCGAGGATATCGATATGAAAGCGGCCATAGGACCAACGTCTTCCAAACGGGCCCCATTTTTCAAGGTGGGCGCTTTCAATGCCATACTCCTTCAACTGGTGCACCGCCCATGAGGCAGCCTCGTCGTAATTAGGGGAGGCAGTAAGGCGCGGACCGTGGATATCGGTGAACTGAAACAGATGGTCCATGACTTTCGAATGCTCGAAAGCTTCGGACTTGATTCGATGCAGGACAGAAAGATCTACCGATTCCTCGGCCAGGGAGATCGTGCATAACAGAAATATTGCGAGTATCGGCCTTAAGAGTGCCCAGACCATGCAATTCATGATTGTCTCCGTTTGGCTAGCAACCAGTCTGTGTCTTGACTCCACGCCGCCATCATGGAGCTTCCATCTTCAACTGTACAAAGGTGCATTAAAACGGCAGGCTCCAAATGAACGCAATTGAGTTTGACCAACCATGAGACAGGGGCGAAAACTCGAGAAGGATCCGGAAAAAAATCGCCTGACGACTGTTCTTTTTGCTTCGAAATCAATTGTGGCTGCTGGCAGCATTCCCTTCGTTGGCCTGCATGGTGGCAATCCGAGCCTGCATTTCGCGGGTCAGGTGCGGTACCAAGCCCAACAGGCGTTCCATCAGCATGAGCTGTCCACGGTGATGCATCTCGTGCTCCTTGGTGCTCATCAGCATCTCAAACCGGGATTTGTCGGGGGGCATCATCCCCTGCGGGTAAGCTACACGCTGGCTCAGGAAATCTTCCCCTATACCCTCCAGCAATTGGGAAAACTTCTCGCCGCCTGTACGCAACAGAGCAAGGATCTCCGCCTTCGAACGAGCTACCTGTTCCTCGGCCTTCAGCGCAGCTATGAAACCAAAGAAATCGAAGCCATCGAGGGTGGTTCTCCGTTCGATAAAGTGAATGTGCTCGGGCAAACGCGGCATCACGGCGATATGCGTCAACGTCTGCGCCACGGTTCGTGTCTCGGGTGCCGCCCGGAAGCTGTAGTGCTCCTCGGGAATCTCCTCGGCTATGACGATTGTGTTCTTCCGCACTGTGCGAAAGCTGTCAGCCAGTTCCTTTGAACCGTAGTAAGTCATTGTTGTGATCCTCCATTGGGTCTTGGGGGCAGTTTAGCTGCCGCCCGACAGTATTGTCAAATCGCCAGTCTGCCGACTTGCAGACGCCCCCGGATGGGAAGTGTCAGGTCAGCTCACCTGTTGGAATTAAGTTCCCCTGCTCGACAGTTCGATTCAGCAGACCGAAGGACCAGATGGGACCAATTCCACACAGCTAATGCACGTCAAATCCGGAACCAAGTTTTCTTGCCTCGACTTCAACCTTCCTAACGTATACTAGCCGCTATGATGCGTTCTTATGACCTGCAAATCGTGCCCGTCTGCAACTGGAAATTCCTTGCTGCAGCGACTGTTGACGGGCATTATCACGTGCTGGGAACTTTTTCTTCCCGGGAACTTGCTCAGATATCATTTGATCACTGGAAGGAGTCGAGGGAAAAAATCTCACTTCATGATGCTCGACCCGACATCGAATGGAACGAACCAACGCCCTTGATCGGCAGTGTTCTTCGAGGCGTTATAAGTCCAGCAGAGGTTTTCCCAGGCAGTTGTTACGTGGAGGATGAAGATCTCGGGCCTCCCTCGGTCATGTCCGAAGAGGGAATAAAAGAACTAGCCCGGAAGCTTCAGCTCTCTCCCAAAGTGGTATGGGAGTCTGCGACGCCCATCTCGGATGAGGAACTTCGGTCGCTCGGCGTGCTCTGAAGGCCGTCAGAAAAGCATCCCTGACTTCAGTTCAAGCATTCGCTCCCGATTCACAGCCTCAAATACAGCATCGCATTTCACCCCTCAATCATAAACTGCAACGATTTCCGCCCTTCCTGTAAACGGCGCAATGCGGACCCGCTCAGTTTCAGGATTGTATGTGCCACCTCTAACCTGGACAGCTTTCCTTCCTTGGGGATGCGGGATGCGAAGCTCAACATAGTCCGGCTTGCGTTCTCCCGGACATTCCACAGTTGCCCGAATGTAGCCCTGATCCAGATTCGAATCTACGCGTAACGATAGGGGGCCGAAGTAGGTGGCGACTTTGATCAGTTCGATGCTTTTGCCGTTCTCAAGGTACGCCCGGGGGACACCCGGAAGCAGGTCAATACCTGCGCCCTGTTCCAGGTAAAGCATCCAGCGAGTATCCATGAGGAACCAACCTTCTTCATGAGTCTTATGCGGGCTGGCACCAAAGTAGTGCTCCCAGAAAGTATAGGTTTGACGGTCCGCCAGGCTGGCCATGGTATTATAGTATGCCTTAAGGAATGGTTTCACTTCGCCGCGCCTCAGATGCGAGATGGGATGACGGCTGTAATAAGGTTGGCTGAAGGCCACATTCCGCGTGGTCATCAGGTCATTGTGAAAGTTGAGCAAGAAGGTGGAGGCCGGCTCCCGGGGGTCGAGGATTTCCTGAAAAATGAGGTAAAGCGGTCCCAACAAAGAGTCCCGGCTGACCATGGCGCCATGTGTGAACCATTTGCCTCCATCTGCGAACAGTGCCAATGGACCGCGGTACTCAACCCAGGGGGGAGCAGTCGGACACCAGGTTCCATTGGCCAGAGGGATAACCGGGGATCGGCCCATGACTTCAAAAAGGGCATTTCGAATATCCTCTTTCAGGGCAGCGGCTTCGCGGCGCCATTTAGCGGACTCTCCCGGATCCACTCCGGCCAACATTTCCCCCACGCGGGCCATGCCAAGATAGGTATAACCGTTCAGCATAAAAGAACGAAAGGGATCTTCGGGGTCCGCCGTTTTCCCTTCCAGCATCCCATAGCCCTTCCCGCGTAATTCCTCCCGAAGATTTCGAGATCGCCAGTTATGCAGGTATTCGCAGGCTTTGAGGAGTTTGGGCTCGATTTGCCTAACCCAGGCCTCATCGCGGGTGTACCGATAGTGCTCCCCCATGCTCCAGAGCGCAGCGCCCGTTTCCAGCATGTAGCCGCCAAAATTTTGAATAAAACCATCTTCATGTTGTTTGTCGAGGAAATAGGTGAGCGCACGCCTAGCGGTGTCATGCCATCCCATGGAATCCATGAATTGGATGATGGGGGAGCTTTCCGAACCGATGGCACTGTAAACCCCGATGGTGGCGGTAATCGTACCTTCCGGTTCCAGGCCGTAGGTCACCAGATCGAGGTGGAGCAAGCCGGCGCGCAGCATTTCGTCGATCCGCTGTTCTGGAAGTCGGATCTGGGCGGCAGTTGAGAGTTTCTGCTGCCAGAAACGGTGGCATTCGGCATGGCGCCCTTCAAACGAAGCCTCCCGCAATTTTAGGGCTCGTTCATATGAGATGGGCCGGTTGGGGATTCGAACATCGAATACGGCCGTCTCTCCCGGCTTTAAATCGATGGCAACCTCTTCCTCCGACATGGATTTGCCATTCAGTTCAGAAATCGCAAAAACCCGGCCGGAATCATAAGTGGCCAATCCGCTGACCCCATCAAGATGGTATTTGCTGGGGGCGTCCGGAGCGGGATTCTTGAAAAAGGCATAACGCGGGACGGCAGATTCATTCACCGCGCTGATGCGGATGAACAGTACGGTTTCCTCCGTCCGGGCCAATTCAGCAGGCGACAAAGTATCGTAGTGAGCCTGTTGCTCCCGCGTGAACATGTGTCCCAGTCCGTATCCGTCCGCTACCAGGAAGTGCGTGCCGCGCAGGTTTTCCTGGATCAAGGGCTGAGTCTCGAGAGTCACGAAAGCGGTGAGATTGTAGGTGATGTCATCGTCGATGAGTGTTCCGCGTAGGATGGGTAGAACCCCTTCCTCGAGGCGGCGAGAGATTCTATCGACAGCTCCCCATCCCCGTCCCATGAGAAATTGGTAGCGGCAGGGTTTGTTGTCAGTTTCCGGCAGGGCGATTTCCTGGCCGTGCATTCGCGGCTGAATCCAGTCCAATCTCTCGCCAACCCCAAAAATGCGGATGTCGCGACTGAGCCCCAGCCAGGTTTGACAGCTGACACTTCGAGTATTGGCAGCAGCGGAATCGTAGCTCTCTTCGGGTTCGGAAGAGATCTTCTCCAGCTTGCTTTCGAGGCCGCGCGCCTGCAGATCGGACTCTATCTTCTGGCAGGAACGCCCATCGCGGGCCTCGGTCACAGCCACGCCATATTGAGGGATGAAGATAGGGTGTTCCATGCGAACATCGCGCAAAAAGAAACTGAAGGGATTCTTGAGAGTTTTGACTGTGACAATGGCAGCGGCAGGACCATAGGCGACCTCAGAACCATTGAGTTGAACCTCCAAGCGGAAGGGCCCTTCGGCCGCTGCGTTGAAACTGTATTCCCCGATTAATTTCCCATTCCCCCCCGCCACCTGCAAACTTCGGAGTGAACCGCGTGTGATCGTGATCTCGCCTTGTGGCTTCCCTTCCCGCCATTCGATGGCAATGCGCCGGCTCTCTGCGGCAACAATGAGGTTACTCCATAGTGCCAACCCTGCAATGATCAAGCTGATTCGCATGAATTCTCCCTTGAACATCCCTGCCACGGACTGACAGACAGCAGGGAGATTGGCCGAATTGACTATGATTAGAGGGCGAGCGATTCGGCCAGAGCTTGCTGCAGTTGATTCCACATTCCTCATACCTCCTTTCGATCATTACGAACTGAATCGGTCAGGCCAACGCCACCGCGACAAGAGATAGGGCTTCTGAGTCTCGTAGGCCACACAGAGTTGTTCGACCCGGTGGTCCGTCGCCGCTACTGCCGAAGCCGTACTGTTAGCTTGAACTTCCGAGGCATAGGAGGCCACCCATGCCAGGTACAACGGTGTAATAGCACGAAGGAGGTGATCGCGGTTGATGACCCGCAACCTGTGACCTAACGCAAAATCGAAGACAATTCGTGCCCACAACTCGTCCGATAAATGAAAATGGTCTGAAGGCAGCCGTGTTAGCTTCTTCAGTTCAAGCAGAGTCGCCGGCGGCAGTATCAAACTCCAGACCTCTTGGAGGTTTTGAAAGCCCCTTTGAAAAGACTCAACCATGGACTGCACACCTCCGGCAAAGGCCCCTGCGGGCACATCCGGTTCTGTGCCAAAGGTGCGGACCGGCTGTGACCCGCGAACCCTTTGCCAAATCGCCGCAGTGCGCTCCATATCAGTGAAGACAGCTCCCGCGATTTGAGCCAGCGCAGAACTTAAGTCCGGCGGGTCTTTCGGGGGTTGGGCTCCTGCTTTGACACGAGCCTGGCAGACCTCGAACCCTTCGGAGACTGCCGTAGTGACCATCCAGATCAGTTGACCTCTCCGGCTCGCAGCAAATGCAGGTGCCTCGGGGATGAGATAGCGCTCGATCAGGCGAGCTGAGAAGCCGAAATCGGAGGCAGCCGGCCAGCGGATTCGTTTCCCGTACAACGAGCGTGTCAACGGACAAATGATGCTCGTGTTGAGCAATCCCTCGAGTTGATGTCTCGCGTACCATGGAACAACGAGGTCAAAATTGAGCTCTAATACGGGTCGTATCAGATGGAGAAGGCGGTTTTCCTCAAATACTCCCATGTCTGAGGCAAGTAGAGCGCAAGCCCGTGCTCCAAGGCTTTTGCTGATGGTGAACAGCGCCCGGCTGGCGTCGGATAGCCCATTAGGTATCCCCGGGAGATGCTCGGCCCCAAGGGCAGGACAACGCAGGAATCTCAATGAGCCGTCCGAAGCGAAACCATCGTCCAGAGTGTCTTCAAGCTTCGGGTCCCCGGCATGTACCAATACAGTTCTTGGAGATGATGGTCGCTTGATTGCGGCGCGCACTACCTCGAGCGTGGCGCCGGTTTGCTCGCCGCCACCAGCACTGGAAATACCGATGACCAGATCGGCAGCACCGATTTGTTCGATTCGCTCCTTTGTCTCTTGGGGGATCGCCTCTATTTCCGGCATCAATCTCACCGAGAAGCTCGTACAATTTCTGTCCTTATAGATTCAGCGACAGAATGCCATACAGCGGTATGCGCACCCAACTCGGACGATGATTCAATTCATGTCGTAATTCGTAGAGTGCCTTATCCAGTAGAAAAGCTTCCAGCAAGGAACGGAATGCGACCAGATCCGACGGCAAGAACTTCGCCCCATGCGCAAGTCCATGGTAGGCCCGGAGAAACTCGGCAGTGGAAGATGTCTCCCACAAGTTGGCCCATGGCTCGAGTTTCTCGAAATCGGGGGCTCGGCGGGCCGTGAATGTCATCAGCCCCGCATAGCCTGCATAGCTGAACGACCGCATCATTCCAGCGACATCTTTCAATGGGGATTGCTTGGCACGACGCTCGGCCAGCGAACGCCCGGGTTCCCCTTCGAAGTCCAGTATCACATAATCGTTTTTGACACGAAGCACCTGGCCAAGGTGATAGTCGCCGTGGATGCGGGTCCGCAACGCCTTTAACCTGAGGTCCTCCAACCGACTGAAGCGGTCCAAAAAACGGCGGCGCTGGCTCAACAGGAGGCCGGACTGCTCAACGATGTCGTCGGGTAGCCGGGACAGGTTCTCCTTCAACACATCAAAGGCGCATATTGCGCGCTGCCGGAGTTCGGATGCGAGCAGGCGCAAGTCCTGGTGGCCAAGGGGTTCTGGTGCCAGCTCAGGATCGTCCGTAGCCGCGGCCAAAGCCAGGTGCATCTCGGCTGTGCGTTGTCCGAGTACAGCCGCGGAATCCAGATAGAGGCCCAGGCGTTCGCGCGCGAGACCAGAGGTTCCGGTTTCAAAGAGCTCGAACCACGATTTCTTCCTCGTCTCGACGCTTGAAGGATACGGAACCGGGGCACAGTCCTCATAGTAACGATCCAATTCCTCTAGAGTCCATTTCCAGCCGTCACCCTGATTCGGTACTAGCCCCTGTAGCATGGCCAAAGGAGTCGGCCTGCCCCCCTGCCCCACATAATCGATGCTACCCGCAAACGGCGGGATGAAGTTGAAATGGGCTCGCTCGGTCAGATACTTCCCGATCTCGCAATCCGGATTCGGTCCTGCCTCCTGGCGGCGAAATAACTTCAGGATTAACCGGTCGCCGTAAACTACTGAGGAATTGTTTTGCTCCGCAGAACCGCGAATGACAGGAAGAGGAGGGTCTGCTGGCCCGCGAGTGTCCCCGAAGGCCGGACTCGGCACACCACGAATCAACCCGGATTGGGCGCGGATCAGGCGGCGGTTCTCGATGCAGGAGAGAAATGCAACACACGAATTGTCGTCGAAGAAAGCATCATGCAAAATGCCTTCACCATCGCCGGAAATCAGGGTGGAGAGCACGCTCTGGGGTGCCGCCCTTTGCAGGTCGATGGCGGGAGGGCCGAAACTCATCGCCAGAGGAATGAAGTAAGTTTCCGAGCCCTGGTCTTCATAGATCACATCCACAAGTAACAGCACAGAGGACAATTCTTCAAATTGGGCCCAATCCGCAATTGAAGTCCGCTGGATCCGGCGCGATTTCCCTCCGAACCAACGCTGTTGGGGCAGGTACTCGCTCAATTCACGTTCGAGAATCTCGTGTTCTGGGCCATCGAACACACTCACCCAACCCCTGGAAACGTCCAAAACGGACTCGGGCTCACTTCTCCGGAATTCGTCCGGTCCTGCTATCTTCTGCAGCTCAAACCACATAAACCCATATGGACTCAGTGTCAGAGGATAGGGGTTCTTGCCGATGGGCGGGAAATCAACGTATCCTAACATCTCCACGGGCCGCATGCCTTCGAGCATCGACAAATTCAATTCCACGGGCTGCGCAAAACGGGAGAGGTTTGCCACAAATAACACGTGCTCATCCTCATGCCGCCGCAAATAAGCCAACACCTTGCGATTCGCCGGTTGCAGGAATTCAAACCTCCCCCGGCCAAAAACGCGGAACAGCTTCCGTAACGAAATCATGTTGCGCATCCAATTCAGGAGCGAAGAGGGATCACTTTGTTGTGCCTCCACATTGATGGCCTGGTAGCCATAAACCGGATCCATGATGACAGGAGTGTAGAGCTTTCCCGGAGTTGCCCGCGAAAAGCCCCCGTTGCGGTCGGCGTTCCACTGCATCGGTGTTCGCACTCCATTTCGGTCGCCGATGTAGATATTGTCGCCCATTCCGATTTCATCCCCGTAATACAGGATGGGAGTGCCCGGAAACGAGAATAGCAGGCTGGACAGCAGTTCGATGCGGCGCCGGTTATTGTCCATCAGTGGTGCCAGGCGCCGGCGGATTCCGATATTGATTCGCATACGTGGATCCGCGCTGTAGGCCATATACATGTAGTCACGCTCATCATCGCTCACCATTTCCAGGGTGAGTTCGTCGTGATTGCGAAGAAACAGGCCCCACTGGCAATTTTCCGGGATGTCCGGAGTTTGTGCCATGATTTCCGTGATCGGCAGCCGGTCTTCGAGCCGTAGTGCCATGAAGATGCGCGGCATGAGCGGGAAATGGAATGCCATATGGCACTCGTCACCCTCTCCAAAGTAAGGAAGAACATCTGCCGGCCACTGATTGGCTTCAGCAAGAATCATGCGATTGGCATAGTCGGCATCCATTTCGCTCCGGATTTTCCGGATCAAGGCATGAGTTTCGGGAAGATTTTCGCAATTGGTTGCGTCACGCTCCACTAGGTAAGGGATTGCATCCAGGCGAAGTCCGTCGACTCCAAGATCCAGCCAAAAACGCATGACCTTCAGGACTTCCTCCAGGACCGCCGGATTGTCGTAATTGAGGTCCGGCTGGTGCGAAAAGAACCGATGCCAGAAGTAGGCCTTTGCAACGGGATCCCAGGTCCAGTTGGACTTCTCGGTATCTGTGAATATGATCCGTGCATCCTTGTACTTCTGGTCCGTATCGCTCCATACGTAGAAATTTCGCTCGGGAGAACCCGGGGGCGCTTGGCGCGCCGCCTGGAACCACGGATGTTGTTCGGATGTATGATTGATCACGAGCTCTATGATTACCTGGAGACCGCGCTCGTGAGCTGCGACCAGAAATGTCTGGAAGTCTTCCATCGTGCCGTAGCTGGGATGAATGCTGACGTAGTCGGAGATGTCATAGCCGTCGTCCCGCAGCGGAGAAGGAAAGAAGGGAAGGAGCCACAAGCACGTGACTCCGAGTTCCTGGAGGTAATCGAGTTTTTGGATGAGTCCCTCAAAATCCCCTATGCCATCATTGTTGCTGTCGTAGAAGGCTTTGACATGGAGCTCATAGATAACGGCATCCTTATACCACAGGGGTTCTGCCGCACTGCCAGCTCGCTTCATGTGCGACTTTCCTCCTCTGGTTTGAACATGACTACGGCTGGAAGTAGAATCGTCAGGTTGGGCGAACAGGGGCGCCCACACAAGGGGAACAGGATGCTGTCCGCGCCTCCGTTGTTCTCGTGCCCCGCACTGTTCTGTAAAGACGCGTCACTGTTGGGTGGGACCAAATAATGACAACCGTCCCCGTAAGAGTCCAATATTAGGACGGCCTTCTGTTGATTTTTGACTGGCTCTCTTGCGTCGGCCAAAAACAGATCTACAAAGTCGCAGAAATCAAGTACTTGGTGGCAAAATGATCTCACCCGTTAGGCACCGTTCCTGCCTTGCCGTCCTTGACTAGATGGAATCAGCATGCAGATTCCCACGGCGCTGAATGAGCCGGCAATTGGGATCATATTACCAAAATTCCAGATTACGATATCTATTATACAGTGAGATGTTGTTCTAACAATTGCGTGGGAGCCACGTGTCTTCCTTGGTCCGGATAAGGACTGGATGGACGGAGACG
>Ga0335069_10013184_pt1 | contig 11613 bp, 12 predicted proteins | sample Lox_Sample_11_FD_206714 | JGI IMG/M metagenome (GOLD analysis project Ga0335069, IMG submission 206714) | Soil microbial communities from Loxahatchee National Wildlife Refuge, Florida, United States - Lox_Sample_1.1 | ecosystem: Environmental > Terrestrial > Soil > Wetlands | place: USA...
TCGGGCGTGCGGAAGGCGGAATGCGCCGACAGGGTCACGTTGTCGAGCGTCGTGAAGGCGTGGTCCGGTGGAAGCGGCTCCACGGCGTAGACGTCGAGGCCGGCGTGCCCGATGTGGCCGCGGCGCAGCGCCTCGATCAGCGCCGCTTCGTCGGTGAGCGCGCCGCGCGCCGTGTTCACGAGCAGCACGCCGCGCTTCAGCATCGCGATGCGCGCCGCCGACAGGAAGCCGCGCGTCGTCTCGTCGAGGAGCAGATGCAGCGAGATCGCGTCGCTCGTCGCCAGCAACTCGTCGAGCTCGACGAAGCGCACGCCCGCGTGCGACTTCGGCGTGCGGTTCCACGCGATGACGCGCATGCCGATGCCGAGTGCGAGACGTGCCGTCTCCGCCGCGATGCCGCCGAAGCCGATGAGCCCGAGCGTCTTGCCGGTGAGCTGCACGCCTTCCGTGCGGAGCCAGTGTCCGGCGCGCATGCCGCGATCCATGCGCGCGAGTCCTTTGGCGGCGTCCCACAGCAGTGCCACCGCGCATTCGGCCACCGCGGTGTCGCCGTAGCCCTTGATCGTGTGCACGCGAATACCGAGCGTCGCGAGCGCCTCGGGGTCCATGTAGCTGCGCGCGCCGGTGCCGAGGAACACGACGTCGCGCAGCGTCGCGCAGCGGCGTGCGACGTCGAGCGGCAGCGCAGTGTGGTCGATGACCGCGATCTCGGCTGCGCCCAGCGCGTCGGGAATCTCGGTCGGCGCGACGTCAGGGCGCCCGATCGCGATCGCGAAGCGATCGGAGGACGGATCGTGGAGCCGCCTCGCGACCGTCGCGAGAGCCGGCGTGGCGTCGACGAAGACCGCGCGCATGCAGTCATCGTAGCGCCCGTCGCGGGGCGCGGCGGGCGCTGCGCGGGCGTCGTCGCGCCCGCACGTGCGAATCGGCTACGGCCTCGGGCTGCCTTCGCCGGCCGGCGTCAGCTCCCCCTTCTTGCGGGCTTCCTGCGTCTCGGCCTTGCGCTGCTGCTTGGTCTTCGTCGAGGCCTTGGAAGGCGTGCCCTCCGTCGGACCGGTGTCCCCCGCCCGCGCCAGCTCGCCCTTCTTGCGAGCTTCCATCGTCTCGGCCTTCCGTTGCTCGCGGGTCTTGTTTGACGCGGTCGTGGGATTGCCTTTGGTGGGCGTGCCCGCACCGGCCGGGGTGAGCTGGCCCGCCTTCTGGGCGGCCTTGGTTTCTGCCTTCACTTCGGCACGCGTCGGCGACGACGCTTGCGCGAACGCCACGCCCGAAGCGGTGGCAAGAACGACGGCGAGGGCGATACGGGTCTTCATGGGTGCTCCAGGTCTCGAGGGTGTCGAATGTCGCCCGCATGGCGAGACGGGCCCGCCCGTGGCGGCCGATACGCTAGCACCGGCGTGCTCCGCGATCACCCCGTTTCGTCGCGCCTGTGGCGCAGACGCCGACGCCCGAGGTCTTTCCGCTGGCGCGGGCCGCTCGACTATGCTGGACATCGATGAAGACGCTGCTGGTCGTCTACCACTCGATGACCGGCGGCGCCGAGCAGATGGCGCAGGCGGCAGCCGAAGGGGCACGCGGCGAGGCCGCGGTGCAGGTGGTGGTGCGTCGCGCGGTCGACGCAGGCTCCGACGACGTCCTGCGGGCCGACGGCTATGTGTTCTCGACACCCGAGAACCTCGCGGCCGTCGCCGGGCTCATGAAGGACTTCTTCGATCGCACCTATTACGCAGCGCTCGACCGCATCGGCGGGCGGCCGTACGCGCTGCTCGTCTGCGCGGGCAGCGACGGATCGAATGCGGTGCGCCAGGTCGAGCGCATTGCCACGGGCTGGCGGCTCGTGCGCGTCGCGCCCTCGATGATCGTGTGCACGCACGCGCAGACGTCCGAGGCGATCCTGGCGCCGAAGCGCATCGCGGCGGAAGACCTCGCGCGCTGCCGCGAGGTCGGTGCTGCGCTTGCCGCGGGTCTTGCCCTCGGGGTGTTCTGAGTCGTCCTGAGCCGACTCAGCGCTGACCGAAGCTCGCGTTCTCGAACAGGTCCTTGTAGACCCGCGGCTGCGACCGCCAGTACTGCCTGGGGGCGTGCACGCGGGCGCCGAGCGCGGCGGCGGCGTGCCATGGCCAGCGCGGGTCGTACAGCATCGCGCGCGCGAGCGAGACGGCGTCCGCCTCGCCCGTCGCGACGATGGTCTCCGCCTGCACGGGCTCCGTGATCAGGCCCACGGCGACGGTGACCATGCCGGTCTCGGCCTTCACGCGTGCTGCATACGGCACCTGGTAGCCCGGACCGACGGCGATCCGCTGCTGCGGCGAAACGCCCCCGCTCGACACGTGGATCGCATCGCAGCCGCGCGCCTGCAGCGCGCGGGCAAACGCGAGCGTGCCCTCGATGTCCCACCCACCTTCGACCCAGTCGGTCGCCGAGACGCGGACCCAGACCGGGCGCTCTGCCGGGAACGCAGCCCGAACCGCCTCGAACACCTCCAGCGGAAAGCGCATGCGGTTCTCGAGGCTGCCGCCGTAGCGATCCTCGCGTCGATTCGCGAGCGGCGACAGGAACTGGTGCAGCAGATAGCCATGCGCGGCGTGCACCTCGACGCCGTCGAAGCCGAGCCGTGCCGCGCGTGTCGCGGCCGCGGCGAAGTCGGCGCGGATCTTCGCGAGGCCCTGCTCGTCCAGCGCCCGAGGCGGCAGTTCCCCGGGAGCATGCGGAACGTCCGAGGACGACACCGTCGGCCAGCCGCCGGGGTCCGACGGGGCGACCTGCGCGCCGCCTTCCCACGGCGCGCGGCTCGAGGCCTTGCGGCCCGCGTGCGCCAGCTGGAGCGCGAGCGCGATCGGTGCGTGGGCGCGCACCGCGGAGAGCACGCGTGCGAGCCCCGCCTCGTTCGCGTCGCTGTAGAGCCCCAGGTCACCCGCGGTGATGCGGCCCTCGGCCGACACCGCCGTGGCTTCCACGATGAGGAGACCCGCGCCCGACAGCGCGAGGTGCCCGAGGTGGATCAGGTGCCAGTCGCCCGGCGTGCCCTCGACCGCCGAGTACTGGCACATCGGTGCGATGAGGATGCGGTTCGGCAGCTCGAGGCGGCCGATGCGGAGAGGGTCGAAGAGACGGGGCATGGGTGGCTCGCGTGCGCGTCGGCGGCCATCGTAGGCCATGCGTCCGCGGATGTCGGACAACGGCGGGCATCCGGCAATTGCGTGGCCCGGGCGAACGGGGTACACGTGACGCTCCGCTCGAGACGGAGGAGACAGCGATGACGACACGACAGAGCGCCCGCGCGCGGCGCGCCTTCGGTGCAGCCGCGTTCGCCCTTGCAGCCTGCATCGCGGTGCCCGCCCACGCACAGGCGGCGCGCCAGTTCAGCTTCGCCTACGACCAGCCGACCACCACGGCCTACGGCATCGCGGCCAACATCTTCGACGCGAAGCTCAAGGAGCTGTCGGGCGGCAAGTTCTCGATCAACCAGTTTCCCGGCGGGCAGCTCGGTCAGGAACCGCAGATGCTGCAGAAGCTCCGCGCGGGCGACATCGATTTCGTCATCACGTCGACCGCGAACGCCTCGACGCTCGCACCGCAGGCGGGCGTGTTCTCGCTGCACTTCATCTTCCGCGACCAGCAGCACCTCCAGCACGTGCTGTCCGACCCGGCGGTCGCCAACGAGTTTCGCGCCATGGTGAAGGACTCGGTGCAGGGCGCGCAGGTGCTGGGCCTGCTGACGATGGGCCTGCGCAGCATGTACAGCAAGCAGGAGGTGAAGTCGATCGACGACGTGAAGGGCAAGAAGGTCCGTGTGCAGGCGACCAAGACCGAGGACACCCTGTTCCCGGCCTACGGCGCGCAGACCGTGCACATGCCGTTCGGCGACGTCTACACGTCGCTGCAGACCGGCGTCGTGAACGTGGCCGAGAACGGCGTCAACGTGTACCTCGCGAACAAACACTACGAGGTTGCGCCGGTGCTCTCGATGACCGAGCACGAGGCGAACAACAACTGCATCTGGGTGAGCGACAAGACCTGGAGCAGCCTCACGCCCGAGCAGCAGCGCTGGGTGCAGGCGGCGGCCGACGAGGTCGCGCGGAAGGAACCCGCGATGGCGCTGAAGCTCGAGAGCGATTCGGCCGACAAGCTCAGGTCGATGGGCGTGAAGGTCGTCGACAACGTCGACAAGTCGGGCTTCATGAAGGCGGCGGCGCCGGTGCAGGACCAGCTCGCCGCGGAGCTCGGGCCGCACGCCGTCAAGCTCCTGAAGCTCGTGCGCGACGTCAAGTAGCCGGTGGACGGCCATCGCGCGCTGGTCCTGCAGCGCCATCGCCACCTCAAGTGGCGCGCACTCGATGGCCTCGAGGCCCTGCTGATGATCGCCTGCGGCGTGTGCATCGGCATGTTCACGCTCACGGTGCTGTGCGACGTGGTGACGCGCACGCTCGGCCATCCGTGGCTCTGGCTGCAGCAGGTCACGACCGCGTTCTTCGCGTGGGGCGTGTTCGTCGGCATGGCGGCCGCCACGCGCCGGCTCGACCACTTCTACCTGAGCGAGATCACCAAGCGCCTCGCGGGCCCGGCGCGCCTGGCCATCGAGGTCTTCAACCGGCTCGTCGTGCTCTGCGTGGCGCTCGCCCTCGCGTGGTTCGGATGGCAGAACGCGCGCCTGGATCTGGGCAGCTTCCGCATGCCGTCTCTCATCCCGCTCACGGTCTACACCGGCATCGTGCCCGTCGCGGGCGTGCTGATCGCGCTGTTCGCGGTCGAGCAGATCGTCAACGGCTGGCGCCACGGGTTCGAGGGACCCGAGGACCGCGACGAGGCGCCCGCGCTGGAGATGGCGGAATGAGCGCCGGCGCGGTGCTCTCGCTGATGGCCGTGCTGTTCCTCGTGCTCGGCTACCTCGGCGTGCCGGTGTCGTTCGCGCTCATCGCCGGCGTGCTCCTGGCCACCGCATTCACGCCAATCAGCATGCAGTCGATGGTGGGGCAGCTCTTCCACGGCATCGACTCCGAGGCACTGCTCGCGGTGCCGTTCTTCCTTCTGGTCGGCGAGCTGATGGCGTCGTCGAACGTCGTCCATCGCATGATCAGGCTCTCGCAGACCCTCGTCGGCCACCTTCGCGGTGGGCTCGCGCAGGTGGTGACCCTGTTCTCGATGTTCTTCGCCGGAATCTCGGGCTCGTCGACCGCCGACGTCGCGGTGTTGAGCCGAACGATCGCGCCGGAGATGGACAAGGAGGGCTACGACCGCGGCTTCACGGCGGCGCTCATCGCATCGGCGTCGACGATGGCGAACCTGATCCCGCCGAGCATCATGGCGGTCGTCTACGGCGCGACCGGCAACGTGTCGATCGGCGGACTGTTCCTCGCGGGGGTGGTGCCCGGCGTGCTGATCGGCATCGGGCTCATGGTCTACAGCCACTTCCGCGGGCCGGTGGGCGTGAAGAAGGCGCGTGCGTCGTTCACCGACGTGGTCATCGCCGCGCGCGGCTCGGCCCTGCCCCTGGTGATCCCGGTCATCATCATGGGCGGGATCCTCACTGGCTGGTTCACGCCGACCGAGGCCGGCATGGTCGCCGCCGTCTACATCATGCTCGTGCTGATCCCCGCGCTGCGGCCCGCGCACGTCTCGGAACTGCCGCGCGACTTCATGTACGCGGGACTGCTCTATTCGCTGCCGCTCGCCGCGGTGGCGGGCGCGTCGGCGTTCGGCTGGATGGTCGCGTACCTGCGCGGGCCCGACATCGTCGCCGACTACATCACCGGCTGGGCGGGCACGAATGGCGCGATGATCATGTTCGGCCTCGTGGTGCTGTTCGTCATCGTCGGCGACTTCATCGACGCGGTGCCTGCCATCATCATCTTCATGCCGATCATCACGAAGCTCACGCAGGTCGGCAACATCAACCCGCTGCACATGGGCGTGGTGATCATCACGACCTTGGTGTTCGGCCTCATCACGCCGCCGTACGGGCTTTCGCTGCTCGTGGCGTCGAAGTACGTCGGCGTCCCGTTCGGCCGCGCGCTCGTGCGCTCGCTGCCGCTCTACGTCGTGTTCTTCGCGACGATCGCCTTCACCGTGCTGGCCCCAAGCGTGGTGCTGTGGCTGCCGAAGCAGCTGTTCCCGGAATCGGTGGGATGCTTCCGGGCGCCGGGCGGGACGGGCTACATCTGTCCGCCTTGAGGGAACGGGTATGGCGCTCCACATCCGCCCGCTCACGCCGAGACTCGGCGCGCGCATTGACGGCGTCGAACTCGCCCGACCGCTCGACGACGCCACCTTCGACGCGCTGTACGACGCCTTCCTGCGCCACAAGGTGCTGCTGTTCCCGCCGCACGACCTTCCGCCCGCGGCGCAGGTTGCCTTCGCGCGGCGCTTCGGCGAGGTGCAGGTCCACGTCATGTCGATGTACCACGCCGACGGCCATCCCGAGCTCTACCGGCTGTCGAACCTCGATGCCGAAGGTCGGCCGAACGGGAAGCACCCCGACAAGGGCACGCTCGCGTGGCACACCGACGGCTCGTGGCGGCGCGTGACGGGCCAGGCGACGATCATCTACGGCGAGGTCGTGCCTGACAGCGGCGGCGAGACGCATTTCGCAGACATGGTCGGCGCCTACGAGCGCCTCCCGCCCGCGTGGAAGGCGCGCATCGCGCACCTGCGCGCGGTCCACAACCTCGACTTTTCGCGCACGCGCCGGCACGGCGAGGACCTCATGACCGAGGCGCAGCGGCGCGAGGCTCCGCCGGTCGACCAGCCGGTGGTGCGGGTGCATCCCGAGACGGGCGAAACGTGCCTCTACCTCGGAGACCACGCGGAATCGATCGTCGGCATGCCGTACGAGGAAGGTCGCGAGCTCATCGAGACGCTGAACGCGCTCGCCGTCTCGCACCGAGACCTGATCTACGAGCACCGCTGGCAGCCGCGCGAGCTGCTCGTCTGGGACAACCGCAGCGTGATGCACAAGGCGACGCCGTACGACCCGGCGACCCAGCGCCGCCTGGTGCGGCGCTGCACCGTGCTCGGCGAAGCACCCCGAGGCCTGGCCGCCTGACGCCCGGCTGCGCGCGTCCGGGCACGCCGAATGCCCTGGCAGGGGCATGACGCGCCTCGAGCCGCCCGCGCACCGCGATGCCCGGCCCGTCGTGCTGGTGCCGGCATGCAACCGCATGCTCGCGCACCACTGCTTCCACATGGCCGCGAAGCAGTACGTCGACGCCGTCTGGCTCGCCGGCGCGCGGCCCTACGTGGTGCCGTACGCCGATCCCGGCGACATCGACGAGGTGCTCGCCATCGCCCATGGCGTGCTGCTCACGGGCTCGCCATCGAACGTGCACCCGAGCTACTTCAACGAGAACGTGCTCGACGAGTCGCTGCCGCTCGATCCGATCCGCGATGCGTGGACACTGCCGGTCGTGCGCCACGCGGTGCAGATCGGCCTGCCGCTGTTCGCCATCTGCCGCGGCTTCCAGGAGGCGAACGTTGCCCTCGGCGGCACGCTGCACCAGGCCGTGCATCGCGTGGAGGGCTACGCGGACCACCGCGATCGCGACGACGACGCCATCGAAATCCAGTACGGCATCGCGCACGAGGTGGAGATCGTCCCGGGCGGCCTGCTCGACGAGCTCCTCGGCGAGCGCCGCATCGGCGTGAACTCGCTGCACGGGCAGGGCGTCAACCGCCTCGCGCCCGGGCTGCGCGTCGAGGCCCGCGCGCCCGACGGGCTCGTCGAGGCGTTCTCCTTTCCCGAATCCCGCGGCTTCGTGCTCGCGGTGCAGTGGCATCCGGAATGGAAGGCCGAGCAGAACCCCGTCTCGCGGCGCCTGCTGGGTGCCTTCGGCGCCGCCGCTCGCTCGTACCGCGACGCCCTCCATCCATCCGCCGCCACCGCATGAAGCGCGACTCGCAGCCCCACATCGTGCCCCGACCCGACCCGTTCAGCTTCGCGGACCTCGAGCGCTGGCTCGACGAGCACCGCGTCACCGAGGTCGAATGCCTCGTGCCGGACCTCACCGGCGTCGCACGCGGCAAGATCCTTCCGCGCGAGCGATTCACCGAAGACCGCGGCATGCGCCTGCCCGAAGGCACCGTCGCGCTCAGCGTGACGGGCGAAGTGCCGCGCAAGGGTCCGTACTACGACGTGATCCGCTCGACGGATCCCGACATGCACCTGCGCCCGGACCCGGGCACCGTGCGCATCGTGCCGTGGGCCACCGATCCCACCGCGCAGGTCATCCACGACTGCTACGACCGCGAGGGCCGCCTCGTGCCGTTCGCGCCGCGCTCGGTGCTGAAGCGCGTGTGCCGGATGTTCGACGAGGCCGGCTGGGCGCCGGTGGTCGCGCCGGAGCTCGAGTTCTACCTTGTGTCGCGCAACGACGACCCCGACATGCCGCTGCGCGCGCCGGTCGGGCGCAGCGGTCGGCCCGAGACCTCGCGCCAGTCGTACTCGATCGACGCGGTCAACGAGTTCGATCCGCTGTTCGAGGACGTGTACGCGTACTGCGAGCAGATGGAGCTGAACGTCGACACCCTGATCCACGAGACCGGTGCGGGCCAGATGGAGATCAACTTCTTCCACGCGCACCCGGTGTCGCTCGCGGACGAGGTGTTCTTCTTCAAGCGCACGGTGCGCGAGGCCGCCCTGCGCCACGACATGCACGCCACCTTCATGGCCAAGCCGATCGCGGGCGAGCCCGGCAGCGCGATGCATGTCCACCAGAGCCTCGTCGACAAGGCGAGCGGCCGCAACCTGTTCTCGCACGCCGACGGCACGCCGAGCCGCGAGTTCTTCTGGTACATCGGCGGCCTGCAGCGCTACGTGCCCGAGGCGATGGCGATGCTCGCGCCGTACGTGAACAGCTACCGGCGGCTCGCGCGCTACACCGCCGCGCCGATCAACATCCAGTGGGGCAGCGACAACCGCACGGTCGGCATCCGCTCGCCGGTGGCGGCGCCGGCCGCGCGGCGCGTCGAGAACCGCGTGATCGGCGCGGATGCGAACCCGTACCTCGCGATGGCCGCGACGCTCGCGTGCGGCTTCCTCGGCATCCGCGACCGCATCGAGCCTTCGCCGGAGTGCACGGGCAATGCCTACCACGGCGAGCACGACCTGCCGCGCAGCCTCGGCGAGGCTCTCGAGCTGCTGCGCGAGAGCACCGCGCTGCGCGAGGTGCTCGGTGCCGAGTTCGTGACCGTGTACACCGAGGTCAAGGAAGTGGAGCACGAGGAATACATGAAGGTGATCTCCCCCTGGGAGCGCGAGCACCTGCTGCTGCACGTCTAGGCGCCGCCGCCGGTCGGCCGGGCGGCTTTCGAGTGCGGTCCTGCACGCGCCGCGGACCGGTGCCGCGGCGGTGCCCCGCTAGCATCGCCGCAGCCCTGCGCCGCCCACGCCGTGCCATGACTTCGAACCGCTGCGACGCGCGCGTGCTCGTCGCGTCCGACAACGCCGACGATCTCACGACCATCGTCGAGATCCTCGAGCCCGAGTTCGCCGACGTGCGCACCAGCGCTTCGGCGCCCCGTGCGCTGGAGGACTTCGAGGCCCAGCGGCCGCACGTGGTCGTGATCGGCTTCGACGCGATCGAGAAGGCGCAGCGCTGGCTCCTCGCACTGCACCGCGCGAGCCGCATGGCCGCCGAGTACCGGCATCGCACGGTGCTGCTGTGCACGAAGGCGGAGCTCGCCGCCGCGATCCATGCCTGCCGGGAGGGCCTGTTCGACGACTACGTGCTGCACTGGCCGATGTCGCAGGACGGCGCACGCCTGGCGATGAGCGTGCGCTCCGCCGCACGCGAGGCGCTCGGTGCGGCGCGCGGTGCGGCGGTGAACGAATGGGTGGCGGCAGCCGTCGAGCGCGAACGTGTCGAAGGCGTGACGAACGATCCGCCGCCGAGAACGTCGCGGCGCATCATGGTCGTCGACGACGACGAGGTGTCGCGCGTGCTGATCGGCGAGGCGCTCGCCGGCGAGGACTACGAGCTCGTGTTCGCGCACGACGCGGCGGCGGCCCTCGCGGTGCTCCGTCACACCCGGCCCGACCTGATCCTCATGGACGTGCGCCTGCCTGACGGCGACGGCATCATGCTCACCGGCCGGCTGAAGGCGCTGCCCCAGCTCGCCGAGATCCCCGTGCTGATGCTGACCGGCGAAGCGCGCCGCGACACGCTCGAGAGCAGCGTGCAGGCCGGCGCCATCGGCTTCATCGTCAAGCCCTTCTCTCGCGACGCGCTCGTCAAGCGCCTCGACCGCTGCTTCGCGGCCTAGCGCGGCCGAAGTCGTTCAGGCCGCGATCGCCATGTCGGCCGCCGTGCAGCCGACGGAGAAGATCGGGATGGGCGCGTAGAAGCGCACCCGGCCGGGCCCGCGCGCGGCGCCCGCCACGGCGATGAAGGTGCGGATCTCGAAGCCGCCCTGGCCCGCGTCGCGATACGTCTCGGCATCCGTGTAGGCGAGCAGCGCTTCGCGGTCCGCGCGCGACCAGCGCGCGAGGAAGTCGCGGTCCCACGCTTCGTTGATGCGCCCCGAGTCGGGTGTCGCCGGCCAGTGCGAGATGCCCCCCGTACCCACCAGCGCGATGCGCTCGGGCAAGGCATCGCACGCGCGGCGCAGCGCCTCGCCGAAAGCCCAGGCGCGCGCCAGCGGCGTGAGCGGAGGCCCCTGGCAGTTGATGTTGACCGGGATCACCGGCAGGTCGTAGCGCGGCGTGAGGAAGTGCAGCGGCACCATCAGGCCGTGGTCGAACTTCCACTCCTCCGCGTAGGCCACGTCGGAGCTGTGCATGACCTCGCGGATGAGGCGCCGCGACAGCTCCGCGTTGCCCGGGATCCGCGTCTTGGCGATGCCGAGCCACTGCGGATCCTCGATCGGGCCTTCGTAGCGATCCGCCATGCCGATCGCATACGCCGGCATGTTGTCCATGAAGAAGTTCGCGAAGTGCTCGGCCGCGATCAGCACGAGCGCATCGGGCTTCGTCGCGCGCATGTCGTCGCCGAGCGCGCGCAGCGCGGTGTGCAGCGCGTCCTTCTGGTCCGCGTCCGCCAGATGGGCGCGGCCGGTGATGCCCGGCGCGTGGCTGCACACGCCCGCGAACACGAGGCTCATCGCGGCGCCTTCATACGCCGGCCACCTTCTCGTCGAGCCCGGTCGTCATCGCATAGATGCCGGCACGCACGGGCCCGTGGCGGCGCACGCCCTCGCGCATCGATTCGATGTACTCGGCCCACGGCATCCCCAACAGCGCGGCGAAGTGCATGAGCAGCTGGCCGTTCGCGCCGAGGACGTAGATCTTGCCCACGTCGCCCGCGCGCACCGCGGCGCGCTCTTCCGCATCGAGGTCGTACTCGTCGAGCAGCGCGTCGCGGTCGTTCGACCAGCGCTGCTGCACGCGAGGGTCGCGGTTCAGGTGGTACAGGAACTTCTGCAGGGCGTAGAGGCTCATCGGCCGCGATCTTGCCTCATGAGTGGCTGCGGGCTCCTCAAGCCTCGAAGTTCAGCTTCAGGCCCGGGATCGGCCAGTCGTCGATCGCCACCAGGCGGCCCGTGCCCGAGAGCGTCACGTACGCCGTGCGTCGCCCGGCGCCGCCGAAGCAGATGTTGGTCGTGTAGCGGTCGGGCCGGGGC
>Ga0335069_10013185_pt1 | contig 11612 bp, 9 predicted proteins | sample Lox_Sample_11_FD_206714 | JGI IMG/M metagenome (GOLD analysis project Ga0335069, IMG submission 206714) | Soil microbial communities from Loxahatchee National Wildlife Refuge, Florida, United States - Lox_Sample_1.1 | ecosystem: Environmental > Terrestrial > Soil > Wetlands | place: USA: Florida...
TTTATAGAAGAATTTGACTCGCCGCGCCTATCGGACCTGCACCCCGAGATGCGGCGCCAGGTCCCGTACCCGGCTCATCATCTGCTCGAAGTGCTCGTGGGTCAGGGTCTGCTTGCCGTCCGAGAGCGCCTTGGCCGGGTCCGGGTGGATCTCCACGATGATCCCGTCCGCGCCCACCGCCAGGGCGGCCATGGAGGCGGGGGCCACGTAGTGCCAGTCTCCCATGGCGTGGCTGGGATCCACCAGGATGGGAAGGTGGCTGAGGCGCTTGATCACCGGGACGGCGGCGATGTCCAGCGTGTTTCGCGTCTGCGTCTCGAACGTGCGGATGCCGCGCTCGCAGAGGATCACGTGGGCGTTGCCACCCTTCATGATGTATTCCGCGGAAAGCAGCAGCTCCTCGATGGTCCCCATCATGCTCCTCTTGAGGAGGATGGGGCGGCGGGTCTCCCCGAGGGCCTTCAGGAGCGCGAAGTTCTGCATGTTGCGGGCGCCCACCTGGAAGATGCCGGTGTAACGGTCCACCAGGTCCACGTCGTGCTCGGACATGATCTCGGTGACCACCGTGAGACCGTGGCGCTTGGCCGCGGCCCCAAGGATCTCCAGGCCCTGCTCCCCCAGGCCCTGGAAGGAATACGGTGACGACCTCGGCTTGAACGCCCCGCCCCGCAGGAGCTTCAGACCCATGCGCGCCACGAGGGCGGCGCTGGCCTCCACCTGCTCCTCGGTTTCCACCGAGCACGGCCCGGCGATCACCGCGAACGTCCCCGGCCCGATGGCCACACCGCCGGCTTCCACCCGGGTGGGATCCGGGTGAAACTCCCTGGAGGCGAGCTTGTACGGTTTCAGCACCCGCAGGACGCTTTCCACGCCGGGCATCTGGTCGAAGGCGGACACGTCCAGGCTGCGGTCGTCGCCCGTGACCCCGCAGATGGTCTTCACCGCGCCGCGGCTGAGGTGCGGCGTGTAGCCAAGACCCTCGATCTTGCGGATGGTGTCCTGGATCTGGTCCTCGGTGGCGTCCTGCCGGAAGATGACAATCATGGATGGGAAGCTACAATGTTTTTACCGGATCGCAAAGAACGCCGCCTCCCGCGTTTCATGATACAGTGGGCCATGCGCCCGTCCGCGGGGTCACTGGCCTTCTTCATCTCCTCCCTGCTTGTCCTGGTCCTGGCGGCGGGAGCCGTGGCGGGGCTTGCGGTGTTCCTGGCTTTCCCGGTGACGCGGGATGGCCTCGGCGCGCTGGTGGACAACGCATGGTGGTTCATCTACCGGCCGGCCGCGGACGCAGCCGCGGATGCGGCGCCGTGGCGCATGGGCGGTGCGGCGGCCGGGGCGTTGCTGGCCCTCCTGGGCGCGGTCCGCGCGCGCGCCATCTATCGTCGAACACCGTCGCCGATGATCCCGTTCGTCGTGATGTTCCTGCTCTCGCTCGGGCTCGAATGCGTGCGGGCGGCAACCGCCCTGCTGGCCGCCGCGGAAGGCTCGGTCTCGCTGTCGGTGTTCCTGACCCGCGTCATCTACTGGGGGCGGTTCGCCGGTCTCCTGGGCCTGCTGGTGGCCGGGTTGTATGGGCTGGAGTTGAAGTACGCCCGCGCGGCGGTGCTTGGCGGCGTGGTGCTGGTGGTGGCATTCGCCATGGCGGCGTACATCCCCGTGGACCGCACGGTGTTCCTGGCCCAGCTCACCTGGAAGCTCGGGGACGAGCAGAGCGTGTGGTTTCTCAACCTCGCGCTCGCCGCGCTGGCGGTCCTCACCGGGGTGGTCTCCGCGCTGGCGCACCCAGGGCGGCGGACCGCGATGTTCGCCGCCGGGGTGGCCCTTTTCATCATCGCCCGCGAGGCGGAGTTCTTCGCGCTGGCACCGCTGCCGCTGGCCGGCGGACTGGTTGCGCAGGCGGTGGGCACCGTGCTGTGCCTGAGGTCGTTCTCAGCCGCGGAGAACTAGCGGGATTGGGCGATGAGAGCAGCCGCGGTATGCAGACCGGCGGTGGGCTCAGCCGATGGGCAACCGCGTTGCGAGCAGTCCTACGCCGACCGGCAGCACGATGTTGTCGAAGTTCCCGGCCGGGATGGCTTCCAGCAGCGCGCTTGCCGCGCCGATCACCATGGCATCCAGCGGGCGCTGCGTCACCGCGAGGGTGACGGTGAACACGGCCGCGAAACAGGCCAGGCTACCGGACAGGGTCTTGCCCTGCAGGAACGGCACGCGAGGCCCGCGCAACATGGTACCCGCGAGGCTTGCGATCCCGTCACCAAATGCCAGTGCGTAGATGGCCAGGGAGGCCGCAGGCAGCGGGTAGAGAACGAGGCCGAGCATGGCCCCGATCCCGAGGGTCACCGGCCCGAGCACGAAGCCCTTGCGATCCTTCTCCCGCGAGGCAATGAGCGTGAGCGCGCTCACCAGCGGGATGGGGATTCCGCGCAGCCGGGAGCTTTCCGCGAAAGAATAGAACAGCGTGCCCGCGGCCAGTAGGCCGAGGGTCGCCGGCAGATTGACGGACGCCAGCATGGGCACCAGCGCGATGAGGAAGTGCAGGGACTTCCGGACGATCTCACCCTGGAACCGTTCCAGTGCAATTGCGATAGTTGCAGATCCTTGTCTCATGCCGTAACCACTGGGATAGATCAATGCAAAACCGGTACCAACAAAAGGATCGTCAGCGGCCCCCTATCTCTTTACTTCCCAACTAGTTAACGCCTGCGGACCGGCTTGCGACATGACGGGACGGGATTTGTCTACTTTCGTACGACGGAATCTTGTTTTTTTCATATAGTTGACAGCCGTTACCCGGATTTTGCCGGGCGGCAATCACGAGAGAGCCATGGCGCTGCGTACGCTTCCGATTGACAGCCCTCGCGCCGCCAATGTATACCGTTCGTGTTCGCTGGCCAAGAGGCCGGTCCCGGGCGATTAACTCAGCGGGAGAGTGCTACCTTCACACGGTAGAAGTCACTGGTTCAAATCCAGTATCGCCCATATTTCCTTATTTTATAAAGGTTTGAGCTGCGATTTTCCAGGCTCGTGAGAATAGTCCACACAAATCATCCGACCCCTCCTCGCTTGGTAGAAAAATCTTGCTCAGTCTTTGTGGATTCTCCTCCATGAGTCTGCCTCTTCGATTTCGTCAAAAGCGCTCAGGACTATGACCATGCGCTTCCTGAAGAAGATGGTTGTGTCGAGGACTGCCGTTGCAAACGAAGAGAACGCTTCGGCAGGAGCAATCATGTTCCGTTCGGGGATTTCATCCCTCCCCTTCGTCCCCAGTTCTTTGTACGCCATCCATCCTTTGAGAAGCCACGGGCCAGTGCCTGTCTTCACACAGGAACAAGCGGCAGAGAAGATCGGAATCACTCACAGCTTCTACAGCGCCATCGAAGGAAAGTCCGGCAAATTCCCCCCAGTTGAGAAGCTTCAGGACATCGGCGCAGCGTTTGGCATCCCCGTCTACAGGCTGTTCGTGGATCGCCCCGATGTTGATGAGATGCCCAACGAAGAAGTGCTGGATCGGTTCGTGGAGTTCATGGTCAAGCAGTACCGAAAAGACCTGTTGGCGGCGAAGGCGAAGTTCTTGAAGGGCTTGGAAACGGAGAAGAGGACGGGCAAGAATCCGTTCGAAGGCGATGAGATGTTCAAAGAGTAAAGGACAATCTGCTTTGCATCATTTGACCTCTGCCAGTCCTCCTTTGTAACTTCGCTCAATAAAATTAACTCGCATTAAGAACCACGTAGACAGCTTCAGGCTTCGATTAGCTGGAAGGGGGGAGCCCGTGTCTACATCACTGTCGCTGCCCGGGCGGTCAAGGGCGTGGACGCTCATCAAGTCCTGGGGGCCAGCGTGGTTGGTCATGATTGCGGACGTGGATGCCGCCAGTGTGATCACGGCTGCACAAAGCGGCGCTCAGTACGGAACGAGACTCATATGGTTCCTTGTCGTACTTGCTGTCCCGTTGTACGTGATCCAGGAGGTTGCTGGAAGGGTTGGCGCGGTCACGGGTAAGGGCCTGGGCGAACTGATCAGGGAGAACTTCAGCAGAAGCATGGCCATCATAGCCTCAGTCCCTATGGCGTTGGTAGACGTTATCAGCTACGTGGTCGAGTACACGGGTGTAGCAATCGGCCTTCAGATGTTTGGCGTCTCTCCCCGAATATCAGTGCCAGCCACGTTTATCGCCCATGTCCTGGTGGTCTATAGGCGCAAGTACTCTCAGGCAGAGAAGCCCCTCATGGCTGTTTCTGTCCTGTTCTTCGGAGCGTGGCTCGTTTCGGCCCTGCTGACTGCCCGAAATGGAGTGGAGCTGCACCCTTTCTACTTTGAGCCAACGTCGAGTTTCATCCTGCTCATGGCCGCAAACGTGGGGGCCGTGATCATGCCATTCATGCTGTTTTATCAGACTTCGGCCACGGCTGAGAAAGGGATAGCCGCAAAGAGTCTTTGGGCGGTCAGGCTTGAAACGGCGGTTGGGGCAGCCGTGTCAGAGCTAATCATGGTTGCCATTCTGATTGCAACCATAGGCGTTGGAAGTGACTCACTTCAGTTTGCCGCCCCCGAAGTGCTTTCAAAAGGCTTGGCTTCCGTGGCGGGTGGATTTGCTCCCACGTTCTTCGGTATCGGGCTGATCACGGCTGCGTTCATAGCGTTGATCGTGATCTCCCTGGGCAGTTGTTGGGGCGTGACTGAAGCCCTTGGATGGGGCAGGAAGAACTGGTTCAAGGTCTATCTTGCAGAGTCTATCCCTGCGATCATCGTTCCGATGCTGTCCTTCAACCTGATCAACTTGGCAATAAGCCTCATGGTGATGCAGATTGTCGTCCTGATTGGCCCTGCGCTTACCTTGGGCTTTATAGCGTCCAAGAAGAAGTTGATGGGACCGCACTCTCTCAGGGGGTTCAATAGAATAGTGTATTGGGTTTTTCTTGGCCTGATATTCGGTACAGGCGTAGTGAGCCTTGTCTTTCAGGTGGTCTGAGGAGGATGATCGGGTGCAAGTTCTTGGCTCCACGTAGAAACTGATGTGTCCGTCCCGCGCGCACGGGGGGGCCATGCATTTGTAGGATGGGATATGAAAAAGGTGGCCTTGATTCTTCGTGCCCTCCTGAACTGCATCCTTGTGATCATTTTCTTCGGTCTTCCTCTGTTTCTTCCCGCTGGAACTCTGAGGTTCTGGAACGCATGGCTGTTCCTGGGCCTTTTCGATGTTTGCTTCCTCACGATCCTGGTGTACTTGGCCCTGAAGAACCCCGAGTATGCAGAGAAGCGCTTCAGGGGAAATGAAACTGAGAGACCTCAGAGGCTTGTCATGGGTCTGCTCGTCACATCGGCGCTCGTGATGCTGGTGGTGGCAGGATTCGATTATCGATTCCACTGGTCTTCCATTCCAGGGGTGGTCGTAGTGGCAGCAGCCGCACTAATCGTCGCTGGCTTTGTGATGCTGTTCTTTGTCATGAGCCAGAACAGCTATGCGTCCAGGGTGGTTGAGATTCAGGAAGGACAGAAGGTCATAGACACTGGCTTCTACGCAATTGTCAGGCACCCGATGTACTTGGCCTTCACGATCATCTTTTGCTTCGCGCCCGTACTCCTGGGTTCCTGGTACGCTTTGATCCCCGCGATCTCAATTCCAGTGCTGCTGACGTTCAGGATCAGAAACGAAGAGGAAGTCTTGTTGAAGGGACTGAAGGGATATGACGCATACGTCAGGAAAGTGAAGTACAGGCTCGTTACGTTTGTTTGGTAGGGTGGCGCTGGACACAGGGTCAGTGTGCAGCAGAAGGAGCACCAGCATATACCGTTCGTGTGGCCAGGAAGATTCCTGGCGGCGTGGCACACGACCTACCCGCAGACTTGCGGAAAGCCCTGGGCATCCGATCTCAAAGCTCCGCAGGAAACGCGGCAAGAACATGTCGGACGGGTTTGTTCGGAACTCAGGGAAGGGATGCGCTCATGGACTTGTCCGTTCGATGAACGCAGCCGTGCTGTTCCTACGACACTGTCCTGCATGATTGAACCTCTTTGAACCGGAGGAACGCAAGGCGCATCTGTTTTCGGTGAAGCGGGCGATTAACCTCGTCAGGAAGATTGAGCAGGCGGCCGAGAACCGATCCTGAGAAGCGCTCGGCAGGGCGTCCTGAGCTTTGGGATTCCAAGCACTTGGTGATTGAGTTGTATCGTACATATCTGGCTTCAAACTCTACGCGCCGAACCAACCGAAATAGCCCTTCAATGGGGTTGTTCCCTGGTCAAAGTCATACAAACCTCGCAGGCCCCGAGAAAACATCATCAGAGACTGCAGCATGGGCTATTGTCCTCGACAGTCGGACCAACGACAAACGCCAGTTCGTAACGTATCTTTACTATCGAGATTGAAGTGTTGGTGTCGAGCTGCGAAGACTGGCGTGAGACCCAATTCAAAAGGGTGGGTAGTCTATGAAGACCGGCAAGGTCGTGAGTCTTATCGGCGTATTGGTCGTGTTGGGCTGCACGACAACTCCTCCTCGAGTCGTTGAAGCGCCGGGCCTGAAAATTTCTTTCCGCATCGACAGAGACGTTGATGTACGAGGCGTGTTGAACTTCTTCCGCCATGATGACCCTGCAGGACTTGAGTCTCGCGCCATGAGTATGGGCGTCGATGTTCAACTGGCTCGCATGATTCGTGACGCAAATCCATCGGAGGCTCGAGATCTGGCTGCAAGACTCGTCGATGAGCGTTTCAAGAGCAGCGGTGCAGCAATTGAAGCCTCGGTGGTGGACTTTGAAGCCCTCTGGAAGGACCTGCTTCCGCTGTATTCGCAAGTGGCCATGGAAACTACCGAGTCGCCGTGGGTTCAACCTGAGTACACGTGTGTTGTCTCATCAATCCATCCCGGTCTCAGCAGCTGGCGAGGGAACATGGTTGGGATCAGGTTTGACAGCGCCCCAGAGATCAAACGAAGGATACTTGCACACGAAATACTGCTCTCCGACGTCTTTCAGCTTCTGAGAAAGCGCTACGGCGTTTCCGAAATCAGCGATTGGCAGGTCTGGGCATTCTCTGAAATCACTGCCGTTCTGGTCCTGGACGATTCGCGGCTACGTCCCTGCTGGACGAATATGCCTCATGCGGGAGACTACTTCGCTCACGCTAATTACCCCCAACTGTCCAAGCCGGAAAAGCTACTAAAGGATCTGTTTGATCGCCGAGCCAACTATGCAGACTACGAACAGAAGGCTGTCGCGGTCTTGAAGGACTTCCAGCCGTTTCAACGCAGAAGCTCGCTGGGCGTGTTTTTCCACGACGTTCAGTTTCTCGACCCCTCTGAACGGCTTGCTGAACAACTGCAGCTGCCGACCACCAAAGGCGCGCTCATTCTTGGGATCTACAAGGGCTCTGCGGCCGACGCGGCGGGCCTCATGGTTGGCGACTTCGTAACAGCTGTTGGGTCGGCACTGGTTGAGAGCTCGGGCGATTTCGTGAACGCAGTTGGCTCCCTTACGCCTGGCACAACAACCAACATCACGGTAGTCCGGCTCGGCGAGCAGAAGACACTGTCGGTGACGATCGGCGAGTCGGACGTCAGGGACAGAGACCCTGTGGTCCAGCCGAAGAACCTCTGGCCGGGCTTCACAGCGAGCAGCATCACGAAGGAGCTCCGCGAGACAACAGGGATCCCTGAAGACACGCAGGGTGTGGTCGTCGTTTCGATCACAGACCAGAAGTCTCCCGCCGCAATCGCGGGGCTCAGGATGAACGACATCATCACGGCGACGAACGGGACACGTGTGGAGACCACAATGGACTTCTACAGAGCTCTGAACGCGACGGGCGGCAGGAGCGCAGCGCTGGAGATCTACCGCGGGGGAACCAGGATCACGCTGGCGCTGTAGGCTGTTCTGACTGACGGCGCAGACGATGACGTTTGCTGCCCCTAAAGGAAAGTAGCACGACAAGCGTCGCGAAAACCTCGCCGCAGGCGATATGCTTGAGAGGATGCCGAAGGACTCTCGAGGGCTTCCCCTGGTGAGTAGAATCCAAGTTCCTTCCTCCGTTCGCATCGAGAGTCCGGTGGAAGCCCATCAGGGACTCCACCGTGAGCCGTTCACCGTTCGGATAGCGCAACTGTGAGTGTCCGGCGCAACACTGAAGCAAACTCCTGGGGATCACTCGCAAAACCGATGTGGCCGCCGGGGAACTCGACTAGCGGCGCGCCCAGACGTTCGGAAAGCGCAGCGGCCGTCCGGTGCGGAAATTCGCCCCTGGAGGTGGCGCCTGCTCCGATAACGACCCGCATCGAGGAGTTCCGTAGAGCTTCTACGTCCGGCCGGTACAGCACCACCGGCAGCAAGCTATGCCCGAAAAATCGTTGGCCGGCTGTTACCGCGCGCGCTTGAGCTGCGGCGTCGGAAGGTTCTCCGCTGCCCTGGGGACGCATCGGCAGGCCGGTGAAGGCTGCAAATCGCTCCCAAGCAAGACCGATGCCATCCCTTCGGTAGGTCTCATAGACGTCCCGGGTCCCCTTCTTGGCTTCCTCCGCGTCCGGCAGGAACACGGCCACCGGGGGTTCGTGTGCCACGATTGTTCGCACGGAACCAGGATGCCGGGAGGCCAGGGCAAGCGCAGTGACCGCGCCGCCGCTGCTCCCGAACACTTGCGCTGGTCCATTCCCCACGGCGTTGAGCACCAGGTGGACATCGTCAGCAATGAGGTCAGGGTCCGCGTCTTGATCGGGGTCGTCAATCGCGCTCTGGCCGAAGCCCCGGGGGTCGTAGGTCACAACGGTGTGATCGGTAGCGAGTAGCGAGGCAATGACCGCGAATGGTGCGCTGTCCATCGGGTGGCCGATGAGCATGAGGACGGGTCCCGACCCCCGCAGCTCGTAGTACAGGTATGCGCCAGGAACGTGTAGCCTGCAACTTGTCGGCATGTAGCTCTCCTTGTTTCTCAGTTCACGAGTCGGTCGTGTCCAGCGGCAATTATTCCCGCTCAAGCGGGATTTTCCACCCGACTACACCAGCAGGTAAAGACTGAATTCCCTGGCCTTGGCGTCCCCGGAGATCTGGTCGGCCTACCTCCCGCAAGATCCTTCTGTCACGAAGTAGACCGTTCGCCCCTTATCGGTCGGCCCTGATGAGTGACCGTCGGTCTGACAGCGACAAAGCCCGGACAGGATTCCCGCCCGGGCGCAATGTCACCAATCTACGCCGCGCGGACTTTCTTGAACTGGAAACGCCCGTACTCCCTTCGCTATAGACCCACGATCAAGAAAAACCACCATCAGGGCCGTGGCCGAGCGCATCAAGACCATGCCCGACGTGGAGATCTCCAACTCACCGGATCCCACGATGCGTTTCGCAATCTGGTGGCCGATGAGATGGGTCTACGATGGTACGACCAGCAGGGCGGAACCTACGGGCCTTGGAATGCTTGAGGAAAAGGGTGGTCGCATGAAGCACCCCGCGGCAAACAAAAAGCGTTGTCGCAACGCCGAATGCAAGAGTATTTTCCACCGCGTGAGGCATATCTTCGTTTTCCCAGTCCTTGCAGCGGTCGTGCTCGGTGCCGCGGGTTGCCCGAACAACGTGCCAGTGACGGGAGTAACGCTGAACGTCACGGACTGGAGCGCGATGAATGCTGAGCCGTGCTGCGGCAACTACTCTTATCAGCTCGTTGCAACGGTTCATCCTGCTAATGCCACCAACAAGAAGGTGACATGGGCCTCCTCGGATCCCGCGAACTGGCCTGTCGATGGCAACGGTCTCGTTGTAAGCGTAAACAACCCCACCAACGGGCAAGGAGTGATGGATCCGAATCTTGTCGTAACCGTCACCACAGAAGACGGCGGATTCACCGCCACCTGCACCGGCCAAGCGTCCTGCCCTCTATTGTACGTTGGTAACGGCAAGGGCAAGTTCACATACCTCACCGATCTGCAGGGCCCCATCATTGGAATGCCAGGCGGGGTGTCGATCGCCTCGAGAATCGGACTGTTCACGAATGACTACGTGGTTCTCGACGGGTTGAAGCCGGACGCGGCGGGCCAGTACCAGGTGAAGCTCAGGGAGCTCCAGGCCGAAATCGCCTACATCGACAACGTGAAGGTGATTCCAGTTGACGTGCCGGACGGCTACGATATCGCCAGTTCCTCGGCTGAGGATACGTACGGAAACGGCTACGTCGTCAGCGGTCAGCACTTCTACACGATAAGAACGCCGCACAATTTGATGTCAGCGATCGATGAACATGGTGCGGATGTTACCACGCAGTTGAAAGAAACAGACGGGATTCCCGCACCGACCGAGGCGAGCGGCCTGACATCCTACACGCTGGATTTCGGCAACTTCGACGCGGCACATGCCAGGCTCGTGGTGGAAGCGTGGGCCCTGTATTCGCCCACTTTCGGGAGCGAGAGCAGAATACCGCCGACGATCTCGGTGAAGAACGCCGCCGGCGGATGGACGGTGGTAAAGACAGTCGGTGTCCCCGCGGGCGATGAGAAGACCATGGTGTTCGACCTTTCGGGCTTGTTCTTGACGACGGATCGGCATATCAGGCTCAACCTCGGTTCACGGCCGTGGGTGCGGTGGGTCGTTGACAGCATCCGGCTGGATGATTCCGCACCTATCACGCCGAGCGTGGCACCTGAGATAGAGCCCGCCACCGCGGAGCTCTCGCGCGGAGAACTGGCAACGTTCAGCCTGCCGAACGCCACAACTCGCACCCGGGTGCTGGACGACAACCTTCCCTTCAATAACGTGGGGCTCGGTCAGGGTAACTTCACTCGCTACGGAGATGTCCGCGAGCTGCTCGCCGCCACAGATGACAAATTCGTGGTCATGGGAATGGGAGATCAGATGGTCATGACGTTCGGTCCGCTGCCGCCGCCGCAGGCAGGCTTCCATCGGATTCTCGTCATGAAGATCCTTCAGTACTACAAGGCTCCCTACGTCAGCACGAAGGTAGCCGAGCTGCCATTCAAGGGGATGACGGCATATCCGTACCCCTTGTCGGAGCATTACCCGAACGATACGGAACACTTGGCATACCTCGCCACGTACAACACCCGGGTGAACAAGTAGGTGGGCGAGCGCTAAGGTGCCGGGTGCCTGGAACCCGTCCAACGTGGGCAACCACGGGTCATTTTGGGTTTGCCTCTGGCACTGCGGCTGACATCAGGAAGCTTCACGTGCTTCCAAGGTGCAATACTGACGATACGTCGCGACTCATAAGCCGTAACGCAATCTCTTCCAGGCTCTACATGTCCTGACGGAGGGCTCCACCACCGAACAGGGCGACGGCGACTCTGCCTGGATTCACGCGGTAGAAGTCACTGGTTCAAATCCAGTATCACCCATCCTGCCTTCCAGGGAAGACCAAACCCCGCAATCTGGGCTTCGCACCGCCAGGTTCATCATCGCCGATCCGTTGATTGCGGCGCCTTGCACGGTGCCTTGAAGAAAGCAGCGCGGTGTGCATGCACCACCGCGCTCCCACTCACGTGAAAACCTTTCAGCTTGATCCGTGGGCCCCCTGGTCCACTCCTGCGGCAGTCAGCACGCCGAGGTCCGATTTCGCACGGCGCGCACTCCCGTTGCCGTTGCCGTTGCCGTTCCCGTTTCCATTACCGTTGCCGTT
>Ga0335069_10013186_pt1 | contig 11611 bp, 10 predicted proteins | sample Lox_Sample_11_FD_206714 | JGI IMG/M metagenome (GOLD analysis project Ga0335069, IMG submission 206714) | Soil microbial communities from Loxahatchee National Wildlife Refuge, Florida, United States - Lox_Sample_1.1 | ecosystem: Environmental > Terrestrial > Soil > Wetlands | place: USA...
CCGAAGCCTACGAGGGCCACAATCTGGTCACGGCGCAGGGAATCGGTGATGCCATCGATGACAGCATCCAGCGAGCGCGTCGCCGCTGCCTTTGAGATGTCCGCAGCAACGGCGATGTGGTCAATCAATTCCGCTTTGTTCATTTTTGGTCTCCTCGAAACAACACTTGGTGTTTCCTGAGCCGTACGGCCAAGGACAATCGGGCTATGTCTTATAGCAAGGCCAAAAATCCGGTGTCAACTGATGGGTAATGGCAACAACGCGGTCGTTGGCCGCGGACACAAACAAGCTTGCAGGTGGCGCTGGTTTCATTTATAAAGCAACATTTTCCTCCGCCGGACTGAGAACCAAGTATGGCCGAAGATTTTCTGCACAAGCAATTTCCCCCCTACGTTGCGAAGAAGGGTGAGGAATACATGAACCCCAAGCAATTGGCCCATTTCAGAGGCATCCTCGACACGCTGAAGGGCGAACTCGCGGGTGACATTGAGCGCACCGTTCAGACCATGCAGGACGAGGCTACCGTCTTTGCCGATCCCAATGATCGCGCCAGCCAGGAATCCGACATTGCTCTGGAACTGCGCAACCGGGACCGGGAACGCAAGCTGATCAAGAAGGTGGAGGAATCCATTGCCCGCATCGACGCAGGCGAGTACGGCTACTGCGACAGCTGTGGCGTCGAGATCGGCCTGAAACGCCTTGAGGCCCGTCCAACCGCGACCTTATGCATTGATTGCAAGGAGTTGGAAGAGCGCCGCGAAAGGCAGATGGCGAAATAGTTGGCCTTCTCCGCAGGGCAAAGAAAAAGGACGCCGCAGCGTCCTTTTTTCTTGCGCGATTGTCGTCGCGCGATCAAGCTGCTGGAGCATCCCCCTGAGGCTCTGCGCTTAGCGCCTTCATGGACAGGCGGATCCGACCCTTGTCATCGGTTTCGATGACTTTCACCTTCACGATCTGCCCTTCCTTTAGGTAGTCGCTCACAGCGTTGACGCGCTCATTGGCAATCTGGGAGATGTGCAGCAGTCCGTCCTTGCCGGGCAGGACCTGGATGATGGCGCCAAAGTCCAGCAGTCGCAGAACCGGCCCTTCGTAGATCTTGCCCACTTCCACTTCGGCGGTGATGTCCTCGATGCGCTTCTTGGCGACCTGGGCGGCATCGGCATTTACCGAGGCAATCGTGACGGTGCCGTCGTCCTCGATGTCGATCACGCAGCCGGTTTCCTCGGTAAGGGCGCGGATCGTCGCGCCACCCTTGCCGATTACGTCGCGGATCTTCTCGGGATTTATTTTGAGCGTGAACATGCGCGGCGCGAAGCTCGACACTTCCTGACGGTGTCCTGCAACAGCGTCTTTCATGATGCCGAGGATGTGCATGCGTGCCTCCTTGGCCTGGGCCAACGCGACCTGCATGATCTCCTTGGTGATCCCCTGGATCTTGATGTCCATCTGCAGGGCAGTAACGCCGGTGTCAGTGCCGGCGACTTTGAAGTCCATGTCGCCTAGATGATCTTCGTCACCAAGGATGTCGGTCAGCACCGCGAAACGATTGCCTTCCTTGATCAGACCCATGGCGATGCCGGCAACGTGTGCCTTGAGCGGCACGCCAGCGTCCATCAGGGCCAGCGAGCCACCGCAGACCGATGCCATCGATGACGAGCCGTTGGATTCGGTGATTTCCGAGACGACGCGCATGGAATAGCCGAATTCTTCCGCGGACGGCAGGACGGCCAGCAACGCACGCTTCGCCAGGCGACCATGACCGATCTCGCGACGCTTGGGGCTGCCCACGCGACCGGTTTCGCCGGTGGCAAATGGCGGCATGTTGTAGTGGAGCATGAAGCGGTCGCGATATTCGCCCTGTAGCGCGTCGATGATCTGCTCGTCGCGGCCTGTGCCGAGGGTCGAAACCACCAGCGCCTGCGTTTCGCCGCGCGTAAACAACGCGGACCCGTGGGTGCGCGGAAGCACGCCCGTGCGCACCGCGATCGGACGTACGGTGCGGGTATCGCGACCGTCGATGCGCGGTTCGCCGGCGAGAATCTGGCTGCGTACGATCTTGGCTTCGAGTTCGAAAATCAGGTTGCCGACATATATCGGATCCGGGCCACTGTCGCCAACGCACAAAGCATCGGTCACTTTCTTGGCCACGTCGCGGCACTTGGCGACGCGCGCCTGCTTGCTGGTGATCCGGTAGGCGTCGCGCAACTCGGCTTCCGCAAGTTCGGCGACCTTGGCAATCAAGGCCTCGTCCTTGGCCGGAGCCTGCCAGTTCCATTCCGGCTTGCCGGCCATTTCCACGAGTTCGTTGATGGCCTTGATGGCCGCCTGCATCTGATCATGGCCGAAGACGACGGCGCCGAGCATGATCTCTTCAGAAAGTTGCTGCGCCTCGGACTCGACCATCAAGACCGCGCTCGCCGTGCCGGCGACAACGAGATCCAGTTGGGTCTGTTGCAGTTGCGTCTTCGTCGGACACAGAACGTATTGACCGTCGATGTAGCCGACGCGCGCGGCGCCGATTGGGCCGTTGAATGGAATTCCGGCAATCGCCAGCGCCGCAGAGGAGCCGATCATGGCTGGGATATCCGGATCGATTTCCGGATTGCTCGACAGCACGTGGATGATGACCTGCACTTCGTTGTAGAAGCCGTCCGGGAACAGGGGGCGGATCGGGCGATCTATCAGGCGCGAGGTCAGCGTCTCCTTCTCGGAGGGACGCCCTTCACGCTTGAAGAATCCGCCGGGAATGCGTCCCGCGGCATAGACCTTTTCGACGTAGTCGACAGTCAGCGGGAAGAAGTCCTGACCCGCCTTGGGCTGATCCTTGGCCACGACTGTCGCGAGAACCACGGTGTCGTCCATGTTGACGACCACTGCCCCGCTTGCCTGGCGGGCGATTTCGCCCGTCTCCATCGTCACGGTGTGGGCGCCGTAGGCGAAGCTCTTCTTGATCGGTGTCAGCACAAATTATCCTTTCGGTAATGCGAAACGGCGCGACCGCACTGGCCGCGCCGGAGAGTTCATTGGCTGCCGACAATCCAGTCGGAAATTGCCGGCATCATCAACGCTGCCGGCTTACTTGCGCAGACCCAGACGCTCGATTAGCGCCCGGTAGCTGTCGGCATTGGTACGCTTGAGATAGTCGAGCATCTTGCGCCGCTGGCTGACCATCTTGAGCAGGCCGCGACGGGAATGGTGATCCTTGACGTGTTGCTTGAAGTGATCGGTGAGATCGTTGATGCGCGCCGTCAGCAGGGCAACTTGCACTTCGGGGGATCCGGTGTCGCCAGTGGCGCGCTGATAGTCGGCGACAATCTTCGCCTTCTCGGTCGTGGTAATAGCCATAATCTTCTCTTTCAAACGCTCTTGGAAATCGGACGCCGCCCCGGTTTGATAGAGCACTGCGCCCACCGTTCGTCCAGCCTTGGACGAAGGGGCGCATTATAGCGGCCCAGCGCGGGCAAACTCAACCGTTTTCAGCGGTCTTCGCCAGAAACGATCATGCGTCGGGGATTCAACAGACCGTCGGCTGAGCGGTCGCCCAGGCCCAGGAACTGGTCGTTGGCTCCATAGATGCGAAAGCGCCCCGTTTCACCCTGCCAGGGCACGGCGCGGCCATGCAAGACGCGTTCAGTGTCCGTGGCAGCCAATTTAGCGACTGGTAGATGCGACAGGAGCGCGTCGGTCGGGTGGAGCCTCTCATCGCGCGCATCCACAGTCAGTGAGTCGAGTTCGGCCAGTGTTACTGCGCCGGTGACGTCGAACCCCCCAATGCGCGTTCTGCGCAAGGCAGCCAAGTGTGCCCCGCAGCCAAGGGCCTCGCCAATGTCGGCCGCCAAAGTTCGCACGTAGGTGCCCTTGCTGCAGTCGACGTCGATGACCGCTTCGTCGCCGGCGAGAGAAATCAGTTCGAGCCGGTATATCCGCACCCGGCGCGGTTCACGGGGAACGTCGACACCCGCGCGGGCATATTCGTACAGCGGCTTGCCATCCCGCTTGAGGGCCGAATGCATTGGCGGTACCTGCTCAATCTCGCCGCAAAAGTCAGCCGCCGTGGTACGCCAAATGGACTGATCGACAGCGACCGGGCGCGTCCTCAGGATCTTTCCCTCAGCGTCCGCTGTATCGGTGGTTACGCCGAGCCGCAGCGTCGCACGGTAGGACTTGTCCGCGTGCAGGAGTTCGCCAGCGAACTTGGTCGCTTCACCGAAGCATAGTGGCAGAAGCCCTGTGGCCAGCGGATCGAGGGTGCCGGTGTGCCCCGCCTTTTGCGCGTTGAACAACCGTCGCGCGGCCTGCAAGGCGGCATTCGATGTCATCCCAAGGGGTTTGTCGAGCATCAGAACGCCGTCCACGCGACGGCGAGGCGGGCGCCGCGGAGCGTTCACCGGCCGTTGCGACTGGAATCGGCCTTGATGGCCTCGTCGATCAAGCTGGTCAGCCGGCTGCCGCGTTCGACCGACGCGTCATACACGAAATGCAGTTCGGGGATATGGTGGATGCGGATGCGTCGACCAAGCTCCCGCCTGAGGAAACCGGCGGAATGTTTGAGGCCCCGTTCGATTTCCGCTCGTTCCTGCTCGCTGGCAAGCGTCGTGTAGAACACCTTGGCGTGGGCATAATCCGGCGTCACCTCGACGCCTGTCACCGTTACGAGGCTCATCTTTGGACCCACTCGCGGATCCTTGATTTCCAGCCGGATGAGTTCGGACAGTTCGCGATGAATCTGCTCCGACACTCGGTTGGATCGGGAGAACTCCTTCGCCATCCGCTATAGCGTCCGGGCAACTTCCTGAATCTCGAAGATCTCGAGCTGGTCGCCTTCCTTGATGTCGTTGAAGTTCTTCAGGTTAAGGCCGCATTCAAAGCCTTCCTTTACTTCGCGGACGTCGTCCTTGAACCGCTTCAGCGAGTCGAGTTCGCCGGTGTGAATGACAACGTTGTCGCGCAGCAGGCGCACCATGGAATTCCGCTTCACCAGGCCGGAGAGGACCATACATCCGGCGACCGCACCAACCCTGGAAATGCGGAATACCTGCCGGATCTCCACCTGACCGATGATGCTCTCCTTCTTTTCGGGCGACAGCATCCCCGACATCGCGGCCTTGACCTCGTCGACTGCATCGTAAATGATGTTGTAGTAGCGGATGTCCACCCCGAAGCTTTCGGCGGCCTTGCGCGCACCGGCATCGGCGCGCGTGTTGAATCCGATGATGACCGCCTTCGACGCTTCAGCCAGGTTGACGTCGGATTCCGTGATGCCGCCAACCGCAGCGTGGATCACGTTCACCTTGACTTCGTTGGTCGAGAGCTTGGTCAGGGCATGCACCAAGGCCTCTTGCGAACCTTGGACGTCGGCCTTGATGATCAGCGCCAACTGCTTTGCCTCGCCGTCGCCCATCTGTTCGAACATGTTTTCGAGCTTGGCGGCCTGCTGCTTCGCGAGACGGACATCGCGGAACTTGCCCTGACGGAACAGGGCGATCTCGCGCGCCTTGCGCTCGTCCGCGATCACCATCGCGTCGTCGCCAGCGCCCGGAACGTCTGACAGGCCCTGGATCTCGACCGGAATGGATGGCCCCGCTTCGTCGACCGTCTCACCGTTTTCGTCGAGCATGGCACGTACGCGGCCGAAAACCTGGCCCGCCAGCAGCACGTCACCGCGTCGCAATGTGCCACTCTGAACCAGGATGGTCGCCACGGGTCCCTTGCCCTTGTCAAGGCGAGCCTCGATAATCAGACCCTTCGCGGGCACATCCACCGCAGCCTTGAGCTCCAGCACTTCGGCCTGCAGCAATACTTGCTCAAGCAGCTCGTCGATGCCGGTACCTTTCTTGGCCGAAACCAGGATGAACGGTGACTCGCCACCGTATTCCTCGGGTACCACGCCTTCCGTGATCAATTCCTGTCGCACGCGGTCCGGATTGGCGTCCGGCTTGTCGATCTTGTTGACCGCCACGACCAGAGGCACATTGGCCGCCTTGGCGTGGTGGATCGCTTCCTTCGTCTGCGGCATGACGCCGTCATCAGCTGCAACCACCAGGATCACGAGATCGGTCGCCTTGGCGCCGCGAGCGCGCATGGCCGTAAACGCCTCGTGGCCCGGCGTATCCAGGAATGTCACGACGCCACGTGGCGTTTCCACGTGGTAGGCGCCGATGTGCTGCGTGATGCCGCCCGCCTCGCCGGCGGCCACTTTCGCGCGACGGATATAGTCGAGCAGCGACGTCTTGCCGTGATCGACGTGTCCCATGACGGTGACAACCGGCGCCCGCGGCAGCATTTCCGCATCCTTGTTCACTGCAGTGTCCGCGAGGAAGGCATCCGGGTCGTCAAGCTTTGCCGCGATCGCCTTGTGGCCCATTTCCTCGACCACGATCATGGCGGTCTCCTGGTCGAGGTGCTGATTGATCGTAACCATCATGCCCATCTTCATGAGCACCTTGATCACCTCGGTGGCCTTGACGGACATCTTGTGCGCCAGGTCGGCAACGCTGATCGTTTCGGGAACATGCACCTCGCGCACGATGGCTTCCGTAGGCTGTCCCGCGGCCGTCGCTTCCTCGTGATGCCGGCTTCCGTGCCTGCCGCCGCGCGGGCCGCCGCGCCACCCGCCAGCGCCGCCTGCGGCGTCGCCCCGCGTCTTGATGCCGCGCTTCTTGGCCGCATCGTCCTTCCACGTACTGCCTGTAGTCTTCTTGGCACCTGGCTTCTTCGTTTCCTCGCCCGGCTTCGCCGTCGGCTTGTGCAACGTGCCGCTGACCGTACCGGCGTCCGCGGTGGCCTGCTCCGCAGCCTTTGCCGCCATTTCCGCTTGTTGTTGAGCAAGCCGCGCTTCAGCCTCGGCCTTGGCGCGCAACTCGCGTTCCTGCTTTTCCTTCAACTCCGCGGCCTGTATGGCAGCAAGTTCGGCCTGTCGTTTGGCCTCGGCTTCTCGCAGCGCGGTCTGTTCGCTGTCGATGACCGGCTTCGACGTTGCGGGCACTTCCGGCGCCGGGACCGCAGTCGCGGTAGTGCTTTCAGCCGTCAATTCGGCGTCCCGCTTGACGAAAGTCCGCTTCTTGCGGACTTCGACCTGAATCGTGCGAGCCTTGCCGGTGGAATCGGCCGACTTGATCTCGGATGTTTGCTTGCGCGTCAGCGTGATCTTGGCCTTGGGCGCGGTTTCGCCGTGTGCTTTGCGCAGATAGTCCAGCAGGCGTGCCTTGTCTTGTTCGCTCAACGCGTCGCTGGTGGCCTGCTTGCTGACGCCCGCTTTCGCCAACTGCTCGAGCAGCGCCGTCGGCGGCATCTTCAGTTCTGCGGCGAACTGGGCGACATTCATTTGTGCCATGTTGCGGCCTCCCTCGTTACTGCTCGTCCGCGAACCAGTGGGCACGCGCCGTCGTAATCAGCGCCTTCGCACGTTCGCCATCGATCCCGGTCATCTCGACAAGCTCGTCGACAGCCAAGTCGGCGAGATTGTCACGCGTGCATACGCCATTCTTGGCCAACCTGGCCGCAAGCCCCTTGTCCATGCCTTGCAATTCCAGCATGTCGTCAGCGACCTTCTCCAAATGCTCCTCGTCGACGATCGCTTCCGTCAGCAGCACGTTGCGGGCGCGATCGCGAAGTTCGTTCACTGTCGCCTCGTCGAAGGCTTCGATTTCCAGCATCTCGGCCAGCGGCACGTAGGCCACTTCTTCCAGCGTCGAGAAGCCTTCCTGAATCAGGATATCCGCCACTTCCTCGTCGACATCGAGGCGCTCCATGAACAGCTGGCGAATGGTCGAAGTCTCGGCTTGCTGCTTCTGCTGGGACTCCTCGACGGTCATCAGGTTGATCGTCCAGCCGGTCATTTCGGAAGCAAGTCGAACATTCTGGCCACCACGGCCAATTGCGATTGCCAGGTTCGTCTCGTCGACCACGACGTCCATGGCATGCTTCTCTTCATCGACGACGATGGAGCTCACTTCGGCCGGCGCCAATGCCCCAATCACCAGCTGGGCCGGATCCGGTGACCACAGGACGATGTCGACCCGCTCCCCGGCAAGTTCGTTGGTTACCGCAGTAACGCGCGACCCACGCATGCCGACACAGGTGCCGATCGGGTCAACACGCTGGTCATTCGACTTCACGGCGATCTTCGCACGCACGCCCGGATCGCGCGCGGCCGACTTGATCTCGAGCAGGCCATCCTCGATCTCGGGCACTTCGAGTTCGAACAGCTTCATGATGAATTCTGGCGCTGTGCGGGAGAGGATCAGTTGCGGTCCCCGCGCGGCCCGATCGATCTTCTTCAGCCACGCTCGCACGCGATCCCCGGGACGCAGATTTTCCTTCGGGATCATCTGATCGCGCGGCAACAGGGCCTCGATGCGACCGGCCTCGATGATCGCGTTTCCCTTTTCCATGCGCTTGACCGTGCCCGTCACCAGGTGTTCCTTGCGCTCAAGGAAATCGTTCAGCACTTGTTCGCGCTCCGCGTCGCGAATCTTTTGCAGGATGACCTGCTTTGCGGCCTGGGCGCCAATGCGACCGAAATCGATCGGTTCCAGCGTTTCCTCGATGTAGTCGCCCGCGACGACGTCAGCCAGTTGTTCCTGGGCTTCCGTCAGCCCGATCTGCTGCTCGGGGATCTCCACTTCCTCGTCGGGCACTACCAGCCAGCGACGGAAGGACTCGAACTCGCCGGTGTTGCGGTCAATCTCGACGCGTACATCAGCTTCGTCGTGGATGCGCTTCTTGGTGGCCGACGCCAGTGCGAGTTCAAGCGCAGCAAAAACGATGTCCTTCGCTACATTCTTCTCCCTCGCCAGGGCATCAACCATCATCAGCAAATCGCGGCTCATTCCAAGTCCTCCAACAAACTCAATTCAAAACTTCGGCACCAAGCGGGCCTTGTCGATGCCATCGAGCGGAAACGTTCGTTCGACACCTTCCACGGCCACGACGGCTTCACCGTCGCGCAAAGCGACGATTCGGCCGACGAAATTTCGCTGATTTGCCAGCGGCACACGCAATTTCAACTGGACGTCATGGCCGGTGAAACGTGCCCAGTCGGCCGCCTTTTTCAAAGGCCTATCCAGTCCAGGCGAGGAAACCTCCAACCGGTCGTAATCCACATTTTCGACGGCAAACAAGCGACTAAGATGGTTGCTTACCGCTGCACAATCATCGATGCTCACCGTTCCTGCCTCGGCGGTCCTGTCGATGAACACGCGCAACAGACGAGCACGGGGACTCGTCTCGAAGTCGACAAGTTCGTACCCCAATCCCGTCACCGCCTGGCCAATCAAATCAGCGAGTTGCATCCAATCCATCATCCCGAAACTACAAATAAAAAATGGGCACTACTGCCCATTTTTCTGTCGGTTCCGGTCACGCACGTCCACCACTGAATGCGCCACCGCGAATCGAAACGATTATAGCAAGATCATCCTTGAATGCGCAATCAGGTTTCGGATTCCTTTGACTTTTTGCCCGTTGGCAGCATCTTCATCACTGCCGCGACGTCGCCGGACTCCAGTTCGCGCCATAGACCTCGCTTGAGTCCGGCGGGCAAGACGAAAGGCCCATAACGCAGGCGCATCAACCGGCTGACCGTGAGGCCCACGGTCTCGAACATGCGCCGAACTTCGCGATTGCGCCCTTCCGTCAGAGCCACCGTGAACCAGCGGTTTGCGCCCTCTCCGCCCCGTTCCTCGAACCGGGTGAACTTCGCCATGCCGTCATCCAGTTGTACTCCCGCCCGAAGTTGATCCAGGGCTTCCTCAGTCGGCCCGCCCAGGACACGCACGGCATATTCGCGCTCGAGTTCGTAGCGCGGATGCATCAGGTGGTTTGCGAGATCCCCGCTGCTCGTGAATACCATGAGACCGCACGAATTGAAGTCGAGACGTCCAACTGCAATCCAGCGACCGTTATTGATGCGTGGCAACTTGGTGAATACGCTGGGCCGCCCTTCCGGGTCGTCTCTCGAAACAATCTCGCCCTCGGGCTTGTGATAGAGGAGTACGCGCGGCAATCGAGTTGTGCCCGGCTTCAACTGCACGAGGCGGCCATTGAGCCGAACCTTGTCGTCTTCGCCGATGCGTTGGCCGACATGCGCAGGTTCGCCATTCACGCTGATGCGGCCGGATGCGATCCATTCCTCCACCTCTCGGCGCGAGCCATATCCTGCGTCAGCGAGCGCCTTCTGCAACTTGAGCGTGGCAACGGGCGCGGCAGGACCTGGTGGGCGGCGTGCGGCCCGAACAGGTCCGGGCTTGCCTTCAATCTTGCTCGGCGGTCGCAGCGGGCTGTTCTTCCGGCGTGGTGCTCTCGGTGGCTTGTTCTGCAAGATCCATTACCCGTTCGATTTCGGTCAGCGGTGGCAGTTCGGACAGACTTCTAAGACCCAGATCGTCTAGGAACTTCTTTGTCGTGGCATAGAGCGCCGGTCGTCCCGGTGCATCCCGGTGGCCAACGACGTCCACCCAGCCTCTCCCCTCCAGGGTCTTCAGCACATTGGGGGAAACTGCCACACCACGAATGTCCTCGATGTCGCCCCGACTGACCGGTTGACGGTAGGCAATAATCGCCAAAGTTTCCATCGCCGCCCGCGAGTAGCGCGGCGGCTTCTCGTTCTTCAGACGATCCAGGAAGCGCTGGTATTCGGGCCGTGTCTGAAAGCGCCAGCCTGTTGCCAACTGCACCAGTTCGACACCGCGATTGGCCCAATCGCGACGCAGGTCGTCGAGCAGCGTGCGCCACGTGTCGTCGTCGAATTCCTGATCGAAGAGCTTCCTCAGCTCGACCAGCGGCATGGGCTCCGCTGCCGCGAGCAAGGCAGCTTCGAGTACGACCTTGAAGTCTTCAGGTTTGTAGAGCTGGATCATCGGTTTCTGCGCACTTCACGTAAATCGGGGCCAGGGCTTCGCTTTGGGTGATCTCGACGAGCTTCTCGCGAGCGAGTTCGAGAATGGCGAGGAAGCTTACCACCAGGCTGGCGACCCCCGTCGCCGTGTCGAAGAGATCCTCGAATACGACATAGCCGCGGCCTTGCAAGCGTCGAAGAATGCTCGCCATGTACTCACGCACGGACAGCTCCTCGCGCCGCACCTTGTGGTGCGCGCGCACCCGGGCCTGCTTCATCAGGGCCAACCACGCCACCTGCAAGTCATGCAGCGACACCTCCGGCAAACGTTCTGCCACCTGGTCGGATATCCATACGCTGACCCATTCGTAGTCGCGGTGCGCCTGGGGCAGCTCGTCGATCTTCGCGGCTGCCAGCTTCATGCGTTCGTATTCGAGCAAGCGACGCACGAGTTCAGCCCGCGGATCCTCCGGCTCGCCCGTATCCGCCCGTGGCGGCCGCGGCAGCAGCATGCGGGACTTGATCTCGAGCAGCATGGCGGCCATGAGCAGATACTCGGCTGCCAGTTCCAGGTTGGTCTTGCGCATCGCCTCGACGTACTCGAGATACTGTGCCGTCAACGGCGCCATCGGGATATCGAGGACGTTAACGTTGGCCTTGCGGATCAGGTACAGGAGCAGGTCCAGCGGTCCCTCAAACGCCTCGAGATAGACCTCGAGCGCGTCCGGCGGAATGTAAAGGTCGCGCGGCAGCGCGGCCAGCGTTTCGCCGTAG
>Ga0335069_10013187_pt1 | contig 11611 bp, 11 predicted proteins | sample Lox_Sample_11_FD_206714 | JGI IMG/M metagenome (GOLD analysis project Ga0335069, IMG submission 206714) | Soil microbial communities from Loxahatchee National Wildlife Refuge, Florida, United States - Lox_Sample_1.1 | ecosystem: Environmental > Terrestrial > Soil > Wetlands | place: USA...
AGCGACACGTTCACGGATTTGTGTCGCGGGCCGCACGTGGAGACGACGCGGCAGATCAACCCGTCGGCGATCAAGTTGATGTCGATTGCCGGGGCGTACTGGCGCGGGGACGAGCACAACAAGATGCTGACCCGCATCTACGGGACGGCCTGGCGCACCCCCGACGAGCTCAAGAATTACCTCAAGATGCTCGAAGAGGCCAAGGCACGCGACCATCGCAAGCTCGGCAAGGAGTTGGAAATCTATACCTATGACGACGAAGTCGGCCCGGGCCTGCCGCTCTGGCTGCCCCACGGCGCCGTCATCATCGAGGAGCTCGAGGGCCTGGCCAAAGAGATGGAACGGAAGGCCGGCTATACCCAGGTGCGGACCCCGCACCTGACCAAGGAAGACCTGTTCCTGCGCTCCGGGCACCTGCCGTACTATGCCGAGTCCATGTACCCTCCGATGGAGATGGAAGGCACGAAGTATTACATCAAGCCGATGAACTGCCCGATGCATCACAAGATCTACGGCTCCAAGCCGCGCTCCTATCGCGACCTGCCCGTGCGACTGTCCGAGTACGGTACGTGTTATCGCTACGAGAAATCCGGCGAGCTGTTCGGCCTGATGCGGGTCCGCTCGATGCAGATGAACGACGCCCACATTTATTGCTCGGAGGAACAGTTCGAGCAGGAATTCATGGGTGTGATCGACCTCTACAAGAAATACTTCGACCTGTTCAGCATCGACAAGTTCGTCATGCGCTTCAGCCTGCACAGCCAGGCCGGACTGGGCAAGAAGTATGTGGATAACGAACGCCTCTGGCTCAAGACCGAAGATATGGTGCGGCGCGCCATGACGAACGGCGGGGTGCCTTTCGTGGAAAAACAGGACGAGGCGGCCTTCTACGGCCCCAAGATCGACGTTCAGATCATGTCCGCCATCGGGCGCGAGTTTACCCTGGCCACGAACCAGGTGGATTTTGCCGTCCCGGAGCGCTTTGACTTGAAGTACATGGCCAGCGATGGCGTCGAAAAAACGCCGCTCTGCATCCATCGCGCTCCCCTGGCCACGCATGAGCGCTTCATCGGTTTCCTGCTCGAACACTACGCCGGGAATTTTCCGGCCTGGCTCTCGCCCGAGCATGTGCGGGTCATCCCGATCACGGACTCTCAGAACGAGTACGCCGAGGCGACCGTCCGCCAGCTGCGCGACCTGGATATCCGCGCCAGTGCGGATATCAGCGCCCAGCGGATGAACGCCAAGATCCGCGATGCCCAGTTGATGAAAGTGCCTTACATGCTGGTGGTGGGGGAGAACGAGGCCAAGGCTGGGCAGGTCTCGCTGCGCGTACGGGACGGCTCGCGGGCCGACAACATCCCTCTAGCCGAGTTCATTGCCCGGGCCAAAGACCGGATTTCCCGCCGGGCGGCCGAACTATAAAAGCCTTTGAGAAGAATCAAAAAGCGGAGAGCGATCAATTGCCCTCCGCTTTTGTATTACCTGATTCGCTACCTACGGCTTGATCTCTACTGTAAATATCCATGGGCCCGGATAATAGTATCCCAGCTCTTCATAAAACAGCTGCATGACCTGTTCGTCGGACATGCCGTCTGGCTTTTTATTGATCACTGGGCCGGCACCGCCTCCGCCATTGCCCGAAGAGGTCACCCAGTCCATATCAATCCCCTGGGCGAGCAGTTTTTTGCGGGCGGCCTGGACCTGGTCATCCGGGACGACTTCGGGCATGGACTGCTCCAACCCGCCGATGGTCAGGACCAGCTCTTCCGGCTGGCCTTGATACCCTACCGGGAAACCTGCTTTCATGCAGCGCCCGGTCTTGACCGGTGGGCTCCAGCCGGGTTCCGGCATGATGCCTATCCCGCTGAGACGCGGACTGTCGAAGATCAGTGTGGACATGGACTGAATGGCAGTGTCTTCCCCGATCTTCAACTTAGCCTGGGACCCGATCATCCAGTCGGCCGGCGAAGGCTTCTGATAGCACAGGTAAGCTTGTGTAAAGGATGGCGTGACTTTGATCATTTGAAGAAGCATCTCCACGCCATTGGCCGTAACCGTCTGCATCGGGGCGAATACGACGGCCGGATAGACCGGTAGGTCTACAGCGAAATGTGCCTCTGCCAGCCCGGAACTCGGTCCTAATTGTTTCCCGATCTCCACTATCAATTGTCCCTTGAACTGGCCGGCGGGAAATTCAGTTTCGGGATAGAACTCAATAATGAAACGGCTGGGGTCATCGGGTGGAGACGAGATGCCCATGCCGGTATTCAATTCGGCGCCAGTCGTGTCCTTCAAAGTGGCGCTGGAGACCGAAAAGTCTGTCTGTGTGCTTTTGATGAAAACGACAAATACCATACGGTTGATGTCCGCATAGGATTTTTCGAGGGTCACCGTCACATCGGCGCCAATGTCATCAGAGCCCAATGGAGTTTCGAGTGGGGCGATACCCGGGAACTGCATCTGACTGGGTAACTGATTCCAGTTGAAATCCCATTCACCTTTGATGACCTCGCCGGCAGGGGTCGATAATTCGCTTGCGTTCAGGGTAAATGCCTGCGCGCCCGACGCGCCGACCGGAAAGGTCATTATCTGGCAGCGGACCCCGTTCTCTGTTGTGGGGGTGGTCGATTGCGAAGAGACCACCTGGGGAGCGGAGCCCAGTTGGGTAATATCTGCTACCAGCTGGATTGAAGGCGGTGCGATAGTCCAGTCTTTCCCATCCGGAGGGGTGAAGCAGAGTCGGGCCTGGACGGTTTTGGAGCTCAACAGGATCCAATCCAGACTCATCTCCTGCCCGTTGGCGCGTGTCGAATAGACATTTCCTCCCGCGAATGGGCCGTCATGCACGAGTTCGTTTTTGACCTCGAAACGGAAGGTGTTCAGGACCTGGCCGTTCTCCTCCAGAAGCGGAATGTCGATGCTGACATCGGTGCGGGTGTCTGTCTTGCCGAAGGTGTTTTCGTCCCTGACGATCTGGTTGACGACGTAGGTTCCGGTGACCGGCTGGGTGTTGTCTTTCACGGCCAGACCCGCGCCGCGGTACTGTTCAGGGACAAGCCGGCCAAAACCCATTACAGGCATACCGATGGCCTTTCCGCCCTCCAGGCCAGCGACTGAAAATCCGAAAGCCTGTTGTCCATCCATTAAGTAGACCCATTCGAGAGTCAGGCTGACTCCTTCCAGGGTCTGCGAGTTGCCGATGACGGTGACAGGCTCGGGAGGCGTGGCGGTCGGCATGCGGGTTGGCTGGGCCGTCACGTTTACTGTGGAGATCAAACCAGCATTGCTCGCCGATTGTAGGCCAACATCATTGAAGTACTGGTAAACGGCATAGGCCACTCCGGTGACGGCGAACAATCCCAGCAGGACCAGGAGAACTATCCAGGCGAGTTTCCATTTCGTTTGCATGGCAGGGGATCCTTTCCTTTCCAGACGGGCGGCCAGGCGCGGCCACAGGTTGGGTTCTTCCGGGATACCGCGCCGGGCGAGGGCTTCAAGAGATTTGCGGATGCTTTCGTCTCTCATCTCGAATTCCTTTCCGAAAGCAGGCTGTGCAGGCGTCGACGGGCTTCGTGGAGCAGCCACTTGATCGTGCCCGGCGCAGTTTCGAGCCCGGCGGCCATCTCGGCCTCGCCCATGTCGAGGAAATAGCGCTGGACGATGACGGCGCGCTGGCGGGGAGGCAGGTTCCCGAGGGCTGCCCGGAGCCGCTCCTGGAACTCGGCGGTCTCGACCAGCTCCTCGACGGAGGCTTCGTCTGCAAACAGCTCCTCCAGGGTCTCGCCTTGCGGATCGGGAGAATTCCCCCGGGCGGCTTTCACGGCCGCGTGGACGACGCTGCGCATGAACCACGGGCCGAACGGGCGCGTCGGGTCGAAATGACGGATGGAGCGGTAGGCCTGCAGGAAGGCTTCCTGCACGACGTCCTCGGCCAGGGCTGGGTCGCGAGTGATCAGGTAGGCCGTCCGCACCGCCTTCCCCTGGTGCAGGTTGACCAGGAACTCCAGGCCGCCGATGTCGCCGTGCTTCAATTGCCGGATGGCTTCTTGTTCGTCCATTTTCCTCCCGGAGTGAATGGCTAAGCGCTCACTCTATATAGCCAATCATACCCGAAAAGGTTGGGGGAGGAATCGGTTTCCCATTTTATTGACGATTCCTTCGTCTTCATGGTATCATCAGCCCGCTTAAACCAGCCCCTGGGCTGGACTATCGTTTTAGTGAGGAGAGACGTATCAGCGCCAACGAATTTCGAGTCAATGAGTCCATCCGGGTTCCTGAAGTACGCCTGATCGACGCAGCCGGCGAGAACGTCGGGGTGGTCAACACCCGCGAAGCCCTGCGCATGGCCCACGATGCGGAGCTCGACCTCGTCGAGGTCGCCCCCAACTCCAATCCGCCCGTTTGCCGGATCATGGATTTCGGCAAGTTCCTGTACGAACGCGAGAAGAAGGAACGGGAAGCCCGCAAGTCGCAGACCAAGGTAGAGATCAAGGAAATCCGTCTGCGGCCCAAGACGACCGGTCATCACCGGGACTTCAAAGTGGATGATGCCCGCCGCTGGCTGGAGCACAACATGAAAGTGCGCGTGACAGTCCGCTTCAGAGGCCGCGAGATCACCTACCCGGAGATCGCCCTCGAAGACTTGAAAGAGATCGCCCAGAGCCTGTCGGATGTAAGCATCGTGGAACAGGCCCCCGCCATCGAAGGACGGGCCATGTCGATGATGCTCGTCCCGGCGAAAGGCGGAAAGAAGAAGACCAAGGAAGACGCTGACGCCAAGCCCGAAACGAGTGAACAACCGTCGGAATAATATCCAGCGGAATCTTTTGTAAAGGAGAAAGTGCTGTGCCGCGCAAGCTGAAAGATGGTAAGTTCAAGCTGAAGACCCACAAAGCCACTTCGAAGCGATTCGGCGTGACCGGGTCTGGCAAAATCGTGCGCACCAAGGGCGGTAAAGCCCACCTGCGCCGCAAGTCCTCGCGCCGGGTGAAGTCCCTGTTCGATGAAATGGTCACCGTCCAGGGGAAAAGCTACATCAAGCGCATTCGGCGCCTGGCGCCACACCTGAAGCCCTAGTTTCAGGTCATCCATCCGTTTTATTTGCGGCTACCGGGTGTATCCAACTGGAGCGCAGGGAATGCCCTGCACCGGCGCCCGGGGGCACGCAGGAGGTAAACAATGGCTCGTGTAAAAGGTGGACCGCACACTCACCTGCGCCACAAGAAAGTACTGAAATATACCAAGGGTCAGATGGGATCCAAGCACCTGCTTTTCCGGCGCGCCAACGAGGCGATGCTGAAGAGCATGTGGTACTCCTCCCGCGATCGGCGCGTCCGCCGGCGCGATCTGCGCAAGTTGTGGATCAGCCGCATCAACGCCGCCGCCCGCCTGAACGGCACGACCTACAGCCGGCTGGTGGCTGCCATGAAGAAAACCAGCATCAACCTGAACCGCAAGATGCTGGCCGACTTGGCCGTCCGCGATCCACAGGCGTTCGCCGCCGTGGTGAAGCAGTCCAGCCAGGCCTGAGCGAAAATCGATTACAGATCGGGGCACTCGAAAGCGTGCCCCGATGTTGTTTAAGGGGTTATCTTATCAATGAGTTTCCTCCTGTCGGAAACCATCCTTTCCACCGGCCAGACCCTCCAGCTCGTGGAGGGGGATATCACTTCTGAAGCGACGGACGCCATCGTCAACGCCGCAAACGCCTCCCTGCTGCACGGCGCTGGGGTGGCGGGCGCGATCCTCCGGCGGGGCGGATCGGACATCCAGCGCGAGTCGGACGAGTGGGTGGAAGCCCACGGCCCTGTCAGCCACGCCGCCCCAGCCTGGACTTCGGGCGGTTCGCTGCCATGCCGCTACGTGATCCACGCGGTCGGGCCGGTCTGGGGCGACGGGAACGAAGACGCCAAGCTGGCCGCCGCCGTGAGCGGATCGCTGGACGTGGCGGACGGCTTGAAACTCGCCTCGATCGCCCTGCCGGCCATCTCCACCGGGATCTACGGTTTCCCCAGGGAGAGGGCCGGGCGGGTCATCCTGGCCGCCGTCGTCGATTATTTTGCGAAACGGGCCTCGGGCCTCCGCCTGGTCAGGGTCGTCCTGTTCGACCGTCCGACCGTCTCTGCATTCGAAAGCGCCTGGCATGATCAGTTCAGCGCATAACGCCAAGGTCCAGCTAGCTCGGGCCTTGCTCGGCCGGTCGAAGGAGCGCCGCGAGGCGGGGGCATTCGTCGCCGAAGGGGTCCGCCTGGTGGAGGAAGCCCGGGCGGCCGCCTGGCCGTTCCGCTTCGCCCTGGCCGGCGAGACCCTCGGCGAGCGGGGGATCCGGCTGGTCGACGAGCTCCAGGCGGGCGGGATCGATGTCGAGCGGGTGACGGATGCCCTCCTCGGTTCGCTTTCCGGGACTGAGACCTCCCAGGGGATCCTGGCCGTCCTGGAAAACCGGCCCCTGCCGCTGGCGAAGTCGTCCGATTTCGTCTTGATCGCCGACCAGGTCCGCGACCCGGGGAATCTGGGCACGCTCCTGCGCACGGCGGCGGCGGCGGGAGTCCAGGCGGTCCTGCTCCCGCCGGAGACGACAGACGCGTTCGCCCCCAAGGTCGTCCGGGCGGGGATGGGAGCCCACTTCCGCCTTCCGATCCGCTCTCTGGACTGGGACGGGATCCGCAGCCAGGTCGCCGGGCTGCAGGTCTATCTGGCCGAGATGGAAGGCGCCCTTTCCTGCTGGCAGGCGGATTTCACGGGTCCGCTGGCGCTGATCGTCGGCGGGGAGGCCGAAGGCGCCAGCCCGACCGCCCGGGCGTTGGCGGCAAAGCAGGTGTTCATTCCCATGCCCGGCAAGACCGAGTCGCTGAACGCCGGGATTGCCGGGGCAATCCTTTTATTCGAGGTGGTCCGACAAAGAAAAAAATCTTAGAGGTGAATATGAAAAATACGAATTCTTACTGGTATCAAAAGGTCGTTCTCGTCACCGGGGGATCGAGCGGAATCGGATTGGCCGCCGCAAAACTTCTCTCTTCAGCTGGTGCAAACATCTGGCTGGCTGCCCGCCGCCGGGAATTGCTGGCCGCGGCCGTGAAGGAGCTGGAATCCTGCCGGCAGGACCCATCCCAGAAGTTCGGGTATACCCCCGCAGATGTCTCCAGTCCCGACCAGGCCGGCCGCGTGGTGGAGGAAGCGACCCGCGCCCTGGGCGCCCCCGACGTGCTCTTCAATTCGGCCGGGATCACCCAGCCCGGCTACGTCGAGGACCTGTCGCTGGACGTCTTCGAGGAGCTGATGCGGGTCAACTATTTTGGGACGGTCTGCGTCACCAAGGCCGCCCTGCCGGCGATGCTGGGGCGCGGCTCGGGCCACATCATCAACATCTCCTCCATGGCCGGCTATCTAGGGGTCTTCGGCTACAGCGCCTACGGGGCCACCAAGTTCGCCGTCACGGGTTTTTCCGAAGTCCTGCGGGCGGAGCTGCGGCCGCACGGCATCCGCGTCTCGGTGGCCTTCCCGCCCGACACCGACACCCCCCAGCTGGCCTACGAGGAACCCTTCAAGCCGGCCGAGACGAAGGCCATCTCGGGGACCGCCAAGGCCCTCCCGGCTGGGAGCGTGGCCCGTTCCATCCTGGACCAGGCCCGCAAGGGGCACTTCCTGGTCTTCCCTGGCACGGACTCGCGCCTCTTCTATCTCCTGACCAGCAAGCTGCCCAAGAGCCTGGTCTTCAGCATCCTCGACCAGATGGCCGCCAGCGGGCGGAAGAACAAGCCTGCCCAGGCCTGAACCCATCCTTGACCCAACATTGAATCGCCTGGCGATTCCCGATGCGAGGGAGAATTCAGCATGGACATTTTCGCGAAATGTTCCCAGTTCACCGCGGCGCGGGAAGCTGCCGCGGCCGGATATTACCCTTACTTCATCCCGCTGACCGAAAACGACGGGACCGAAGCCGTCTTCCGTGGCCGCCGGCTGATCATGTGCGGCTCGAACAATTACCTCGGCCTGACCACCCATCCCCGGGTGCGGCAGGCGGCCCTGGAGGCCATCCAGCGCTACGGCACCTCCTGCACCGGCTCCCGCTTCCTAAACGGGACCTTGGAGATGCACGAGCAGCTCGAGCGGGAGCTGGCCGAATGGGTGGGGAAGGAGGCCGCCCTGGTCTTCTCAACCGGCATGCAGGTCAACCTGGGCGTCGTCAGCGCGATCGTCAGCCGCGACGACGTGGTGATCCTCGACAAGCAGGATCACGCCTCCATCGTGGACGGCGCCCGCCTGGGCTGGGGCGAGACGTTGCGCTTCCGCCACAACGACCTGGCCGATCTGGAACGGGTCCTGCGCAAGGTGCCGGAGGGTGCCGGAAAGCTAGTCATCGTGGACGGCCTGTACAGCATGGAGGGCGACCTCGCCCCGCTGCCCGAACTGGTCCCCTTGTGCAAGAAATACGGGGCGCGCCTGATGGTCGACGACGCCCACGGCATGGGCGTGCTGGGGGAGGGGCGCGGCACGGCGGCCCATTTTGGCCTGGCCGGCCAAGTGGACCTGATCATGTCAACCTTCAGCAAATCGTTCGCCTCCCTGGGCGGCTTCGTCGCCGGCGACGAGGAAGTGATCCATTACATCAAGCACCACGCCCGCTCGTTGATCTTCAGCGCCAGCATCCCCCCGGCCAACGCGGCTGCGGCCCTCGAGGCCCTGCACGTCATGCGCGACGAGCCGGAGCGCATCCAGCGGGTCAACGACATCGCCGCCTCGATGCGCCGCGAGTACCGCCGCCTGGGATTCGACATCGGCAGGTCGGAGACGCCGGTGATTCCTATCCTGATCGGCGACCATACCCGCACCCTGACCGTCTGGAAGGCGCTCTTCGACGCCGGGGTCTTCGTCAACCCGGTCCTCGCCCCGGCCGTGGCCGAGGGACACCAACTCCTCCGGACCAGTTACATGGCCACCCACACCGACGACCAGATGTCCCGCGTCCTGGAGACCTTCGAAAAGGTCGGCCGGCAGGTTGGACTGATCTCCTGAATTTTGGAAAGAGGGGAGTGGATGCGGCTGCAGCCTATTTCGGGCCTGCAGAGCCTTTGAATTCCTCGGCGGTGACGTGGCCGGGCTGGCTGATGCCTTCCCGGTTGAATACCTTCCCAATCGTCAGGAAGAGGATCCTGATATCCAGCCGGAAGGACCAATGGTCCACGTACCAGACGTCCAGGCGGAATTTTTCATCCCAGTCGAGGGCGTTGCGCCCGTGGATCTGGGCCCAGCCGGTCATGCCGGGCACCATGTCGTGCCGGCGCATCTGCTCGGGGGTGTAGCGGGCTAGGTACTGCATCAGCAGCGGGCGCGGTCCCACCAGGCTCATCTCGCCGCGCAGGACATTATAGAGCTGGGGCAGGTCGTCCAGGCTGGTGGAGCGCAGGAAGCGCCCGAAGGGGGTCAGGCGCTCGGCGTCGGGGAGCAGCTTCCCGTCCGGCCCGGTCCGGTTCGTCATCGTCCGGAATTTATAGGTGATGAACGGGCGGCCCTTGTACCCCGGTCGCTGCTGGCGGAAGAGCACCGGCGCGCCCAGGAAGGCCCAGACCAGCAGGGCCAGCACGGCCATCAGGGGCAGGGCCACGATCAGTCCCAGGAGGGTGACCAGCAGGTCGAAAATCCGCTTGGAAGCTCGCACGGCTTCCATTCTACCAAAGGTTTGTGGTATATTTCGTCTAGAGGGCACTATGAACGAGCGAATACTCATCATCGAGGATGACCCGGCCATCCTTAAGGTTTTGCAGCGCGGTCTGGCCTACGAAGGCTACACCGTGGACATTGCCACCGACGGCCGGACAGGCTTGAACCTGTCGCACGATCACCACCCGGATCTGGTCATCCTGGATTGGATGCTCCCGGGGATGGATGGATTGGAAGTCTGCCGGCGGCTGCGCCTGCAGGGGGGAGTGCCCATCCTGATGCTGACCGCCAAGGATACCATCCAGGACCGCGTCCAGGGCCTGGACGCCGGGGCGGACGACTACATTGTCAAGCCCTTCAACCTCGACGAGCTGACCGCCCGCATCCGCGCCCTGCTCCGTCGCACCCAGACCGAGCGCAACCAGGTCTACAAGTTCGCCGACCTGACCATGGACACCGCCTCCCGCCAGGTGACCCGGGGCAAGCGGCTCGTGCCGCTGACCGCCAAGGAATATGAGCTGCTCGAGCTCTTCCTGCGCCACCCCCGCCAGGTGCTGACCCGTGAAGTCATTTTCGACCGCGTCTGGGGCTACGATTTCGGCGGCGAAAGCAATGTCCTGGAAGTCTACATCCGTTATCTTCGGCAAAAGCTCGAATCGGAGGATGAGCCGCGGCTCATTCACACCGTCCGCAGCGTTGGGTACGTGCTGCGCGAGAACCCGTAATGCCGTTCCGTTTTCGTCTCACCATCCTCTACACCGCACTGATCGGGGGAATCCTGCTCATCGTCGGGATGGCGACCTTCCTCTCCGAAAATGCCCGCCTGATCTCCCAGGTCGATTCGACTGTCGATCGCGCCTACGCCGGGCTGGTGAAGAATTGGCGGATCGGCTCCAACGGCGAGGTCGTCCCCGGGATGGTCTCGGGCTTCGACCTGACGGCGACTACCGGGTTCCAGGTCTGGAACCGGGACGGGCACCTGAGTTTCTCCTCCCCCAACCTGGGCATGCTCAACCGCCCGCTCGACTCGGTCGGCTTCCAGTCGGGCATCTCGGTCTACCACGATTCCTACGAGATCGAGGGCCGGCACCTGCGCGTGCTGACCGTGCCGCTCGAGGCGGGCGACCGCCCGGTCGGGACGGTCCAGGTGGCGACCAGCATGGACCTGGTCGATGAAGCCCGGATCAAGCTGTTCGACTCCATCCTGGCGATCGTCGCCCTGGGCATCCTGTGCACCGCCGTCACCGCCTGGTTCGCGGTGGGGCAGGCGCTGGCGCCCCTCGCCGGCGTCACCGAGACTGCCTTGCAGATCAGCCGGGCCGACGACCTTTCCCAGCGCATCCCCAATCCCGACGCGGACAACGACGAAACCGGCCGGCTGATCGCTGCCTTCAACGAGACCCTCGAGCGCCTCGAGCAGATCTTCACCTCCCAGCAGCGCTTCCTGGCCGACGTCAGCCACGAGTTGCGCACCCCGCTGACCGTCATCAAGGGCAGCGTAGCCCTGATGCGCCGCCTCAAGCAGGTGGACAGCGAATCCCTCGACAGCATCGAGGACGAGTCCGACCGCCTGACCCGCCTGGTGGGCAACCTGTTGCTCGAGACCCAGGCCGAATCGGGCAAGCTGCCGCTCCACTTCGCCCCGGTGGAGCTGGATACCCTCCTGTTGGAAGTGTTCAAGGAGATGCGCGTCCTGGCCCGCGACCGGGTGAACATCAAGCTGACCGAGATCGACCAGATCGCCGTCAACGGCGACCGCGACCGGCTGAAGCAGGTCCTGATCAACCTGATCTCGAACGCGATCAAGTACACCCCCAAGGACGGGACGGTCTACCTCAGCCTGGCGCGGGTGGGTGACACCGCCCGCCTCATCGTCCGGGATACCGGCCAGGGGATCTCGGCGGAGGACCTGCCGCACATCTTCGAGCGCTTCTACCGGGCCGAGAAG